>Ga0209096_1000397_pt1 | contig 60832 bp, 59 predicted proteins | sample AD_UKC034_MetaG_FD_184407 | JGI IMG/M metagenome (GOLD analysis project Ga0209096, IMG submission 184407) | Active sludge microbial communities of municipal wastewater-treating anaerobic digesters from USA - AD_UKC034_MetaG (SPAdes) (version 2) | ecosystem: Engineered > Bioreactor > Anaerobic >...
GCCTGCGCCAGGCACCTCCCCACCACCGAACAGGCTCGCCTGGGCCTGTTCACCCTCGTCTCGGACCGTCGCAGCGCTCATGCACCGCTCAACGCGTCAGGGGCCAGGTTCGTTCACACCTTCTGAGTCGACACCAACCGCTGCAAGTTCCTGATCGCGGCAAGCGCAGGCCGAACACCTGCTGGTACAGGAACAGCAGCGCCGCCAGCGCCTGCCTGTGCGTCGACGCCGACACGTGGCGCTCGGCAGCCAACCACGACAGGAAGGCCTGCACCTCGTCGGCACCCATCTGCCTGGGATGGCGCAAGCCGTGAAAGCGCACGAAGCTGCGCACCCAATGGACGTAAGCCTCTTCCGTCCGTATGCTGTAGTGCAGGTAGCGAAGCCGCTCGCGCAGCGCATCGAGCAGGCGGCGCGGTGGCCCGCCGGGGCCGGCGGCAGCTGCACCGGCACTCGGCGAAGGCATCGCGGCAGAGGAAGCAACCACCATGGCGAATACTGTGTTTACATACAGTATCGCCCACGGATGCCCCAAAGGCAAGCGCGACCTTGCCGGGCTGCTGCGCCCCTATCCGGTTCGTACATCCAGACTGGCCCCGAACGCCCCCGGCGGCCAGATTTGCAGGCTCGCGGCCGCACGTGCAGCGATACTGCGCCCGAGAACACGTTGCGCGTCGCGCGAGACTTCCGTGTACATCAAAGAGAAACTTGACGCATTAGGTTACTGCGAGGTCGAAGGTGTCCTAGACACAGATATGGCCACCTCCATCACAGCTGATCTTGGCCCTCTTCGATCACTGAACGGAAAAATGGTCCAGACCATTCACCCAAGAGAGTCTTCCCAAGCGACATCCAAATCCTTCAGCCATCACTTTGGCCATGAAGCGTTTCCCCTTCACACGGACACTGCATTTTGGCCACAGCCAGCCCGCTACATCATCTTTCAGATGAGTCGAGCATCACCCACCTGCTCAGTCGTCTTGCCCGCACATCAAACGATGCGGTTGTTCAAATCATTCCAAGCAAGAAATCCGGTTTTTACGCGCAAGACCACAAGTGGAGCCTGCTACAGCCTTCCTTGGCATGGGGACAACCTGAATTGCGTACTTTTTGACCCGTGCCTTATGCGTCCTGTCAACAATGCCGCCGCACAACTCGCCAAGGCACTTGAGGATGCGTTCGACCAAGCCATTCCAATAGAATGGACCGGGAGCAAGGCGCTTATTGTAGACAACTGGCGGTCGCTACATGGCAGAGGCCCTGCACATGGTTCAGATCGAACACTTACAAGATTTTATCGAGGGTAGAATGAGCTGGGAACGAGACTCGCTTTGGGGAAAAGCAGTTCTGTTTATGCAAAGAGCCACGGCGGAAGATCGCGAGAGTGCTCTCTTTGGGTTATGGTCCTCGCTTGGGCTTGAACTTCTCGCGCGCGCCGCTGTTGCAAAAACAAGCCCTGTACTTCTTGCGGACCCCGACAAGGATCACAAGAACATCTTGTACGCCCTTGGCGTTAGCTCCACGAATGCACCAAAGTCTGTGTCCACGATTCAGGTGCTCACTCTTTGCCGCCTACTTGTACCCGGATTCACCGATGATGAGTTCAAGAGCGCGGCCGCTCTTGTAAATCGAAGGAATGAGGAGCTCCATACCGGTAGTGCGGCATTCGAGACATTTCCAACTCAAACCTGGGTCGCTGGTTTCTACGGCTGCTGCAAGATCCTTGCAGAACATCAGGGCGAGTCGCTCGAATCCCTGTTCGGCCGTGACGAAGCTCGGGCGGCAAGGGAAATGCTTGGAAAAATCGAGTCTACTGTCCTAAGTCAAGTGAAAAGCTTGATCGCAGCCCACCAGAAAGTCTTTCATGCGAAATCCGAACAAGAGCAGCGCAAGCTATCCGAAGCAGCGGAGAGTAGTGCAAACGATCTCTGCCATCGCGGACACCACCGAGTCACCTGCCCAGCGTGCTCCTCCGTTGCTACTGTTCAGGGCAATACCTATGGGGGTGAGCGACTCGAGCATCGCGACGGGAAGATCATCGTGCGCGAAAGCGTAGTCCCGACAAAGTTCCAGTGTCTTGCTTGCGACCTGAAACTATCTGGGTATCACAGTCTTGTTGCCGCTGGCGTCGGTGATCATTTCACCCACAGATCTGAGTACTCTCCTCCTGATTACTACGAGTTGATCGACCCTAATGACCACGAGACGATGTCAAAGTATGCCGAGGATCATGGTTACTACTTCTTTAGTAACGATTGATATTGCGGGCGACGCCTAACAATTCGTTCAAGCCGAAGCCGCTTCGCGGCTCGGCTTAACTCGGGTGTTAGGCGTCACCACACACCGCTAGTTCCTACTTCCGCTACGCTTTCGCGTGTGACGTTGACCGATGAGGAGGCTACCGTGCGTCGCTTCACTGCGCTAATACTCGCTTGGGGGCTATGCGTTTGGCACCCCGCTGCACTTGCGTCTGACAAGGTCACTTCGCTCCTCGCCACCCTGTCCACAGCCAAGGCCCAGATCGAGGGTCGAGCACAGCGAGTACTAGCCTGTACGGGCCTGCGCAACGACAAGACGCTGCAGGACTTGCGCAGCCGCTACGACAATGCGCGGAACCACTTCAATGGCCGAATTGATGCCTGGCTTTTCTCGCTCAGGCAGCGTAAGGAGTTCAATTTCTCGGCTGAAGCCGAGGCCGCCGAGATCAGCGGCGCTATATCGAAGATCAACGATTTCATCGCCCGATCTGACACAGTTCTATCCTCCACACCGTGCCCTACCAAGGTGTTCTGGAAGGAGCTAGTCCTAGCCATTGTAGCGATCGCACCCGAACTTATCGACTCAGTGAAAGCACTTTGGTTGAACAGCGATACGACTGACAAAGAGCGCGAAGGACTAATTCAGGCACTTGAGCAGTATCGAATCGCGGCGTGGGGTAGCGGCGCAACGCTGGTTGCATTCGACCTCCGCAGCCAAACATTCATTCCCGTCGGACAAGTAACCGATGATGTCGCTCGCCAAGCCACAACCGCGATCTACGTCAACAAGTGGGTCATCCGCGAGCAACCCGGCGACAAGATCGTCGCAACGAAGCTCCCGCCCGATCAGTTGTCGCGTGACTATCTCCTGTTCACGGGTCGTCCGTCTGAGATCTCCAAGTACACCCTTCAGAAGGGCCAGTGACGCCTTGTATCTTCCACCTGACCGCAGTCGAGAGCCAGAGTAGTGGTGGTCGGAGGCGGTGGGCAAGTGGGCAGAGGCGCGAGCGGTGGGCAACGCGGTAGCGTTGTCCACGGGGCGTGCCGGTTCGAGCGGAGCTCGAACTGTCCACTTGTCCACCGCCGCAACTGCGGTGAGTTTCGCGGTCGCTGCGCCAAACCTGTTTGGCCTATGAGTTCGCAGCTCGTGGGTTAGCCCTCGGTCAACGCGGCGGCCCGTTCCCTGCAACCGTGTAGCCCGAACAGTTGTCGATCATGAGCATGCATCTGCAAGGTGGGGTAGCGAGCAGCGAAGTGCGGCCCAACGCGGGCGTCGATGTCAGCAAGCAGCACCTGGATGCTTGCGTGGGCAGCGAGGCTTGCCGCGTGCCCAACGACGCGCAAGGATGGGACGAGCTGACCGCGATGCTGCTGGCCGCGCAGGTGGACCTGGTGGTGGTGGAGGCCACCGGCGGCTACGAGCGCGGCCTGGTGTGCGCACTGCAAGGCGCGGGCGTGTCGGTCGCACGCGTCAACCCGCGCCAGGCGCGGGACTTCGCCAAGTCGATGGGCGTGCTGGCCAAGACCGACCAGGTCGATGCGCGCACGCTGCGCGCGTTTGCCGACGTGCTGGCTCGCCATGAGCAGCGCGACCGCTACGTCACGCCGATGCTCGAGCAGGCGCGCGCGCAACTGGCCGAGTTGATGACGCGCCGCCGCCAACTGGTGGACATGCGCGTGGCCGAGCACAACCGCCTCGAACACGCAGGCACGTTGGCCGCTCGCAGCATCCGCAGCGTCATCAAGCTGCTGGACAAGCAGCTCGCGGCGCTGGACGCGGGCATCGACGATCACATGAACCGGCATTTCGGCCGCCAGCGCGAGCTGCTCGACAGCGTCAAGGGCGTGGGGCCGGTGACGATTCTGACGATGACCGCGGCGCTGCCCGAGCTCGGGCATCTGAAGCGCCGGCAGATCAGCAAGCTGGTGGGCGTGGCGCCGCTGGCCAACGACTCGGGCAACCGGCACGGCAAGCGTCGCATCTGGGGCGGCAGAGCCGAGGTGCGTTCGGTGCTGTACATGGCCGCCACGGTGGCGATGCGCCACAACCCGGTGATCCGAACGTTCTACCAGCGGCTGCTGGCCGCGGGGAAACCGAAGAAGGTGGCGATCGTGGCGTGCATGCGCAAGCTGCTGACGATCCTCAACGCGATGCTGCGCGATCAGGCGTTGTGGAATGCTTCGCGCCACGTCGCGCCGGCACAATCGGCTTGACTTTGAAGACAGTTGCTCACCCCTTGCTGCGCGGCACGCGGCCCATCAGATAGAACTCGTCGTTGGGACGCATGCCGATGACGTTGGCCAGGCGGTTGGAGAGGCCGAAGAAGGCGGTGATGGCGGCGATGTCCCAGATGTCCTCGTCGCTGAAGCCGTGCGGGCGCAGGGCCTCGAAGTCGGCTTCCTCGACTTCGTGGGAGTTCTTGCACACCTTCATCGCGAAGTCGAGCATCGCGCGCTGGCGCGGGGGGATCTCGGCCTTGCGGTGGTTGATCGCCACCTGGTCGGCGACGAGCGGCTTCTTCTCGTAGATGCGCAGGATGGCGCCGTGCGCGACGACGCAGTAGAGGCAGTGGTTGGCCGCCGAGGTGGCGGTGATGATCATCTCGCGCTCGCCCTTGGTGAGGCTGCCAGTGTTCTTCACCAGCAGCGCGTCGTGGTAGGCCATGAAGGCGCGCCACTCGGCGGGCCGGTGCGCGAGCGCGAGGAAGACGTTGGGCACGAAACCGCTCTTGGCCTGCACCTCGAGGATGCGGGCCTTCATGTCCTCGGGCAGGCTCTCCAGCGTCGGCACGGGCCAGCGGGAGATGGGGGGGCTGGTGGCTTCGCTCATGGCTTTACTCCTCGTCGTCGAGCGTCCTCGGGTTTCAGGTGCGGAACTGCATGGCGTGCAGCCGCGCGTACAGGCCGCCGCGCGCGATCAGCTCGGCGTGGCGGCCCTGCTCGACCAGGTGTCCGGCGTCGAGCACGAGCACACGGTCGGCATGTTCGATGGTGGCCAGCCGGTGCGCGATGACCAGCGTCGTGCGGCCCTGCATCAGGTGCGCGAGCGCGTCCTGCACGGCGCGCTCGCTCTCGGCGTCCAGCGCCGAGGTGGCCTCGTCGAGGATGAGCACCGGCGCGTCCTTGTAGAGCGCGCGCGCGATCGCCACGCGCTGGCGCTGCCCGCCCGAGAGCTGGCTGCCGTTGTGGCCGACGTTGGTGGCCAGGCCCTGCGGCAGGGCGAGCGCGAAGTCCAGCAGGTTGGCCGCGCGCAGCGCCTCGCGCACGCGCGCCTCGTCGACGGCGCCGCCGGCTTCGCCGCCGAGCGCGACGTTGGCGGCGATGCTGTCGTTGAAGAGGATGACGTCCTGGCTCACGAGCGCGAACTGCCGCCGCAGCGCGCGCATGTCCCACTCGTGCAGCGGCCGGCCGTCGAGCCGGATCTCGCCGGCCGTGGGCTCGATGAAGCGCGGCAGCAGGTTCACGAGCGTGCTCTTGCCCGCGCCCGAGGGCCCGACCAGGGCCACCGTCTGCCCGGGCTGGATGTGCAGGCCCACGCCGAGCAGCGCCGGCTCGGCGTCGCTGCGGTAGCGCAGGCTCACGCCGCGCAGTTCGATCTCGCCGCGCGCGCGGCCCGCGGCGTGCGCGCCACCTTGCTCGAAGGGGTTCTGCTCGACCAGGTCGACGCCGCGCTCGACCGCGGCCAGGCCGCGCGTGATGGGCGTCATCACGTCCGAGAGGTGCTTGATCGGCTGCACCAGCAGCAGCATGGCGGTGACGAAGGCGACGAAGCTGCCCACCGAGGCGCCGCCGCCGCGCGCCTGCCACAGCGCCACGGCGATCACCGCCGAGAGCGCGCAGGCCGTGAGCAGCTGCGTCAGCGGCGAGAGCGTGGCGCCGGCGACGACCGACTTCAGGAAGAGCCGGCGCAGCGCCTGCGCGCGCGCGAGGAAGCGCGCCGCCTGCGCCGCGGCGGCGTCGTGCAGGCGCACGATGCGCCAGGCGAGCACGTTCTCCTCGACCACGTAGGCGAGCTCGTCGGTGGCGCCCTGCACCGAGACGGTGAGGCGGTGCAGCCGCCGCCCCAGCGTGCGCATGACCAGCGCCAGCGCCGGGAAGAGCAGCGCCACGAAGAGCGTGAGCTGCCAGTTCAGCCACAGCAGGTAGGCCAGCAGCGCCGCCAGCGTGAGCGCATCCTTCAGGAGCGTGAGCAGGGCACCGATGAGCTGCGTCGTGCCCTGCTGCACCTCGTAGACGAGGGTGTTGGTGAGCTGGCTGGCCGAGCTGCGCGTGTAGAGGTCGGGGGCCGCGCGCAGCAGGCGCTCGAACATGGCCTGGCGCAGCTGCAGCACGCCGTCCTGCGCCGCCCTGGCCAGGCCGTACTGCGCGACGAAGCCGGCCAGGCCGCGCACCGCGAACAGCAGCACGAGCGCCAGCGGGATGCTCCACAGCGGCAGGTCGCGGCTCGTGAAGCCCTTGTCCAGCAGCGGTTGCAGCAGCGCCGGGATCATGGGCTCGGTGGCGGCGCCCACCAGCGCCCCGAGCCCGGCCAGCGCCAGGGCGCGGCGGCCGTTCTTCAGGTAGGGCGCGATGCGGAAGAGACGCTCGGAGATGCTGGCCATGGCGCGCGGGCATTATCACGGCCGATGCCTACAATCGCAGCCCGATGACGCCACGCCCGTGCACGCGCGGGGGATGCGTTTCTCCGCGGCGATTGAACCAATTGGAAACGATGCGATCCACAGGCGTCATGCCTTCCCGCCGACCTTCCCGCCGGCATGTCCTCGGGACCCTGGGTGCCTGCGCCGTGGTCTCCGCTCGGCCGGCCGCGGCGCAGTTCCGCGTCGAGATCGCCGGCGTGGGCGCGACGCAGGTTCCGATCGTCGTCGGCGATTTCCGCAACGAGTCCGCCTCCGGCACGGCGATCGCCGCCATCGTGCGCGCGGACCTCGCGCGCAGCGGCCTCTTTCGCAGCAGCAACTCGCCCGAGGCGCTGGACGAGCGCTCGAGCATCGTCGCCGCCGACTGGCGCGCGCGCGGCGTGGATGCGGTCGTCGGCGGCTCGGTCGCGCGCCTGGCCGACGGCCGCTTCGACGTGCGCTACAAGCTCTGGGACGCGGTGCGCGGCGAGGAACTGCTGGGCCGCAGCCAGATCGTCGTCGCCGCCGATCTGCGCCTGGCAGCGCACCGCGTCGCCGACGAGATCTACGAGTCGCTGCTGGGCGAGCCGGGCGTCTTCGCCACGCGCATCGCCTACGTGCTCCGCAGCGGTCCCCGGCACACGCTCTTCGTCACCGACGCCGACGGCGAGCGCCCGCAGGTGGCGCTGGCAAGCGCCGAGCCCATCATCTCGCCGGCGTGGTCGCCCGACGGCCGCGAACTCGCCTACGTCTCCTTCGAGTCGCAGAAGGCCGTGGTCTGGGTGCAGAACCTGGGCAGCGGCGCACGCCGCCAGATTGCCAACTTCCGCGGCTCCAACAGCGCGCCGGCATGGTCGCCCGATGGCCGCGAGCTCGTCGTCACGCTCTCGACAACGGGCATCGCGCAGCTCTACGTGATGCCGCGCGAAGGCGGCAGCCCCAGGCGCCTGACCAGCAGCAGCGCGATCGACACCGAGGCCACCTACAGCCCCGATGGCCGCTACGTCTACTTCGTCAGCGATCGCGGCGGCAGCCCGCAGATCTACCGCGTCGCCGCGACCGGCGGCAGTGCCGAGCGCATGACGTTCACGGGTTCGCAGAACATCAGCCCGGCGCTCAGTCCGGATGGCCGCCTGATGACCTACGTCACGCGCCAGGCCGGCGGCGCCTACAAGGTGGCGCTGATGGACCTCGCCGCCGGTGGCGGCACGCGCCTGCTGACCGAGAGCAGCGACGACGAGAGCCCGAGCTTCGCGCCCAACGGACGGCTCATCGTCTACGCCACGCGCGAGCGCGGACGCGATGCGTTGATGACGACGACGCTCGATGGCAAGATCAAGACGCGCCTGGTGAGCACCGGCGCCGACATGCTGGAGCCCGCCTGGGGCCCCTTCAACCGCTGATGGCGTGCCGGCAGCGGCTCGCACACCGCACCCATTCGCCTTTTTCGATGCGCCCGAGGAGTAGCAGATGAAACCAGGGTTTTCCTTTTGCGGGGCCGCATTCGCCGCGGTCGTCCTGCTTGCCGGCTGCGCGTCGGGGGTGAAGCTCAACGAAGAGGTCCCGGTCGAATCGCGCACGCCGACCCCGGTGACCGAAGGCGCCGGCGCGGCCGGCGGCGCGGGGACGGCGAGCCCGGGGGCGACCTCGCAGTCGCAGGTGGCCAGCGTCGACCTCACCGCCAAGGGCGGCGCGGCGGCGGCCGACGGGCTCGCGCGCATCGTCTACTTCGACTTCGACAGTTTCGTCGTCAACGAGGCCTATCGGCCGGTGGTGGAGGCCAACGCCAGGCGCCTGGTGTCCGACAAGCAGCGCCGCATGGTCGTCGAAGGTCATACCGACGAGCGCGGCAGCCGCGAATACAACCTCGCGCTCGGGCAGAAGCGGGCCGAGGCGGTGGCCCGTGCGCTCGAACTGCTGGGCGCGAGCGCCAACCAGGTCGAGGCGGTGAGCTTCGGCGAGGAGCGCCCGGCCGTGCAGGGCAGCAACGAAGAGGCGTGGGCGAAGAACCGCCGCGCCGAACTGAAGGACCGCTGAATTGGCTTCCGTGCAGGGTGTCCGGCGCAGGGCCTGCGCCGCGTTCGCATCGGCGCTGCAGCGGGTGCCGGCGTCGCGACTGGCCGCGCCCGCGCTTGCCGGCCTGCTGATGCTGCAGCCGGCGGCGGCGGCCCTGTTCGAGGACGACGAGGCGCGCCGCGCCATTCTCGACCTGCGCGCACGCGTGACGCAGAACGACGAGCAGCAGCGCGCACGCCTGGCGGAGTTGACGCAGGCGAACGCGCAGTTGCAGGAGCAGGTGGCGACCTTGCAGCGCAGCCTGCTCGAGCTCAACAGCCGCATCGAGAGCCTGCGCGGCGAACTCGCGGGCCTGCGCGGCGGCAACGAGGTGCTGCAGCGCGAAGTCGCCGAACTGCAGAAGCGCCAGCGCGACCTCGCGCAAGCGCTCGACGAGCGCATGCGCCGCTTCGAGCCGGTGCGCGTGAGCCTGGATGGGCAGGAGTTCAGCGCCGAACCCGATGAGCGCAAGGGCTACGAAGACGCCCTGGCGCAGTTGCGCGCGGGCGACTTCGACAAGGCGGCGGCGGGGCTGGCGGCGTTCCTGGGCCGCTACCCGAACAGCGGCTACGCGAATGCCGCGCGCTTCTGGCTCGGCAACGCACAGTACGCGCGGCGCGACTACAAGGACGCCATCGCCAGCTTCCGCGCCTTCGTCACGGCGGCGCCCGAGCACCCGCGCGCACCCGAGGCCCTGCTGGCACTGGCCAACAGCCAGGCGGAGATGAAGGACACGAAGGCCGCGCGCCGGACGATCGAGGAACTGGTGAAGACCTACCCCAAGTCCGAGGCCGCGCAGGCGGGCAAGGAGCGCCTGGGGTCGCTGCGCTGAAGCCCGCGCAAGGGGCGGCGTTCCGGCGCGCACGGGCGCGGTTGCGGCGCTCCTAGAATCGCGCGCCATGCAGGAATCCGACCTCCCCGGCCTCGTCCAGCAGGTGCTGTGGGCGAGTTTCGCGCTGGCCGTCATGTTCGGCGCCATCGCGCAGCGAACGCACTTCTGCACGATGGGCGCGGTCTCCGACATCCTCAACATCGGCGACTGGGCGCGCATGCGGATGTGGGCGCTGGCCTTGGGTGTGGCGATGATCGGCTTCAACCTGATGGTGGGACTGGGCTGGATCGAAGCGAGCAACACCATCTACGCGGCGCCGCGCCTGGTGTGGCTCTCCAACATCGTCGGCGGCCTGCTGTTCGGCATCGGCATGGTGTTGTCCTCGGGCTGCGGCTTCAAGACCCTGGTGCGCATCGGCGGGGGCAACCTGAAGTCGGTGGTCGTCTTCCTGGTGCTGGCGCTGTCGGCGTACGCGACCATGCGCGGACTCACCGCGGTCTGGCGCGTCGCCAGCGTGGATGCGGTCGCGACGACGCTGCCAACGGGCCAGGACCTGCCCTCGCTGCTGTCCGCGGGCACCGGCATCGCGCGCCCGACGCTGGCGCTGCTGCTGGGAGTCGGGCTGGGCCTGGTCTTCGTCGCCTTCGCGCTCGCGCGCCCCGACGGACGCAGCGCCGACGTGCTGCTCGGCGGGATCGGCAGCGGCGCCGCGGTGGCGGCGATCTGGTGGGTCTCGGGTCGCCTCGGCTTTGTGGCCGAGCATCCGCAGACGCTGGAGGCGGCTTTCCTCGCCACCAATTCGCGCAGCATGGAGTCCTTGTCCTTCGTCGCGCCGGTGGCCTACACGGTCGACTGGCTGATCCTCTTCAGCGACAAGAGCAAGGTGCTGACGCTGGGCATCGTCAGCGTGCTCGGCGTCATCGTCGGCTCGGGACTGATGGCGCTGGCCACGCGCAGCTTCCGCTGGGAGGGATTTGCGGGCGTCGACGACACCGCCAGCCATCTTGTCGGCGGCACGCTGATGGGCGTGGGCGGCGTGACGGCGATGGGCTGCACCATCGGCCAGGGGATCTCCGGCGTCTCGACGCTGGCCATCGGCAGCTTCATCGCGCTGGCCTCGATCATCGCCGGCGCGGTGTTCGCGCTGCGCTGGCAGGCGTGGCGGCTGGAACGCAGCCTCTGAGCGGCGACGCGCCGCCGGGCGACGCCGATCCCGAGCGCCGTTTCGGCGGCCTGCGCCGCCTGTACGGCGACGACGGCTACGCGCGCCTGCGCGCGGCGCGCGTCGCCGTCGTCGGCCTGGGCGGCGTGGGCTCGTGGACGGTGGAGGCGCTGGCGCGCAGCGGTGTCGCCGAACTCGTGCTCATCGACCTCGACCACGTCGCCGAGTCCAACGTCAACCGCCAGGTGCAGGCCCTCACCCACACGCTGGGCCAGGCCAAGGCCCTGGCACTCGCCGAACGCGTCGCCGCGATCCATCCCGGCTGCCGCGTGCAGCCGGTGGAGGACTTCGTGCAGCCGCAGAACTGGCCCGCGCTGCTGCCGCGGCCGGTGGACCTGCTCGTCGATGCCTGCGACCAGGTGCAGGCCAAGGCGGCGCTGGCGACCTGGGCGCTGACCACGCGCACGCCGCTCGTCTGCGTCGGCGCCGCCGGGGGCAAGCGGCAACCCGAGCAGGTGGCCGTCGACGATCTCGCCGCCGCCACGCACGACCCCTTGCTCGCACGCCTGCGCCAACGCCTGCGCAGGAGCGGCGCCGCGCCCCGCCAGGGCGCCATCGGCCTGCGCTGCGTCTACTCCCGCGAGCCGGTGCAGCGACCGGCGCGGCAGGAGGCAGGCGAACACGCCGCCGGAGCGCCCCTGGCCTGCGCCGGCTACGGCTCGGCGGTGACGGTGACCGCCACCTTCGGCATGGTCGCCGCCGGTGAGGCGATCGCGCGACTCACGCGCGCGCGTTGAGGCGGCAGGAACGGTGTCTATAATGCGCCGCTCTGCGGATGGGGTCGTTAGCTCAGTCGGTAGAGCAGCGGACTTTTAATCCGTTGGTCGCAGGTTCGAATCCTGCACGACCCACCAAGCGTGCAGGCGAAGTCATCCAGGGCTCTTAGCTCAGCTGGTAGAGCAGCGGACTCTTAATCCGTTGGTCGTAGGTTCGAATCCTACAGGGCCCACCAATCACGACAACGGCCTGGTCGATGCCAGGCCGTTGTTCTTTCCGCCCCTGTGCCACGAACGTGCGGTGCGCCGCGCGCCGGTCGGCCCAGGGCGCGGGATGATCCGCCGCCAGGTGCCCTTGCGCCTGACCGGCCGCATGGCCTGCTGCTGGCCGGTTGCGCGTCACGATGGCAACCGGGCCTTCTTCGCCTCGCGCCAGGCGCGTTCGGCGAGTTCCGCAAGCGCGTCCACCATCGTTCGAGCGTTGGCCGACGCGGCATTGCCGCGTGCCAATCGGCCCTTGATGCCGTGAAAGATCGCCGCGAGCCGGAACATGTTGAACACGACGTAGAAGTCGAGGTGCTCGATCCCCGCGCGACCGGTGCGGCGGCAGTAGGCGGCGACGTAGCTTTCCTCGTCGGGGATGTTGAGCGCCTGCAAGTCGCTGCCGAGCAGCCCGGCGACGCCGAGTGGCGGAATTCGGTACATCATCAGGTGGTAGGAGAAGTCCGCCAGCGGGTGACCCAGCGTCGACAGTTCCCAGTCGAGCACCGCGATCACGCGCGCCTCCTGCGGATGAAAGATCATGTTGTCCACGCGGAAGTCGCCATGCACCACAGCCGTTTCATCGCCCGGCGGAAGGTGTCTTGGCAGCCAGTCCATCAGCTGATCGAGGTGGGGGTCGCGGCCGGCATCGCCCGCGTCGTTCCTGACCTGCTGTGACCAGCGCGCGATCTGGCGTTCGAAGTAGTTGCCGGGTCGACCGTAGTCGGCGAGACCGGCGGCGGCGACGTCGATGCAGTGCAGCCGAGCCAGCGTCGCGTTCATCGCATCGAAGTAGAGCGGGCGCATCCCGCGCGCGACCTCCGGGAAGGTGGCATCCCAGACGATGCGGCCGTCCACGTGGTCCATCACGTAGAACCATGTGCCGATGACCGAGTCGTCGGTGCAAAGCGCATGGACATGGGCGACGGGGAAGTGCTCGCGTTCCAGTGCCTGCAGCACGCGGGCTTCGCGCTCGATCGCATGGGCTCCCCTGAGAAGCGGACCCGGCGGCTTGCGCCGCAGCACATAGCTGCGGCGGGCCGTGATCAGCTTGTAGGTCGGGTTCGATTGCCCGCCCTTGAACTGGACGACTTCCAGCGGCCCGGCGTAGCCGGGAACATTGGCTTGCATCCACGTCTCGAGCCGCTTCTCGTCGAAACGGTGCTGCGGGCGGACCGGAGTCGTTCCGGTGAACGCGGTGGAGGTGGTCATCGAGCTTCCGGCATCGTGGCCCGGCGCTTGATGGTCTTCGCGATCGACCATTTGTGGACCTCGGTCGGACCATCGTAGATGCGGAAGGCCCTCACTTCGCGGAAGACCTGTTGCACGACCGTGTCGCCGCTGACGCCGCAGCCGCCCATCACCTGGACGCAGCGGTCGGCGATGCGGAACAGCGATTCCGACACGGCCACCTTGGCCATGGACGATTCCAGCGTTCCCTTGGCGCCTGCATCCAGCAGCCCGGCCACCCAGTCGATCATCAGCCAGGCCTGCTGAAGATCGATCTGGTTCTCGGCGAGCATGAAGCCCACGCCCTCGTGGTCGATCAGCGGCCGCCCGAAAGCCTTGCGGCGGACGGCATAGGCCGTGGCGATCTCCTGGGCACGGTCGCAGGCCCCCAGCCAGCGCATGCAGTGGGTCAGGCGCGCCGGGGCCAGTCGCACCTGCGCGTACGCCAGGCCCTTGCCAACTTCACCCAGCACATGGTGGTCAGGCACGCGCAGGCCATCGAACTTCACCACCGAGTGGCCCCCGGGCATGGAACTGTCGATCGTGTCGAGCACGCGCTCGATCCGCACCGCCGGGTTCGGGAGATCGAGGAGGAACATCGTCGGTCCTTCGTCCGCCAGCGCCATCACGATGCCGACGCTGGCACCTTTGGCCCCGGTGATGAAGGCCTTGCGGCCGTCGATGCGCCATTGCCCGTCCTCGCGCCGGGCAGTCGTGATGAGCATCGAGGGGTCGGAGCCGGCACCCCCGTCCTCGGCCGGCTCGGTCATGAAGAAGGCCGAACGTGCGCGGCCTTCGACGACGGGCCGCAGAAAGCGGGCTTGCTGTTCAGGCGTGGCGACGCGGCCGAGCAGGAACATGTTGCCTTCGTCGGGCGCTGCGACGTTGACGGCCACGGGACCGAGCGGCGACACGCCGGCGGCGCGGAAGATCAGGGCCGTGTCGCGGTGCGACAGGTGGGCATGCCCATCGGGGATGTGCGGCGTGAGCACACCTGCGGCGCCGGCCAGCGATCGCAACTCGGCGACGAGGTCTTCGCCGGGACCGTGGGGTGTCAGGCGCGCATCGCGCTCGTAGGGGATCACCTGATCCCGAACGAAGGCCTCGATGCGGGAGGCGATCCGACGGCCTTGTTCGGATGCCTCTGAACCAACGCTGTGCGGCATGGGATGCTCCGGCAGTCGACAGGAAGCGAAGACATCGTAGCGTCGAGACGGCATGGCCTACGGCCGCGGACGCACGGCGACCTGGACCGTGCCCCCGAGAACGGCGGGCGGCGCCTGCGCCGCGCATCGCGGCACTCAGGGCCGGCGCGACGCCGGCCGCAGCGCGAATGCCTCGCGCGCGAGCCAGAGCGTGGCGACGATGATCGACGCGCCGCCGACGAGCACGAGCACCGGGGGCACGCCGGCCAGCAGGTGCAGCGCGATGCCCACGGGCATCAGCAGCCCGGCGAGCGCGAGCCAGGAGATCCAGCGCGCACGGGCGGCAGGGAGCGGCAGCTTCAGCAGGGTGAGGCCGACGGCGACGTTGATGAGGCCGAAGAGCGCCCCGTGCGCGTGCCCGAGGCGGACCTCGAAGTGCGTGCCGGTGGCGTACTGCGCGATCCATTGCTCGCGTCCGGGCGCAAGGTCGTGCATGAAGCCGAGGAAGAAGCCCACGCCCATGTGGAGGCCGAGGAAGACGAGGCCCCAGCCGATGTTCCTTCTGCCTTCCATCGCGCGCTCCCACCGATCGACCGTTCATGGTACCCGCTGAACTCCTCGCACCCGCTCCAGGGCGCGGTGCAAGGTCAGCGCGAGACCGGATCGATCCCGCCGGTGCGTGCCTGCGCGCCACTGCGGTGACGGGTGGTGGAACGCCGCTATGTCATATTCGATGCGAACGGTGACGCAGGTGCCGGCGCCGTCGACGTCGCCGAGCACTGGTTCGGCGGCTCGCCCAACGCCGCGGGGCAGGCCTCGATCGAGTCGATCGTTGCCGCCGATCCCGACTTCATCGTCGCGATGCGCGTGGCCGACGCCGAGGACATGCGCGGCAATCCGCAGTGGAAGAACATCGGGGCGGTGAGGAACGGCCGCGTCTACGCCAATCCGCGCGGCCTCTTCCGGTGCGGGCGCGTTGTCCGGGCGGGAAGCGTCAGTCCGGCACGATCGCCGTGACCTCGATCTCGACCTTGGCGCGTTCCTCCATCAGCGCGGAGACCTCGACCGCGCTCATCGCCGCGTTGTAGGCGCCGACGATCTCGCGGAAGGCGCGGCCGATCTCGCGCCCGGCGGCGAGGTACTCGGCGCGACTGGTCAGGTACCAGGTCATGCGCACGATGTGCTCGGGCCGGGCGCCGTCCTCGGCGAGCACCGCGACCACGTTCCGCAGCGCCTGGCGCACCTGCTCGACGAGGTCGTCGCTGTGGAAGCGGCCATCGCCGTCCCAGCCGATCATGCCGGCGACGCAGACGGTGCGCCCGCGCGCGGAGACGCCGTTGGCGTAGCCCTTGGGCTTGGCCCAGGACGCGGGTTGCAGGACTTTCATGCGGATCTCCCGTTCATTGCCGCATGCCGAAGGCCTCGATCGCGGCGCGCAGCTCGGGGGGGATGTCGATGGCGCGATGCGTGCGCAGCGAGGTGGCGACGAGCACCTGGTTCATGCGGATGCGCAGGTCGCCGGCCTCCTGGCCGACGCAGCTCACCGACAGGCCGATCGAGCTGCGACCGAGGCGGCTGACGGCGAGCTGCAGCCGCACGCGGTCGCCGAAGGGGCTCACCGCCTTGAAGTCGGCGTCCAGGTGCACCGTGGGCAGGCCGATGCCGCGCTCGATCACCATGCCGTGGTAGGACAGTCCCAGACCCTCGTTGACCCAGTCCTCGACGAGGCCGTTGAACATGACGAAGTACTGCGGGTAGAAGACGATTCCCGCCGGGTCGCAGTCGGAGAAGCGGATGCGGCGCTCGCGCACGAAGAGGCTCATCGGGCGGCTCCGCGTCGGCGCGTGTCGGCGCGGCGGGGCGTGCGTTCGCCGCGCAGCGCGCCCAGTTGCTGATACGTCTGGCGGATCGCCTGCTCGTCCATGGGCGCGAAGAGCTCGAGGATCCACTGCTCGTGCTCGTGCGCCATCGCCTCGAAGCTGCGCCGGCCCTCTGGGGTGAGGCGCACGATCCAGGAGCGGCGGTCGGTCGGACTGCTCGCGCGCGCGACGAGGCCGTCGCGCTCGAGTTCGTCGGTGAGCGCGGTGACGTTGCCGCCGGTGACCATCAGGCAGCGCGAGAGGTCGCGCATGCGCAGGCCGGCCTTGTGCCGGTGCAGCTGCGCGAGGTAGTCGAAGCGCCCGAGCGAGATGCCGAAGCGCTCGCGCAGTCGGCGGCGGATCTCGGCCTCGATGCCGGTGACGCTGGCGAGCATGCGCAGCCAGAGCTTGAGCGCCGCGTGGTCGTCGGCGCGCGCGCGCGCCTCGTGGCCCAGGCGCGCGGCATCGGGCAGTGCGACGGCCTCGTTCACATCACCTCTCCGCCGCTGACCGAGATCGCCTGGCCGGTGATGGCGGCCGCGCCGCTGCCGCACAGCCAGCGCACGGCGTCGGCGACTTCCTCGGGCTGCACGAAGCGGCCCTGCGGGTTGAAGCGCGAGAACTCGGCGCGCGCCGCTTCGGTGCTGCGGCCTGTCCTGGCGACGACCTTCTCGATGCTCTGGCGCAGGATCTCGGTCTCGGTGTAGCCGGGGCAGACGGCGTTGACGGTGATGCCCTCGGCGGCGAGTTCGAGTGCGAGCGCGCGCGTGAGCCCGAGCACGCCGTGCTTCGCGGCGACGTAGGCGCTGACGTAGGCGTAGCCGCGCTGCGCCGCGGTGCTGGCGATGTTGACGATGCGGCCGCGGCGCGCCGTGCGCATGTCGGGCAGCACCGCCTGCGTGCAGGTGAAGCAGCCGGTGAGGTTGACGGCGAGCATGCGCTGCCAGAGCTCGGCGCTGGTCCTGGCAAAGGGCGCGCTCTCGGCCTGGCCGGCGTTGTTGACGAGCATGAGGACCGGGCCACGCGCTGCGCGCGCGGCGTCGACCGCCGCCTGCACCTGCGCGGCGTCGGCGACGTCGGCGCATGCGAAGCCGTGCACGGGGCCGAGTTCGTCGGCCAGCGCCTGCAGCGGTGCGGCGGTCCGGCCCAGCAGCGTGAGCTGCGCGCCCGCCTGCGCGAGGCTGCGCGCGATCGCCGCGCCGATGCCGCGCGAGGCACCGGTGACGAGCGCATGGCGTCCGGCCAGCGGCAGCACAGGCATGACCTGCGACGCTGCACTCATGCCGCCAGCCTCGCGGCGGCGATGGCCTGCGCCTGCGCCGCCTTCTCGCGCTCGAAGAGCGCCTCCATCTGCCCCTTCCCCGAGAGGTAGGTCTTGGGCCAGGGCATGCGGGCGTAGCCGATCTTCGCCGCCTCGGTGAGCGTCCACGCCGGATTCGCCAGGTGCGGGCGCGCGACGGCGCAGAGGTCGGCACGGCCCGCGGAGACGATGGCGTTGACGTGGTCGGCCTCGGTGATCGCGCCCACGGCCATCGTTGCGATGCCGGCTTCCTGGCGGATGCGGTCGGCGAACGGTGTCTGGTACATGCGGCCGTAGGTCGGCTTCTGCTCGGGCGAGACCTGTCCCGAGGAAACATCGATCAGGTCGGCGCCCGCGGCCTTGAAGGCGCGCGCGATCTGCACCGCGTCGGTCGGGGTGATGCCGCCATCGACCCAGTCGTGCGCCGAGATGCGCACCGACATCGGCTTGTCCGCGGGCCACACCGCGCGCACCGCGGCGAAGACCTCGAGCGGCCAGCGCAGGCGGTTCGCGAGGCTGCCGCCGTAGTCGTCACGGCGCCGGTTGGTGAGCGGCGAGATGAAGGCCGAGAGCAGGTAGCCGTGCGCGCAGTGCAGCTCGAGCCAGTCGAAGCCCGCAGCCGCTGCGCGCTTGGCGGCGGCGACGAAGTCGGCCTGCACGCGGTCCATGTCGGCGCGGTCCATCGCCTTGGGGACGGCGCCGTCGGGCAGGTAGGGCAGGGCCGAGGGCGCAAGCAGCGGCCAGTTGCCGCTTTCCAGCGGCCGGTCGGCGCCCGCGCCCTCCCAGGGCGCGTTGGTCGAGCCCTTGGGGCCGGCGTGGCCGATCTGGATCGCGATCCTCGCGTCGCTGTGCGCGTGCACCCAGTCGACGATGCGCTTCCACGCCGCGCCCTGCGCGTCGTTCCACAGCCCAGGGCAGCCGGGGGTGATGCGCGCGTCGGCGCCGGTGCAGGTCATCTCGGCGAAGACGAGGCCGGCGCCGCCGAGCGCGCGCGCGCCCAGGTGCACGAGGTGGTAGTCGGCCGGCACGCCGTCCTCGCAGACGTACTGCGCCATCGGCGAGACGACGACGCGGTTCTTCAGCGTCACGCCGCGCAGCGTGAACGGGGTGAACATCGGCGGCGGCGCGGGCAGGGTCGCGGGCACCGGAACGCCCGCGCGCTCGGCGAACCAGCGCTCGTAGCCGCCGAGCCAGGCCGCGTCGCGCAGGCGCAGGTTCTCGTGGCTGATGCGCTGGCTGCGCGTGAGCATGCTGTACATGAACTGCTCGGGCGCGAGCTGGTCGCAGTAGCGCTCGCCGCAGACCTCGAACCACTCCATCGCGTTCCAGGCCGCGTTCTGCAGCCGCAGCGTCTCCACGCTGCGCAGGTCCTGGTAGGTCTGCAGCACCTCGCCGATCTTCTCCGGCGCGTCGCCCAGGCGCTGGAACTGGCGCGTGAGCTCGATCGCGTCCTCGAGCGCGAGCTTGGTGCCCGAGCCGATGGCAAAGTGCGCCGTGTGCACGGCGTCGCCCATCAGCACGACGTGCGCGCCGTGCGCGTTCTTCAGCCACCACTGCCCGCAGACCACCCGCTGGAAGTTCAGCCAGGCCGAGCCGCGCAGGTGGCGTGCGTTGGTCATCAGCGGCGCACCCTGCAGGGTGTCGGCAAACAGCTTCTCGCAGAAGGCGATCGACTCCGTCGCGTCGGCCTTGTCCAGGCCGTGCGCGCGCCAGACCGGCTCCGGGCATTCGACGATGAAGGTCGTCGTCCGGTCGTCGAACTTGTAGATGTGCGACTGGAACCAGCCGTGCTCGGTGCGCTGGAAGTCGAAGGTGAAGGCGTCGAAGAGGCGGTTCGTGCCCAGCCAGATGTAGCGGTTGGGGCGCGTGACGATGTCGGGCTCGAAGACCTGGGCGTACTTGCTGCGCACGCGTGAGTTGATGCCGTCGCTGGCGATGATGAGGTCGGCGTCGGGGAAGTCGGCGTCGGAATCCACCTCGTGCTCGAAAACGAGCTTCACGTCCAGCGCCTCGCAGCGCGCCTGCAGGATGTTGAGCAGCTTCTTGCGCCCGATGCCGACGAAGCCGTGGCCGCCCGAGCGGATCGTGCGGCCCTTGAAGCGCAGCTCGATGTCGTCCCAGTGGTTGAAGGCCTCCTGGATCTGGTCGGCGGTCTCGCGGTCCCACTGGCGCATGTTGTCCATGGTCGCGTCGGAGAACACCACGCCCCAGCCGAAGGTGTCGTAGGGGCGGTTGCGCTCGACCACGGTGATGTCGTGCTTCGGGTTGAGCTGTTTCATCAGCAGCCCGAAGTACAGGCCCGCCGGGCCGCCGCCGATGCAGACGATCTTCATGCGGTTCTCCTGTGACGCCGCTAGTTGATCAATGTTGAAAGATTCAGAACTGAAGCAATATAGCGATTGGCGACGATTCCTGCAAGAGGATCGACGAGAGTCGCCCGGCTGCCACTCACCTCGTCTTCGAGCGATACCAGCACACCCCCGCTTCGTCGACCTCGGTCGCCAGTTCCCCGCGGTGGAGCAGGTGGTTCAGGCAGGCCACGCTCTCGCCGGTGGCCAGGCCGAGCAAGCTCACGTCGCCCTCGGGCACCGGGCGTCCGAAAAGCGCGGCGAAGACGTCGATCGCGCGCCGCGGTTCGGCCAGACGCCGGCGCAGGCGCGCGAGCGCGATCTCCTGCCCATTGGCCAGCGCGTCCAGCCGCGCATGCAGGCCGCGGAAGGGTTCGTTGTGCGCGGGCAGCACCAGCACGTCGTCGCGCACCTCGCGGCGCAGCTTCTGCAGCGACGCGAGCCAGTCCGACAGCGGATCGGCCTCGGGCTCGGTGGGGTTGACCGAGACGTTGGAGGAGATGCGCGGCAGCACCTGGTCGCCGCTGATCAGCAGCGCGTCCTCGGCGCAGTAGAGGCAGGCATGCTCGGGCGAGTGGCCGCCGCCGACGACGACGCGCCAGCGGCGCGCGCCGATGACCAGCTCCTGGCCGTCCTGCAGGCGCCGGTAGCTCTCGGGCAGCGCATGGATGTAGAGCCCGAAGCGGCCGAAGCGTCCGCGGTAGGCGTCGATGGCGTGTGCGCTCCAGCCGGCGCGACGGTAGAAGGCGATGGCCTCCGGCGGCGGCTCGCGCCCGGTATCGGCGACCATGACGCGGCAGTTCAGGTACTCCTGCCGCGTCATCCACAGCGACACGCCGAAGCGCCGCGTGATCCAGCCCGCGGTGCCGACGTGGTCCGGGTGCATGTGGGTGACGATGACGCGCGTGGGCTGCCCTTCGTCCTTCGTCGCTTCGAAGAACGACTGCCAGTGCCCGATCACGTCCTCGGTGCGCGTCCCGGTGTCGACGATGGCGTAGCCGCCTTCCTCCTGCAGCGTCCACAGGTTGATGTGATCGAGGTGGAAGGGCAGCGGCATGCGCAGCCAGTGCACGCCGGGCGCGACCTGCAGGCGCCCGCCGAGGGCGGGCCGTGTTTCGAAGGGATAGTCGAGCGCAGGCCGTGTCTTGGGTGAAATGGCTGCCGGCGCGCCAAGGGCATGCGTCTGCGTGTGGGCGGTGGAGTGGTCGCTCATCGGGTCGGGTCCGCGCGTTGAAAGCCCGAGTGTCGCCCGCATTGCATGCCTGGGCGCGACCGCCGCCGGGGACTTCAGCGGCGGGGTGCTCTCGGCCTGCCGCTTCGCGCCACCTGGGCTAGCGCCCGGCCTTCTGCTGCAGCGTCGTCTTCAACTGCGCGTAGCGCTCTGCATCCCCGGGATTCAATGCCGCTTCGTCGATGGCACGCAAGGTCGTTCCCGCAGCGCTCCAGTCGCCCACCGCGATCAGCGCGTCAGCCAGATGCAGTTTGGGCAGGTCTCGCGTCGGCGCGAGATTGACGGCCGCGCGCAGCATCGCCACCGACTCCCTGGCCTGCCCGCTGCGTGCCAGGGCGACACCGACCGTGTCGAGCACGTTCGGATCGTTGGGCAGGGCCTGCAGGGCCCGGCGTGCGTTGGCAAGCGCCTCTGGCTGATTCGCCGCGATCTGTGCCCATGCGAGATCGTTGCGCAGGAAGGGGTTGTTCGGCGTCTTCGCCACGAGGCGCTGCAGGTGCTTCACCGCCTCGGGCGCGCGTCCCTGCAACTGGGCACGGCGCGCCGCGAATGCCAACACGTCGACGTGGTCCGGGTGCTCGCGCAGCAGCTGCGCCATCCTGCGATCGGCGTCGTCCTGGCGTCCGCCCTGATCGAGCGCCTCGACGATGCGCAGGTTCGCCGAGGGAACGGCGCCCGCCTTGCCGGCCGCGTGGAAGGCCTGGACCGCGTCGTCGAGCTTCCGGGCGCGAAGATAGACGTCGCCAGTCAACAGCATCGCGGTCAGCTTGGCCTCGGGTTGCCGGCCGAGTTCCTGCGCCACCGAAAGGGCCTCCGAAAGGTTGTCGGAAGCCTCGAGGCGCGCCAACGCGATGTACGCCGCGGAATCGAAAGGGCGATCCGAAATGAGCTTGCGCAGCGCCGTTTTCGCCTCGGGCGTGCGCCCCTCGTCGGCGTCGACTTGCGCCAGTTGCAGGCGCCAGGCGGCGTTCTGCGGGTAGTCCGAAACCAGCTTGCGAAGCACCTCCGTGGCTTGCTGCGTCTTGCCCATGCGCGCGTAGGTCTGGGCAAGCAACTCGCGCGCCGCAGCCGGCGCATCGGCCATCGCAGCGCCGCGTTCGGCGGCATCGAGCGCGCGCGCAGCGTCACCGGCACGCATCGACTCCTCGACGAGCGCACTTCGCAGCGCGACGGCAGTCGGATATAGCTGCACCCCGCGCTCGAGAACCGACAGCGGCGTGGTCTGCGCGGTGGATTCGCTGTGCAGCAGGTTCGCGTAGGCAAGCGTCTGCGACGGACCACCTCCCCCGGCAGTCAGCGCTGCAGCCTGGCGCGCGAGCAATTGCGTGCGCTGCCCGGCAGTCCGCGTCATCGCGCCCAATGCCATCAAGGCCCCGCCGTGACGCGGCTGCTCGTCCAGCACCGCCAGCGTCGCTGCCCATGCCCCCGCGGCATCCCCCTGCAGCGACTGCACGGCGGCGGCGGCCAGTCGCGCCTGTGCGTCCTGCGGGAAGCGTGCCAGGACCTGCTCGGCTGCGCGCTTCGCCCAGGCCGGTTCGCGCAGTTCGAGCACGGTCTCGACGACGCGCGCGCCCTGGGTGCCATCGGCGACGAGCGCGGGCAGTCCTTCCAACAGCTTGCGTGCACCTTCCCGATCACCGGAGGCCACGCGCGCGCGCGCCAGGGCCAGCAGCACGTCGGGCTCGCCTGGACGCGTGGCGGCCGCCTTCTCGAAGCTGGCGAGCGCCTCCTTGCGCCGGCCGGTGGCGCTTTCGATGTTGCCGCGAAGCATCAGGAGCTCGGCATCGCCGGGTGCGAGGTTCAAGCCGCGCTGGATGGTTTCGAGCGCCTGTCGGGTTTGACCCATCCTCAGTTCCGCCTGGGCGAGCAGGCGTATGCCGGGCAACAGCTGTGGATTGCGGCGCACGAGGGATTCCAGCCTTGCGTGGGCAAGGCGCACATCGCCGCTGCGCAGTTCGGCGGAGGACGCCATCAAGGCCGAGGCGACGTGCTCGGGCGCCACCTTGAGCACGGCCAGCGCCGCCGCGTGCGCTTGGTCCAGGCGGCCGGCGCGGCTGTGCAACAACGCGCTCAGGTAGTGTGCCCAGAACGACTGCGGCGCCGCCTTGGCCAGGCGCTGCCGTACCTGTTCGGCCTCGTCGAAGCGGCCGGCGGAGATCAGTGCTTCGCCGTATTCGCCGACCACGCCGAGGTTCCACGGTGCCGCGTCCTGCGCGCGGCGGATCAGGTCCAGCGAAAGCTCGGATTCGCCCGCGGCCATCGCGATGCGGCGTGCCGCCCGCAGCAGCCACCATGGCGCGGGCGAGGTGGTGTCGTCCAGAGAGAGCGTCGCCAGAGCCTGCACCGGTTGCCCGGCGTTGACGAGCAACTGCGCCTGTGCCAGCCGCACGGCAGGCACGGGCGGCTGGCCCTCGAGCTGCGCGCGGGCCGGCGCCTCACGCTTCAGGCCCAGCAGCGCCAGCGCAACCGTGCCGCGCAGCGTGGCGTCGGCCTCGTTCTCCTGCAGGCGCTCGTCCGCGTACTGCCGCACGAGCGCCTCGGCGTCGCCGCGGTCGAGCATCAGCAAGGCGATGCGCGGGATGAGGCGGTCACGGCTGCCGCCGGCGTCGAGTGCCTTGCGCAACTGCTCCTCGGCGCCGGCGCGGTCGTATCGCCGCTCGAGCAGATCGGCGAACATGAGGCGCAGTTCGATCGCTCCGGGCTGTTGTTGCAGCGCGCTGCGCAAGAGGATGGAAGCGGCAGCATCGTCACCCCGAGCGACGGCGTCGCGTGCCCTGGTGCCCAGGTCGGCCTCACCCTCGCCGCAGGCTGCCAGCGAAAGCGCCACCGGCACGGCAAGCAGGAGCCGGTGCAGGCGCCGCCAGAGCAGCGAATCGGAAGGAGAGGGGAACGAGGGCAGAGCGTAGGCCAGGCCCGAAGCCTTGCCCTGGACAGTCGTGCGCATGGCGGCAGCCTCGCGAGTGGCGACGCGGCGCAGCCTAGCATCGGCGGTACGCGGCGCGCGGAACCGCCGCGCACACGGATGCCCATCGTGTGCACAGTGCCACCGATCGTTGCGTTCCGTTTCGTCGCTCCGAAGACCCACGAGTCCACGGGTCCACGAGACCACGAGACCACGGGTCCGGGAAGGGTGAGGATTTCCGACAGCCGGCGCTTCTCGATCGGAGAACGATGCCGCAGTGGGGGCGTCGGTTTTCCTACACTCCCGCAGCCCCTCGACCCTGGCCCGCGCACCCCATGCCCCGCACCGACCGCGTCTACAAGATCGAGATGCTCATCCGCAGCCGCGGGCACCTGAGCTTCAGGGACTTGCTGGAGGAGCTCGAGGTCTCGCCGGCGACGCTCAAGCGCGACCTGGAATTCCTGCGCGACCGCCTGGGTGCGCCGATCGAGTACGACCGCGACTTGAACGGCTACCGCTTCGGCGCCGAGGTCCGCGGGCAGAAGCACGAGCTGCCCGGCCTGTGGTTCAGCGAGCGCGAGCTCTACGGGCTGCTGATGGCGCATCAGCTGCTTTCCGAGCTGGACACCGAGGGCGTCATCAGCCGCCATCTGCAGCCGCTGCTCGCGCGCATCCACGAGATGCTGGACGGCACGCAGCTCGAAGCCCAGGCGCTGCTGCGGCGGGTGCGCATCGTCAGCCCGGCGAAGCGGCCGGTGCCGGGGCCCTTCTTCGAGTCCGTGGCCGAGGCCCTGCTGCAGCGGCGGCGGCTGGCGATGCGCTACCTCACGCGTGGGCGCGGTGCGCGCAGCGAGCGCGTGGTCTCGCCGCAGCGCCTCGTGCACTACCGCAACACCTGGTACCTCGACGCCTGGTGCCACACGCGGCAGCGGCTGCTGCGTTTCGCGCTGGACGCGATCGAGGCGGCTCAGGTGCAGCCCGGGAAGGCGCGCGAGATTCCGCTGCGCCGGGTGCAGGCCGAGATGGACGCCGGCTACGGCATCTTCGCCGGGGGCAAGCCGCGCTGGGCACGCCTGCGCTTCGACGCGCAGGCGGCACAATGGGCCAGCCGCGAGCAGTGGCACCCGCAGCAGCAGGGGCGCTGGCTGGCCGAACCCGGCGCGAGCGCGTGGGAGTTGCGCCTGCCCTACGTCGACGAGACCGAGCTCGTGATGGACGTGCTGCGCCAGGGGCCGCAGGTGCAGGTGCTCGAGCCCGCGTCGCTGCGCGAGCAGGTGCGGCAGCGGCTCATGGAAGCGGCGGCGCACTACAGCCGCCCGGCCGCGCCGGCAGCGCCGGCAGCGCAAGGATGAGCGAGATGTTCGAGTACGACGAAACCCTGGACGATGCGCTGCTGCGCAACGTGCGCGACGCGCTGATGGAGGACATCGGCCGCGGCGACTGGACGGCGCAGCTCGTGCCCGCGCAGCGCCAGGTGCTGGCGCGCGTGCAGGCCAAGGAGGCGGCGGTGATCTGCGGGCGGCCCTGGTTCGACGCCTGCGTGAAGACGCTGGACCCGCTGGCCGGCATCCACTGGGCGGTGAGCGAAGGGCAGCGCGTGGAGGCCGGCACCGAAGTCGTACGCATCGAGGGCGACGCGCGCGCGCTGCTCTCGGCCGAGCGCCCGGCGCTGAACTTCCTGCAGCTGCTCTCGGCGGTGGCGACGACGACGCGGCTCTACGTCGACGCCATCGCCGGCCTTTCGCCCAACCCGCGCGGCTGCGTCGTGCTCGACACGCGCAAGACGCTGCCGGGGCTGCGCCAGGCGCAGAAGTACGCGGTGCGCGTCGGCGGCGGCAGCAACCAGCGCATGGCGCTGTGGGACGGCATCCTGATCAAGGAGAACCACATCGCCGCCGCCGGTGGCGTGGGAGCGGCGCTGCGCGCCGCGCAGGCGCTCGGCGCCGGAGTGCCGATCCAGGTCGAGGTCGAGAACCTGGACGAGCTGCGCCAGGCGCTGGATGCCGGCGCCACCAGCGTGCTGCTGGACGATTTCTCGCTGGCGGACATGCGCACCGCCTGCGCCATCGGCGGCGGCCGCGCGCTGCTCGAAGTCTCCGGCGGCGTCGACCTGGAACGCATCCGCGACATCGCGCGCACCGGCGTCGACCGCATCAGCAGCGGCAAGCTGACCAAGGACGTGCGCGCGATCGATCTCTCGATGCGCATCGACGCGCCGGCCTGAGGCCGGCCGAAAGGGGGCTCTCGTGCGCTTCATCCGAAACCTCGTGGCCTTGTCGACGGCCGGCCTGCTGGCCGCGTGCGCGTGGATGCAAGGCCCGCAGCTCGCGCCGGGCCAGACCGAGTCCGAACTGGTGGGCCTGCTCGGCTCGCCGACGGGTCGCTACGCGATGCCCGGCGGAGTGCAGCGGCTGGAGTGGGCCACCGGACCCTTCGGGCGTCAGACCTGGATGGTCGACATCGGCCCCGACGGGCGCAGCGTCTGGTTCGCGCAGGTGCTCGAGCGCCGCTACCTGTTCGACTTCGCGCAGCGTGCGCCGGGAATGGACGTTGCGCAACTGCTGCGCGAGCTCGGCCGTCCGGCCGAGCGCCGCCGCAACGGCTGGGGCGGCGGCCAGACCTGGTCCTGGCGCTACGTCACCAACGACTGCCTGTGGTGGCAGGTGAGCCTCGACCGGGACGGCAAGGTCACCGGCGCCGGCGAAGGCATCGACCCGCTGTGCGACGTCGACGACACCCCGCGGCTGTTCTGACCCGGCCCGCGCCGGCGCATCAGTCCAGAGGCCGCGTCAGGTAGACGCCCTCGCGGCCGACGATGGCCACGCGCGCGGGCATCAGCACCGTGCAGTCGTCGCAGGGGGCGCGGATCTCGTCCGCGCCGTCGGTGGCGATCAGCTCGCCCTGCGCGAAGGTCTCGAAGCCGATCAGCGGACGCGTGAAGCGGAATGCCGGCGTCTTCACCATCCAGGTCTGCAGCAGGCCGTAGCGACGCTGCGGCGCCGCCGGCCGCGGGCGCGGCCCGAGCAGGCCGAAGTGCGCGAGGAAGTCGAGCGCGGCCTCGATCGCGAAGTCGGCCGTGCTGCGCTTGAAGTGCTGTCCGCATTCGACCACCAGCCCGACGCCGTGGTGGTCGGGACGGCCGTGCGCGCCGTGCTCGATCAGCGGCGTGCCGGTGCGCATGCCCTGCGGCATCACCAGGTGCACCGAGGGCCGCGCAAGGGCGATCGCCAGCGCCGCGTTGCGTTCGAACTGCGGGTAGACCCAGAACGGGCTCACGTCGCGGCTGGTCGAGTGGATGTCGAGGATGTGGTCGGCGGCCGCCACCGCCGGGCGCATGCGCCGCGCGCGGTCGAGTTCGGGGCTGCGCTCGTCGCCGTCGAGCTGCGCCGCCGACCAGATGCGGTTCATGTTGTGCACGAGCTGGCGGCTCTCGAAGGGCTGCCCGGGGTCGAAGCTCTCGTAGGCGGCGACGTTGGCGAAGCTCACCGTCAGCGTGCCGATCAGCGGGCGCACGCCGGTGTCCAGCAGATGCGTCGCGGCGACCATGCCGCAGAACTCGTTGCCGTGCGTGAGCGCGTTGATCATCACGTGCGGCCCGGGCTTGCCGGAGTCGAAGCGGTGCACGTAGTCGATGCCGGTGTTGCCGGCGCGATAGGGACTGAGATCGCGCGGCCGGACTTCGATCGCAGGCAGGGGTTCGGTCGTCATGGGCGCTGACTGTAGGGCATCGCCAGGGAAGGCGGTGATGCGGCGGCTGCTAAGCTGGCGGCACTGCAACGGCCCCCGCATCGCGAGCGAGATCATGTTCACCGGCATCGTGCAAGGCGTCGCCACCGTCGTCCGCCTCGTCGAGCGCCCGGGGCTGCGCAGCTTCCACCTGCGCTTCCCGGAGGGCTTCGACGAAGGTCTCACGATCGGCGCCAGCGTCGCCGTCGACGGCACCTGCCTCACCGTCACCGCGCGCCCGGCGCCGTGCGAGGCGGCGTTCGACGTCATGCAGCAAAGCCTGGCGCTGACGACGCTCTCGGGCGTGGCCGAGGGCGGCCGCGTCAACGTCGAACGCGCCGCGCGCGACGGCGCCGAGATCGGCGGCCACCCGCTGTCGGGCCACGTCGACTTCATGGCCGCTGTGGCCGAGATCCGCCGCCCCGAGAACAACCACGTGCTGCGCATCGCCGTGCCCGCACCGTGGATGCGCTACGTCTTCGCCAAGGGCTACATCGCCGTCAACGGCGCCAGCCTGACGGTGGCCGAGGCGCAGCGCGAGCGCGACGGCAGCGGCTGGTTCGAGGTCTGGCTGATCCCCGAGACGCTGCGCCAGACGACCTTCGGCGACAAGGGCGCGGGCGACGCGCTCAACGTCGAGATCGAGCGCAGCACGCAGGTCTTCGTCGACACCGTGCGCGACGCCATCGACGAACGCCTGGGGCCGCTGCTGCCGCTGCTCGAGGAGATGCTGGCGAGGCAGGGACGGACGCTGGAGGATCTGGCGCGGCCGGCGGCTCTGCCGCCGCAATGAGCGCAGCGGGGGCGCTCAGAACACGATCACCCCGCGCGCATTGCGCCCGTTGGCGAGGTCGTCGAAGGCCTGCGGCGCTTGCTCGATCGCGTAGCGCTGCGTCACCAGTTCGTCGAGCTTGAGCTTGCCGGCCTTGTAGAGCCCGAGGAGGCGAGGGAAGTCCACGCGCGGGCGCGCGCCTCCGTAGAGGCTGCCGGTGAGCGTCTTCTCCTCGAACAGCAGGCTGCCGCAGCGCACGCCGACCTGGTCGTCGGCGCGTGCCACGCCCACCATCACCGCGGTGCCGGCCTTGCGCAGGCAGCCCCAGGCCTGCGCCAGCACGCTGCCCGCGCCCACGCATTCGAAGGCGTAGTCGGCGCCGCCGCCGGTGAGCTTGCGCAGCGCCCTGGCCGCGTCCTCGCCCGGTGCGGGCGCGTAGACGTGCGTGGCGCCGAAGGCCTTGGCCAGCGTGAGCTTGGCGTCGTTGGGGTCGACGGCGACGATCATCGCCGCGCCGCTCATCGCGCAGCCCTGGATCGCGTTCAGGCCCACGCCGCCGGCACCGAAGACGACGCAGGTCGATCCGGGCTCGACCTTGGCCGTGTTCACGGCCGCACCCCAGCCCGTCATCACGCCGCAGCTCACCAGCGCGCAGCACTCGGGCTTGACGCCGGCGGCGTCGATCTTCACGACGTTGCTGACGTGCAGCGTGGCGAACTCGGCCATGACGCCGCAGCCGCTGAAGATCGACAGCGGCTTGCCGTCGGCGTCGAAGGTGCGAACGCTGCCGTCGGGCAGCGTCGTCACCGACCTGGCGGCCAGGTTGCAGAGTTCGGGCCGGCCGATCGAGCACCAGCGGCAGGTCCCGCACATGCTGACGAAGGACGAGAGCACGATGTCGCCGACGGCGAAGTCGACCACACCCGCGCCGACGGCGACGATCCTGCCCACGCCCTCGTGCCCGAGCACGACCGGCGGCGGCAGCGGCAGCGTGCCGGTGACCACCGAGAGGTCGCTGTGGCAGACGCCGCAGGCCTGCAACTCGAGGGTGACCTCGTCGCGCTTCGGGTCGGCCACGGTGATCGTCTCGACGACGACGGGGGCGTTGAGCGCGCGCGCGATCGCGGCGCGGGCTTGGTAGGGCATCGGCTTGGCTCCGGGAGTTTCGGTTCGTTGCAGCCGCGAGCTTACGGCGGACGCGGATAATCGGCGCGCCCCGCTTCCCGGCGCCCTTTCGGCGTCGCCTCTCCCATGTCCGACCTCATCGTCCACGGCGGCAAGCCCCTGCGCGGCCGGCTCGTGCCCTCGGCGAACAAGAACGCCGTGCTGCCCATCCTGTGCGCGACGCTGCTCACGCGCGCGCCGGTGCGTCTGGTCGGCATCCCCGAGATCACCGACGTGAAGAAGATCCTCGAGATCTTCCGCGAACTCGGCAGCCGCGTCGAGGTGGACTTCGCGGCCCGCGTGCTCGAGGTGCAGCACGAGCACACGCGCTTCGACGAGGCGGTGCACCGCCTGCCCGAGGCGATGCGCAGCAGCATCATGCTCGTTCCCGGCCTGCTCGCACGCTTCGGCGTCGCGCGCATCGAGGACGACGTCAAGGGTTGCAGCCTGGGCATGCGCGAGATCGACCCGCACGTCGAGGTGATGCAGAGCTTCGGCGCGAGTGTCGAGCGGCGCCCCGACGGCATCGTGATGCGCGCCGGGCGCCCGCTGCGCGCCGCGCAGCACTGGCTGGACTACGCCAGCGTGACGACAACCGAGAACTACGTGCTCTGCGCAGCGCTGGCGCATGGGCGCAGCGTGCTCATGAACGCCGCGAGCGAACCGCACGTGCAGGAGTTCTGCCGGTTCATGCAGATGCTGGGCGCGCGCATCGAGGGCGTGGGCACCTCGCGCCTCGTGGTCGAAGGCGTCGAGACGCTCGGCGGCGGCAGCTTCACCTTCGACGAGGACTTCCACGAGATCGTCACCTTCCTGGCGCTGGGCGCCATCACCGGCGGCGGCGTCGAGGTCAAGAACTCGACGCCCGAGCAGTTTCCGCTGATCGACCGCAGCTTCGCCAAGTTCGGCGTGCGCGTCGTGCACGAGGGCGGCTGGTCGCGCACCGTGCCCGACGGCCCGACGCCCCATCTGCGCGTGCGCGAGCCCTTCACGCGCAACATCCTCCAGAAGATCGAGGCCGCGCCCTGGCCCTACCTGCCGGTGGACCTGCTGCCGATCTTCGTCGCGCTGGGCGTGCGCGCCGAGGGCAGCATCCTGTTCTGGAACAAGGTCTACGACGGCGCCATGGGCTGGACCGCGGAGCTCTCGAAGTTCGGCGGCCACGCGCTGATGTGCGACCCGCACCGCGTCATCGTCTTCGGTGGCAAGCCGCTGGTGCCGGCCACCGTCGAGAGCCCCTACATCATCCGCGTCGCGATCGCGCTGCTGATGCTGGCGGCGAGCATCCCGGGCCACAGCACGATCCGCAACGCCGCGCCGATCCGCCGCGCGCACCCGCACTTCGTCGAGAACCTGAGCGCGCTCGGGGCGGAGATCGAGTGGCGCGACTCGCCATGAGCGCGCTCCCCGGCGAGAACGCCTCGGCGAAGCGGCGCCAGGCCCGCAAGCCCCGCCCCTTGCCGCTGCTGCCGACCGCGCTGCGCGCGCGGGTCAAGGCGCGGGCTCGGCGGTGAGCGCCAGCGCCTCGACCTCGATCAGGAAGCCGTGGTGCAATGCAGGCACCGGCACCACCGCGCGTGCGGGGCGATGCACGCCCAGCCATTGCGCGTAGAGGGCATCGAACTCGGCCCAGTGGCCGATGTCGCCGAGGTAGACGCGCACCTGCACCAGCCGCTGCGGGTTGGAGCCCACGCCGCGCAGCGCGGCCTCGACGTTGGCCAGGACCTGCTTCGCCTGTGTCGCGAACGGGGCGTCGCCGAGCCTGCGCCCCTGGGCGTCGATCGGCAATTGCCCCGAGACCCAGACCATTCCGCCGACGACGACAACGGGGCTGTAGTGGCCTCCGGGTGCCGGCAGGCCCGGAGGCTGGATGCATTCGATCACGGCACGGCCTCCTCACTGCCTGCGGGGACCCTGCGAGCCGTCTGGCGGCGACTCAACCCAGTTTGCTCGGCAACCACAGGCTGATCGCCGGAAAGGCGCACAGCAGGAGCAGGCGCACCACGTCCACGGCGATGAAAGGCATGGTGCCCTTGTAGATGCGCGTGAGCGAGATGTCGCGCGCGAGCGAATTGATGACGAAGACGTTCATTCCCACCGGCGGGCAGATCATGCCGAAGGTCACCGCCATGACGATGATGACGCCGAACCACACCGGGTCGAAGCCCAGCTGCAACATCACCGGATGGACGATGGGTACCGTCAGCAGGATCATCGCCAGCTCGTCCATCACCGCCCCGAGGACGAGATAGCCCAGCATCACCAGGGCCAGCACGCCATAGGCGCCGATGGGCAGGTTGACGAGCAGGTTCACCGCGTTCTGCGTGAACTGCGTGACGGTGAGGAAGTAGCCGAACAGGTAGGCGCCGACGACGATCAGCATGATCGCCGAGGACACGCGCAGCGAGTCGACGAGCGCGTTCCTGATGCCGGCGAGGTCGAGCTGGCGCCGCGCGACGCCGATGATCAGCGCACCGGTTGCGCCCAGGCCGGCGGCCTCGGTGACCGTCACGAAGCCGAGGTACATGCCACCGAGAACGAGCAGGAACAGGGCCAGCGTCGGCCACAGGTTCTTCAGCGTTGCCAGGCGTTCGGACCAGTCGTGGCGGCGTCCCGCGGGAAACGCCGCCGGCCGGCGGCGCGCGATGAAGGCCACCAGCGCGGCATACAGGCCCACCGCCAGCAGTCCCGGCACGACGCCGGCGAAGAAGAGCTTGGTGATGTCCGTCTCGGTCATGATGCCGTAGAGCACGAAGATCACCGAGGGCGGAATCATGATGCCCAGCGTTCCGCCCGCGGCGATGAGGCCCGCCGAGAGTCCGGCGTCGTAGCCCGCCTTGCGCATTTCCGGCAGCGCCACCTGGCTCATCGTCGCCGCGGTCGCCACCGACGAGCCGTTGATGGCGGCGAAACCGGCGCAGGCCACGATCGACGCCAGGGCCATGCCGCCGCGGCGATGGCCGGCCCAGGCCAGGCCCGCCTCGAACAGCTCGCGGCTCATGCCCGCGGTCGAGCAGAACGCGCCCATCAGGATGAACATCGGGATGACGCTTAGGTTGTAGTCGGTCAGCACCGACAGCGGGACGTTCGCGAGCAGGTTCAGGGCCGGCGTGAAGCCCGACAGCAGGCCGAAGCCGATGACTCCGGCGATGCCCATGGCGATGCCGATCGGCACGCGCAGCACGAGCAGGCCGAACATCAACGCGAACCCCAGCAGGGCAACGAGGTCCTTGCTCATGGCGTCGGCGTCAGACTTCCTCGGCCTGCGGCGAGCGCTCGCGCCAGAGGGCCACCAGGCGCGCGGCCGCCAGAACGGCCGCGGCGCTGACGCCGGCGGCCGAGACGGCATAGAACCAGACCAGCGGCAAGCGCAGGTCGCTCGTCGTCTGCGTACCCGTGCTGGCAAGCTTGACCCACACCATCCACGCCATCGGCGCCAGGAACGCCAGCGTCAGCAGCGTGGCCACGAGGTCGATGCGCCTTCGCCAGGGGCGCGTGCAGTGCTCCCACAACACGTCGACGCAGATGTGTCCGCCGCGCCAGGTGGCCAGCGCGATGCCCCAGAACATGGCGATGGCCTGCAGTTGCTTGGACAGGTCGAACCAGTCCGGAATCTGCAGTCCCAGGCTCTCGCGCAGGGCGACGTTGCCGAAGGTCAGCAGCGGGATCGCCAGCAGGAAGAGCGCGGCGATGGTCTCGAAGACGACCAGTGTGCGCTTCATGATCGAGCCTCCTGCGGGGGCGACCCGGGGCGGGGGTGCCCGCTTCAGTAGGCTGCGTTACGCGCCTGCAGCTCGGCGCGCAGGTCGTCGAGAACCGCCTTGCCGTCGAGCCCCGCCTTGTCGGCGGCGGCGATCCATTGCGCGGTCATCGGTGCCACCGCCTGGCGCCAGGCGTCGAGTTGTGCCGGCGTCAGCTTGGTGATGGTGTGGCCGCCCATCTTGCGGATCTTGTCCTCGCCGCTGTCCTCCCAGTCGCCCCAGGCGGCGCCGATCCTGCCGGCCCATTCGTTGTTGCAGTGGGCGTCGATCACCCGCTTCTGGCCCGGCCCGAGCTTGTCGTAGAAGCCCTTGTTCATGGCCCAGACGAAGGCCGCCGAATACAGGCGGAAGTCGATGTGGTGCCGGGCCACCTTGTCGATGCCGAAGGTGATCAGCGAATCCCAGGGGAAGGTGATGGCATCGGCAACGCCCTTCTCCAGCGCGTCGCGCGACTCGGGCGCCGACACCTGGACGTTGGTGCCGCCCAGCATCGTCACCATTTGCGCCATGGTGCCGTTGGCCGGGCGGATCTTCATGCCCTTGATCTGCCCCGGCTCGGTGATGAGCTTCTTGCTGTGCAGCGTGCCGTTGTGGATATGCGCCAGGCAGACGCGCACATCCTTCATCTCGGCGGCGGCGTGCTTGCGATACCAGGCGTCGAGTGCGGCCGAGCCGCCGCCGGGGCCGGCGGCCATGAAAGGCAGCTCGCTGGCCGCGAAGAGCGGAAAGCGGCCGGCCTGGTAGCCCGGCGAGACCCAGGTCAGGTCGGCGATGCCGTCGCGCGCCATGTCGTAGTGGTCGGGCGCCTTGCCCAGTTGCTGCGCCGGGTAGACGGTGACCTTGATCGTGCCGCCGGAGGCCGCCTCCACCGATTTCGCCCACGGTTCGAAGCCGGTCTTCGCCAGCGAGTGCTGCGCGGGCAGCCAGTGCGCCAGACGCAGCTCCACCGGCTTGTCCTGTGCGCACGCAGGGCCGGCGAGGGCGGCAGTCAGCGTTGCGGTGAGCGCCGCGAGGGCATGCGGGAAGGGACGCGTCATCGGGTGCCTCGGCTCCGTTGTCTGTGTTTGCGATTGCGGCAGCGTCGTGCGTGCGCACGGATCGGTCAAGCACCTTCGCCGCCGACGCAGACGCAGACGCAGACGCGCGCCTCGGACATCGTTCGCGTCTCGGCGACGCGCAGCCATGATACCCAAGCCACCGGCTGGTGCGGTAGCCGGGCGGTTGCGACTCGGCGGCCGTGGCGCCGGATCGGGGGCGGCATGGGTGTTTCGGCCTGGAGGCCACATGGGTCCTGCTTCGCAGTCTGGCGACTCGCCTACGGAACGCGGGCATGATTGCGGCATGCGAATCGCCGACGAGATCTCCGCCCTGCTTGCGCAGGCGTATGCCGAGGGGCCGCCGCTGCGCGTGCGTGCCCTGCACCTGCCACCGGTCTCGCCGCCCGGCGGCAAGGAGGGCGAGTTCGCCGCGCTGGAGCTGGAGTCCGGGCAGCTCGGCCTGTGCTTCCTGCTGCTCGACCAGGCGCTCAGCAGCATCGGCGCGCTGACCGATGCCGTGCGCGGGATCGACGCGCGCGAGATGGTGGCGTGGTGGGCCGATGGGCGCGCTGCGGCGGCGTCGCCCGCGCGCGCCGCGCTGGGCTACGCCGCGGTCAACGCGCTCACGCGCCGCGTCTTCGACCGCGCCGGATTCGCTCCCGCGCCGGCGCGCGACACCATCGGCGGGCTGGATCCGCGGCCTGGCGAGTCGGTGGGCATGGTCGGGCTCTTTCCGCCGCTGGTGAAGCAGGTATTGGCGCGCGGCGCGCGGCTGACGGTGCTCGAGTTGCGGCCGGACCTTGCCGGTGAGCGCGAGGGCTATACGGTGACGCTGGACCCGCAGGCCCTGCGTGGGTGCACGCAGGTGTTGTCCACCAGCACCGTGCTGCTCAACCACAGCTTCGATGGCGTGCGCGAGGTCTGCCGGGCAGCCAGGCGCTTCGTGCTCGTCGGCCCGGGCGCAGGCTGTCCGCCCGATCCGGTCTTCGCGCAGGGCGTCACCGCCATGGCCGGCAGCTGGATCGCCGATCCGCAGGCGCTGATCCAGGCCATCACCCGGGGCGCGTCCTGGGGCCATTCGGTGCAGAAGTCCCTGCTGCCGCGCGCGGACTACCCCGGCTGGGCGGCGCTGCTGCAGCGCGCCGCCGGGACCGGCTGAGCGCGCACGGCGGCCGCGCGATCCAGGCCGCCAGCGCCCGCGCGGTCGCGCTTGACGTCGTACATGAGCGAGTCGGCACGCTGCAGCAGCGCGTCGGCGTCGTCGCCGTCGCCGGGGTAGAAGGCCAGGCCGATGCTCACGCGCGGCACGATGGGCGGCAGGTCCTCGTACGGCAGCGGCACCTGCATCTGCGCCTCGATCTTTCGCGCCACGAGCGCGGCATCGCCAGGCTCGGCCAGGGGTTCGAGCAGGATCGCGAACTCGTCACCGCCCAGCCGCGCCACCAGATCGGATTCGCGCAGCGCGTGCTGCAGACGCCGGCCGATCTCGATCAACACGCGGTCGCCGACGGCATGTCCGTAGGTGTCGTTGATGGCCTTGAAGCGATCGGCATCGACGAACATCAGCGCCAGCGCCCCGCCGCGTTCGCCGGCACGCTCCACCGCCTGCTGCAGGCGCGCGGCAAAGGCGGCGCGGTTGGGCAGGCCGGTGAGCGCGTCGGCTTCGGCCTGCTGGCGCAGGACCGCGTTGCGAGCGCGCAGCCGCCGCTCGCGTGCCAGCAGCTCGGCCTCGTGCGCGTGCACCTCGGCCAGCAGGGCGTTGAAGTCCTCGGCCAAGGCGTCGATCTCGGCGATTCCCGCCGCAGGCGCGCGCTCGGCGAATGCGCGCGCCTGGCGCACGCCGCGCGTGAATTGCGCCAGCGCCCGCAGCGGCGCCGTGATGCGGTCCTCGAGGCGCCGCGTGGCGACGACGACGAGGGCGGCGGTCGCCGCCATCGCCGCCGCCAGGCCCAGGGCGTAACCGCCGAGCAGGGTCAACAAGGCCTGGCCGTCGCCGCGCACGCGCAGTTCCGCGCGTGCACGCTGGTTGAGCGTCACCGGCGCGCTGGCCTGCAGATCGAACAGCCGTGAGGCGACGCGGTCGACCCACAGGCCGAAGGCGCTGCCCGCGCGCTGCGCGCGCGCGAGCAGGCGGCCGTCGGCGAGCTCGATCTCGGCGTGGGCCAGGCGCTCCTGTGTGGCCAGCAAATGCAGCAGTTCGGCGGCCGCATCGGCGTCCTCGAAGATCACCGGCGCCTCCGCGCTGAAGGCGGCGCTGCGCGCCACGCCCTGCAGGTTGCGTCCGATCTCGCTGCGCAGCAGTTGCACCGCCGCGGCGCCGACGATCAGGCCCGCCAGCGCCAGCGCCAGCGCCGCGGAGCGCCAGTGCCCGCGGCGGAGCATGCGCGACAGGGGCAGCGGCTCGGCCATCGGACCAAGTCTAGGAGGGGTGCAAGGCGCACGCGCGCCCCGCTCACGATTGCTTGCAGCGCTTGCGGGACCGAGAGCCTTATCCGGCCGGCACCGGGGGCGAGACCGCTGGACGCCTAGCGATAGGCGTGATAGACGCTGGCGCTGCCGTCCGCCGCGAGGAGCAGCACGTCGTAGGGATCGCGGCGATCGCCGTAGGCCTCGCCGTCCATCCCCGGCGAGCCCACCGGCATCCCGGGAACGGCCAGTCCCAGCGCCTTGGGGCGCTCGCGCAGCAGTCGCTGCACTTCACGCGCGGGCACATGCCCTTCGATGGCGTAGCCGCCGACCAGCGCCGTGTGGCAGCTGCCGTACTTCAGCGCGATTCCCAGCCGCTTGCGCATTGCGGTATTGCCGCTGTCGTGCACCGTCGCCGTGAAGCCGTGCGCGCGCATGTGCGTGATCCAGTCGGCGCAGCAGCCGCAGTTCGGATCCTTCCAGACCTCGAGCGGCGTCGCGGTCGGCGCCGCCGCGCGTGCGCCCGGCAGCAGCAGCGTCGCCACGGCTGCGGCAGCGGCGCGCTCCAGCCAGCGGCGGCGGTTCGTGGTCGGGCGCAGGGGTGGCGGGAGGGTCATCGCGTTCGGGCCTCGGTTGGTTCGTGGCAGTGTAGATGATGAGGATCAAGACGGAGCGAGGAGGGTGAGAAGAAGGCGGCCGCGTCCTCTGCGGCATCGCACTTCGGCGCTCGGGAATTGGCGGTTCACGCCGATGCCTGGCGACAATCGAGGCAGGTGCCGCGCTGCAGTCGACGCGTGGAGGAGGCCTCGAGGACATGAGACCGGGAAGCTGGATCCTGCAGGCGGCGATCGCCGTGATTGCCGTGATCGCCCCCTGCGCGGCGTCAGCGCTCGACGTCGAGCGCGCCGAGCGCCTTTACACGCGGCATTGCGCCGTCTGCCATGGCGCCGATCGCGGCGGCTACATCGGCCCCGCGCTCAATCGCGACGAGACCCGGCTCAGCCGCAGCGAGGTGCTGGGCCGGATCCTGAGCGGCGCGCCGCCGACGCTGATGCCGCAGCATCCGTCCTGGCGCGGCGCGCTCTCGGCGAAGGAGCGCGGACTGCTCGCCGACCTGATCAAGACGCAGCCGGCGCGCACACTGAGCTGGGATCTCGCCGACGTTCGCGCCTCGCTGCAGGTGCTGGTGCCGCCGGGTACGGCGGCCGCCAAGGGGCCGCGCTACCGCATCGACCACATCGACGACCTGATGGCGGTGATGTCGCGCGGCCGGCAAGGCGCGGGCAAGGAGTCCAAGGTCGTCTTCTTCGACGGCCGCACGCATCGCCAGGTGGGCGAGGTGAGGACGGATTTCGCTCCCCACCTGATGGACTTCCACCCGACCGACCCGCGCTGGGCCTACGTGCGTGACGATGCCGGCTGGCTGCACAAGATCGACCTCTACGAGATGCGCACCGAGCGCAAGGTCCGAGCCGGCCTCAACGGCATCTCGCTGGCGGTCTCGCGCGATGGCCGGTTCGTCGCCGCCGGTTCCTACGTGCCGCACACCATGGTCATCATGGACGCGGCCACGCTCGAGCCCCTGCACCTGCTCGAGCTCGCCGGCGTCGATCCCGACGGCAAGTGGGTCGGGTCCGACGCCGGCACGATCATGGCGCTGCCCAATGCCAACGCGTTCGCGGTCGCGCTCGAGCAGTCGGGGCAGGTGTGGATCATCGATCTCGACCGGCCGGGGATGCCCTACAAGGTGATCGAGAACGTGGGCCGCCACCTGCACGACGGCTTCTTCTCGCCCGATGGACGCCACATGGTCGTGGCCTCGTACGACGACCACGTCAACACCGTCATCGACCTGGAGCAGGCGCGCATCGTGCGCAAGATCCCGTCGGGCTGCAAGCCGCACGTCGGTTCGGGCGCGGTCATCCGTTCGGGCGAGCGGCTGCTTGGAATCGGCACCAACATCGGCGACGAGAAGTGCGCCGCGTTCGAAGTGACGGTGTTCGACATGCGGAACTTCGACGTCGTCAAGCGCATCCCCGTCGTCGGCCCGACCGAATCCCCGGCCGCACATCCGAATGCGCCCTACGTCATCGTCGACATCGTCGGCACCGGGCCCGACGCGAACAAGCTCCAGTTCATCGACAAGAACACGCTCGAGGTGGTGCGCACGATCGAGGTCGCGGGGACGATGGGGCACTCCCACTTCCCCGAGTACACCGCGCGCGGCGACTTCTTCTACGTCAGTGCGCGCTATCGCGGCGATCGCAGCATGGGGCTCCCGGGCGGGCAACTCGCGATCTTCGACTCGCACACGCTGCACCAGGTGAAGACGGTGCCGATGGATGTGTCCGCCGGCGTCTTCTCGCGCGTGCGTGCGCGCAGCGTCGTCGTCGGCATGCAGCCGCCCGTCGAGTAGTCGAGCGGGCGAGTCGCCGCGGGGTTGCGGTCACCCTCGCCCAGGCAGTCTCCCGCGCCGCGGGAGGGGGGAAGACCGCATCAGGCCGCGGCCTGCTCCCAGAGTGCGTGCAGTGCCTGCGTGTAGCGCCTCGCGATCGCGGTCCGGTCGGGCGTGGCCCAGCGGCCGGCGACCATCGTGCGCGCGAACGGCCGTGTCGGCGCAGCGAAAACGAGGCCGTCCAGCAGGTTCGCGCGCGGCAGGCCGAGCAGCGCGGCGTCGGCGGTGTCCAGCACCAGCAGATCGGCACGCGCGCCGGCCGTGAGGCCCCAGCGGCGTGCGCCCATCGCCGCGCCACCACCGGCGCGCACGCGCTCGAAGAGGCGCGCCGCGGTCGACGGTTCGCGCCCCGGATCGGCGGCGACGTTGCGCTCGCGGCGCACGAGGCGCTGCGCGTACTCGAGCCAGCGCAGTTCCTCGGGCCAGTCGCGCACGACCTGGCTGTCCGATCCGAGCGCAAGCGGCACGCCACCGGCGAGCCAGCCCGGCAGGTCGGGAACGCCGTCGCCGAGGTTGGCTTCGGTGGCCGGGCACAGCACGACGCCGGCGCCGCAGGCGGCGACGCCGTCGACCTCGCCGGGAACGCTGTGCGTGGCGTGCACGAGCTGCCAGCGCGCGTCCATGCCGGCATGCGCGAGCAGCCAGGCGATCGGGCGCAAGCCGGTCTCGGCCAGGCAGTCTTGCACCTCGGCCGTCTGCTCGGCGACGTGGATGTGCAGCGGGCCGTCACTGCGCGCAGCGACCTCGCGCAGCGACTGCGGCCGCACCGCGCGCAGCGAGTGCAGTGCCGCGCCGCAGGAGAGCAGTGGCCGCGCAGCGGCGCGCACGGCATGCTGCGTCGCGAGCACCTCGTCGACCGTGGTGCGAAAGCGCCGCTGGTCATCGCGCAGGCCCTGCGCCTTGAAGCCGGCGCGCTCGTAGAGCGTGGGCAGCAGGGTGAGGCCGACACCGGCGTCGGCCGCGGCATCGGCGAGCGCAAAGGCCATCGCCGCCGGGTCGGCGTAGCGGCCGCCGTCCACGTCGTGGTGCAGGTAGTGGAACTCGCAGACCTCGGTGTAGCCGCCGTCCAGCAGTTCGACGTAGAGCTGCGCGGCGATCGCCCGCATCTGCTCGGGCGTGATGCGCAGCGCCACGCCGTACATGCGGTCGCGCCAGGACCAGAAGTCGTCGTGCGTCGATGCGCGCTGCTCGGCCAGGCCGGCGAAGGCGCGCTGGAAGGCGTGGCTGTGCGCATCGACGAGCGCCGGCAACACCGGCGCGGCGACGTTCTCGGCCCGTGGCGGCGCGGGGGTGTCGGGCGTCACCGCAGCCCAGCGGCCGTCGGCGCCGATCGCGAGCAGCACGCGCTCGCGCCAGCGGCCGTCGACCCAGGCCTGCGGCGCCCAGATCAATCTCGAGCGATCGTCAGGCATCGGGCCTCCAGTCCAGCATCGCATCGACCATCCGTTGCAGCAGCGGCGTGATCGCCGCGGCCTTGGCGTCGTGCCAGCGGTAGGGTGGTTCCTCGTCCATGTAGGCGCGCCAGGCCATTTCGAGCTGCACCGCGTGCACGCCGGCGGCCGGGTTGCCGTAGTGGCGCGTGATGTGGCCGCCCTTGAAGCGGCCGTTGAGCACGTGGCTGTAGCGCTCCTGCGCGGCGAAGACCGCGTCGATGCGCGCGGCCAGCGTCGTCGCGCAGGCCGCGCCACCGGCGGTGCCGAGGTTCAGGTCCGGGAGCCGGCCCTCGAAGAGCCAGGGCAACTCTCCCTTGATGCTGTGGCCGTCGAAGAGCACGACGTGGCCGTGCTGCGCGCGCACGCGCTCGAGTTCGGCGGCGAGCGCGTCGTGATAGGGCTGCCAGTAGCGCTGCACGCGGGCGCGCACTTCGTCTTCGTCGGGCGCCTGGCCCTCGAGGTAGAGCGCCTGGCCGCTGAAGGCGTGCGTCGGGCAGAGCTCGGTGTTGTTGGCGCCGGCGTACATGGGCTGGTTGTCGCTCGGGCGGTTGAGGTCGACGACGTAGCGGCTGCAGCGCGGCACGAGCAGGCTGGCGCCGCGCGCCCTCACGAAGTCGTAGAGCCGGTCGACGAACCAGTCGGTGTCGGGCACGGCAAGCGCCCAGGGCTGCAGGCGCGCGCGCAGCGCCTCGGGGATGAAGGTGCCGGCGTGCGGCACGCTCACCACCAGCGGCGCGTGGCCGCGGTGCAGGGTGAAGATCTCGTCCTTGGGCGTGTCGTTCATGGTTGGCGCTCCACGCCGCCGTGGAAGCTGCGGCGGCAGGGGTTGTGGCCGAAGCGGTAGGCGATCTCGCGCGGGTGCTCGGCGTCCCAGAGCGCGAAGTCGGCGCGCAGCCCGGCCGCCAGGCGCCCGCGGTCGGCAAGGCCGAGCGCGCGCGCGCCATTCACGGTGACGCCGCGCCAGGCCTCCTCGGGCGTCAGGCGGAAGAGCGTGCACGCCATGTTCAGCATCAGCAGCAGCGACAGCACGGGCGAAGTGCCCGGGTTGTGGTCGGTGGCCAGCGCCATCGGCACGCCGGCCTCGCGCAGCGCCGGCACCGGCGGCAGATGGGTGTCGCGCAGGAAGTAGTAGGCGCCCGGAAGCAGCACGGCGACACTGCCGGCCGCGGCCATCGCCGCCACGCCCTCGGCCGGGAGATGCTCGAGGTGGTCGCAGGACAAGGCACCGAAGCGCGCCGCGAGCACGGCGCCTCCCTGGTTCGAGAGCTGCTCGGCGTGCAGCTTGACCGCCAGGCCCAGGCGCGTCGCGGCGGCGAAGATGCGCTCGACCTGCGCGGGCGTGAAGCCGATGTTCTCGCAGAAGGCATCGACGGCGTCGACGAGGCCGGCTTCGACCTGCGCCGGCAGCCACGCGATCAGCGCATCGACGTAGTCGTCCTGCCGGCCCTCGAACTCCGGCGGCAGCGCGTGCGCGGCGAGCGAGGTCGTGCGCACCGTCAGTGGCAGTTCGCGGCCGATGCGACGCGCCACCGTCAGGCACCGGGCTTCGTGGGCCTCGCTCAGGCCGTAGCCCGACTTGATCTCGAGCGTCGTCACCCCTTCGGCGATCAGGCTGCGCGCGCGCGCAGCCGCCGTCGCGAAGAGCTGCCCCTCGCTCGCGCCGCGGGTTGCGGCCAGCGTGCTGCGGATGCCGCCACCGGCGCGAGCGATCGCTTCGTAGCTCGCACCCTGCAGTCGCAGTTCGAACTCGCAGGCGCGGTCGCCGCCGTAGACGAGATGGGTGTGACAGTCGACGAGACCCGGGGTGACGAGCGCGCCGCCGAGTCCGACTTCGGCGTCGATGCGCAAGCCGGCCGGCAGCGTGTCCTCGGCGCCGACCCAGGCCAGTCGCTCGCCGTCGACGAGCAGGGCGCCGCGCTCGACCCAACCCCAGGGGCGTTCGTCGGTCATCGTCGCCAGGCGGGCGTGGCGGTAGAGCGTGCGCATGGGCGGTCAGTCCTCCAGCGTCAGGAACCAGGCCGGCCCGCCTCCGCTCAGGCGCCAGCTCGAGGCCTGGTCGTCGTCGCTCCAGGCGAGCGTTCCGGCGCGCAGCGTCGTCCGGCGCTCGCCCAAGTCCACCTCCGACGTGCCGGACGCGAAGAGGCCGCGCCAGCGCGTGCGGCCAACGATGGCGTCGCCCTCGCGCGCGCGGCGCAGGCTGGCGCGGCCGGCGTCGCGGCGCACCATCAGGTTCAGGTCCTCGGTCGGGCCGTCGATGAGGTGGCACATCGGCGCGGCCTCGCCGTCGAAGGCGATCGGCTCGTCCGCGGGCCCGAGTGTGAGCCTGCGCGTGCGCGCACCGTCGGGGAGTTCGAGGACCACGCCGCGTCCCTGCAGCACCGCGAAATGGCGCCCGATGCCGGGAAAGGCCGAGAAGGGGCCGCTGTTCTCGATGCGCGCGACGCTCACGCGCAGGGTCCATTCCGCGGCGCGCGGCCAGGCGAGCAGTTCGCGCGTGCGCCCACCACCGTTGCGCCAGGGCTGCGGCGGACAGGTGTCCAGGTCGACGAAGCGCAGTGCCATGTTCATGGGCCCAGGACCCGCGGGAACAGCGGGTCGTCCATCTCGGCGCCGGCCGGCAGGCGCTCGGCCAGTCCCGGGAACTCGGGCGAAGTCTTCCAGCGCCGCGGCGCGTGCCGCGTATCGTCGCCGATGTAGCGCAGCGAGAACACGCGCCGACGCGTCGGGCTGCCGGCCGAGGCGTGCAGCGTGAGCATCTGGAAGGCGACGAGGTCGCCGGGCTGCAGGGCCCAGCCGAGGATTTCGTGATCGGCCCGATGTCCCTCGATGTCGGGCAGGTCCGCCAGCGCGCCTTCCGGGAACCACTTCGCCTGCTGGTCCATGAAGCTGCGCGGCATCAGCCAGGGGCCGCGGTGCGAGCCGGCGACGAATTCCAGGGTGGCTGCACGCGGCACCGGGTCCACCGGGATCCAGAAGCTGATGTTCTGCATGCCGTCGATGTTGTAGTAGGGCTGGTCCTGATGCCAGGGCGTGGGCGCGCGCGTGCCGGGCTCCTTGGTGAGCATGTGGTCGTGGTAGAGGCGCACGCTGCGGCTTTGCATCAGCAGCGCGGCGGCCTCGGGCAACGCGGTGGCGAGCGCGGTGTCGCGGTAGTCCGCGTTGTGCTGCCAGTTGCAGAAGTCCTCGATGAAGAAGCCCGGGTCCTCGGGACGACTGGCGACGATCGCGCGCGGGCTCGGTGCGGCGAGGTTGGCGTCGATGCCGCGGGCCAGCCGCTGCACTTCGTGCGGTTGCAGGATGCCGCGCAGGCACACCGCGCCGTCGCGTCGGTAGGCCGCAACGAGTTCGGGGGTGACGATGGCCGCGGCGCGCGCGGCCAATGCGCTGCGTTCGGCGGGGCCGGCGTGGGGCGTCATGGCTCGAACTCTCCTTGCAACTGGTAGCGCGTTCCGGGGTGCACCAGGCGCGCGTGGGTGATGGCGGCCTCGCGCGTGAAGGTCGCGCGCGTGACGACGAGGCAGGGCTCACGTGCCGGGATGGCCAGCAGCCGCGCCTCCACGGGCGTCGGCGCGCCGGCCTCGATCGTGTACTGCGCGCGCCACAGCGCCGTGGTCTCGAACAGCACCTGCGTCGGCGTCGTGCGCGTGAAGTCGGCGTCCAGGTAGCGCGGGCTGCAGTCGGGGTTGACCCAGCGGTCCTCGCACTGCAGCGGCACGCCGTTCTCGTGGTGCACGATGAGCGTGTGGAAGACGCGTGCGCCGGGCCGCAGCCCGAGCAGCGCCGCCGTTGCCGCGGTGGCACTCTCGGCGCGCTGCAGGCGCACGACGGCGTGGTGCACGTGGCCGCGCGCGCTGATCTCCTCGTGCAGGTCGCGGATGGTGAGCGTGGAGCTGACGCGGTGCAGCCGCGCCGCGAAGGTGCCCACGCCCTGGCTGCGTTCCACCAGGCCCTCGGCCTGCAGTTCCTTGAGCGCGCGATTGACCGTCATGCGGCTGACGCGAAAGCGCGCGACGAGCTCGGCCTCGGAGGGCATCTGCGCCCCCGGCGGCCAGGCGCCGTCGGCGAGGCCGTCCTTCAGGAACTGCTTCACGCGCGCGTAAGGCGGCTGCGCGGACTCGGTGGAAACCATGACGGCTATCCTACTTGTCTAATCTTGTCTAGACAAGTACCATGTGTGCACTCTCCATCAGGGATTACCGCCATGACCGTGATGAACGAACTGCCCGCAATCCACACGCCGGCCAAGGCGCGTCCGGTGCGCGCCCCGCGCGGCAACGAGATCGCCTGCGCCAACTGGCTCATCGAGGCCGCCTACCGCATGCTGCAGAACAACCTCGACCCCGAGGTTGCCGAGAACCCGGACGAGCTCGTCGTCTACGGGGGCATCGGCAAGGCGGCGCGCAACTGGGACTGCTTCGAGGCCATCCTCGAGAGCCTGAGGAAGCTGCGCGCCGACGAGACCCTGCTCGTGCAGTCGGGCAAGCCGGTGGGCGTGTTCCGCACGCACGAGGACGCGCCGCGCGTGCTGCTGGCCAACTCCAACCTGGTGCCGCGCTGGGCGACCTGGGAACATTTCGACGCCCTGGACCGCAAGGGCCTGATGATGTATGGCCAGATGACCGCCGGCAGCTGGATCTACATCGGCAGCCAGGGCATCGTGCAAGGCACTTACGAGACCTTCGCCGAGGCCGCGCGCCAGCACTACGGCGGCGAGGCGCGCGGGCGCTGGATCCTCACCGCCGGCCTGGGCGGCATGGGCGGGGCGCAGCCGCTGGCGGCGAGCTTCGCGGGCTTCTCCTCGCTCAACATCGAGTGCCAGCAGTCGCGCATCGACTTCCGCCTGCGCAGCCGCTACCTCGACGAGCAGGCCAGCAGCCTGGACGACGCGCTGGCGCGCCTGCAGCGCTACACGCAGGAGGGCAAGGCGATCTCCATCGGCCTGCTCGGCAATGCCGCCGAGCTGCTGCCCGAACTCGTGCAGCGCGCCCGCGCCGGCGGCCTCAAGCCCGACCTCGTGACCGACCAGACGAGCGCGCACGACCTCGTCAACGGCTACCTGCCCCCGGGCTGGAGCGTGCCGCGCTGGCGCGCCGCGCAGGCCGACGCCGCCCAGCACGCCTCGCTGCGCGCCGCCGCGGCCGCGGGCTGCGCGCAGCACGTGCAGGCCATGCTCGACTTCCAGGCCATGGGCATCCCGACCGTCGACTACGGCAACAACATCCGCCAGGTCGCCTTCGACTCCGGGGTGAAGAACGCCTTCGACTTCCCCGGCTTCGTGCCCGCCTACGTGCGTCCGCTCTTCTGCCGCGGCAAGGGCCCGTTCCGCTGGGTCGCGCTCTCGGGCGACCCGGAGGACATCCGCAAGACCGACGCGAAGCTGAAGGAGCTCTTCCCCGCCGACAAGCACCTGCACCGCTGGCTCGACATGGCCGGCGAGCGCATCGCCTTCCAGGGCCTGCCCGCGCGCATCTGCTGGATCGGCCTGGGCGAGCGCCACCGCGCCGGCCTGGCCTTCAACGAGATGGTCAAGTCCGGCGAGCTGAAGGCGCCGATCGTCATCGGCCGCGACCACCTCGACTCGGGCAGCGTCGCCAGCCCCAACCGCGAGACCGAGGCCATGCGCGACGGCAGCGATGCGGTCAGCGACTGGCCGCTGCTGAACGCGCTGCTCAACACCGCCGGCGGCGCCACCTGGGTCAGCCTGCACCATGGCGGCGGCGTCGGCATGGGCTACAGCCAGCACAGCGGCGTCGTCATCGTCTGCGACGGCAGCGACGCCGCGGCGCGGCGCATCGAACGCGTGCTCTGGAACGACCCCGGCACCGGCGTCATGCGCCACGCCGACGCCGGATACGAGATCGCCATCGAGTGCGCACGCGAGCAAGGCCTCGTGCTGCCGATGATCGACCGCGCGCCGCGCTGATGGAGCCGGCCGTGCCAGCGGGCGCCATGCGGATCCACCCCGGACAACTGACGCTCGACGAACTGAAGGCCGTCCACGCCGGCGGGCAGCGGCTGCTGCTCGACCCGCAGGCGCTGCCGGGAATCCGCGCCAGCGCGGCGCTGGTGAAGGCGGCGGCCGACGGCCGGGCACCGGTCTACGGCGTCAACACCGGCTTCGGCAAGCTCGCGAGCACGCGCATCGACCACGACGATCTGGCCCGGCTGCAGTGGAACCTGATCCGCAGCCACAGCGTCGGCGTGGGCGAGCCGCTGGCTGCGCCGGTCGTGCGGCTGATGCTCGCGCTGAAGGCGGCAAGCCTCGCGCGCGGGCACTCCGGCGTTCGCGCCGAGGTCATCGACACGCTGCTGGCGGTGCACAACGCCGGCCTCGTGCCCTGCGTGCCCAGCCAGGGCTCGGTCGGCGCCAGCGGCGACCTGGCGCCGTTGTCGCACATGACGCTGGCGCTGATGGGCGAGGGCGAGTTCATCGACGCCGCCGGGCAGCGCATGCCGGCGGCGCAGACGCTGGCCGCGCACGGCATCGCGCCGCTCGTGCTGCAGGCCAAGGAGGGCCTGGCGCTCATCAACGGCACGCAGACGAGCACGGCGCTGGCGCTGCACGCGCTCTTCTCGTTCGAGCCGGTGCTGGAGGCGGCGCTGGTGATCGGCGCGCTGACGGTGGACGCCGCGCGCGGCAGCGACAGCCCCTTCGACCCGCGCATCCACGCCTTGCGCGGCCAACCCGGGCAGATCGACGTCGCCCAGTACTACCGCGCGCTGCTGGAGGGCAGCGCCATCCGCAGGAGCCACGAGAGCGGCGACGACCGCGTGCAGGATCCCTACTGCCTGCGCTGCCAGCCGCAGGTGGTGGGCGCCTGCCTGGACCAGCTGCGCCACGCCGCGCTGGTGCTGCTGCGCGAGGCCAACGCCGTCACCGACAACCCGCTCGTCTTTCCCGAGGACGGCGCGCTGCTCTCGGGCGGCAACTTCCACGCCGAGCCGGTGGCGCTGGCCTGCGACGCCATGGCCAACGCCATCGCCGAAGTCGGCGCCATCGCCGAACGCCGCGTGGGCATGCTCATCGACGCCAACATCTCGCGCCTGCCGCCCTTCCTCAGCGCCAACGCCGGGCTCAACAGCGGCTTCATGATCCTGCACGTCACCGCCGCCGCGCTGGCGAGCGAGAACAAGACCTACGCCCATCCCGCCAGCGTCGACAGCCTGCCCACCAGCGCCAACCAGGAGGACCATGTCTCGATGGCCACCTTCGCGGCGCGGCGCCTGCAGCCCATGATCGCCAACGTGCGCCGCATCCTGGCCATCGAGTGGCTGGCCGCAGCACAGGGAATCGAGTTCCTGCGTCCGCTGCAGAGCTCGGCGGTGCTGGAGCGGGCGCACGCTCTGCTGCGCGGCTTCAGCGCGGCGATGATGGAAGACCGCTCGCTGGCCGCCGACATCGAGACTGCGGCAGGGCACATCGCCGACGGCGCGCTCTCGGTCCTCTTCAAGGGGCTGCCCGAGATGCCGGCGCTCTGGGTTCCGGCCTGACGGCCGGCGCGTCCAGCGCCGGGGACGGGCGCCGGATGAGCGCCCCGGGTGACGGCCCGGGAGGCCTGTGGCGCAGCCGCTGCGTCGCCGCGCGGATCGCGTGCGGCCAGTGACGTATGGCGCACACGCCAGCCTTCGTCGGCGGCGGATACGCGGTTTTATGCTATGAAGCCGGACCTTCTCCACTGCGCCCACTGCCATCATGCTCAATGCCGACGTCACCAAGCTGGAGCAACTCGTCCAGGATCTGCGCGCCCTGCTCAAGGAAGGCCTCGTCGCCACGGACATCTGGGACCGTTCGACCGGCCTGTCGCTGGCCGGTTACAACGCACAGCCGGCGGCGGTGGCGCTGTTCAACCAGTTGACCGAGGAGATCGGCAGCACCCTGGGCGGCTCGGGCTTTCCCACCCTTGGCCGCTACTACCTGCTGGAGCTGGAAGGCGACAACTCGGTCGTCATCCTGCAGCACGGTGCGGACCTCCTGCAGGGCATGCTGTTGAACACGAAGAAGACCAACATGGGGATCCTCTTCAGCCTCGCGATCCCGAAATCGCTCGAAGGGGTGGCCAAGTCCCGCGGCTGAGGCACTCGGGTCGCGGCGCGTGCGCTGGGCCACGCCTTCCCCGGACGTGAGGCGGCCGTGTCGCGCGTGATCGAGCCGACCGGCGCCGAAGCCGACGCCTGGGCCGGCACGGCCGCGCGCGCCAGCGTCTGGACGCCGACGCGCGAGAGCGCGAGCACCATGGCCTTCATGTCGACGCTGCGACTGCACTCGACCGCCTGGCACTGGGTCGATGCGCCCGGGCAGGCGCGCTGGTGGGTGATCGACGCCGGCGCGTACGACGATCCGACGGCCCTGACGGCCCTGACGGACGACTACGATCGCATGCCCTGGAAGCCGCACGTGGCCTTCCTGGCCGCGCAGCTCAGCCAGTTGCCGCGACCCTCGTGGACCTTCTTCAAGCCGCCGGTGAAGAGCGGCCTGGTCTTCAACTGGATCCGCCCGCACGGCGGTCAGGACGCCTTCGGCGTGTCGGCGCGGCCGCATGCGGCCACCGTCCCCGCCGGCGAAGCGCCGCCCTGGCGCCAGGGCCTGCTGCGCCTGCGCCGCTGGCCCAACATGAGCCGCTACGGCAATACGCTCGAGCTCACCGTGGCGTGCTCGCGGCTGCTCGCGGCGCCGGCGAGCTACGAACAACTGCTGCAAGGGGCCGTCCCCGCACCGCTGCTCGACCGCCTGCTTGCCGACGCGCATGAGGCCGGCATGTTGCAGCTCGAACCCCTGGTGCACGGCAAAGCCGCCGCGACGCCGGCGGCGCGCGCGCCGGCGCCGGAATCGATTCCAGGGCCGACCCCGGAGCGGAGCATCGCGCCACCGGCCGAGCTGCCCGCAGGCGAACGCTCGCGCTGGGATCTCGTCAAGCGTCTGCTGGGCAAGTTCGCGCGCCGATGAGAGCGTGCACCGCCAGGCGCAGGCGCTGGCCGCGAGTCGGCGCGCACGAGAACGAGGGAGGCCCGGCCGCTGCCGGGGAGAGTGCCAGATGAAAGTCGTCCTCGGCCATCACGCCAAGCACCAGGTGGTGTTCGTCGGGCCCTTCGGCGTCGGCAAGACCACCGCGCTGCGCGCCGTCTCCGACATCCCGGTGGCGAGCATGGAGACGGCAAGCCTCGAGGCCGCCGCGCTCGGCGACCAGGGCAAGACGACGACCACCGTCGGCTTCGACTACGGTGAATGGCAGTTCCCCGACGGCGCGCGCGTGGGCCTCTACGGCGTGCCGGGCCAGGAGCGTTTCAACGCGATGTGGGACGTGCTGCTGCCGCAGAGTTCGGCGGTCGTCCTGTGGCTGTACGGCAACCGTGCCGAGGCGCTCTCCGAAGGGCGCTTCTGGCTCGATGCGCTGGCGCGGCGCAAGGCGGTGGCCCGGCTGGCGGTGGCGATCACGCGGCTGCCGCCGGACACTCCGGACCATGAGCTCGAACCCTATCGCCGGCTCACCGGCCGCTACCACCCGTTGGCGCCCGTCATCACGGCCGATCCGCGCGATCCCGGCAGCGTGATGCAGGCGATCATGGTGGCGCTGAGCACGCCGTTCTCGGCGGTCCATGCCTGAAGACCGCGTGCTTCGGTCCGCCACCTGCGTTTCATCGGCCGCCGGCGTGGGTCCGGAACGGCGGCCGCCACCGTCCGAGCGATCGAGGAGTTGGATCATGGATTCGGAGGCCCTGGGTCACTACGTGCTGCCGGCGATGGAGGAGCTGCCGCGTCGCATCCCCAAGCTCATCGCCGCCGTGCTGTGCACGCCGGACGGCTTCAACATCTGTTCGCTGGGTGTCGACGAGAAGCAGGTCGGCAAGCTCGCGGCGCTCTCGGGTTCGCTGCTCGCCGTCGGCGACGCGACGCTGGGCGAGTTGAACCCGGGGGGCGGCGCGCATTCGATGGATCTGCTGACACTCAAGGCCGGCGGCTTCCAGGTTCTCGGCGTCAAGGTGCAAAAGCCCGGCGGCCACCTGATCCTGATGGGGGCGGCCACCGACACCACGCTCGGCGTGATGATCGTCGGCATGCAGCACGTCGCGGCGGCGATCGAGAAGCGCTTCAATCCCGCCGCGGCGGGGTGAAGGCGCGACGACCCGGCCTATCCGGCCGGCGCGAGCGGCGGCTGGCATGATGCACGCATGCTCAGCCTGACGCTCGGCCCGCTGGCCTTGCCGCTGCCGCCGCTGCTGCTGGGGGCGGGCCTGGCAGCGGCGCTGCTCGTGCTGCGCCTGCTGGCTCCGCGCGAGGCGCGCGAGCTGCTCGCCGGACGGCTGTGGCTGGCGCTGGCGATCGGCCTGCTGGCGGCGCGTGCGCTCCACCTGCTGCGCCACGCCGACGCCTACGCGGCAAGCCCGTGGGCGCTGCTGGACATCCGCGACGGCGGCTGGCAGCCCGTGGGCGGAATCGTGGCAGGGCTCGCGCTGCTGATGTTGCAGGCGCCCGCGCAGCGCGCGTGGCGCCGCGCGTTGCTGGGGGCGGCGTTCGCGGGGCTGGCCACCTGGCTGATCGCCGACGGGCTGGCGCTCGGACGCAGCGCCGGCGACGAGCGCCTGCCCGCGCTGGCCCTGACGCCGCTGCCGGCGGCGCAGGCCAGCGCGCACGCGCCCGCGGACGCCCGTGCCAAGGCGCAGATGCTGCCGTCGCTGCTCGATGGCCGGCCCGTGGTCATCAACCTCTGGGCGAGCTGGTGCGGCCCTTGTCGCGCCGAGATGCCGATGCTGGTTGCCGCTCAGCAGCGCGAGCGCGGGGTGCGCTTCCTCTTCGTCAACCAGGGCGAGACGCCGGCCGCCGTGCAGGCCTGGCTCGCGCGCGAGCGCCTGCCGCTGCAGGACGTCTGGCTGGATCCGGCTTCGGCGCTCGGTCCGGCGCTGGGTTCGCGTGCGCTGCCGACCACGCTCTTCGTCGACGCGCAGGGGAAGCGCGTCGCGGCGCATGTCGGCGCGCTCAACGAAGCCGCGCTGCGCGTGCGGCTGCAGGCGCTGCATCCGCGCCCAGCGCGCGACGTCCGCACCGACGGAAATCGATCCTGACATCCGTGCGCTTTGGCGTCGGCAGTCCTTGCCTGTCGCATCGCGTCGGATGCCTGTGACGACGCGCCTCGGCACGTGGCCACCGCCCTGATGCGGATGAGATTTCCGGGCTAGAGTCGCCCCGTGTCCGCCGCCCAGACCTCGACGCCATCCAGCCCGCCGCACGCCAGCCGTGAGGCACCGCAGCCGCTGGCCGGGCTGCGCGTGGTCGAGTTCACGCACATGGTGATGGGGCCGACCTGCGGCCTGGTGCTCGCCGACCTGGGCGCCGAGGTGGTCAAGGTCGAGCCCGTCGATGGCGACCGCACGCGCCACCTGCTGGGCGCAGGCGCAGGCTTCTTCCCGCTCTTCAACCGCAACAAGAAGAGCATCGGCATCGACCTGAAGAACGCCGAAGGCGCCGCCGCGGCGCGGCGTCTGGCCCTGTCGGCCGACGTCGTGATCGAGAACTTCAAGCCCGGCGCCCTGGCGCGGCTCGGGCTGGACTACGCCAGCCTCACGCGCGAGAACGAGCGCCTGATCTACGTCGGCCACAAGGGCTTCCTGCCCGGGCCCTACGAGCACCGCACCGCGCTCGACGAGGTGGTGCAGATGATGGGCGGCCTGGCCTACATGACCGGGCGCCCGGGCGACCCGCTGCGGGCCGGCACGAGCGTGAACGACATCATGGGCGGCATGTTCGGCGCCATCGGCACGCTGGCCGCGCTCATCCAGCGCGGCATCAGCGGCCGCGGCATGGAGGTGCAGAGCGCGCTCTTCGAGAACAACGTCTTCCTCGTCGGCCAGCACATGCTGCAGTACGCGATCACCGGCCAGGCGGCACCGCCCATGCCCGAGCGCATCTCGGCCTGGGGCATCTACGACGTCTTCACCGTGGGCGACGGCGAGCAGATCTTCCTGGCCGCGGTCAGCGACGCGCAGTGGAAGGTCTTCTGCGAGGTGCTGGACTTCCCCGACCTCTTCGCCGATCCCCGCTACCGCAGCAACAACGACCGCGTGCGTGCGCGCCCCGTGCTGCTGCCGCTGCTGCGCACGCGCCTGGCGCCGCGCCGCGCCGCGGAGCTGGCCGCCATCTTCGAGCGCGCCGGACTGCCCTACGCGCCCATCCGCCGCCCCGAGGAGCTGCTGGACGACCCGCACCTGCTGGCGACCGGCGACCTCGCCGACATCGTCCTGCCCGATGGCGAGAAGGCCGGCCAGAGCGTGAAGACGACGCTGCTGCCGCTGACCCTGGACGACGCGCGCCTGGGCGTGCGCCTGCAACCGCCGCGCTTCGGCGCCCACACCGACGAGCTGCTGGCCGGCGTGGGCTACGCGCGCACGGAGATCGACGCGCTGCGCGCGCGCCGCGTCGTGGCCTGAACCGGCGCGCAGGCTGCGTGCCCAGGCCTTCACTCCCCCGACCCCGCATCCCCACCCGCACGATGGAGACGATGATGACGACACGCCGACCGTTCACGCTCGCCCTGGCCACCGCCGCCCTGGGCCTGGCCAGCCTGGCGACCCCGGCCGCCGCGGCCGAGTTCACGATGCGCCTGAGCCACCAGTTCCCGCCCTCGCACCACACCGCCGTCAACCTGACGCAGTTCGCCAAGGAGGTGGCCGCCGCGACCAAGGGCCGCGCCGAGGTGCAGATCTTCGGCGCCGCGCAGCTCTTCAAGCCCAACCAGCACCACGCCGCCGTGGCCAGCGGCAAGATCGAGTCGGCGGTGATGCTGAACTTCCAGTGGGGCGGCACCATTCCCGAGATGAGCGTCACCATCATCCCCTACCTGATGACCTCGGTGGCCAAGCAGAAGGCCTTCATCGGCTCGGAGCCCTCGCGCCTGCTGGACGCCAAGATGCTCGCCAAGGGGGTGAGGAACATCGCCTGGATCGTCGACACCAACGACGGCATCTTCACCTCGGGCAAGAAGCCGCTGGTCACGCCGGCCGACTTCGCGGGCCTGAAGATCCGCGGCCTCAACAAGCTCTTCGACAGCGGCCTCGAGGCCATGGGCGCCTCGCCCTCGGCGATGCCGGGCTCCGAGGTCTACCAGTCGCTGCAGACGGGCGTGCTCGACGCCGGCTTCACCGCCGTGAAGGCGGCCAACAGCCGCAAGTTCTACGAGGTGCAGAAGTACGGCGTGGCCTCCAACATCATCCTCGCCTACGACAACCTGGTCGTGAACCCGGCGTGGTGGGACGGCCTGCCGGCCGACATCCGCAACGCCATCCAGAAGGCCGCGGACGCCGCCGTCAAGCGCTCGATCCGCACCACCGACGGCGTGCCCGCCGAGGACGTGAAGGTCCTCAACGAGAAGGGCATGCAGGCGATCGCGCTCAGCAAGGCGCAGGAGAAGGTGATGGCCGATGCCATGCAGCCGGCGGTGAAGCGGGAGTTCCTGCGCGCCACCGCGCCCGACGGCGTGCGCCTGCTCGAGCTCATCGACCGCCTCTGACGCGCAGGCGCGCGACGCGCATGCGCGGCATTCCTCCTCGTCCGGGCGCCGCCGAAGGGCCGCTGCTGCGCGCGCTGGCGCGCACGGTGGAGGTGCTCACCACGGTCGCGATGGCGCTGGCGGCGGCGGCGCTGCTGCTCGCGCTGGCGCTCATCGGCTGGGCGGTGGTGATGCGCTACGCCTTCAATGCCGCGCCGGTCTGGGTCGACGAGGTCGTCGGCTTCGCGCTCGTCGTCGTCGTCATGCTCGGGGCGGCGCAGACGCTGCGCCGCGGCGAACACATCGCCGTCGACCTGCTCGTGCACCGCCTGCCCGCGCGCGCGCTGCGCTGGGCGCAGGCCTGGGCGGCGCTGGCCGCGCTGGCGGTGGCGGCGATCCTGGTCGTCAACGGCTGGGAGACGGCGGCGCTCGCGCGCACGCTGGGCATCCTCACCGAGGGCCATCTGGAGTGGCCGACCTGGCTGCTCATGCTGCTCATGCCCGTGGGCGGCGCGCTGCTGGGCCTGGCCGCGCTCGAGGCCTTGTGGCGCGCGCTCGCCGGCCTGCCGCCGCCGCAGCCGCCCGCCGCCGAGGAGCCGCAACCGGCCGCGCCGCGCGAGGCGGATCCGGGGCGCCGCGCGTCATGAGCATCGCCCTCACCTTCCTCGGCCTGCTGCTGCTGCTCTTCACCGGGCTGCCCATCTTCGCCGGCCTCGCCCTCTTCGGCGCCGCGCTGCTGGCCATCACCCAGGGCGACCTGGGCTCGGTGACCGAGGTCATCTTCGGCGAGCTCAACCGCTACCTGCTGGTGGCGATCCCGCTCTTCGCGTTCATGGCGCAGGTCATGATCCGCGGCCGCATCGTCGACGACCTCTACGGCACCGCCTACACGCTCACGCGCCACCTGCCCGGCGGCCTGGGCATCGCGACCATCGCCGCGTGCACGATCTTCGCCGCCATCTCGGGCTCGAGCGTCGCCACGGCGCTGACGATCGGCGCGGTGGCGATCCCGCAGATGCTGCGCTACGGCTACGACCCGAAGGCCGCCTACGGCCTGGTCGCCGCCGGCGGCACGCTGGGCATCCTCATTCCGCCCTCGGGCCCCATGGTGCTCTACGGCGTCGTCACCGACACCTCGATCGGCGGCCTGTTCATGGCCGGCGTCGTGCCGGGGCTGCTGATGGCCGCCGTGTTCACGACCTGGAGCATGGTGCACACGGCCTTCACGCACCGCCACGTCGCGCGCGAGCCGCGCGCCACGCGGCGCGAGGCGCTGGCTGCGCTGCGCCAGTCGCTGTGGGCGCTGTCGCTGCCGGTGTTCGTGCTCGGCGGTATGTACGCCGGCGTCTTCACCGCCACCGAGGCCGCCGCCGCGGGCGCGTGGCTGGCGCTGCTCGTGGCCGTCTTCGTCTACCGCAGCCTCGGCCTGCGCGACGTCTGGGACGCCGCCGTCGACGCCTGCCGCATCTCGGCCATGCTCTTCATGATCCTCGCCGGCGCCTCGGTCTTCGGCCACGTGCTCACCAAGCTGCGCATCCCGCAGCAGATCGTCGAGACCGTGGTGGCCACGGACATCGGCGTCACCGGCTTCCTGATCGTGATGATGGCGCTCATCTTCGTGCTCGGCATGTTCCTCGAGTCGATCGCCATCATCCTCATCACCACGCCGGTCATCCTGCCGGCGATGCAGCACCTGGGCATCAACCAGGTCTGGTACGGGGTGCTGCTCGTCATCAACCTCGAGCTCGCGCAGATCACGCCGCCGGTGGGCATGAACCTGTTCACCATCAAGGCCATCACCCGGTCGCCGCTGGGCCCCATCGTGCGCGGCAGCGCGCCCTACGTCGTGCTGATGATCCTCGTCATGGCGTTGGTCATGGCCTGGCCGCAGATCGCCTTGTGGCTGCCGGGGACGATGCTGGGCCGTTGAGGTGCAGGCCGGCGGCGTTTACCATTCCCGCTTCGCACCTGCGGCGCCCCGGGCCGCCGCCGGCCGCGCCCCCGTCCTGCCCGGCGAAGCCGATGTCCGCACCATGGGCCATGACGAAGGGCAGCGGCCGCTCAGCCTGGCCAAGCTGACCGCACCGGGAGCCCATCGCGCCTGGCCACGACGACGCCTCTTCGAGCGCCTGGACGACGCACGGCAGGGCGGCACCGTGGTCTGGATCGCCGCGCCCGCGGGCGCGGGCAAGACGACGCTGGTCGCGAGCTACCTGCAGGCGCGTCGGCTGCGCGCCCTCTGGTACCGCATCGACGCCGCCGACGGCGACCCCGCCGCCTTCTTCCACGACCTTGCGCAGGCCCTCGTCCCGCGCCGTCGCGGTGGCGCGCTGCCCTCCTTCACCGCCGAGTACCTCGGCGGCCTCGAGGTCTTCGCGCGCAACTGGTTCCGGCGCTTCTTCGCGCGCATGCAGGGCACGCCGCTGCTGGTGCTCGACGACGCCCACCTCATCGGCGCCGACTCGCCGGTGCAGCTGGCCTTGCGCGAGGGCCTGGCGGAAGTGCCGCCAGGCCTGGCCGTCGTCGTCACCAGCCGCACCGAGCCGCCGCCCCTGCTGACGCGCCTGCGCATGCAGGAGGGCTTCACGCTCGTCGACGGCCAGGCGCTGCGGCTGACGGCGGAGGAGTGCATCGCGGTCGCGCGCCAGCGGCTGGGCGACGCCGCGCCCGCCGATGCCGTGCTGCAGCGCCTGCACGCGCGCACCCAGGGCTGGGTGGCAGGCCTCGTGCTGATGCTCGAGCGCGGCGCGGCGGCGCCGGCCGAGGACACGGCAACCGCCGCCGATCCCCTGGTCTTCGACTACTTCGCCGGGGAGCTGCTGGCGCAGGCCGAGCCGCGGCTGCAGCAGTTCCTGCTGTGCAGCGCCTTGCTGCCGCGCGTCACGGCCCGCGCGGCGGCCGCCCTGAGCGCGCAGGACGACGCCGGCACGCTGCTGGCCGAGCTCGAGCGCCGCAACTTCTTCGTCACCCGCCACGCCGCGCCCGCGCAGGGCGAGGCCTGGCAGTTCCACCCCCTCTTCCGCGAGTTCCTGCTCGCGCGCGGCCGCGTGCGGTTCGACGCCACCGAACTCGCGCAGCTGCGCAGCCGGGCGGCCGAACTGCTGGCCGCCGAGGGCGACGCGCCCGCGGCGGTGGCGCTGCTGCGCGAGGCCGGGGACTGGACGCGGCTGGTGCCGCTGGTGCTCGAGCAGGCGCCGGCGCTGTTGCGCAGCGGACGCTTCCAGACGCTGGGCGAGTGGCTTCTCGCCATCCCGCCGCCGCAGCGCGCGACCTCGCCCTGGCTCGACTACTTCCTCGGCCTCTGTCGCCTGCCCTACGACCCGCAGCAGGCGCGCGAGCTGCTGGCTGCGGCCTACGGCGGCTTTCGCGCCGGCGGCCACGCGCTGGGCGAATACCTGGCCTGGGCCGGCGTCGTCGACACCTTCCTCTACGCCTGGAGCGACTTCGTCGGTGCCGACCCCTGGATCGACGAGTTCGAGGCGCTGCGCGCGCGTCATCCGGCCTTTCCGTCGCGCGAGGCCGAGATGCGCGCGGTGGCGGCGATCTTCGCCCTCCTCATGTACCGGCGCCCGCAGCACGCGCAGCTGCCGGCGTGGACGCGGCGACTCGACGCCCTCGTGGCGCAGGACGAGGTCGAGGCCTCGCTGCGCATGACGGCGGCGGTGCACCTGGTGCTCTACTACGAGTGGTGGGTCGGGAATCTCGCGCGCGCCGAGGAGCTCGTGCGGCGCATCGAGCCCTTTGCCGGCGCACGCTCGGTCGGACCCTTCGTGCGCCTGGCCTGGGAGGGCATCCTCGCCATCTCGCACTGGATGCAGGCCGACCACGACGCCGCGTTCGCCGCCGTGCGCCGCGGCCTTGCGCTGGCCGACGAGACCGGCGCGCACGTATGGGACTTCATGCTCGTGGCGCAGGGCGCGGTCGCCGCCGGCAGCGCCGGCGACCCCGAGCAGGCGCGCGCCTTCCTCGAGCGCCTGGGCGAACGTGCCCCCGGTCACCGGCCGCTGGACAGCGTGCAGTACCACTTCTTTGCCTTCCAGCAGGCCATGCGCCGCGACGATCGCGCGGCCATGCTGGCGCACGGCCACGCCGGGGTCGCCTGCGCCGTGCAGGCGGGCGTGGTCTGGGCCGAGGTCTACACGCGGCCGGCGCTGGCGCAGGCGCTCTTCCTCGCCGGCGACGAGGCCGGGGCCAGGCGCGAGATCGAGCTCGCCACGCAGGTGGCCGTGGCCGTCGGCTGCAGCAACGCCTTCTACTACGTGCACGAGCTGCAGGCGCAGTTCGCCCGCGCGCACGACGACGGTCCGGGCGAGCTGGCGGCGCTGGCGCGCATGTTCCAGACCATGCGCGAACAGGGCTTCGCCAATTCCGCCTGGTGGCGCGACGACCTCATGGCGCGCTGGTGCCGCCTGGCGCTCGAGCACGCGATCGAGCCCGGGTTCGTGCGTGCGCTGATCCGGCGCCGCGGCCTGCGCCCCGACGCCGTGGCCGCGGCGCGCCTCGAGCACTGGCCGTGGCCGCTGCGCCTGCGCACGCTGGGCGAGTTCGTGATCGAACTCGACGGACAGGCCCTGGGCTTCAGCGGCAAGGTGCAGAAGCGCCCGCTGGCGCTGCTGAAGGCGCTGCTCGCCTTCGGCGGCAGGAACGTGCCCGAGGAGCAGCTGGCCGAGGCGCTATGGCCCGACGCCGAGGGCGACGACGCGCACAACGCCTTCACCGTCACCTTGCAGCGCTTGCGCAGGCTGCTCGGCCAGCGCGAGGCGCTGCTGCTGCAGGAAGGCCGGTTGAGCCTGAACGCGCAGCTGTGCTGGGTCGACGCGCAGGCCTTCGAGGCGGCCGCGGTCGATGCCGCCGAGGCGGCGGCGGCCGACGCCGATCGCGAGCGCGCGCTGCGCCTTTACCGCGGCGCCTTCCTCGCGCAGGAGGAAGCGGCCTGGGCGAACGCAGCGCGCGAACGCCTGCGCGCGCGCTTCGTGCGCCTGGCCGGCGTCGACGTGCGCCGCCACCTCGAGGCGCGCGACTGGCCGGGGGCCATCGCCTGCCTCGAGCGGCTGCTGCACGCCGACCCGACCGCCGAGCCGCTCTACCAGCAGCTCATGCGCGTGCAGCTCGAGCTCGGACGCGACGCCGAGGTACTCGCCACCTACCGGCGTTGCCGCGAGGCGCTCGCGGCCAGCCTTCACGCGCGCCCCTCGGCGTCGACGGAGGCGCTGCTGCGGGAAGTCGGCGCCGGCGGACGCGCCGCGTAGAGCGCCGGCAGCGCCGCCAGCAGCAGCACCGCGGCGATCGCCGCCAGCACCACGCCCCAGGCCATCGGCCGCAGCAGGCCCAGCGCGACGATGAGCGCGAACAGCAGCGGCTCCATGCGCCGCCCGAAGAGCGCCAGCGGATCGCGCCGCGCGCGCTCGAGCTCGGGCGTGATGCGGTCGGCGGCGCGCCTGCCGGCCAGCAAGCGGCCCAGGCGCTGCCCGTGCCGGCGCTTGATCGTGTTCGCCCAGATCGACTGGAAGACGAACAGCCCGACCATGCCGGCCAGCCACGGGATGCGCACGAAGCCCAAGCCATCGTAGAAGCCGGCCACGAGCCCGACGCCCGATGCCGCCAGCAGCAGCACGCCGGGCATCAGCAGGCGCTGGACGATGGCCGCAGCGCTGCGCCCCGCGCGTGCGAGCGTGCCGCAGTCGCTGGCGCGCGCGATGCGCTGGTCGAGGACGTAGAGCGCGGCGATCGCGCTGCCGAGCGCCACCGCGCCGAGCAGGTGCGCCGCCAGGAGCAGGCCGTAGCTCATTGCGCGCCCTCCGTCGCCGGCGCCGTCGCATGGCGGGTCGCGCCCGCGTGCGCGTCCCACAGCGCCTCATAGAACGCGCGCATGAAGGCATCGGGCGCCGCGCCGAGCGGCGCACGCGCGGGCGCGGCTTCGTGCGCCAGCATGCGCACGAAGGCCGCAGCCGGCGCGGCGCTCGCCTGCGCCCCGAGCGCGTTCTGGAGCACCACGACCGCAGCGCGGGCTTCGGCCGTCGCGGCCGCGTGCGGCGCCGCCGTGGCCAGGGCTTGCATGGGCAGCAGCACGACGGCCGCCAGGAGGGAGGTGAAGGAGAGGGAGGTGAAGGAGATGGGTTTCATGTCGGGATCCTCGGAACAGGTTGCAGGAGGCTTCGCTGGAGCCGCAGCGGCAGGTCCGGTTGCGGTGCAGCGGATCCTGAGTCCCGGGAACCCACAGATCGCTAACGGATCGCGGGCGAACGGATCGCGGGCGCCGTGCCCCGGGTCGACGGCAAGGCAGGCAGGAGGCGGCAGGACGCGGCCGCCGAGGACCGCAGCCAGCGCCGCCCCGGGCCGAGGGGCCAGGCGCTGCGCCGGTGGGGAACCGCCGATCACCGAGTGGCGGCACTTGGACTACGCGGTCGGCACCTGCCTCCTGCCGAAGGAGAACGCGAAGGCCTCGCGCGGCAAGGGGTCCCGCGCGTGGTCGTCGTTCATCCGCTTGGACTTCTCGAACGACAAGACCCCTGGCGACCAAGCAGCCAAGGGAGGGCCCGGCTCTGCCGGGGGATGTCACGGCAGCTGCGGGTGCAGCAGCGCCTTCAGCTTGGCAACGAAGAGCGGCAAGTCGATCGAGAAG
>Ga0209096_1000399_pt1 | contig 60630 bp, 45 predicted proteins | sample AD_UKC034_MetaG_FD_184407 | JGI IMG/M metagenome (GOLD analysis project Ga0209096, IMG submission 184407) | Active sludge microbial communities of municipal wastewater-treating anaerobic digesters from USA - AD_UKC034_MetaG (SPAdes) (version 2) | ecosystem: Engineered > Bioreactor > Anaerobic >...
CGAACTGTCTCACGACGTTCTGAACCCAGCTCGCGTACCGCTTTAACCGGCGAACAGCCGGACCCTTGGGACCTTCTCCAGCCCCAGGATGCGATGAGCCGACATCGAGGTGCCAAACCGGGTCGTCGATGTGAACTCTTGGACCCGATCAGCCTGTTATCCCTAGCGTACCTTTTGTCCGTTGAGCGATGGCAATTCCACATTCAACCATCGGATCATTTGGGCCTGCTTTCGCACCTGCTCGACTTGTTGGTCTCGCAGTCAACCTGGCTTGTAGCCATACCCTCGACGCACGGTTGCCAACCGTGCTGAGCCAAGCTTCGCGCTCCTCCGTTACTCTTTGGGAGGAAACCGCCCCAGTCAAACTGACCCGCAGGCACTGTCCCCCGCCTGGCTGACAGGTCGGGGTTAGAATTCTAATCAGCAAAGAGTGGTGTTTCACATTACGACTCCAGCGCGACCGAAACCGCGCCTTCGAAGTCTCCCACCTACGCTACGCATCGTTGACCAAAACCCAATACCAGCTTACAGTAAAGGTGCATAGGGTCTTTCCGTCCTACTGCAGGCATGCGGCATCTTCACCGCAGTTACAGTTTCGCCGAGATCCTCTCCGAGACAGTCGCTCAGTCGTTACACGATTCGTGCAGGTCGGAACTTACCCGACAAGGAATTTCGCTACCTTAGGACCGTTATAGTTACGGCCGACATTCACGGGGACTTGAGCACCGAGCTTCTCCCCGCTTGCGCGGGAATGACAGAATGCTTTAATCTTTCCGCATTGGTCACGTGTCACACCCTATACGTCGTCTTGACGACTTGGCAGAGTGCTGTGTTTTTGTTAAACAGTCGCTAAGCGCAATTTACTGAGGCCCGGTCACGCCACATTGCTGCCGCGTGCCAGGCACCCCTTCTCCCGAAGTTACGGGGCTAACTTGCCGAGTTCCTTAGAGAGGTTTCTCTCGCGCGCCTGGGTGCACTTACACCCACCCACCTGTGTCGGTTTGCGGTACGGGCGACAGGGGGACGATGACGGGAAACTTTTCTAGGCAGATTGTCCAGTGGTGCGCTTCGGCCGAAGCCTAGGCTCCGTCTTTCGATGACATAGCCACCTTTCTCTCTGCGTCATTCCCCGCCTTAACCCCCAGCCGGTGCAGGAATATTGAACTGCTGTGCATCGACTACGCCTTACGGCCTCGTCTTAGCTCCCGACTAACCCTGGGAGGACGAACCTGCCCCAGGAAACCTTGGGTTTACGGCGACCAGAATTCTCATCTGGTTTATCGCTACTCGTGTCTGCATTCTCACTGGCCAGCGCTCCACCATCCGTTTCCGTCCGGCTTCGCAGCACTGGTCACGCTCTCCTACCGCCCCCGGATCCCGAAGGACCCGGAGACCCGCAGCTTCGGTATGCCGTTTATCGCCAATCATTTTCGGCGCGACATCGCTCGATGAGTCAGCTATTACGCACTGTTTAAATGATGGCTGCCTCTAAGCCAACATCCTCACTGTCTGAGCAACGTCACATCCTTTCCACTGAACGGCATTTTGGCACCTTAGCTGGCGGTCTGGGCTGTTACCCTCTCGGCGACGAAGCTTAGCCCCCGCCGCCTGAATGCTGGGATACTGGGATCCCGGGAATTCGGAGTTTGATTGGTTTTGGTAACCTGGTGGGGTCCCTAAGCCATCCAGTGCTCTACCTCCCGGGAGTACTTGCCCAACGCTAGCCCTCAAGCTATTTCGGAGAGAACCAGCTATCACGGGGTTTGATTAGTCTATCGCTCCTACTCTCAAGTCATCTCAGAATTTTTCAACATTCACGAGTTCGGTCCTCCACCTGGTGTTACCCAGGCTTCAACCTGCTCAAGAGTAGATCACCTCCGCTTCGGGTCTATTGCCCGCGACGTGACCGTTGCCGGTCGTCGCACGTTTCGTACTCGGTTTCCCTTCGCCTGCGCGGCAGAGCCGCTTAGGCCGCCACGGACAATAACTCGCAGACTCATTATGCAAAAGGCAGGCGGTCATCCCGCACGGGGCGGGACTCCCACACATTGTAAGCTCATGGTTGCAGGTACTCTTTCACTCCCCTAACAGGGGTTCTTTTCACCTTTCCCTCGCGGTACTAGTTCACTATCGGTTGCCGAGGAGTATTTAGCCTTATCCGGTGGTCCGGACAGATTCGCACAGAGTTTCACGTGCACCGTGCTACTTGGGATACCCCTAGGGGGCTTCGAACTTCGCTCACCCGGCTGTCACGGTCTATGGCTCCACTTTCCAGAGGATTAAGCTCGCTCTCCACCTCCCACGTCGGGGTCCCGCTACCCCGGGAAGACAAGTCCCCCCGGTTTGGGCTGTTCCGCGTTCGCTCGCCACTACTGACGGAATCACGTCGTTTTCTTTTCCTGGGGTTACTGAGATGTTTCACTTCACCCCGTCTCGCTTCGCCGGACTATGAATTCATCCGGCGATAGCCGCTGGTTAAAGCGGCTGGGTTGTCCCATTCGGAAATCCGCGGGTCAAGGCCTGCTTGCGGCTGACCGCGGCTTATCGCAGCTTGCTGCGTCCTTCATCGCCTCTCGGCACCAAGGCATTCACCATAAGCTCTTCGTAGCTTGATCACAAAGTACAGGCCCGGATCCGGTTGCCCGGAACGGGCGCGACTCAGCGAAATGTTACTGCCTGTCTACATGCCTGTGTGTAGTTGTCAAAGAGCGGAACCCGTTGCCGGGCCCAAAATTCTCCGCGGGATGGTGGGCGTGGCTGGACTCGAACCAGCGACCCTGCGCTTATCAAGCGCATGCTCTAACCAGCTGAGCTACACGCCCGGACCGGTCCTGGCGTCTCCAGGCGCCCCGGGTTGGTGGAGCTGAGGAGACTCGAACTCCCGACCTATAGCTTGCAAAGCTACCGCTCTACCAGCTGAGCTACAGCCCCACCGGCCGGCGGCGCGGACTCCGGGCGCGGAGTTCGGTCCCTATCCCGTCGTGAGCTTCAAAGAGCGCCGCCCTTGAAAACTGAAGTGTGCGATGAGCCAAGCCCTTCGGCCTCTCGGCCGATCGACCGTGGAGCGCGGTTGTTACCCCGCGCCCGTGGTTCTCCTTAGAAAGGAGGTGATCCAGCCGCAGGTTCCCCTACGGCTACCTTGTTACGACTTCATCCCAATCACCGACCATACCTTCGGCACCTGCCCCCTTGCGGATGGCACAGTGACTTCGGGTACAAACGGCTTTCATGATGTGACGGGCGGTGTGTACAAGGCCTGGGAACGTATTCACGGCGCCGTAGCTGATGCGCCATTACTAGCGATTCCGGCTTCATGCCGTCGAGTTGCAGACGACAATCTGAACTGGGCCCGGTTTTCGGGGATTGGCTCCACCTTGCGGTATCGCTTCCCACTGTACCGGGCATTGTAGTACGTGTGCAGCCCTGGCCGTAAGGGCCATACTGACTTGACGTCATCCCCACCTTCCTCCCCGTTGAAGCGAGGCAGTCTGTCCAGAGTGCTTTCCGCTTGCGCGGAAGTGGCAACAGGACACAGGGGTTGCGCTCGTTGCGGGACTTAACCCAACATCTCACGACACGAGCTGACGACAGCCATGCAGCACCTGTGCTGGCTTCCCTTGCGGGATCGTTTGACTTTCATCATCCTACCACCAGCATGTCAAGGCCAGGTAAGGTTCTTCGCGTTGCATCGAATTAAGCCACATACTCCACCGCTTGTGCAGGCCCCCGTCAATTTCTTTGAGTTTTAATCTTGCGACCGTACTCCCCAGGCGGCACATTTATCGCGTTAGCTTCGCCACGGACGGGGTCGATTCCGCCCACAGCAAATGTGCACCGTTTACAGCTAGGACTACCAGGGTATCTAATCCTGTTTGCTCCCCTAGCTTTCGTGCCTCAGCGTCAGGTGTTGTCCAGGGACTCGCCTTCGCCACCGGAGTTCCTCTCGATATCTACGCATTTCACTGCTACACCGAGAATTCCAGTCCCCCCTCCAACCCTCAAGCTGGATAGTATTCAATGCCATTTCCGGGTTGGGCCCGGAGATTTCACACCGAACTTACCCAACCGCCTACGCACCCTTTACGCCCAGTGAATCCGAACAACGCTCGGGACCTCTGTATTACCGCGGCTGCTGGCACAGAGTTAGCCGTCCCTTCCTCTTGGGCTACGATCAGCTTCCGAACTGTTCATCCGGAAGGTTTGCTCGCCCATGACAGGGGTTTACGGGCCGAAGCCATTCATCCCCCACGCGGCGTCGCTCCATCAGGCTTTCGCCCATTGTGAAAAATTCTCGACTGCTGCCACCCGTAGGTGTCTGGACCGTGTCTCAGTTCCAGTGTGGCTGGTCGTCCTCTCAGACCAGCTACCCGTCTTCGCCTTGGTAGGCCGTTACCCTGCCAACTAGCTGATAGGCCGCGGGCTCATCAAGAAGCGCCAGGCCTTGCGACCCAGCTTTAGCTTCCAGGAGATGCCCCCCGAAAGCCACATTCGGCATTAGCTCCGATTTCTCGGAGTTTTTCCCAACTTCATGGCAGATTACCCACGTGTTACGCACCCTTGCGCCGCTAGACGCTGCGAATATTGCTACCCACAGCGTCCCGCTCGACTTGCATGTCTTATCCACGCCGCCAGCGTTCGTTCTGAGCCAGAATCAAACTCTCCGTTGATAAAACGTTAGCTTGATTCGTGCCGGACTTGCGCCCGGCCTTCACTGCAATTTAAAACTCTCCACCGCGCGCCAAACTAACCCGGCGCCGGTGAAGGGGCTCAAACTCATCGCACAATTCAGTTTTCAAAGAGCAGCCAGCCTTCCGGCTGCAAAATCGTTTTCCCCCTCGGGGGACAAATATCCCGAGCGCCAGCCCCTTCCCGCCCCGCTGGCGACTCAGTATTCGTTTCAAAAAGCGTGGAGAGCATACTTGAGGATTCCTTGGGGTCAATAGTTTTTTTCAACTTTTTTTCGTCCTCTCAAAAGCCCCGTTTCCCAGGCCTTTGCCCCACGTTGACCCGTTCACCGCCACCCGAATTGCAGCACCGCCACATCCCGTGGATTGTTGCGCCGCACCACCGCCCTGTAAACCCGCCTCGTCATCCCAATCCGCACCTCCACCAGCACCGCAAACGTGCTGCTCGATACCGAACACAACGCCGTGTAGCGCCCCGCCAGCTCCGGAATGATCCCCGGCACCATCGCCGGATTCAACGCCGTCACGTTCAAGAACGGCGTGTCGTCTTCCGTCCCATCCACCCCGTCCGCACCAGCCCGCGCCCGCAGGATGTTCTGCGCAACATTCTCGTCCACCCCCGGCAGCAGCTGCAGCACGTGCGCCGACGCCGTGTTCACGTTGATCCGGCCGCCGGACAGCGGCGTGAACAAGTCCGCGAGGCCAACCGGATACCTCGGCGCCTCGGCCTCGAGGCCGTCCGCCTGACCCGACACATGAAGCGCCGCCCGCGGGCCCCAGTAGCTCTCCGGCGTCACGCCCCGCACCAGCAACAGCTCCGCCAAATCGTCGATCGGCCCGTTCTTCGCCACGTAAGGCGGCGAGTGCATGAGGTAAAAATCGCTCTCCGTTCCGCTCAAGTGCGAAGCGTCGTCCGGATCCAGCCAGTCCAGGATCGAATCCTCGATCGTTGGCGCATCGCCCGCATCCATGCCCATCAGCGTCAACGCGCGGTTCAGGATCTGCTTCTTCTCCGGATCCGGCATCGGCGCATTGATGTTGAATCGACGGTCCAAATCCTCAATCCGGATGCTCAGCCGGCCCGCCCCCAAGGGGACATCGGTCAGCTGAATCTCCATCAGCGGGCCGTTCGTCTCGTTGCCGCTGCCCGGGCCCCCGGCCCAAATCTGGTTCAAGGACGTGTGCGGTTGCCCCATGGATTGCCCCAGGACATACCGCGCCAGTTCCACCCCCGATCGCGCCATCCACTCGAGCTCCGCCTCGTTGTTCGCATTGCCCGCAAGCCGGGTCTCCACCTTCATCGACAGCGCAAACGCCCCCGCCAGCATCGCCAGCACCATGATCACGATCATCACGATGATGATCGCAAAACCCTTCGGCCGTCCCGATGCACCGCGCGTCTTCATGGCGTCCCCCCCCGGGGGCGCACCGGCGATCCGTAGCGCTCGCTGAACGACCCGCCCGACGCCGCGCCCCCCGCCGCAGGCCCCATCCCCGGCGTCACCGGCGGAACCCCCACCGGCCGCGCGGCACCGCCGTACTGGAACTCGCGCGGCACGGCAATGCTCGGGATGCTCACCGTCCGCACGACCAGGTCCTTCGGCTTGCCCGCCACATCCGTCCGCCCAAACGCCAGCGCAAACCGCACCATCCGCGGCAGCTGGTTCGTCGAACGCCAGTCCTCGGTCCACTCATACGACACCCCTTTCGCCGCAGCGAACTCCAGCATGAAGGTCGCAACCTCGCGGGCCAGGATGATCCGGTGCGTCTCCTCCGCCACCACGTTGGTCTGCAGCAGGGGCATCTGGCGCAGCACCAGCGCCCGCTCGCCCCCCTCGACTTCCTCGATCGTGAACTCGACCCGACGCACCACCTGGTCCCCGAAGTAGCCGCTGCCCGGAAAGGTCGGCGCCAACCGGGCCACAAAACTCAGGCCCGCGTAGTCCCCATCCCGCACCGCCTGAAAGGCGTAAAGCTGCGGATGGGCGCTGTACAAAACCGCCGACACCAGCGCATCCTCGAGGGTCCGCGACGCGATCCGGCTGCGCTGCAGGTCAGTGGCCGCGTCATTCCCCACCTTCGATGCCCGGAGAATCGAATTCCAGCTGGTGTAGACCGCCACGATCACCATCCCGAAAATGGTCACCGCCAGCAGCACCTCCAACAGCGTGAAGGCGCCACGCCCCCGATCCCGCCCCCCGGCGTTCATCGAAACCTCCCGCGCATCGCTGAGTCCGGACGGTAGAGCAAAATGCTCACCTCCTTCTTCTTCAGCAGGCCGTTGTCCGGCCAGTCCACCGCGATGTCCACCTGGTACAGCCCGTTCGAGGAATACAGCGTCGTCACCGCCGCCCACGTCGCCCCAGGATGCAGATCGCCGAAATCCCCCGTCATCTCCCCCTCCTCGAGCCGGTTCGTCATCGCCAACTCCGCCGCCACGCTCGTGAAGTCGATGTCCCCCAACCGCAATCCCCGCGCAATCTGCAAATTCTGTGACACCAAACCCAGGATCGCAAACACCGCCACGAAGAAGATCCCCATCGCGATCAGCACTTCGAGCAGACTGAACGCCCGCTGACGCCTCCCGGGCCTCATCGCACCACCTCCACGCTCTCGCGGCCCGTCGTGATCTCGAGCGTCACCACCCGCTCCTCCCCCTGGTCCGACAAAAGGCTCGCCAGCAGCGCGTCACACGTGCCGTTCGGATAAAACCGCACCCTCGCCTCCTCGGCATCCATCATGTCCCTCAGGTTCACCACCAGCTGCCGGAAAGCCACACTCTCCGGTATCTGCGCCGCAAAGCCCCGCACCGAACCCGCCGCCGCCGGCGCCGCCTCCGCCACCACCGCCGCCTCCCCAATCCCATCCTCCTCATCCCCGCCCTTCGCCATCCCACTCCCCCATTCCCCCTCGACGTCCACCGCCCGCTGAACCGCCACCCGCCCGTCCCCGGCCCGAATCACCACCTCCGACGCGCGCCCCTCGAGGATCGCCATCATCCGCGCATGACGACATGCCTCCACAAAATCACTCACCGCCTGCCGCAACGGGCTCTTCTTCACGTTGTGGTAAACCGCCGGAATGCCGACCGACGCGACAATGCCCAGGACCGCCACGACGACCAGCAACTCAAAGAGCGTATAGCCGGCCCGGCCCGGCCCGGCCCCCCTGCCAACCTCCCCCGCCGCGCGCTCCCGCGCGCCAGCCGGCCCGTCCTTGAAAGCAGCCGTTGCCATCGGAATGCACCCGGGATCACCGGGCAATGTTGGCCGTGATCGCAAACATCGCGGAAAGCACGCTGAACAGCAGGAAGCCCACCCCCACCGCCATCACAATGATCAGCGCAGGCTCGATCAGATTCGTCATCACCCGCAACGCGATGCTCAGCTCGTTCTCATAGGTGTGAGCAACGTTGTTCAACGCCCCGGGCACGTCGCCGGTCTCCTCCCCGATCTTGATCAGGTCAATCATGAGCTGCGGAAAAATCCTGCTCCGCGCCAGCGGCTGCGCAATGGTCTTGCCGTCCGTGACCTCCTCGCGCGTCAGCGCAATGGCCTCCCGGATGATCCGGTTGGGCATCACCTGCTCCGTGATCCGCAGCGCCGTCAATACCGGCACCCCGTTCTGCAGCAGCGTCCCCAGCGTGCGCGCAAACTGGCCAAACAGATTCAACCGCACCACACGGCCCAACACCGGAGCGCGCATCTTGAGCTGGTCAATCGTCCGACGCCCCGACTCCGTCGCCTGGTACCGGTGGTAGATGATGTAAAGCACCACGATCGCGCACGGTATCAGCCACCAGTACCCGGAGAAAAAGTGGCTCAGCCCGATCAGCGCTTTCGTCGCCGGCGGCAGCTCCACCTTCATGCCTTCGAAGATCGTCATGAACTTCGGCAGCATGAAGGTCATGAAGAATATCATGATGCAAACCCCCACCGAACAGACCACCGCCGGGTAGATCATCGCCGACACGAACTTCTGCTGGACCTCGGCGAACCGCTCGAAATGCGTCGCCAACCGCTGGAGAACCTCGACCAGGGCGCCGCTTTGCTCGCCCGCCCGCACCATGTTCACAAACAGATCCGAAAACACCCGCGGCTGCTTCGCCATCGCGTCCGACAGGCTCTTGCCTTCCATCACGTCCTGACGCAATTGCCTGCTCACCTCGGACGGTATCCCCTTCGAGTCCAGATGCGACATGCTGTTCAGCGCCGACGCCAGCGGCATCCCCGCCTTCAACAGATTCGTCAGCTGCTGGGTGAATGTGGCCAGTTCCTGCAGCTTCGGACGCCGCTTCCGGTTCAGCACCTCGCGCAACATCACAGGCAGAACCCCCGCCGACGCCCTGGATCGCCCCCCGGTCCTCTCCAAACGCGCCGCCACCCCCTTCGCCAAATCCACCGCCATCGGGAACAACCCCAGCCGTTCAATCTGCGAAATCGCCGCCGGCCGGTCCGGCGCCTCGACCACATCCTGCACCAGCTCCCCCGTGCGCCGACGCGCCTTGTACGTGAATTGCGGCATACCTATTCCATCGATTCATCACCGTTCACGCCCAAAAGTTTCCGCATTCCCGCAGAAAGGCAAGTCCGGCAGCCCGCCCCAAATCCGCGCGTAAGCGTCCTTTGCGGCTCAACCTCCTGGGCTTGACCAGGCGCCTTGAGCCGCCCAGTCCGGGGTTTTCGCGGATTTGAAAGCCCACCCCCGTGTCGCGGCGTACTCCTTCTGGAGGTTCAACGCGGTGTCGTTGAAGTACCCGAGCACATGTTGATTCTTCCAATCCCCAATGCTGAAAACCTCAAATCCGATCTCATCCGACCCACAAAACCCCATTCCGTCTATAAGATTAACGTTAACATAGACGCCGTGGGCCTTCAGCCGGCTCACAAGGTATTGCACCTGATCCAATTGTTGCCAGAACCGCCACAGCCAACCCCCAGACAACCATCAAGCCACGATCCGTGTTCATTGATTCCCCTCGCTCTGCGACCCCATCACGGGCGAACCAGGACGCGAAAAGCAATCACTGGCCCGTCCTGACCCCCGTCATCCGAACCCAGCACAACCCAACCGTCGCCGACTGTTGAATCCGCCGCGACATCCAACCGCCCCCGGACTGTCTGCCGCCCCATCGGTTCCACCGAAAAGCCGGGGCTTTCGAGGACGGTTTTCCACCCGCCCGGCTGCCGGCGGACCCCCAGCGTTCCACGGGCCGGTCCCGCACCGAAATTGTACACATGCACATCGAACGCGAGCGACCGGTCCGCCCCCACCCGGTAGGCGTAACCCTCTGACCATGGCAGGTCCTCGACCCGAACCTCGGCCTTTCCGGGAACCGCAACCTGTAACACCACGGGCGATGGAGTCCCCGGCCGGCGAACGGACGGCGATGGCGGCGGTTCCAGCGGCAACCGGGACGCTTCTCCTGCAGGCAGCACCACAAAGACCGGAGCCGATGAGAGCAGCGCCGGAACCGCCGGATCCCGCGACCGTCCCAAATAGTCGACCACCGCCTGCACATGAACTCCATCCGGGAGTTTCCACGGCGCCGTCGCCTTGCCGCGCCCATCCCAATCCGCCTCCTTCTCAGCCCATGCGACGAGGACATCCCGTTCCTCTCCATCCGGCCTCGCCCGGAACGCGTACACCCAACCGTCTCCACCGGGTTGCCAGCGACCCAACGCCCGCGCGCCGGCCAGACATCGCCCCACCGCTGCCAGCGCGCAGTACGCAGGCCGGGGCGTCATGTCCAGCCGCAGCAGGCCGAATTGCACCGCATTCGGTTCGTGATAATGACCCAGGATGAAGTGGAAATGGCGCGCGGCCCCGGCGTACAGGCTGCTGGCGTAGGCTTGCGGGATCCACTCGGCCTTGAGCCGTTCCAACCGCGGTTCCTGGTCGTACCAGGGCGGGTTCTTCAAATGCGGCGTGCCCCGGTCCGCCTCGGTCACCCAAATCGGCCGTCCCGCCGCCGCCTCCCGCGCCGGCGCCCATGCCTTGGCATAGCCATGCGACAAGTCGTACGTGTGGATGTTGTACGTGTCGTAGTACGGCCACGTCTCATTCGCCAGCACCCCCTCCGTCTGCGCCGGTGTCGGAACCGTGGTCGTCACATTCCATCCCACCGTGACGTTCGGATCTCCCGCCTTGAACCCCAGCCAGGTCGCCTTCTGCCAGGAACACATCTGGTCCACCGTGTGCCCTCCGAACGTCGAGACATTGGCCTCGTTCCACGGTTCCCAAGCGGCAACACGCCCCTGGAAACGCTGCGCGAGCGCACGACAAAGGTCGTAGCCCCGACGCAAATCCGGCGGGAAGCGGCCCCCTCCGCCGCCCTCGCGCGCCCAAGCCGGCGTGTCATGAAAGACCTGGAGGATATTCAGCCCCGCAGCCCGCTGCACGTCAGCCGACAGGTCGTAGGTCGTGGCCTCCGACACCAGCGCTCCGTCCGCCGGTTGCACGTCCGCCCATCGCAGCCGGTCCCGCACCCAGCTCACTCCCGCCAGCGCCGCCAGGTTCGCCAGGCGCCTCTGATGTTCCAGGTCGTTCCGCGCAAACCACGCGGTCGCTGAGTCCACCGCGACCGGCGAATCCTCCGGCACCCTGGCCCTCAACCGGCCCAGCACTGCCGCGGTCGTCCACGCCAGATCCGGCCGCTCCGCAGTCCCGAATTCGACCCGGTACCACCCAACCCCCAACCCCTCCAACCGGAGGTCGCCGCCATCCCCCGGCATCGCCCCGGTCCGCAACACCGCTCCCTTCTCGTCCAAGACCCGCCATCGCTCCGCCTCCGTCGGAAACCGATCAGGCCGGCGAACACGAACCGCCTCCCCGAGCACGTGGATGTTGCCCGGATGATCCGGCAACGGTGCCGGGGGCCCCACTTCAGCCCCCCACAACCCAGCGCCGCACACCAGCCACACTCCCGCCAATCCCAGCCGATGGTAATTCATGAGCTCGAAGTCCTCTCGAATAGCGTCACCGCAGTCTGGGACCCGTGCCCGGCACGTCAAGTTCCGGATCGTGCGTGCGCCTTCTCGAGACCCACGATGTCAACGCGTCCTTGCGAGGATCCGGGTGCGCCCTCAGTCCGGTTTGGGGTCAGCGGAATAACCGGTCGATATGCTTGACGGACTCCTCGACCAGGACCTGGCCGCCGGCGGGGCCGACGATGAACTTGTCCGCGCTGTAGCCGCCGCCCTTCACGGCGCGTTCCGTGGGCAGGTAGCCGGCGTGGCCGGAGCAAATCTGCACCAGCATCGTCAGCGGCGCGCCGCTGCGGGCCTCGATGCGCGTGGCGTAATCATGGAAGAGCTCGAACGGGTTCGTGGCCATCGCCACGTCGCCCAACCGCAGCACGTGCAGCTCGGCCGGATGCACCGAGTCCGTCTCGTAAAACGGCGGCACCGCCGGATGCTGCTCCGGCAGGTCCGCCAGAACCACTTCGTGCCGGAAGTCGAGCCGGTCGGCTTGGACCGCCTCGGCCAGCGGCAAGGCGTCGTCTACCGCATTGGCGAGGCGACGGGCGATTTCCTGCCGGCGCGACAGCCCACGCCGCTGTTCCATCAACTGCTCGGCCCGCTGGCGGTGGATCGGATGCGGGGAGAGATCGCCGCTTGGCGCGCACTGCGGCAGAACGAACAGGCCGGGCCCGTGTCGCGCCCGCAGAGCCACTCGCGTGTCGTGCCAGAAGTCGGCGGAGATTTCGCTGAGACCTTCGGTTTCCTGCGCCGGGCAGGCCACGTTGACCACCACGCCGGACAACTTGCCGTCCGCGCCCCAGAACCCGAGCACGTCCACGGCCGTGTCCAGGCCGCCTTCGATGTGCGAGAAGTTCGGCGCCGCCGTGGCGCCGTACATGACCGCGGAGCCGTCGGCATACACGCTCCGCCGGTTCAGGCCGGTGACCATGTGGCTCATGGCCCAGCCCATGTGCGCAGGCCCCCGGCTCTTCCACGCCTGCTCCGCCGCGCGCCCGACACGCTCGAGGAAGAAGTCCGCATACTCGGACGCCTTCATCACGCCCGGGTCGTTGCTGACGTCGTAGAGGTCGCCGAAGGTCGTGTCCACCAGCCCCGGCCCGGTGTGGGTGTGCGTGGCGAAAAGGAACAGCTTCGCCGTGTCGAAGTCCGACAGACGAGGCTCGAGCATCGCCTTGAGCCGATCCTGTATCACCCACTGGATCATGATCAGGTCGGCGGAAATCATCAGCGCCTGCTCGCGCCGGCCGTCGGGGCCGCTCGTTTCGAGCGCGAGTACGGTGGCGGTCAGCGGGTCGCGGGTACCGGTCGAGATGCGCTTGTGCAGTTGGCCGGTGAGCGCCACGGGGCGGGGCGGGGTGACGTCCGTGCCGGCCCAGCCGGCCAGCAGCGGGTCGCGGCGCGGGGCGGTCGCTTCGATCGCCTTGGCCTGTTCGACAAAGAACCTGGCGCACTGCGCGATGTCGTTGCGGTTGTCGTCCCAGTTGTGCTCGTACTCGATGGCGAACAGGGTCGGGCGCACGCCCAGGCAATGCACCTCGCGCAGCGCGCCCGCAATGTCGCCTCGCCCGGTGCCCCACCAGACGTCCTGGCCGCTCGGGGCGGCTTCGTTCAGGTCCTTCACGTGGAGCGAGACCAGGCGCGAGCCCAGCAGGCGGAGGCCATCGACCGGCTTGATGCCGGAGCGTTGCCAGTGGCCGAGGTCGGCGCAGGCGCCCAGGCGCGGGCTGCGACCTTCGAGCACCTTCAACACCTCCTGCGGATGCCAGTAGCGCGAGCTGCCCTGCGGATGATTGTGCAGCGCGACGCTGATCCCAAACTCGCCGCAGAGCCGCTCGATGAGGTTGAGCGCTTCCGGCCCCGGCTCGGAAATGATCGTCTCGATGCCGAGCTTGCGCGCAAATTCGAACGAGCGCCGGCAGACGGGTTCCTCCGAGGACAGCTCATGAATGTAGAGGCTGGTGAGCGTGACGCCGGCCGACTTGAGTTTCGCGCGCAGCGCGGCGATCGCCGCGTCCGACAGGGTGGCATCGAGCTTGATGTCGCTGCCGGCATTCACGCGCTGGCCCTCGAAGGCCTCGAGGTGGCGAAGGCCCAGCGCGGCCGTGCGGTCAATGGCCTCGAAGACGGTGTAGCGGTTGAAGCTCCACGCGGCGATGCCCAGCCGCCACGCGGCAGGATCCGAGGTCTGGGCGAGGGCGGCCGGCCCAGCCAGGCACCCGAGCGCAGCCAATGCCAGCACACACCCGGCACGTGCTGACACGCGCCCTCCAAGGGCGAAGCTGGCCAGACTCAAGAGGAAAGGAGATGTCATGATTCGAGATCGAGGTCTGACGGAAGTGCCCAGGGTCGCTTCAGATCCTCCACGGCGCCCGCATCGGGCGGTCGAGCATGGCGGACGCTTCGGGGTCATCCACGAAGTCCTCTTGGACCGGATCCCAGCGCAGCTTGCGCCTGAGTTTGGCGGCGATGAGCTGAAGCTGGCAGAGCGCCTCGGTTCGCACCGCGTTGTGAATCGGCGCGGCCGGCGGCTTCCGGCGCTTGATGGCGTCGATGAAATTGCCGTGGTGATTGTCACTCCGATAGAGCCGGACGTCATCCGATCCCGGCTTCCAGTCCAGGAGGGACTTGGGCCCGGCATCCAGACCGCTGCGATCGACATGAACCCAGCCTTCGGAACCGAGGAAGAGCACGCCATGCCCGTGACCGCCTTGTTGGCGCGGATGCCGCCTGCTGGTGGCGTCGTCCATGTGGACCAAGGTGACCCCGTTGGCGTAACGGTTCTCGACCCGCCAGCTCACGCAGCAATCGGTCAGCAGTCCACGGGGGAAATCGGCGGTGCCCTCGACCTCCACGGGCCCGCTCTGCTCCGTGTCATTGCCCCATTGGGCGATGTCGAGATGATGCACCCCCCAGTTGCCAATCATGCCCATGCAGTAGTCGGAGATGCTGTACCACACACTCCAGCCCTCCTTCGGGGTGTAGGGCCGGCACCGCTGGTAGGAGTACGGAGCGAGCGGCGCCGGCCCCAGCCAGAGATCGTAGTCCAATTCCTTGGGCACGGGCTCGACCGGGGGCATCGGACAGGACGACACGCTGCCCGGCACGCCGACGAGAATCGTCTTCAGTTCACCGATCCTCCGGTTCCGGACGAGCTCGCAGGCGAACCGGAAGTTCCCGCCGGACCGCTGCTGGGTGCCGAACTGGAAGACCACCTTGTGGTCGTGGACCGCCTTCCCGACGGCTTGGGCCGCGCGGAAACTCCAGCCCATCGGCTTCTCGTAATAGAGGGCCTTGCCACGCCGGGCGGCCTCGATCCCGATCCGCGGATGCCAGTGGTCGGGCGTCGTGATCTGGATGGCGTCAAGGTCCGGGTGCGCCAGCAGTTCGCGGAAGTCACGGCAGGCCAAGCAGTCCTGGTTGCTGTAGAACGCGTCCACCGCCGCTTTGCCTTGCCGGAGCTGCGCTTCGTGGACGTCGCACACCGCAACCACCCGCACCTCGGGATGGCCGAGGAACGTCTGCATGTTCCCGGTGCCCTGAATGCCGAGGCCGATGCAGCCCATGCGGACCTGGTTGCTCGGCGAGCCTTCGCCGCCGCGAACGAGGCGGAACGGCACGACCCACGGCGCAACGGTCGCGCCGAGGACCACGGCACTGTGCTGCAAGAAGCGCCGGCGACCCAGAGCGGCTGAGACGAGTTCATCCCGGTCTGTCGTCATGCGATTGTGCTTTGCGGCGAGCGCTGAAGTCACCGACGGGCGCCGGAGACGCACGTTGGCACGGCGCCTCGCGTGCGAGCATGGCGTCACACGCGAGAGCGCGATGCGAGGCGGCGGTTCGGTGGAGCGGATGGTTCGGCTGATCTCCTCTGCTTGGTTCGGGTGAGCCGCTCGGCAATCCAGACCTTGATCAGCGACTGCCTGGGCACTCCCAACCGGTCCGCCTCGAGGTCGAGCCTTGCCAACATCCATTGCGGGAAATCCACATTGACCCGTTTGGCCTCGTGACCGGGACGCACGGCCTTGGCAAGGTCCAAGTAGGGGAGGATGTCCTCCGCCCCATTATCGAACAGCCTATCCAGCTCTTCCGCTTTCATACATCGCCTGCTCGTTGGGGCGCGCCCGCCTCACCGAAATGAGGCGCACACGGCCTTCACGAGCGGTGTAAAACGCAGCCCACACCTTGGCCCCGTGCTGGGCCAGCATGGCCCAGCGGGGCTCGCTCCCGCTCCGGGCGGGAATGACCATTCGGTCATCGTCCGACCAGAGTGCCTCGGCCTGCTCGAAGTCGATCCTGTGCTTGACCTCGTTGGCCTTGCTCTTCCCCGGATCATACTCGAACTCCATCTCGGTATGTTTTTTATACCGTCGCCAAGCCGAGTGCGCAAGCAATTCCTTGCTGAGCTTCTTGCCGAACGAAAAGGTGAGCGACCGGTGCCCGGCGGCAAGCTCACTCTATTCAAATCATGGATCATATTTTCACTGAGCATCGGAACTGCGAGGCGGGGCACCGGTTCGCTCGACCGTCTTGTTGGCCTGCCTCAAAGCAAGCGAATGAAGTCCTCCACGCTCAGATCGATCTGCCTTAGAATCGCCCGCAAGGTGCCGCGATCGAGCTCTCGATGGGCGGGAACTACAGTCTGCGCAAACGGCTCGTCTCGGCGCATGATGATGTGGCTCCCATGCTGACGGCGAACCCGAAAGCCGATCCGGCGAAGGGCGGCAACGACCTGCTCTCCAGACACCCTCGGCAGCTTGCTCATACTGCGAGCAGCAGCGCATCCAGCTTGTCCTCCGGTACCGGAATCCCATCCTCCTGGAGGCAAAGGATGTATCCCTCGATCGCCTCTTTCACGTTGCGGATCGCCTCCTCCCGAGTCGTTCCTTGGGATACACAACCCGGCAGGCTCGGGCACTCGGCCACCCAGTAGCCGTCCTCACCCGGATGGATCAAAACCTGTCTCATAGTCAGACGCTACGAGGGAGGGCCAAGCTGGTCAAGACCGCTGCGAGTCGACCTCGGCGCTCGCGCAGGCCAACGCATAGGTCAGCCACCGGAGCCAGCCGCCGATGACTCTCGATTTATACTGCGAGCTGAACGGCTGGCTCCCGTTCGCTGCACCGTCTGGTTGAACGAAGCCGCTCCACGGCGGCGACGGACGCCGCCCCGGAGCGGCGTGTTCCTCTGGCCCGTCGCCGTTGGGTCATCGTTCGGCATTGAGTCCGCCCCCATTCCCGCGGCATGGTTCGGACGCCCGGCCGCCAAACCAAAACATCAACTGACGCTCGTATGCATAAAAAAACTCGACCGTTTATGCCAGTCTAATCCGCTTCGCCGACGACCTGCGCCTCCTGCCCCTGCTGCCTCGTAGCCAGAGGTCCTACCTGGCCTGCGTCCGCCAACTCGCCGAGCACTTCCACAAAGCCCCCGAGGAGGTCTCGCCCGAGGAGTTGCGCCAGTACTTCCTCCACCTCAAGACCGAGCGTCGCTTCACCCGTTCCAGCTCCACCCAGGCCATCTGCGCCGTCAAGATGTTCTGGGAGAAATCCCTCCGCCGCCCCTGGCCCGCCGAGGTCGAACTGGTCCGCGCCACCCCCCAGTTCAAGCTCCCCATCATCCTCGCGGTGGCCGAGGTGCGCAAGATCCTCGCCGTGGTGCCCGCCCTCGATCACCGCGTCGCCCTCGCCACCATTTACTCCTGCGGCCTGCGCCTGGGCGAAGCGCTCAACCCGGAAGTCGGCGACATCGATGCCGGGCGCATGTTCCTGCACATCCGCGCCGGCAAGGGCAACCGCGACCGCTACGTCCCCTTGCCCCAACGCACCCTGTTCCTGCTGCGCGAAGGCTGGAAAGCCCATCGCCATCCCCGCCTGCTCTTCCCCGCCAAAGGCCACAACGGCCAAGGCGCTCCCACCGCCACCGCACCGATGTGCCGCACCACCCTCCAGCGCGCCTTCCGCCTCGCCCTCGAGGCCAGCGGCGTCAAGAAACAGGTTCGACGGACTCGAGGGCGCTGCAAGCGATCGGGTCGAACGGACCGGCTGCGAATGATTGGACATTCGCTGCGCCCATTTGAGGAACACCCCATTGGCCCCTGCCACCGCCCCAGGCTCGCTGCGCGGGTGTTTCACGCCCCAGTCCTGATCTGACTTCCCAAATCCGCGCGTGAGCGTCCCTTGAGGCTCAACCTCCTGGGCTGCACCAGGCGCCTTGAGCCGCCCAGTCCGGGGTTTTCGCGGATTGGGAAGCCCGCCCCCGGGGCGGGCCACCCCGGAGCCGACACCGCACGCGCCGTTTAAGGCGAATGCCCACCACGAGCCGATGGCCCACGTTCGCGCCGCACGCGTTAGGCGAGGATCCGGGCTTGACCGATACCCGGGACGGGGCCTAGGCTCCGGACGTACAAGCCCCACTCAAACCCGACGAACTTCTTCGTCCCCATGTCATGAACGCGAAGAATGCCCCCCGGAAGGCTCGTTGCCTTGTGCGACCGCGATTGGCCATCTCGTTGCTGCTCTTGCTGGGTGCTTCCGCCGTCCGCGCCGCGACGGTCGGCGCCTTCACGGGCGGGGATCCCGGAGAAGGCCTCGATCTCCAAGGCTATTTCACTTACGCCGTGAACGTGGGCCCCAGCGGCCCCGCCGGCCGAGTGGGCGACGCGGTGTTCAGCGGTGACGCCACGCCCGGGGTCAGCGTCAGCGCGGTCAACGCTATCGCCGCCTGGCACACCGCTGCCTATGGGGACACCGTAAACGACAACCGCCTCGAACTCGTGATGCGCTCGATCCGCTGGACCGGGGCGCCCACAACCCAGGTCAGTGTCCGCCTCGCAGTCGAGCCCGGCGTCGACTACAGGCTGCAATTGCTGTTCGCCGACAACTCGGCCGCTCGCGGCTACGACGTCCTCGTGGACGGCCTGGTCGAGGTCTACGCCTTCTGCCCGGGCGCCGAGCAGTGGGAGCCGCCCAGTGCCCAGGGCGCGGTCATCACCCACGAGTTCACGGCGGCAGGCAACGAAGTCGAGATCATCCTCGACGGCACCACCGCCGGCTTTCCAGACCCCAATCCGATCCTTAACGGCTTCACCCTCGAACGTCTGACGGCGACGGTCGACAGCGATGGCGACGGTCTGCCCGACGATTGGGAGCGGCGCTTCTTCACCACGCTCGAGCAAGACGCCGCCGGGGATCCGGATGGCGACGACCTCGGCAACGCTGGCGAGCTGGCCGCCGGCAGTTCGCCCCTCGAGGCCGACACCGACGCCGACACCTTGACTGACGGCGCCGAGGTCAACACCCACCACAGCGACCCCTGCCACCGCGACACCGACGGCGATGGCCTCGCCGATCCGGACGAAGTGAATGTGCATCAGACCGATCCCGCAAAGCCCGACACCGACGGCGACAGCTTCGAGGACCCGGTTGAGCTCCTGAGCGGCACGAATCCAAAAGACCCGGGAAGCAAGCCCATCAAACTCCTGGTGCGCTGGTTCACCGGCGGCGACGCCGGGGAAGGCCTCGACCTCGATGGCACCTTCCCCTACGCCTTCTCGGTGGGCACGGAACTGCCCGCCGGCCTCGTGCGCGACGCGGATTTCACCGGCGAGAACGTCCCGGGCGTCACCCTCTCGATGGCTCATGCCATCCCCACTTGGAACAACCCGAATTACGGCGACACTCTCAACGACGACACTCTCGAGGTCGCCATGCGGAGTATCCGCCACGTGGGGAGCGCGAGCCCCGGCCATGTCACGCTCACGGGCCTCAAGCCCGGCGGCGCTTACAAGGTGCAGATGCTCTTCCTAGAACAATGCTGCACCCGCGGATTCGATGTGTTCGTCAACGGCAACCGGATTCTTGACGAGTTCGCCCCCTACGTGATCCACGGCGGCATCAACAACCAGCGGAGCGGCGCGGTCATCGCCTACAGCTTCATTACCTCCAGCGACACCCTGGTGCTCACCGTCAGTGGCGCGGACACCACCACCCCAGCCTACACCGACCACAACGCCATCCTCAGCGCCGTCACGCTCGAAGAGGTCGCCGAGGCCAGAGACAGCGACAGCGACGGCCTCTCCGACCCTTGGGAGATCGAGAACTTCGGCGACCTGACCTCGCAGTCCGGCACCGACGATCCCGACGGCGATGGACTGGACAATCTCGGGGAGTTCCTCGCCGGGAGCGATCCGACCAAGCCGGACACCGACCTGGACGGACTCAACGACAAGGAGGAAGTCGCCGCCGGCACCAACCCCCGCAATCCTGACACCGATGGCGACGGCCTGGGCGACGACGCCGAGGTGAAAACCCACGGCACCAACCCGAATGCCGCCGACACCGACGGCGATCGCCTCAGCGATGAGGCCGAGGTGAACACCACCCAGACGGATCCGCTCAAGGCCGACAGCGATGGCGACGGCGTCAACGACCACGATGAGCTCCACCTGCTCACCGACCCGCTCGACAAGGAGAGCGTCAGCACGACCACCCAGATCGGTCTCTTCACCGGAGGCGACGAGGGCGAAGGCCTCGATCTGGACGGCGCCTTCCTCTACGCGATCCACCTCGGCACGGATGTCTATGCCGGCCAGATCCGCGACGCCAACTTCACGCCCGACATGGATTATACCCAAACGCCCCCCGGCCCGCTGGTCGAAGGCGTCAACGTCCTCGCCCAAAACCGGCAGGTCGACTGGAACCCGAACCCGACCTTCGGCGACACCCTCAACGACGACATCCTCGAGTCCTTCATGAACACCATCCGCTGGAGCGACGCCCTCAACGCCCGCCGGCCCAACGTCGTCGTCGAACTCGGCCTCCTGGAACCGGGCGGGGTCTACAAGCTGCAGCTCCTGTTCGCCGAGGCTTGCTGCCCGCGCGCCTTCGACGTGTTCGTCGACGGCCGGCAAATCTGCGAGGACTTCAGCCCGCAGGTCTACCAGGGCGGCCTCAGGAAGGACGCCGGAGCCCTCGTAACCCACACCTTGGTCGCCCGCGGCGACCGGGTGACTGTGGTGCTCGACGGACGCGGGGTCACGACGCCCGAATTCACCGACCACAACGCCATTCTGCAGGCCGCCACCCTCGAAGTGATCGCCGCGCCGGCTGACACCGACGGCGACGGCCTCCCCGATGCCTGGGAAATCGAGGCGTTCGGCAACCTGGGTCAAACCGCCCTCGCCGACCCCGACGGCGACGGCCTCACGAACCAGGAGGAGTTCAGCTACTACACCGATCCCGCAGCGGCGGACATGGACAAGGACGGTCTCTCAGACCGGGAAGAGGTCAAGACGTACGGCACGAACCCGGTCCACGCCGACACCGACGGCGATGGCCTCAGGGACAACGACGAGGTCAACACGCACCACACCGATCCGCTCAAGCGCGACACCGACAGCGACGGCCTCGCGGATGACATCGAGGTGGCGGCGGGGACCAACCCGCACGATCCGCCCGCGCAGTTCAGCCAGATCAAAGTCGAGATGTTCACCGGCGGCGATCCGGGCGAAGGATTCGACGCGCAGTACAACCCGACCGAGGGCGTGGATCTGCAGGGTGACTTCCTTTATGCGGTCAATGTCAGTTCGGCCGGCCCGGCGGGCAAAGCGTACGACGCCGATTTCACCCATGACAAGGTGCCGGGCGTGACGGTCACCGCCGCGAACGACGTCCCGGCTTGGGACCAGCCGTCCTACGGCGACACCCCCGCCGACAACGTGATCGAGAAGGTCACGCAGTCCATCCGGTACGCGCCCATTGTCTACGTCCGGTTGACGGGCTTGGTCCCGGGCAGCACCTATAAGTGCCAGCTGTTCTTCTACGAGCAATGCTGCCCGCTCCGCGGTTTCAATGTGTACGCGGACGGCACCCTCATCGCCGAGAACTTCGTCCCGACCGAGACCCAGGGGGGGGTGAACATCATCACGTCCGGCGCGATGGTCTCCTTTGAATTCACCACGCCCCGCGACAGCCTGCACATCGCCCTGGATGCCGGGGTGGTTACCCGTGAGGATCTCACGGATCCGAACGCCATCCTCGACGGCTTCACACTCGAGATTCTGAACCTGGTCGTGATCCCAACGCTGAGCCTGACCCGGGCTCCCGATGGTCGGGTGACCATCACCACCGACGGCACGCTCCAGGTGGCCGACAAGGTCACCGGCCCGTTTAACAGCCTGCCCGACAACACCATCATCGTCGACCCCGCCACCGCCGGCAGCCCGAAGTTCTACCGCGGCATGAGGTAGTCGCCGTCAGCGCGCAACGTGATGGGTGGGATGCGTCCGGACCGACCGCTGGAAACGAAGTGCTCCGCTGTGAGCCTCGGCTCGAAGCGGGGCGCGGGCTGGTGGGCGGCACCGAAGGCGTTGGCGATCGCGCTGCTCGCGCTGAGCGCGACGGCGGCCACCACGGTCCACCTCGGGTCGGTCCGGCAAATCACCGGTCCGGCAGATCTCGATCTCGACGGGGAGTTCATCTACGCGATCAACTTCAGCGCCGATGATCCCGTGCGCACCGTGCGTGGCGTCCGGTTTCTGCCCGATACTCAGACCATCCCCGGAGCCAGTCTCGTCGGTCCCCAGCACGTGACCCCCTGGCAGACCAAGCCTGAGTTCGGCGCGAGCGCCGACGCCAACCAGCTCGAGGAAATCCTGTCCGACATCCGCTGGGCCAACGCCGGCAACCAGGAGCGGCTCCGGGCCACGCTCAGCGTCACGGCCGGCGACGAATACAAGCTGCAGATCCTCTTCTCCGCCAATACCGCCGAGGACCGGCGTTGGGACGTCCGCGTCAACCACCTCGAGGCGGTGGATGAGATCACCTCGCTCGGTGCCGCGCCGGGCCAAGCCTACGCCCGCAATCGGGCGACGCTCTACACCTGCCAGTTCACGGCTCCGACCGCCACCGTGGTGGTCGAGATGGGCGACCTGTTCGGACATGCCGACGGCGGCGACCGGAACCCCATCTGGCAGGCCCTCACCCTCGAGCGCATCACCGCCCCGCCAACCCCCGACGATATCGTGCTCGAGCCCGACCGGTTCTTCCCCACCCAGACGTTGGCTGTCGGGCGCCTGCGCGCCGTCGACCGCCGGTACGACGCCACCCACGTCTTCGCTTTCGTGGCCGGGGCCGGGGATCAGGATAACGGCAAATTCGCGCTCGCGGGCGCCGACCTGCTGCCCGGCACTTTCGATTTCAGGACCACGCCCGTCGGAACGGTGTTCACGATACGGGTGCGCGCTACCGACGACGCCGCCGCGCACCGCGCACTCGAGAAGACTCTGACGCTGACGCTGGCCGCCCCCCATTCTCCGACCGCCCTGTCGCTCGACGCCACATCCCTCAGCACGCTCGCCCAGGCCGGCGCGTGCGTGGGCCGGGTCACGGTCGAGGACGCGGACGCCTTCGATCGACATCGCCTCGAACTGGTGTCGGGCGCGGGCAACCGTGACAACGCCCTCTTCCTTGTACACGAAGCCGAACTGCGCCTGGCCCAGAGGCTGCCGCCTGACCTGATCGAGGCCCAGTTCCGGCTGCGGGCGGCGGACCTTTCCGGACGGACGATCGAGCGGGCACTGGTTCTGCCGCTGGCCGAACCGCGGTTGCTCATCAACGAGCTCCTCGCCAGCGAAGTCGCCGGCTTGCCAGACGAATACTCCGAGCCGCAGGAGTGGGTCGAACTCGTCAACGACCTCGCCCAATACATTGACCTGGCCGGGTGGTACCTGACGGACGATCGCGACAATCTCCGGAAGTGGCGGTTCCCCGCCGGGGTGATCCCGCCGGGCGGTTATCAAGTCATCCTCGCCGACGGGCGAGCCTCAACCCCGGAGGGGTCGACGAATCTGCACGCCAACTTCGCCCTCGACGCCCAAGGGGAATGGATCGGCCTGCTTCGACCCGACGGCGAGACCCTGGCGAGCGCGCTCGAGTTCCCGGCCCAGTACCCGGGCGTGGCCTACGGATTCGGCCCTGACGGTCGCGTCGGGCACCTCCCCCGTCCGACGCCTTGGGCCGCAAACGGACCGGTGGCCCAGGCAGGCCTGAACCAGGTGCACTTCAGTCGCGACCACGGTTACACCACGAATGCGTTCGACCTCGAGCTGACTGCCACGTTGCCCGACTCGATCGTCCGCTACACGCTCGACGGCACCCTCCCCACCCCAACCCGCGGCGCCATCTACGCCAAACCCATTACCATCAAGCCGAATTCCGTGGCGACCACCCGCGGCACGCGGATCGTCCGAGCCCTGGCTGTGCACCCCGAGGCGGCCTACGCGCCGGTGGCCACCCGAAGCTACCTGTTCATCAAGGGCGTCGCGGGACCCTCCGTGGACGGCCTGGTCAGCCAGTCCTGGCTCCTCGCCTCGATCACGCGGCACGCGACCTACGGCCCCTTGCTCGAGCAGGCGTTCCTTGCTTTGCCGGCGCTGTCCCTCGTCATGCCTGGCGGGCCTGCCGCCGTCGAACGGGCGGCTTCGATCGAGCTCTTCGACCCCGGGCATCGCGAGGCGGGCTTTCAGATCGATTGCGGGATCGAAGCCACCGGCACCAGCAGCCTGGGCTCCCCCAAACTCAGCATGGCAGCCCACTTCCGACTCGAATACGGCTCCGCAAAACTCCGCTATCCTCTGTTTGCCCAGGGTTCCCTGTTCTCCGCGGGGGCGGCGAGCGTGTTCAATCAGCTGAGGCTCCGAAGCCACTCGCACGACACGTTTTACTGGCTCGCGACGAGCGAGAACCCGCCCGTCCCCTATGGCAGTCCCCCGGTCAACCGGAGCGGCGACGCCCAGCTCGCCCGCAACGTGTGGATCGACGAAATGCAGCTCGCCTTGGGACAGCCGGGCAAGCGCGGGCGCCAGGTGCATCTCTTCCTCAATGGCGCCTACCACGGCATCTATCATCTTCACGAGCGCGCAGACGCCGATTTCATGGCGGCCTACTTCCCCGGCGCCCGGGAGGACTACCACCACACCACCGCCGCCTCGAGCGGCAGCGAACACGACGACGGCGAATCGTGGGCGACAATCTGGAACATTCTCAAGTCCAGCCTGAGCTCCTACGCCGAAGCGAAGCGCTGGATCGACGTCACCAACCTCTGCGATTACATGCTGCTCAGCTTCTACGCCGGCAACGATTGGGACTGGTCCGAACGTCACAACTGGTCTGCCGCCGGCCCCCGCCTGCCGGACCGCGGCGGATGGAAGTTCTTCCAGCAGGATTCCGACATCTGCCTCCAGGACGTGGCGGCGGACTGCACCGATCAGAACGTGCCGGATGGGATCTTCACCTCGCTCATGCGATTCAAGGACTTCCAGGTGCTCTTCCGCGACCGAATCCAGAAGCACTGTTACGGCGACGGCGCCTTGACACCGGCTCGCGCCGGGGCGCTGTACGATGCCCGCATGAACGAACTCGCGACCGCCATCGTCGCCGAAACCGCCCGCTGGCAACCCTCGAGCAGCGTCGCCGCCCTCCCCTGGGACCGCGACCAGGAATGGACCAACGAGTGGCGGTATCTGCGTGACACCTTCTTCCCCCAGCGCACCGCGCGCGTGATCGCCCAGTTCCGTCAGCGCGGCTGGTGGCCCTTGGCTCCACCCACCCCCAGCGCTCCGGGAGGCGGTGTGCCGGCTGGACTCGAAGTGACCTTGACCTCAACCCAAGGCACGGTCTACTTCACCACCGACGGCTCGGACCCGCGCCTGCCGGGCGGCGGCATCAATCCTGCCGCCCGCTCGACCGCGTCCGGCGCTGTTTCATTCCCCTTGATCCCCGCCGGCGCCGTCTGGCGCTTCCTGGACGATGGCACCCAGCCGGACCCGGCATGGAAGGAGCCGGGGTTCGACGACAGCACCTGGAGATCCGGCCCTGCCGAGATCGGCTACGGCGACGGCAACGAGGCCACGACGTCCGGCTATGTGGACGCCGACCTGGCCGCCGCCGGCGTTCAAAAGAACATCACCACCTACTTTCGCCGGGCCTTCGACGTGTCGGACGCGCCGGGAACCACCGAGCTCCACCTCCGCCTCCTCCGAGACGATGGCGCCCTGGTCTGTCTCAACGGCCGCGAGATCTGGCGCGTGAACCTGCCCGAGGGCGCCATCACGCCAGAGACCCGGGCGGTGATGGGAATCGGGGGAGCGGACGAAACAACCTGGCTCGAACAGACGCTCATGGCCGACCCGCTTCTTCTCCGAGCCGCGGGGAACGTCCTCGCGGTCGAAGTCCATCAACAGAGCCCCGAAAGCTCGGACATCAGCTTCGACTTCGAGATGATGGGCCGGTCTGCCGGGACCGCCACCAACTCGTTCATTGCCATCGACCAGCCAACCCTCGTCCGCGCCCGCACCTACGCCAATGCAGACTGGTCGGGCATGGTCGAGTCCCTCTACATCCCCGAAGGCGCGCCGCCCGCGTCCGCTGCCAACCTGCTTCTCGCCGAAATCCAGTATCACCCGCTGGACGAACCGGACGCCGAGTTTCTCGAGTTCCTTAACCCCTCCCTGGCCGCGGTTGACCTCTCGGATGTCGCGATCGCCAACGCCGTGCGGTTTTCGTTCCCGCAGCCCACTGTCCTGGGCGCAGGCCAGCGGCTGGTTGTCGCCAAGGATCCCACGAGCTTCTCCGACCGTTATGCCTCAACCGGATCGCCCTATTTCCGGGATGGGATCCGGCTCCTCGGACCCTGGCAGGGCTCGTTGTCCAATGGCGGCGAAGTCATCGAAGTGCTCGGGCCCGACGGCAGCCCGCTGTTCGCGTGCGGTTACGGGACGGACGGCGAATGGCCACGGCGGGCCGATGGCCGGGGCAGCAGCCTCGAGCTCGTCGACTGGGCGTCGGCGCCCACAACCCCGGCCGAGCGAACGGCTTGGCTGAGCAACCCCGCACATTGGCGTCCCAGCGCGGAATTCCATGGCTCACCCGGCGCCCCCGGCACGGGGCCGGATCGCCGGGTGGTGATCAACGAACTGCTCGCAGCACCGGCGCCCCCGGCGACCGATGCCGTCGAACTCCTCAACAGAAGCCCGACAGCCATCCTGGCGTCGGGCTGGTTCCTGAGCGATTCCTCGGCGGACTACCGCAAGTACCGACTGACCGATGGCCTCCTGCTCGAACCCGGGTCCCGCCTCGTCCTCCGCGAAGCCGATTTCAACGAGCCTGGCAATCCGGCCTGCCTGGTCCCCTTCGCCCTGAATGCCCAGGGCGACGACCTGTTCCTGGTTCGAGCCGCCGCTGCGGGCGCGCTCCTGGGCTTCGTCGATTGCGTCGAGTTCGGCCGCAGCCCAATCGGCGTGTCGCTCGGCCGGTTCCCCGATGGCACCGGCCCGCTGGTCCGCCTCGAGCAGCCCAGTTTCGGAACGACCAACGGTCCTCCAGCCTTGGGCTACGAGGCCTGGGCCGCCGTGGCGTTCCCACCCGACACCCCGCTGGAGCAGACGTTGCCGGATGCTGATCCCGACCTCGACGGTCTCAGCAACTTCGCCGAGTACGCCTTCGTACTGCTTCCGGACCGCCCCAGCCCGCCGGCACTGGAACGGGCCGCAGCACCGGGGCTGACAGGCCTGGCGTTCACCTACCGCACCCGCACCGGAGCTGCGGACCTGATCTACCATGTCGAGGTGTCCGTTGATCTGCAAAGCTGGGAGGCCGGCAGCTCCGAAGTCGAGGAGATCGGCCGCACGCCGCTGCCCGACGGCGCCACACAGGTCACTGCCCGTCTGCGGACCGCCGAGCCATCGGCGCAGCAGCGCCGGTTCCTCCGCATCGGCGCGGTCCAGCGCTCGCCGTGAGGGACAGAATCCCCTCGAAGGGGCGGGTCGAAGCAGTCCCGCGGCGGGTTTTGTGCTTGTGCCGGGCAGTCTCTGAAAACAGATTTGACGGCCATGAGACACCGCATGGCAGCTCGATCGAACCGCCGGGAGTTCCTCCGAAGCACCCTCGCCGCCGCCGGGGCCGCCCTGGCGGTGCCCACGCTCATCCCGAGGTCCGCGTTGGGCGGCGCAGGTACGGTGGCCCCAAGCGAGCGCATTGTGCTCGGCGCGATCGGGATCGGCGGACGCGGCTCCTACGTCCTCGGCTGCTTCCTGCACGAACCCGATGTGCAATTCGTGGCGATCTGCGACGTGAAGGCCGGACGGCGCCAGGCGGTCAAGCAAATGGCCGACGCCAAGTACGGCACCCCGAACTGCGCGATGTACCGCGACCTGCGCGAGTTTCTCACCCGCAGCGATGTCGACGCGGTCCTGATCGCCACCGGACCGAACTGGCACGCTGCGGCCTCCATCCTGGCAGCCCAGGCGGGCAAAGACGTCTACTGCGAAAAGCCGTGCACCAAGGACATCGCCTCGAGCCTGGCCCTGGCCAAAACCTTCCGCCGGACGGGCCGGGTGTTTCAGGCCGGAACCCAGCGCCGCAGCCTGCCGAATTTCACGTTCGCCATCGAGTTGGCCCGTCATGGAAAGCTCGGCAAGCTGCAGACCGTCCACGCGCACCCGGGCGGTCTGGGAACTGAAATGAGCGGCTGGGCCGACCCCGAGCCGGAACCGGCCAAGGAGGAGGCGGATTGGGACCTCTATCTGGGCCCCGCCGCCTGGCGGCCATTCAGTCGCCGCCTGCTGGGTAACGGCGGCGGCTTCGAGAAGGGCGGCGGCATGGTCGGCGGCGGATGCCTGGAATGGGGATCCCATTGCGTGGACCTTTGCCAATGGGCGGCGGACGCCGACGGCACGGCTCCGGTCGAGTACTGGCCGGAGAAGGGACAGCTCCACGCGCGCTATGCCACGGGCGTGAAACTGGTCATGCGCAACGACGGCTGGCTTCCCCTCGGCTCCTGCCCGGTGCGTTTTGAAGGCGATACCGGCTGGGTCGAGACCGCCGACAACGGCGATCTGGTGGCAAGCTCGGACACCCTGCTGGTCGGCAAGGGCGCCAAGATCGGCGGTTACCCGGCAGACTTCCACGTCCGCGATTTCCTCGACTGCGTCAAATCGCGCGGCCAGACACGGGCCAACGCCGATGTGGCCTGCTGGTCCCACATCGCCTGCCACGCCGCAAACATCGCGCTGTTCCTCAACCGCAAAGTCAGGTTCGACCCCCAACGCACCGAGTTCGTCGGCGACGAGGAGGCGAATCGGTTCCGTTCGGAAGCGCTGCGTGAACCGTGGCGGATCTGAACCGTCAGCTTGCATACACCCCATCGATGCCAAGGACCGCCATGAAGTTCTACCCCCGGCTCCTCCTCTGGACTTGCCTCCTGTGGGTCGCGTCAACCGCCGCCGCTGACTCGGCCTCCCCCACCGATCGCGAGCGCCAGCTCATCGCCGTGCTCCAATCGAACGACCCGCCGGCGGAAAAGGCCATCACCTGCAAAAAGCTCGCCGTCTGCGGCACCTCCCAAGCCGTTCCTGCACTGGCGCCGCTCCTCTCCGATCCGCACCTGGCCTCCTGGGCCCGGATCGCCCTCGAAGCGATCCCTGGCCCGGCCGCCGACGCCGCCCTGCGCGACGCCGCAGGCAGGTTGCAGGGTCTCCTCCTGGTCGGCGTCATCAACTCGATCGGCGTGCGGGCAGATGCCCGCTCCGTTGAAGTGCTCGCCGCCAAACTGGCAGACGCCAACCCGGAAGTGGCGTCGGCCGCCGCGGTGGCCCTGGGACGCATCGGCACAGAACCCGCGGTGCGGGCCCTGGAATCCGTCCTGCCCCGGGCACCGGCCGGTTCGATGTCCGCCGTGGCCCAAGGATGCATCCTGTGCGCCGAGCGGTACTTCGACCATGGCAATCTCACCGAGGCCCAGCGCCTCTATGACCTGGTGCGGAACGCTAACGTGCCAGAACAGCGACTCGCGGAAGCTACCCGCGGCGCCATCCTCGCCCGGGGACTCGAGGGCGTCCCCCTCCTGATCGAGACCTTGCGCTCGCCCCATCGACCCACTGTTGCGATGGGATTGCGCACCGCCCGCGAGCTGCCAGGCCCAACCGTGACTGAGGCGCTCGCCAAGGAACTGGCACGTGTGGACCCCAGCCGGCAAGGGCCGTTGCTCTCGGCCCTCGCGGACCGGGGCGATGCCGCCGTCTGGCCGGTGATCTTCAATGCCGCTCGATCAGGATCGAAAAACCTCCGAACGGAGGCCATCGGCGCCATCGGACGCAAAGGCAACGTGGCAGGAGTGGCGGTGCTGCTTGACGTCATGCTGGAAAACAATCCGGACCTGGCCCAGGCAGTCAAAGTCGCGTTGGCCCGGTTGCCCGCCGAACGCGTGGACGCCGAGCTGATCTCCCGCCTGCCGGCCAGTTCCGGTCCGAACCGCCGCACGCTCATCGAAATCGCCGGACAGCGCCGGCTCCCGGACGCCGTGCCTGAGCTCATCAAGGCGTCACGGGAGGCGGACCCGGCCCTGCGCGCAACCGCCATCAAGGCCTTGGGAACAACCGTCACCCAGGCCGACCTCCGAGCGGTGACCAGCCTCCTGGCCGAAGCCAGCTCCGCCAATGACCTCGCCAGCATCGAAGCCGCACTGCAGGACGCCTGCAGGCGCCTGCCCGACAAAGCCGCTTGCGCCGACCAGTTGCTGGCGTGCCTGCCGGGCCGCACAACCGCGACCACGTGCGCCGTCCTGCGTCTCCTGGCCACCGCAAGCACCCCAAAGGCCCTCGCGGCCATCCAAACCGCTCGCGCCAGCCAGGACCCCGAGGTCCGGGACGCGGCCGTCCGCGTCCTGGCCGACTGGCCGGAGACTGCCGCCTTGCCGGCTCTGCTCGATCTCTTCCGCACGACCGACCAGGATACCAGCCGTGTCCTCGCCCTCCGGGGTTGCGTGCGCCTCCTCGGTCAGGGAGACCTGTCAATCGGGCAAACCGTCAAGACCTTCGCCGAACTCATGGCGAACGCTCAACGCGCCGACGAGCGAAAGCTGTTGCTCGCCGGCCTGGCCGCGGTTCCTGACACCGCCGCGCTCGAATTGGTCAATTCCCTCCGCACCGATCCCCAGGTGCAGGACGAGGTCGAACTGGCCCGTCTCGGCATTGCCTCCGGCCTGGCCGCAACATCCCCGGCCCAGGCCAAGGCGCTGGCAACCGAACTGCAAACCCAGTCCAGAAAACAGGCCGTCCGCGATCGCGCCGCGCAGATCCGGAATCAAGCCGAAAAAGTCGACGATTTCATCACCGCATGGCAGGTCGCCGGCCCGTACACGGAACCGGAACAGGGCAGCTCCCTCTTTGCCACCGTGTTCCCGCCGGAAAAAGCCGACCCCAAAGTGCCCTGGCACCCCCTGCCCGCCGGCACCAAGGCCGACACCCCGTGGATGCTCGACCTCCAGGCCGCTCTGTCCGGAGAACACCGCGTCGCCTATGCCCGCACCTGGGTCTTCTCCGGACATGCCCAGCCAGCCCGAATCGAGTTTGGAACCGACGACGGCAACCGGCTCTGGCTCAATGGAAGTCTCGTCCACGAAGCGGACCGCGGAGGGGCGGCGACCCCTGGCGATTTCAAACCGGCCGTCACCCTGCGCCAGGGATGGAACGCCCTCCTCCTGAAGGTCATTCAAGACACTGGCCCTTGGGAATTCTGCCTTCGGCTTCGCACTCCCGCCGGCGGCACGATCGAGGGGCTGCGGCTGCAGGCTTCCCCGCCGGCGGAGTAAGGGTCTGTGCAAGAATTAATTCCGGTTTTGCCGGAGTGGCTTCTTCTGTCCTCAATTCCCTTGTCCTCCCCCAGCCCGTTCTGCGCTCCGCCCTGAATCGGTGGGGCACTTCACCGCTTGGCGCGCGAGGTTGCGGGCCATCCCACTGAAAATCACCGCGTGAACCGGGTAGAGGAGATACCAGTAGAGCAGCCCGGCCAGCCCGCGCGGGGCGAAGAATGCCGTCTGTGAAAGGCGTGACCGGCTCGCGTCCACCGGTTCGACCCGGAACTCGAGCCAGGCCCGGCCCGGCACTTTCATCTCCGCCCGCAGCCGCAGCAGCCGGTCCGGTTCCACGGCCTCGACCCGCCAGAAGTCCACCGCGTCACCGACACGGATTTCCTGCGGATCGCGCCGTCCGCGCCGCAGGCCCACTCCGCCCAGCAGGCGATCGAGGAATCCACGCACCCGCCATGCCCAGTTCATGCAGAGCCAGCCGGTCTCGCCCCCCAGCCGGGTGAAGGCGCCATAAACCACCGCGCACGGCGCCCGCACGAGCCGCTGGCGTCGCTCCAGGATGATGCCTTCCTGCGTGGCCAGCAGCACGGGCGCCGCGTCCCCCTGGCTGCTGGCCAGGGCGTCGCTCCACGCGGTCTCGACACGGCCGGTCTCCAGATTCGTCAGCGCCAGACGCACCGCCGCGTCGTAGTCCAGCAGCTCAATTCGAGGAAACAACTGCTTCGCGAGTCCATCGCGGACGACGACGTCGTTGCGCAGGCCGTGAATCAGCGGACGCGCAATCGCCGCCGGCACGGGCGTCACCAGATGCACCCAGTAGGAAGAAAGCCGCGGAGTCAGCACCGGCACCGGCACCAGCCAGCGCCGCAAACCGCGCGCCTTCGCATAGCCTCGCAGCAGATCGCCATAGGTCAGCACGTCCGCACCGCCAATCTCAATGATCCGCCCCGCGCTCTCAGGCGTCTCAAGCGCCGCCACCAAGTAGTCCAGCACGTTGCGAATGGCGATGGGTTGAACACGCGTGTACAGCCACCGGGGGCAAATCATGATGGGTAGTCTCTCGGTCAGATAGCGGATGATCTCAAAGGACAGACTCCCGGAACCGACAATGACCGGCGCGCGAAACTCGGTCACCGGCACCCCGGCCTCCCGGAGAACCGCGCCGGTCTCTTGACGCGACCGCAGATGCTCGGACAACGCGGTGTCGGGATCGCCCAGGCCGCCCAGGTAAATGATGCGCTCCACTCCGCCCTGCTTCGCCGCGGCGGCGAAGTGGCGCGCCGCCAACACGTCGCGCTGCTCGAAGTCGTGGCCCCCCGCCATGCTGTGGACCAGGTAGAAGGCAACGTCCACGCCCAGCATCGCCGCCGACAGCGTTTCCGCTCGCAGACAATCACCGGCCACCACCCCCACCTGGCCGAGCCAGGGACGGCCCTGCAGCCGCGCCGGATCGCGCGCCAGGCAGCGGACGCGGCAGCCCGCCTCCAACAGACGCGGCACCAACCGCCCGCCAATGTAGCCCGTGGCGCCAGTGACGAGAACGGTTCGACTTGCGGGTTTCATGCGCGCTGAATCAGGTGCGCCCACCAGCGAATATCTCCTTCATGCGCCGCTGACGATACCGGAAGATCCTCTCCACGTCCCGCCTCACAAACAGCCAGTTGATCAGGGCCCCGCCGCGCGGCCGGTAGCGCACCTGGTCGGCGCAAAGCGTGCCGCCGTCGCGCTCCTCAAAGGTATGCGTGTGGTGCCACAAGGTGTAAGGCCCGCGCAACTGCACGTCCACGAACCGGTGCGGTGGATTCCACTCGGCGATTTCCGTGCGCCAGCAGACTGGAATCCCGCGCACTCGGATTCGATAGTCAATCAGCGTGCCCGGCCGCATTTCGATGGGCGCGGGCGTCAGCACCTCGAAGCTCAGCCACGGCGGCGTAAGCGTCTCGAGGTTTCGCGCCTCCGCGAAGAAGGGAAAGACCTCGTCGCGGGGACGAGGGAGCCACAGCTCGGTCTCAAGAGTGTATTCCTTCATGGGCGCGTGAGCGGCATTCACAGTCGGGTCTTCAGCCCGCAAGCCCGCGCGAAGCACCAGCCGCGAACCGCTTCGAAAAGACCGAACAGGCCGGCCGCGGCCAGGAGAATCCCCAGCAAGGCCGATTGGCCGAAGCTGAAACCCGCCCCCACCAGCAGCGCCAGGCCCATCAGGCCGCGCACCACCCGGCCTTTGCCATCAAGGTTGCGTGCAAAAAACCGCTTCATCGTTTGACGTTTCGAACTCCACGCCAGGAGCAGTTGCGGCCAGCACCTCGAGCTCGTCGTTCGAGATCGGATGAGGTGCGTCATTCATAGGTTCACAATGCTTATACAATACAGCCTTCATGGCAAGAAAAAGATTTTTGTGTAAATCATAAAGTATTATCAATTAAGGTTTTAATTGAACTGCAAAAGAACCTTGGCGTCTGCCCCTTGACATTCTACAGTAGTTATACAATCATTGAACATGTTGAACTTCCGGAGACCGGCAGTGAAACCGAATAACAACGTAACAAACAACAGAAAGCAAGTGCACAAACATGAAAGCCAATCGTAGACTCACTGCCGTTGTCGTGTTGACCTCCTGGTTCATCGCATCGAGCGTAAACGCTGCCGATCATTCCAGCGCAGGGGCCGAACATACCAAGGCTCCGGGCGACATTGTGGCAGTGGCTTCTGAGGCTGGCAGCTTCAAGACCCTCGTCGCGGCCGTGAAGGCCGCCGGCCTGGTCGAGACGCTCCAGGGCAAAGGACCGTTCACCGTCTTCGCGCCGACCGACCAGGCGTTCGCCAAGCTGCCGGCGGGCACGCTTGACGATCTGCTCAAGCCGCAGAACAAGGGTAAGCTCAAGGATATTCTCTTGTATCACGTTGTTCCTGGTAAGGTGATGGCTGCAGACGTCAAGACCATGAAGGCCAAGACGGCGGGAGGCAAGGAGCTGAGCATCAAGGTCGAGGGGGGCAAGGTGACGGTGGACAACGCCAAGGTGGTGAAGACCGACGTGCCCGCCAAGAATGGCGTGATCCATGTCATTGACACGGTGGTCCTTCCCAAGTAAACGGCTACTACCGGCTGCGCTTCGGCGATCAAGAGCTTCAGCTCAAGCTGGTTCGCGTTCACAGCGAGTCGTTGGTCGAGGACCGCTTTCCGAGGCATCCCGGCCGCCTGGCGGGCTTCGATTGGCCGGTCACCCCGGACCAAGCCCGAGCCGCCCTGGACGATTTCGTGGCGCATCGCCTCCTGCACTTTGGCCGCTACCAGGATGCGATGTGGACTGGACACGACCCGAGCCGCCCGGCGGCAGAGTGTCGTCAACACGCATTCCTTTATCACTCCCGACTGTCGGCGGCCATGAACCTGAAGCTGCTGGACCCCCGCATGGTCGTGGGCAAAGCCGAAAGGGCTTATTCAGCGCATGAGCAACTACTGCGCCGGTTGCCGTTACGATCCCGCCCAGCGCACCGGCCCCAAGGCGTGTCCGTTCACGGCGCTCTACTGGGACTTTCTCCTGCGCCACGACGCCATGCTCGCCAACAACCCGCGCACCGCCATGCAGGCGCGTCACGCCGCCCGCCTCACCCCCGCCCAACGCCGCGACATCACGGACCACGCCGCGCGCTTTCGCGCTGCCATCGGCGGCACTTGACTCACCTAACACCCTACCCATCATGAAAGACCCGACAGAACTCACCGGAACAAAAGCCCCTGCATTCAAAGCCCCCGTCATCGGCGGCGGTTACGGAGAAGGCGACACGGTCTCCCTCGCGGATCTGAAAGGGCAGACGGTCGTCCTCTACTTCTACCCGAAAGACGACACCCCGGGCTGCACCGCACAGGCGTGCGCCCTGCGCGACGGATGGAGCCGCATCCAGAAAACAGCCGCGGTCTTCGGCGTCAGCGTGGACCCCCTGAAGAGCCACGCGAGGTTCATCAAGAAACACAGCCTGCCCTTCCCGCTCATCAGTGATGAAACGAAAGCGATCGTGCAGGCCTACGGCGTATGGGTGGAGAAATCCATGTACGGCAAGAAATACATGGGCACGGAGCGCAGCACGGTCATCATCGGCCCGGACGGCAAGGTGAAAGCCGTGCTTCGCAAAGTGCAGCCCGCGGAGCACCTCGACCTCGTGCTGGAAGCGCTGGGTTGAACGGCCGCCGCCCCTGGCGCTGAGGGGCGAGCCCCGCCCCGGAGAAACTCGATTGTGGAAGACCGGGCTTGAGAGATAGGCTCAAAGACTCTGGGAACACGCGACAAATGAAATCAACCAGGACGACCACGATGCACCAATCTCGTTTGCCTCACTTGCTTTCCCCCTTTGACCTGCGCGGCTTGCCCTTGCGCAACCGCGTGGTCATGGCCCCGCTCACGCGCGCCCGCGCCGGCCGCGAACGGGTGCCCAACGAACTGATGGCCGAGTACTACACCCAGCGCGCCTCGGCCGGGCTCATCATCACGGAGGCCACGGTTGTTTCCGAGCAAGGCTTCGGCTGGGTGGACTCGCCGGGCATTTACAACGACGCGCAGGTGGCCGGCTGGAGAAAAACCGCCACCGCGCTCCACGCCAAAGGCACGCCGGTCTTCCTGCAACTCTGGCACTGCGGGCGCGCCTCGCACAGCAGCTTTCATGGCGGCCAACCCGCGGTGTCCGCCTCGGCCATCAAGATTGACGGCGATTACATCCACACGCCCATCGGCAAACAGCCTTACGAAACACCCCGCGCCTTGGAGACGGAAGAAGTCGCCGCCGTGGTGCAGGACTATCGGCGGGCGGCTGAGCGGGCGCGGGCGGCGGGTTTCGACGGCGTGGAAGTTCACGCGGCCAACGGCTACCTGATCGACCAGTTCCTCCAGTCGCGGACGAACCACCGGACGGATCGTTACGGCGGCAGCCTGGAAAACCGCTTCCGCTTCTTGAAAGAAATCGTTGAGGCGGTCGCCAGCGTCCTGCCGGCCCATCGCGTGGGCGTGCGCCTTTCGCCCAACGGCAACTTCAATGATATGGGCTCGCCGGATTACCGCGAGACCTTCACCGACGCCGCCAGGCAATTGGACTCCTACGGCCTGGCCTACTTGCACGTCGTGGATGGCCTGGCCTTTGGTTTCCACGGGCTGGGCCAGCCCATGACGCTGCCGGAATTTCGCGCCGTATTCAAAGGACCGCTGATGGGCTGCTGCGGTTACACGCAGGAAACGGCGGAGGCGGCCATCGCTTCCGGCCACGCCGATCTCATCGCCTTTGGCCGGCCCTACCTGAGCAATCCGGACCTGGTGGAACGCTTCGCCCACGGCTGGGAACTGAACCCCCCGGCGGACATGAAGGTCTGGTCCGCGCCGACCGCTGCGGGCTACACCGACTTTCCGTTCCATCCCGCGCCTTCACGCCTATGACAGTGTTCCTGGGCCGCCAGATTCTCGGGCTGGCAGGCTGGATGCTGGTCTGTGTTGCGTCGGCGGCGTTGGGCGGACTGTTCATGCCCGGGGAATGGTATGCCTCGCTGAAGAAGCCAGCCTGGACGCCGGTGTTCTTCGGGCTGAAGCAACCGGGCTGGGCCTTCGCTGAAATCGTGCTGCTCGGGCTGGCGATCGCCGCGACGATCGCGGCCTTTCGGCCCGTGAGCCGCGTCGCCGCCGGGTTGCTTGCGCCTTACCTCGCGTGGGTGAGCTTTGCGGCCGTGTTGAATTTCACGCTGTGGCGTTTGAACTCCTGATATTCCCACCAACCATGGTCGACACCCGCTTGAAACCGAATTGTATCCTCGCCGCGCTGGCGGGGGTTGGCTTTGCTCTTCTTGTGAATGCACAAGCTGCCTCGGAGATGACGCTGTTTGAGTTCTCGGCTGCCACGAACACCCCCGCCTGGCAGATCACGAACGACGATGTCATGGGTGGAGTGTCCACAAGCAGCTTCCGCGTGACGAACGGCGTGGGGGTCTTTCGTGGCGAGTTGTCGCTGGAGAACAATGGCGGCTTTGCGTCGGTGCGTTCGTTGCCGGTGCAGCAGAATCTCGCCGGCCACACCGCGTTCGTCGTGCGCGTGCGGGGCGACGGTCGGCGCTACAAGTTCACGGTGCGAACCGACGGCGGTTTCAACTCGCCGATGTACCAGTGCGCCTTCACAACTCAGCGCGGGGAGTGGAAGGAGCACCGGCTCGCGTTCAAGGATTTCGTGCCGACGCTCCGCGGGCGCGTGTTGAGCGACGCGCCGGCACTCGATCCCGCCAAAGGCATATCCGTTGGCTTCCTGATCTCCGACAAGCAGGAAGGCTCTTTCAAACTGGAGGTGGCCTGGATCAAGGCTGCTGGCCACCCGTGAGCAGGAGCGTCCTGGTCGCCGGGGCGAGCGGTGTTGTCGGCAGTCCCCTAGCGAGGCGCGCCTCAGACCCGGTCGAGTCCGCATATGTCAACTATTTAGATGCGACCCGATTGCCTCGACTGACCGTTGAATCTAAACTCGAGTTGTTCAGGTCGAAAGCGATAGACTCACGCCGACGAACCGTCTCCACCGGGAATCCCTATGACAACTCCATCGATCACGCGCCGCGAGGCGCTCAAAACCAGCTTGGCGGCGGCCTGCCCGCTCCTGGCCGCCGCTGGGGCGATCGCCGCCCAACCCACCGAGCCAGCCCGCCGACCCACGGTGGGTATCGCCACCTTTGGCTTCACCGCGCTGAGCAACGCCGACCTCGCCAGGGAACTCGCCGCCGCCGGCATCGACACGGTGCAGCTCTTCCTCAGCCAGACCGACAGCAACTTCTGGCGCTACAACCAGCGCAGCGACGTCTCCAGCCTGACCGCCGAGCGTTGCCGGACCATTTCCGACACCTACCGTCAGGCCGGGCTGAGCCTGCACAGCATCGGCGTCTACACGAACCTGCTCCATCCGGACCCGGCGGAGCGCAAGGCGAACCTGGCCTACTTCGAAGCGATGATGATCATCGGCGGCCACATGGGCGTGAGGACCTTCATCACGGAGGCCGGCCACCACCAACCGGAGAAGCCGGAAGCGGTCGAGTATCATTTCCAGGAACCGGTCTGGCGCCAGATGGTGGCCACCGGCAAGGAACTGGCCGCACTCGCCGGCCGCCACAACGCGGTGGTGCTGCTGGAGCCGTTCTTCCGCGGCTTCCTCGCCAGCGCCAAGCGCACGCGCCTCTTTCTCGAGGAGGTCGGTTCGCCGCGTCTCCGCGCGCTGCTGGACCCGGCAAACCTGCTCGAGGTGAATGACCTCGAGGAGATGTTTGGCCAGCTCGCGCCCTACATCGACTGCCTGCACGCCAAGGACCGCAAGCTGCACGTGGATCGGGGAGTGCCCGCCGGCCAAGGCGACCTGGACTACCGGCGCTTCGTCACGCTGGCGGCGCAGCGCACGCCACACGCGCCGCTCATCCTCGAATACGTCGGACCCGCCGACTACCAACAGGCCCTGGCCCATCTGCGCCAGACTCTGCGCCAGAAATGAGGCAATGTGAGGCAATGGGGTCGCATCTGCCTCGACCGTGTTTGTCGTGCCGCCCGGCGACCGTCTGCGCGTGAACGCGGGCGTTGCCCCCAGCGGTTGCCTCAAAGTGGCGGTGCGCATCGGGAGCAGCGGCAGCGATCTGCCCGGGCGCACGTTGGCCAAGAGCGACCGCCTGATCGGCACCTCGTTGGCACACCGCACGACGTGGAAAAACGAAGAGGCCATCGGCCACGGCGGCAAACCCGCCATGCTGCGCGTGCCAATGAAGCAAGCCGAGCTGTTTGAACTCGAGTTCGTGGAGTGAATGGAATGAACTGGCGGGGAAACATGGTCATCATTCGATTACCCATCCTGCTGATGCCACTGGCCAGCGTGCTCCTTGCGGCCGACCTCGGCTTCGACACCACGTCGCGCGCCGCACTCGCCGCCGAACGCTGCGTCTTTCCCAACGACCCCTCCGTGCTCGACGTCAAGCGCGACTTCGGCGCCGCCGGGGTGCGGGAGATCTCCTTTGGCAACACCTATCCTGTCAAAGCCCGCGCGCGCCGCGGTACCGAGACCCGCACCGAAGCCGGTGGCGGGTGGATCGGCTGGTCCCTGTGCCGCAGCGGCCCCCCGGCCCCGGTGGGTCAACAGGCCGCCCCACCAAACACCGCCAGCCCGCTTGACTCCGGCGCGCGGCGCACGGCGGCGGACCAGACACCCGCCGCGCGGCCCAACATCCTGTTCGCCATCGCCGATGATTGGGGCGTTCACGCCGGGTCTTATGGCACGCCGTGGATCCAAACCCCCGCTTTTGACCGGGTCGCGCGCGAGGGACTGCTGTTCACGCGCGCCTACACGCCCAACGCAAAGTGCGCCCCGTCACGCGCCTGCATTCTCACCGGCCGCAACCCCTGGCAGCTCAAGGCCGCGGCAAACCACCTCTGCTACTTCCCCCCGGAGTTCAAGACCTGGGGCGAGGCGCTGGCCGAACACGGGTGGTTCGTCGGCCATACCCAGAAGGGCTGGGCGCCAGGGGTCGCCACGAACGCCGCCGGCCAGCCGCGTGCGATGACCGGTATCGCCTTCAACCGACACATGGCGACCCCGCCCACCGCTCGAATCAGCCACAACGACTACGCCGCGAACTTCGAGGATTTCCTCGACGCCGCGCCCGCGGCCCGGCCCTGGTGTTTCTGGTATGGCGCCAGCGAGCCGCACCGGCCGTATGCATTCGGCTCCGGCGTGGCCAGGGGCGCCAAGCGACTCTCCGACATTGACCGTGTCCCCGGCTATTGGCCCGACAACGACACCGTGCGCCATGACATGCTCGATTACGCGTTCGAGGTCGAGCACTTCGACCGGCATCTGGGCCGCATGTTGGCCACGCTCGAAAGGCGCCGGAGCCTCGACAACACGCTCGTCATGGTCACCTCCGATCACGGCATGCCGTTCCCGCGCGCGAAAGGCAACGCCTACGACTTCGCCAATCGCGTCCCGTTCGCCGTGATGTGGAAACGCGGCATTGCCAACCCCGGCCGCATCGTGGATGACTTCATCAGCTTCATCGACCTCGCACCGACGTTCATCGCCTTGGCCGGCCTGAATTGGCCCGACACCGGCATGGCCGAGTCGCCAGGCCGCAGCCTCACGGACATCTTTTGCGCCGACACATCCCGCATCGTCAGCGCCGGCCGCAACCACGTGCTGATCGGCAAGGAACGAACCGACATCGGCCGGCCCCACGACTGGGGATACCCGACCCGCGGCCTCCTGCAGGGCGACTGGCTCTACCTCTGCAACTTCGAGCCAACCCGCTGGCCCGCGGGCAATCCCGAAACCGGCTATCTCGACTGCGACGGCGGCGCGACCAAGACGTTCATCCTCGAGGCGCACCGGAAGAACCCGGCCGATCCGCACTGGGCGCTCTGCTTTGGCCTGCGGCCGGCAGAGGAGCTCTACGACCTGCGCGCTGACCCTGACTGCCTCCGCAATCTCGCCGCCTCGGCGGCCGCCGCCGCCGCGCGCTCCGTGTTGACCAACGCCCTCTTCGCCGAACTCAAGCAGCAAGGGGATCCGCGAATGTCCGGCCAGGGTGACCTCTTCGACCAATACCGGCACGCCAGTCCGGGGCACGTCGGTTTCTACGAGCGTTTCCTGAGAGGCGAGCCGCTTCAAGCCGGCTGGGTCACCGACACCGATTTCGAAGTTCCCCATCCCCATCGAACCTCGAATCCTGGCCCGCCATGAAGAAACCCCTCAGGCGCGCCTGCGCGATCCTTGGCTCGACATGGACGCACCCGGCCAGCGCCGCCGAGCGGCCCAACCTCCGCTTTGTCTTGTCTGTACCGACGACCCGCGTGACGACGCTAGCACGCGAACTCATCCCAAGAAACCAGGAACGCGTCACCAGCTGACGTCGCAAGTCGAAATCCGCACCTGACGCCTGGGACGCGAACGTCAGTCGGCGGTTGCTGGTCGGTTCTGACCTTGCACGGCGAACTCCTGCCAGGCGGTGTTCTCGATCCGCTGGCTGACCGGCTCACATTCCCAGACGATCCAGCGGAACGTGCCGAGGGTCTGGCCGGCGGGAGCGCATAATGCGGCAGCCGTGTAGCGGTCTTGCGAGAGCGATGCCGTGTCGAGGCTGCCCAGCGGAGTAAACCTCGCAGCGTCCCGGGTGTTCCAGCCCGGGTCGGTGGCCGAGTCACTGCCGTAAAGGGTGACGAACTGGCGGCCCCGGTTGCCGTTTTGATTGAACGACCACGAGGTGATGGAGTGGACGGGTTTCACCCACCCGAGATCCATCTTGTAGGCGCCCGTGTCGACTCCGTTCGCGAAAACCGGGCCGTAGCTTTCTGCCAGCTTGCCATCCGCAAGAACGGACAGCGGGTCGTTGTGCACCTCGTGACTGGCGGTCACCACGCGGGATTCTCCCGCCTCGGGAACCAACGACCGAAAACCAGCGGGGGTCGAAGCTGATTCCGCGCGCAGGAATGGCACCGGCGGCAATCGCATCGCCATCGGCTGCTGGTTGCGGATGATGCGCACCTCGATGGGCTGCGGGCCGGCCTCGAGGAGGGCGGCGACAAGTTGGCCTGCGTGGGAGACTCTTTGCCCATTCAGCTCCTGCACCAGGTCGTTGTCTTGAAATCCTGCTCTGGCGGCCGGCGAGCCGCTGGGAACGCGGACGAGTTGCACTCCCCCCTCTTCCTTGCCGACACCGAAGGCGGAAAACTCCTCGCCCTGCAAACCGTGCAGCAGCGCCCCCAGCCAGAACAAGCGGCGGCCCCCAGCCGCGTCACGCCGGTCGGCGCTGGGTATCTTCAGCTCCGGCATCACCGGCGTCCTGGACAGCGCCTTGAGCGCAGGTTTCTTCACGCCAAACTGGTCCATCGGGAAATTCCTGAAACCGACCTTCAAAGCCGGCGAACCGTCCCGCACGCGGAAATCACCGACCCCCGGATTCATGAACATCGGGTCGCCGTGGATCGAATGGGCGTCGGAGCCGGAAGCCCGGCTTCTGCGAAGTCCGGCCGCGTCGGCGAACAGGTTCGTATCCACCGAGATCCCCCACCCCGGCGGCTGGCCGATGGGAGCGCTGGCCACCATCACGATGTTGCCCGTGAACTCGCTGGCGCTGTCGTCGAACCAGACGTGGGGATGAAAGCCGCTGTTCACCAGAATGTTGTTCCACGCTTGGCGTCGGTAACCCTCGCGGAACTTCAGCCCGCCCCCCAGCATCAGGTTGTTGCAAATCTCGTAGTTCGAGGAACCGTCATCGAGATCAATGTCCCAGCCGTGATCGCAGCGCCAGCGACTGTCGCGCAGCACAACCGGCTCGACCGCATCCAGGAACGGAAGCCCCGGGTCCCTCTTCACCTCGGGCTCGGACACGTTCCGGTGCTGGCTCGCCCAGTAGCGATCTCGACCCCAGGAATTGAACGAGCCGTGGTCGTCGGTCTCCAGCACCGTGTCGAACACGTCGCAGCGCTCGATGAGATGCCCGCCCCAGCAGCCATCGCCGATGTTGATGCCGGCGCGGGCGCAGTCGTAGATCGAGGTGTCGCGCACGGTGATGCGGCTGGCCATCGAAATCTGTACGCCCGCCGGCTGGCGCTCGACCCGCCCGATGCCGTGGATCAAACAGTCCTCCACCACGCAGCCCGCCGGATGGTTGTCGGTCTTCGGGCCGGGCGTGCGATCCATGGTCCTTAGGTCTTGCCGCTGGCCGTATTCAAACAGCGGATCCCGCACGGCGGCGGGATCGCCGACAAAACACACCCCGCTGGCTCCCGCGTCGTGAATGTGACAGCCCTTGATCCAGACGCGACGATTGTACTGGTTCACGAAGATGGCGTTGCCGCCGGGTTGATCATACTCGCAGTCAAGGATGCGAACGTCTTCGGCACCCGTGAGTACCACCGCCCCGCCCCGATAGATCGTCCAGTCAGAACGTAACAACGGCTCCCGGTTGTCCATGAACGTGCGCGCCGCGTGACGGAACGTGAACCCTTGCAGCGAGACGAACCGCACCGGCGCCGTGGCGCTGCCCCTGAATTCGACGAGGTGCCGCAACCGAACCACTTCCACAAGCGCCCGCTTCAAATCCGTGCCCGGCTCCGGCATGAAATAGAGCTGGTTGCTTGCGGCGTTGTGGAACCACTCGCCGGGAGCGTCGAGCTCCTCGAAGAGGTTCTCCACCATCCGGAACTCCCGGTGCATGCCCATCTGGCGGTTGTTCTGCCAGCCGCCCTCGTAGGCGAGCGAGCCGTCGGGGTTCTTCCCGGTGATGCGATAGTGGTAGCCGCCCCAGCGGTGGATGTGCATGGCGTGGATGTAGCCCCCGGCAGGATCGGCCCAGCCGGCGGCGCGCTCCCTCGAAGTCGCATCGGCGGCATATCCCTGGTAGGCGGCGGTCGGTCTGCCGGGATCGAAATTCGGATACCGCGCCATCCGCTGGCACCGGCCGTTGACAAACACCTGGTCAATCGTCAGCCCGGCAGGCGTCGCCGCCACGGAGATGCCGTTCCGCCACGGCTGCCATTGAAGGTCCAGCTTCACTCCGCCGCTGAGGACGGCTTTGCCTTCGTTCACGGCGCGGTACGATACCGGATGCCGCGCCGTGCCGGAATCCGCGGTGGCGAACACCAACGTCTCGGGCAGGTAGTAAACCCCGTCCGCCACATGGATCGTCGTCGTTTCCTTGCCCGCGTACTGCCGCGCCACGTCACGAGCAGCCCCGAGTGTCTGCAGCGGTGCCTCCTCCGTGCCCGGATTCGAGTCCTTGCCAGCCTCCGATACGTACAAGTCCGCGGCATGCGCCTGCCAGCCCAGCACGAGGATGAGTGGCACGAGGGCCCAAATCAGACGGGCGGAACAAGGCGCTGCCAGGGCGTGCCGCACCGTACTCGGTAAGGAGAGGGGGGTCACGGTACGCCTGCCGCTGCTGTCGCGGGTGGCGTGGGAAGCTGGATGCGAAACGGCCTGTCACGGTCCACCACCAGCCGGCCGTCGCGCACCTCCAGTTCCGCGGCCTGAAGAGAACTGCGCTTGGCGGCCAGCGGCATCTTGTTGTCCACCGAGGGGAATCTCTGCCCGTGCGGATGGGTGAAGTAGATGATGCAACCGCGCTCGCCCGCCACGACCACGTCGGGGTGCTTGCCGATCGACCCGTCGTCATTCCGCCGACCCGGAATGTCCAGGATTTTGCCCTGATAGGTCCAGGTGCTCAGGTTTGTCGAGCAGTAGACATCCAAGCCTGAGTCGGGATCCTTCAACATCCAATAAGCGCCGCCGAGGCTGAACACCTTCGGGGCCTCGCCGTACAGCCTCGAGACCCCGGGGTCGCTGGCCGGCGTCCAGGTCCGCAGATCACGGCTGTCCAGCGCCAGGGTCTCCGAGCGGCGGCCCTCGTCCTTATACCACAGGCGCCAAGTGCCATCCGGGCGGCGGAAGACCGTCGGGTCAATGCACCGGTCCGAGGTGGCCGGGATGCGCTGCACGAAGTCCCAGGTCCACAGGTCGGCCGACCTGTATTGAAACAGGTAACGGTCGCCAGCCCAGTCAATCTTCCTGTCGCCGTCCCCGGGCACATACGTCACGAACAAATGAAACGTGCCCGACTCGTCGCGAACGACATCCGGCGCCCAGAAGGAGTAGCCGGGATCGGGATGTGACAACGGCAGCTGCCCGAGGTAGCTCCAGCTCAGGCCCGCGTCCTGCGATTCGGCCACGCCAATCTCGCAGCCGTGACACCACGCGACACCCGGCAGGTCGAGCTTGGCGCGGCGCTGCGTGTAGAGCATCCACCAGGACTCGCGCGCGGGATTCCACACGAGCACGGGGTCCGCCGCGCCGTCATAGACCGGGTCCCGATACAGCGGCGCCGGCGTGGAGGCTGGCGGCGTGGACGGCGCGGAGGCATCGCCGGCAGCCCAACGCGGCACGGCACCGTCGCCGGTCCGTTCGCCTGCCAGCAGCCAACGGAGATTGAACCGCGCCACGCTGGCGCCGGCCCCGCCGTTCTCGAACATGACGTAGACCCAACCCTCGCTGGGCGTCCCGGGCCGGCCCGCGTTGACCGAGGAATAGCCGAAGCCGCCTTCCGCGATGCGGCGCTTCAAGGGCCAGGTGGTGCCGCCGTCGAAGCTCGCCCAGACAGTGCCGCCTTTCCGGCCGGCGGGGCTTTCAATGTTGCTGAAGACGAGGATGTCGCGGCCCGCCACCGGCAACCGCACGAGACCGCCCATCAAACCGTAATCCCGGTCCTGGTCCCCGTCGGGCAGCACCTCGCTCATGACCGCGTTCGTCCACGTCGCACCGCCATCGTGACTCCAGGCGGTCCAGCGACGGCGCGGGTTCTCGCCCTTCGGCGCCCAGTGGCGCCGGGTGTTGTAGTAGATTCGGCCATCGGAGAGTTCAGCGAGGGTGGCCTCACCCGTGCCCATCTTGGGGAACGGCTCGCTCGCCTGCCAGGTTCTGCCGCCATCATCGCTGTAGATCGCGTCGGTGTAGTGAGTGGGAAAATTCTCGGGCGGATAATTCGCCTGGGCATACCAGCGGCTCGGACGCAGCAGGCGGCCCCGGTGCGGACCGAAGCGGAGCGTGACGCCGTGCTCGTTCATGTGCATGGCGGGGACGTTGCCGGCTTGATTGCCCTTGATGACTGTCTCCCGCGGCTGCCAGGTCTGGCCCTGGTCCTTCGACCCATACACCGTCAGCGGCGCCGGCGGATGCTTCTCCTCAACGAACGCAAGGATTTCGCCGGTGGTTTCATCCACCGTCACGCCGCCACCCATGAAACCCCTGCCCACAAGAACCTCCTCGCCCCACGTCGCGCCCCCGTCCCCACTTCGCCGCACCTTCACGCCGTTGAAAAACGCCAGCACGGTGCCGTCGAGCGCAACGACGAGGTTCGGGAACCGGTCTTTGGCATAGACCGGCTGCATCGCGAACCTCGGTTCGCCGAGGAAGGCTCCGAGCGAGCCTTCGGCGGGCAGTTCGCCAGCGAGGGCGCGTGCCAGCCAGCAAGGCGCCAGCAGCATGGCAGCAACGAGCAGGACACGCCGGTGAGAATGGGCAGGCAAATGCAGGTTCATGGTTCGTTGGGGTCCTCGCGCGCAGACAGTCACATTCGAACCTCATCAGGCTCTCGTCGTTCGTCATGGCCCGGCCGCTCGCGATCTGCAAATCCAATCAGAGAAACCCCTGCAATCCAAGGGTCAATACTGAAGATGCGATCCCAAGGGCTGCTTGGACCATGTCAAGTCGTCCGGGGGCCGATTCCGAACCTCCATGCCGCAGGCGTTCGGCGAGGATCCGGGCGGGGAATTCGCGCTTGCCGCATCAGGCGGCCTTCGTTAAACTGGCGTTACTGGTATGGCAGCCATCGGTCGATTTCAGAAGGGTGACGACATCTTCTACGCCAAGGTCGTGGACGGCGAGTTGTTCCGCCTCCTGGGCGATGTCTACGGCTCGCCCTCCTTCGAGAAGAAGCCGGTCCCAGTCAAAGGTCTCAAGACCCTGGTGCCGGTTGTCCCCTCGAAGATCATCGCGGTCGGCTTGAACTACGCGGATCACGCCCGCGAATCGGGCAAGCCGGTGCCCAAGGAACCCCTGTTCTGGCTGAAGGCCACGACCTCCCTCGTGCCCGATGGCAGCAAGATCGAGATCCCGTTCCCAACGCACCGGGTGGACTATGAAGCCGAACTCGCGATCGTGATCGGACGCCGGGTGCGGAACGTCACCCCGGCCGCAGCCGCCCGCTACATCTTTGGGTATACCGCCGCCCAGGATGTCAGCGACCGGACCATCCAGGCCGCGGAAAGCCAGTGGGCACGCTGCAAGTCCTTCGACACCTTCACGCCGTTGGGGCCGTATGTCGAAACCAAGATCGACCCGCACGATCTGACGATCCAGCTCTTCCAAAACGGTCAGCTGCGCCAGAACTCCAACACCAGCCAGTTGATCTTCAACTGTTTTCACTTGGTCAGTTTCATCTCGACGAACATGACCCTGCTGCCCGGCGATATCATCCTCACGGGCACTCCAAGCGGTGTCGGACCCATCGAGTCGGGCGATCGTCTCGAAGTCCGCATCCAGGGGCTTTCACCCTTGGTGAACACGGTGAAATGACCCTCCTGCCGCCGCGGTCGGTCACCGGCGGGCCCCGCCCCGCAGGCGGGCTGCAAAGCGACTGACCGTCACCACCCCCAACATTCCCTTCGTAAGAACGCTTGCCCGGAATCCCTGCCCCAATTCACCCTGCCTCATCCCATGCGCTGGACCCAGACCTTCATCCCCACTCTCAAGGAAACCCCCGCCGAGGCGGAGATCGTGTCGCATCAGCTCCTCCTCCGCGCCGGACTCGTCCGCAAACTGACCGGAGGCCTCTACACCTTCCTCCCCATGGGCCTGCGCGCCCTCCGCAAGGTCGAGAGGATCATCCGCGAGGAAATGGACCGGGCGGGCGCCATCGAAGTCCTCATGCCGGCCCTCCAACCGCCGGACATCTGGCAGCAGAGCGGCCGCTACGTCAGCGCCCGCGACGTCCTCTACAAGGTCCGCGATCGCGCCAACAAAGAGTGGCTCCTCGGCCCCACCCACGAGGAGGTCATCACCACCCTCGTCGCCAACGAGTTCAGTTCGTACCGCCAGCTCCCCAGGAACTTCTACCAGATCCAAACCAAGTTCCGCGATGAAATCCGGCCCCGCTTCGGCCTCATGCGAGCCAAGGAGTTCATCATGAAGGACGCCTACAGCTTCGACTCGACCGACGAGGCGGCCCAGGCCAGTTACCAGGCCATGTACGACGCCTATACCCGCATCTTCCGCCGCTGCGGCCTCCGCGCCCTGCCGGTCGAGGCCGACACCGGCGTGATCGGCGGCAAGTTCTCCCACGAGTTCATGGTGCCCGCCGATACCGGCGAAAACGAAGTCGTCTACTGCGAGTCCGGACAGTACGCCGCCAACATCGAAAAGGCCGCCAGCCAAGGCCCCCTCGTGCCCCTCCCCTGCACCGACACCGGCCCGGCCCCGGAACCCTTCCCCACCCCCGGCGTCCTCACCATCGATGCCCTCAGCCAGCCCCCCTATGGCGTCCGCCCCGAAGGCCAGATCAAAACCCTCGTCTACCTCGTCGAAAGCCGCCTCGTCCTCCTGCTCCTCCGCGGCGACGATACGCTGAACGAGGCCAAATTGACCGGCTTCCTCGGCACGAACCAGTTCCGGGCCGCCGAAGCCGACGAAATCGCCGCCGTCCTCGGCGCACGCCCCGGCAGCCTCGGCGCCGTCCACACCACGCTCCGCGGGCCTGCCGCGGAATTGCCGGTCTACGCCGACTTGGCCCTGCGCGGCGGCGCCGGCATGACGACCGGCGCCAACCGCGACGGGTTCCACCTGCGCCACGTCAATCTCCAGCGCGATATCCAGGTCGCCCGATGGGCCGACCTCCGCACCGTCGCCCCCGGCGAACTCTGCACCGTCACCGCCCGGCCCCTCAAAGTCCAGCGGGCCATCGAGGTCGGTCACGTCTTCAAGCTCGGCACCAAGTACAGCGAGAAACTCAACGCCCTGTTCCTCGACGAATCCGGCCGCCAACACCCTTGCATCATGGGCTGCTACGGCATCGGCGTGACCCGCACCGTCCAGGCCATCATCGAACAATGCCATGACAAGGACGGCATCCTCTGGCCTGTCAGTGTCGCCCCCTGCGAGGTCTGTATCACCCCCCTGTCGGTACAACCAGACAACCCCTGCATGCAAACCGCAGAACGCCTCTACGCCGGCCTCACCGCCCGCGGCGTCGATGTCATCCTCGACGACCGCGACGATCGGCCCGGAGTGAAGTTCAAGGACGCCGATCTGATCGGCTTCCCCCTCCGCGTCGGGCTCGGCGAGAAGTCCATGGCCCGCGGCGAGGTCGAACTCAAACCCCGGGGCGGTTCCATGACAGCCGTCAAAGCCGAGGAAGCCCTCGACCGGATCCTCGCCTGGCGCCAAGCGGCCCTCGAAGCCAACAGCCCAGCCTCGTAACGCGGCGCAACGCCAGCGCAGGCGCCCCTGCCCGCGGCCGCTGACCGCTGCGGTCCGCCCTCTTGCCGGCTCGCAAGGCCCATCGTCCACGGCAACAGTCCACAATACGACGGTGTTGACACGCTCCCGGGCGTACCTTAGGAAGGTGTCAACACTGAACCTGAAATCCGTTTGAGCCGTTCATGAACATCCGACCCATGCACCGGTCCGGCAGCACCCGAGGCTTCACCCTCATCGAACTCCTCGTGGTGATCGCCATCATCGCGATCCTCGCCGGAATGCTCCTCCCCGCCCTCGCCAAGGCCAAAGCCAAAGGCCAGGGCGTGATGTGCATGAATAATACCAAGCAACTCGCCCTCGCGTTCACCATCTACGCGGACGACTACAACGAGTTGCTCCTGACCTGCCAGGATGGACACGCCGGCCGCGTCAATTGGTGCGGCGGCGATGTCTCGAATTTCGATGCCGCGTCAGGCAACATCAGCTACATCACCAACAGCCCGATGTACAAGTACGTCGGCAATAGCCAGGCCGTCTGGAAATGCCCCGCAGACAAAGCCATGGCCAATATGGGCGCCGGCAGAAAGATCCCCCGTATCCGCAGCAACTCGATGAGCCAGGTCTTCAGCTATGGCGAGTGGCTCGATAAAACCTACAACCGCAGCCAAACCGCCTGGAAAACTTACGCGAAAGCCTCCCATATCGAGATCCCCACCAAGACCTGGGTCTTCGTGGACGAACACCCGGACAGCATCAACGACGCCGCCTTCGCCAACGCTTGCACGGGGGCCGATTCCCCCTCGACCGCCCAGGTCATCGATGTGCCCGCCAATTACCACAACGGCGCCTGCGGCTTCTCGTTCGCCGACGGCCATTCCGAGATCAAACGATGGCAGAGCAACACCTCGTCGCACCCGTCCAGGCGCGGTCTCTTCAACATGCCGGTCTACTTCGGCCGGCAGGACCTGAGCCTGAACTTCGCCGCCGGCGCCGCCTGGGTCGACGTCAAGTGGATGGCCGATAACAGCACCGTCAAACGATAGCCGGCCCATCCCCTGGCGAGGCGCGCGTCAAACCCAACCCCGTCCCCGGGCTCCCCAGGAAGCCGCCAGCCCGCCTGTTCTCATGTTCGAACTCCTGGCCACCGACCCGCAGTCGCGGGCGCGCCTCGGCCGGCTCCACACCGCCCGCGGCATCGTCGATACGCCCGTCTTCATGCCCGTCGGCACCCAGGCCAGCGTCAAAGCCCTCGACCCGCGCGAGTTGATCGAAATGGGCACCCGCATCATCCTCGGCAATACCTACCACCTCACCATCCGACCCGGGCTCGATATCATCAGCCAGGCCGGCGGCCTCCACGCCTTCATGGGCTGGCACGGCCCCATCCTCACCGATAGCGGCGGATTCCAGGTCTTTAGCCTCGCCAGGATCCGCAAGATCCGACCCCATGGCGTCGAGTTCCGATCCCACCTCGATGGTTCGCCCCTCTTCCTTGGACCCAAGGAAGCCATGGAGATCCAGCGCGTTCTCGGATCGGACATCGCCATGGCCTTTGACGAGTGCCCGCCCCACAACGCCCCGCCCCGGGAACAACGACTCGCCGTCGAACGCACCCTCCGCTGGGCCCACGAATGCCGCGCGCAACCCCGCGCCCAGGGCCAACTCGTGTTCGGCATCGTTCAAGGCGGCGGCAACGCCGCCCTGCGCGAAACCTGCGCCCGCACACTCGTGCAGCTCGACTTCGATGGCTATGCCGTCGGCGGCGTCAGTGTCGGAGAACCCGAACCCGAGATGTTCCGCGCCATCGAAATCACCGAACCCTTCCTGCCCCCCAGGAAAGCCCGGTACGCCATGGGCCTGGGCACGCCCGCACAAATGGTCGAACTGGTCGCCCGCGGCATTGACCTCTTCGATTGCGTCCTGCCCACGCGCGTGGCCCGCAACGGCACCGCCTTCACCACGCGCGGCACCTTCGCCATCAAAGGCGGCGCCTGCAAGGCCGAGTTCCGCCCCATCGAAGAGGGCTGCACTTGCTTCGCCTGCCGCCACTTCACCCGCGCCTACATCCGCCACCTGCTCAACGTCAACGAAATCCTCGGCCTGCGCCTGGTCAGCATCCATAATACTCACTTCTACCTCCAGGTCATGGCCGATGTCCGACACCACCTCAGCGCCGGCACCTTCGACGCCTTTCGACGCGAGTTCATCGCCCGCTACGTCCCCACACGGCGCGTCCTCGCCCATCGCCACGCCCCCGCCCCGGCCCGCACCTGACCCAACGCATATCCCTTGGGGTCTGTGCAAACATCACTTCCGCTCCTGGCGGGAGCGCCACCGGGCCCGATCACAACTCGATCTGCTGTTCGAGGGCGACCTTCCGGGCAAAAGCCTCAACGGACCCTGGCAAACGGTCGGCTACCTTCCGCGCGTACTTGAGAAGCAGCGCGAGCTTGTCCGGGTCGAGCTGCAACTCGTAAGCGTGCACAAATACGTGGCGAAACGCCTTGAGTTCCTCGAGGTCGGGCTTGAGGTCGCCGGGGATCAAGGCTGGTCGAACGCCGGCGATCTCGAGCGTCAACCGATGCAGCAGGGCGCTGTGCCAGCCTTGCTCGTCATCGATGTTGTTCTCGAAGGCCTTGGCCACCCTCAGGCCCATCTGTTCAATCGCGTTGTACATCCTACACAAGTGATGCGCACACCCTTCGTGCCCCGCTTCGTCCCCGCGGTCGAATCGGACCCGCGCTGTCGCCAACGCTTCGGTCACAACCCGGGCGTCATCGCGCATTTCCTGACGTAAAGTCTGCAGGCCTATAGCGTCCATAACTCGCCTTCGCGCAGGATCTTCTCTCGAAATCGGCATTGGTCCAATCGCACGATGTCCACGGGTCTGCCAAGACGTTCGGTGAGAGTCGCAACGAGACGGAGAGGGTCGAGTGCGGACGCGGACGACGGGAGGGCCAAATCAACATCCGACCGGTCATGAAACCGACCGGGGCGCGTGAGAGAACCGAAGACAATGACCTGGTGACCGGCGGCCAACTCGGTGAGAGCCGATCGGAGCCGCCGACGCACCTCAGCGCAAACCACGAGCCGCCGCTGGCGTCGTGCCTTGTCACGTTCCTCAAGAAGCGTCATGGCATTGTCGTCGCGCCCGGTAGACCGAAACCCGGACCCTTGGACCCTTGAACCGTCGCATGACACCATCCCACCTGTCAAAGCGGAACTCCCTCCCCAAGTCCGCGCGTCAGCGTCCCTCGCGGCTCAGCCTCCTGGGCTGAACCAGGCGCCTTGAGCCGCCCAGTCCGGGGCTGTCGCGCATTGCGATGCCCACCCGCCGGCGGGCGGGATGCTTCCCGCCATCCCTTGGCGAGAAAGGAACCACTCGCTTCCGCGTGGATTCGGAGCCCGCTCCCCGGTAGGATCCCCCCCGCATGGCGCCGCCGCATACATGGAAACCGGAACCGCTCGCCCGTCTCCTGTTTCAGTTGCTCCTCGGCCTCGCCGTCGTCGGCCTCGCGACCCAACTGATCGCCCGCGGCCTCGGCACGGCAGCCGACGAGGAACCGCACGCCATGATCGCAATCGCCGGCACCCTCGCCTTCCAAGTCTACGGATTCGTCATCATTCACCTCTTCCTCCGCAACCATGACCTGACCTGGACCGCCGCCTTTGGCCTCGCCAACGGAAGCTGGAGCGGCGTCGCCCTCCACGCCGCCCTTGTCCTCGTGGTCGTCTTCCCAGCCAACGTCAGCCTGATGTGGCTCTCCCAGAAACTCCTCGCCTGGCAGTCCATCGAACCCGTGATCCAGCCAACCGTCGAGGCCCTGCAACAAGCCTCGACCCCGCAGGAACAAATCCTCCTCGGCTTCATGGCCATCGTCATGGCACCCGCGATCGAGGAAGTCCTGTTCCGTGGGATCTTCTACACCGCGTTCGCCCAGCGCGGCTGGCCCAAAACCGGACTCTGGTTCACATCCATCGTGTTCGCCGTGACCCATGCGAACCTCATGACCTTCCTGCCGCTGCTCTTCTTCGCCGTCGTCCTGACCCGGCAATACGAGTACTCCGGGAACCTGCTCGGACCCGTCTGCACCCACAGCCTCTTCAACGCCACCAACTACCTCTGGCTCATCCTCGCCGCCCACGGATGAGCACCCCCCCGTCATGCAGGAATTCGCCCTCATCCACCGGCTGACCAAAGACCTGCCCGCCAACCCGGCCGTGATCGTGGGCCCCGGCGACGACTGCGCCGTGCTCGACATCGGCCTGCCGGATCGCTGGCTCCTCTTCAAGACCGACGCCGTCGTCGAAGGTGTGCATTTCCTGCCGGACACGGAACCCGAACGCTTGGGCCACAAGGCCCTCGCCCGACCCCTCAGCGACATCGCCGCCATGGCCGGCCAACCCACCAGCGCTGTGGTCACGCTCGGCTTGCCCCCGGGATTCGCAGTCCACCGCGTCGACGCCGTCTACGCCGGCCTCCGCCGCCTCGCCGATCGCCACGGCGTCGCCCTCGTCGGCGGCGAAACCACCACCAACCCGGGAGGCTGGATCCTCTCCCTGGCCGTCGTCGGCACCGCCCCCAAAGACCGCTGCCTCCGACGCGCCGGAGCACGCCCCGGCGACGCCCTCTTCGTCACCGGCACCCTCGGCGGCTCCGCCGCCGGTAAACACCTCGACTTCGAACCCCGCCTCGCCGAGGCCCGCTGGCTCGCACAACGATTCGCCGTCCACGCCATGATCGACCTCAGCGACGGACTCGCCGGCGACCTGCCCCACCTGCTCGCCCCCGATAACCTGGGCGCCGAATTGCTCGCCCGCGCCATCCCCATCAGCCGGGACGCCCGGACCCGGTCCCGCTCCGGCCCGCATCCCAAATCGCCCCTCCTCGCCGCCCTCAGCGATGGCGAAGACTTCGAATTGCTCTTCGCTCTCCCACCCTCCCAGGCGGTACCCCTGCTCGATGCCTGGAAACCCGCGTTCCCCAGCCTCCCGCTGAGCTGCATCGGTACAGTCACCGCCGACCCCGGCATCCGACTCCGCGACCGGCATGCCACCCGACCCCTCGAAGCCCATGGCTACGTCCATTTCACATAGCCCCGAGGAAACCCTCGCGATCGGTGAGGCCTGGGGCCGGATCGCCCACCCCGGATGGCTCATCGGACTCTCCGGCGACCTCGGCTCGGGCAAAACCCACCTGGTCAAGGGAATCGCCCGCGGCCTCGGTATCGCCACACGCGTGCTCTCCCCAACCTTCGTCCTCGTCTGCGAGTACCTCGAAGGTCGCCTCCCCCTCTATCACCTCGACCTCTACCGCCTCGAAACCGCCGACCAAATCGTCAGCGCCGGACTCGACGCTTACCTCGAACCCACCCGCGGCGTCACTGTCGTCGAGTGGTTCGACCGCTGGCACCCCACCCCCGGTCACATCTACCCGGGCTTCCTCAGGTCCGTCCAGCTCTCCTGCCTCGATCCCACCACCCGCCGCCTCGACTATGAAGATTCTGGCGTTTGAGTTCTCGTCCGATTGCCGCAGTGTCGCCGCGTTCGACCCCGGCCACGCCCCGCCCGTCGTCCTCACCCAACAGTCCCCAGGCCCGCAAACCGGAGCGTTCGCCCTCCTCGACAACCTGCTACACCCGATCGACTGGAAACCGGCCGACGTCGACCGCATCGCCGTCGGACTCGGACCCGGCAGCTACACCGGCATCCGCATCGCCATCGCCATCGCCCAGGCCTGGCACCTCGCACACCAAACGCCACTCGTCGGCGTCCGCACCATCGACGGCCTCGCCTTCCAAGCCCTGGCCCGCACCCCCGCCGAACCTGTCACCCTCGCCGTCAATGCCCACCGCGGAGAGTTCTATGTCCTCCGGGTGGCCGACTCAGGCTCCGGCGTGCGCGAGATCGAACCGCTCCATCTCGAGCCCGCAGAGTCCGTGAACACCCGGCTGCGCCGCGGCGAGCGGGTGGCCGGACCCGGCCTGGCTCAGGCGTTCCCGGGCGGTGTCGACCTCCTTCCCGACGCCGGCGTCATCGCCCGCTTGGCAGCCCAAGGCACCGAAACCGCCCCGGGCCAACCCCTCGATCCTGTCTACCTGAGAACCCCCCAATTCAAGAAGGCCCCCCCACCGCAAGTGCCGCCCCCAACGGCCTAGCGAGGCGCGCCTCAGACCAATGAAACATGCAGTCCCAAGGAACCGTGGGGGGCAGCGGGGCTCCCTGCCTCCGCGCCTCGCTAGCCCGGCTTCCGCGAGGCGTTCTCTGCGAAAGGCCCCATGATCCCGGAGTTGGGCCCACTGGAAAGCGGTGCCGCTTGGGACGCGGCACCGCACTCCACGACGCTCTCGCGCGGGACGAAAGGCGGTCGCCGCCGACGCCTGTTTTTGGAGTGCGGCTGCCCCCTGCCGCTTTTTTCTCACGGGGCGGCTGGATTGAGCCCGCGGCGACAGAGTGATAGGTTCAGCATCGGCCCCTCAGGATGCGTGGGCCAAGCCACATCACTGACAGGGTAGTCGAGAAAACCGGCAAATGGACCCTCAGAACGCGGATTCGCTCTACTGGAGCTTCGCCAGCAAATCGTCGTTGGTGCGGTGCTTCCGAAGCGCGGCCTGAAGGGTCTCCATCGCCTCGATAGGCTGCAGGTCCACCATCATCCGGCGCAACTTGCGCACCGCCTCGATCTGGTGCTTCGGAAAGAGCTTCTCCTCCTTCCGGGTGCCGCTCTTCGGAATGTCGAGCGCGGGGAACAACCGGCGATCCGACAGCTTGCGATCCAGCACCAGCTCCATGTTGCCCGTGCCCTTGAACTCCTGGAAAATCAGCTCGTCCATCCGCGATCCCGTGTCCACCAGCGCCGTGGCCACAATGGTCAGCGAACCGCCCTCCTCGATCTTCCGCGCCGCGGCGAATATCTTGCGCGGGATCTCCAGCGCCCGGGCGTCGACACCGCCGGTCATCGTCCGCCCGCTGCCGCCGTGGACGCTGTTGTAGGCGCGCGCCACCCGGGTCAGCGAGTCCAGCAACACAAACACGTCCCGCCCCGCCTCGACCATCCGCCGGCAACGCTCGATCATGAACCGCGAAAGCCGTACGTGCGTCTCCAAATCCTGATCGTTCGAGGACGCCACCACCTCCGCTTTCACCGACCGCTGAAAGTCCGTGACCTCCTCCGGACGCTCGTCAATCAGCAACACCAGAACGTGCACCTCGGGATGGTTCGCCGTCACCGAGTTCGCAATCTGCTTCAGAATCGTCGTCTTCCCCGTCCGCGGCGGCGCCACAATCAGCCCGCGCGTCCCCTTGCCGATCGGCGTCACCAGATCGATGATCCGCATCTCGAGGTTGTCCGGCGACGTCTCAAGCCGGAACTTCTCAATGGGATCGATCGTCGTCAGGTTCTCGAACCGCATCGACTTCGTGTAGTTCGCATAGGCCATCCCGTTGACCTCCTGCACCTCGCGCAGCTGGGGGCTGCTCCCCCGATGCGGCGGCTGTAACGCACCCTTCACATAACAGCCTTCCCTCAAAAAATGCCGCTTGATCGTGTCCGGAGTGACAAACACGTCGGTCGGCTTCGGATGAAAATGACCCTCAGGGGTCCGCAAAAAGCCGAACCCTTTCTCGGATATCTCGAGGAAGCCGCCCCCCACTTCCGGAACCGCATGCACGTTGCCCGGGTGCGGATTAGACACAGGTTTCTGACTGATCGGTTTCATAGTGGCTTCAGAACCACAAAGACGCTCACAACTTCGGGAGTACCGGCGACCTGAAGACATCATTCCCCAGCCTCATCTCGAATAGAGGCCGCACGGTGAACCTTCGACAGGCCCCATATAAGCGCAAATCCCGCCCGACGCAACAAGTATTTCGCACCTCCCCACCCCCAGGGACTTGACGCCCCCCCGCCCCTGCCCTTTACTCAACTCGCAAAACGCAACGCTGTCCTTATGAATAAGACCCAGGCCCAAAGCACCCGACGCGAATTCCTGCGCACCTCGACCGCCGTCACCCTGGGCGGAATCGCCGCCGCTCACCTCAATCTCGCACCCCAGGGCTTCGCCGCCAATACCGACACCCTCAAGGTCGGCTTGGTCGGCTGCGGCGGACGCGGCAGCGGCGCCGCCCGCGATGCCCTCGCCGCCGACCCCAATACCGTCCTCACCGCCATCGCCGACGTCTTCGCCGAGCCCTGCCGCGGCGCCGTCAACGCCCTCCGCAACGACGCCAAATTCCGCGACCGCGTCAAGGTCACCCCCGAAACCACCTTCGTCGGACTCGACGGCTACCAGAAGCTCATCGCCAGCGGCGTCGATGTCGTCCTCCTCGCCTCACCCCCGGGCTTCCGCCCCGCGCACCTCCAGGCCGCCGTCGCCGCCGGGAAACACGTGTTCTGCGAGAAACCCATGGCCACAGACGCCCCAGGCGTCCGAACCGTCCTCGCCGCCGCCGCCGCCGCCAAGGAAAAGAAGCTCAGCCTCGTCGCCGGCTTCTGCTGGCGCGCGGATACCGCCTGCCGGGAGTTCTATAAGCGCGTCCATGACGGCGCTATCGGCGACGTCCGCTTCGTCCACGCCACCTACCTCACCGGCCCCGTCAAACCCATGCCCCCCGCCAGCGCCCGACCCGCCGGCATGACCGACATCGAATGGCAATTGCGCCATTGGTACAACTTCGTCTGGCTCTCCGGCGATGGCCTCGTCGAACAGGCCTGCCATAGCGTCGATAAAATCGCCTGGGCCATGAACGGCCTCCTCCCCGTCAAAGCCGTCGCCACCGGCGGCCGCGTCGTCCCCAACAACGAAGGCAATATCTTCGATCATATCGACGTCTTCTACGAATACCCCGGCGGCGTCCGCGCCACCATGGCCCAGCGCCAAATCCCCAATTGCTACTCCGATAACTCGGACTACCTCCTCGGCTCGAAGGGAACCGGACAGTGCGGCTGGAACCCGCCCGTCATCCGCGGGGAAACCAATTGGCGCCAGCAGGGCCCACGCCCCGGCGCCGAAATGTACGTCCAGGAACACCGCGAGTTGTTCGCCTCGATCCGCAGCGGCGAAGCCCGAAACGACGGCGTCTGGATGGCCCACAGCACCCTCATGGCCCTCATGGGCCGCACCGCCGCCTACACCGGACAGGAGATCGCCTGGGAACAAATGCTCGAAAGCAAGGAACAGCTCGTCCCTGAAAACCCCACCTGGGACATGAAACTCCCCATCCCCCCCATGGCCGTCCCGGGCAAGACAAAGTTCGCGTAGAAACCGGACACAAGCACAGCGGCGCCTCTGCCCGGGGGCACTGACCGCGGCGGGCAGAAGGGCGAACCTCCGCCCTCTGTCCTCGGTCCTCGGTCCTCCGCCTCAACGGCGGCCGCGAATCGCTTCCTTCTTCGCCTCGAGCTCCGCCTCGAGCTTGCGCCTGCCCGACGCCCACGCCGTGCGCAGTTTCTCCGCCTCCTCCTCGTTCCCCGCGTGTTCGGCGTCCGAAATCCCCCGCTTCAACCCCAAATCGTGTTCTGCGATCTTCGCCCGGTACAGCGTGTCGACCTCGGCAATCTCCTGCTTCTGTTTCGCCGTCAGTTTCTTCACCGGCGCGGTCTTGTTGAGACGTTCCATCGCCAGCTCGTAAGCGGATTTCATATGGTCTTGGGAGCCGGACTATGGTGGACAAACGCCCCGCCGTCAAATCACTCCGCTGACCCGCCGGGCCGCACCCGGGGGAACTGCAGCCACCGAAAAAACCGTGGCCTGCCCTCCTCCCATCCGGTAGGCTCTCGAGTCAATGAATGCTCCCGTCTCCGAATTCCGTCGCGCCGCGCTGACGGCCCAGGTGGACCGCGTCGTGAACTCGACGCCGGTCCTGGACATTCACACCCACCTCTACGATCCCCTCCTCGGCGATCTCCTGCTCTGGGGCATCGATGAGCTGCTCATCTACCACTACCTCGTCGCCGAAGGCTTCCGGCACCTCGATCTCCCGTGCGAAAACTTCTGGATCCTCTCAAAACAACGCCAGGCCGAGATCCTCTGGAACACCCTCTTCATCGAGCATTCCCCCCTCTCCGAGGCCTGCCGCGGCGTCCTCACCACGCTCCATCGGCTCGGCCTCGATGTGAAGCAGCGCGATCTCCCCGCCCTCCGCGAGTGGTTCCGACAATGGAACGCCGAAACCTACGTCACCCATTGCCTCGAACTCGCCAACGTCCGGGCGGTTTACATGACCAATTCGCCCTTCGACGACATCGAGCGGCCCATCTGGCAGAAGGGCTTCCTCCGCGACGACCGGTTCATCGCCGCCCTCCGCGTCGACCCCCTCCTCACGGATTGGACACGCGCCGCCCAACGCCTCCTCGCCTGGGGCTACGACGTCGGCGAAGGGTTCTCCCCCGCCACACTCAGTGAAGTCCGCCGGTTCCTGGCCGATTGGACCCAGCGCCTCGAGTCCCGCTACCTGATGATCTCGCTCCCGCCGGACTTCTCCTGCGAGCCCGACAGCGATTGCACCCGCCTGATCCAGGGCGCCGTCCTCCCCCATTGCCGCGATTTCGGACAACCCTTTGCCCTCATGCTCGGTGTCCGCCGCGCGGTCAACCCCGACCTCCGCCTCGCCGGCGACGGCGTCGGCCACAGCAACCTCGACACCATCGCCCACCTCTGCGCCGCCCATCCCCAAAACAAGTTCCTCGTCACGGTCCTCGCCCGCGAAAACCAGCACGAGCTCTGCGTCCTCGCCCGCAAGTTCCGCAACCTCCATCCCTTTGGCTGCTGGTGGTTCCTCAACATCCCCCACCTCATCGACGAACTCACCCGGATCCGCCTCGAATTGCTCGGCGTCAGCTTCACCGCCCAGCACTCGGACGCCCGCGTCCTCGACCAAATCCTCTACAAGTGGGATCACACCCGCCGCGCCCTCGCCCGCGTGCTCGTCGAGAAATACAGCGACCTCGCCGCCACCGGCTGGGAACCCACCGCCGCCGAAATCGAACGGGATGTCCGCGACCTCCTCGGCGGCTCCTTCGAGCGGTTCCTCAAAACCTGAGAAGCAGGCCGCGATAAGATGGGCACGGGGAGTCGCCGCAAAAAGGCACAAGAAGCACAAGATCGAAATCCCCCGATCCTCTTCTTGCGCCCTCTGTGCCTTTTGGCGGCGATCCCTTCTCTCACACTTCCTGGCGGCCTGGTGCCGCCTTTTCGCGGCGAACCCCTTTCCTCTTCGCGGCCGCAACGAACCCCAAATCACACAAGCGAACACCGCTCCCGGCCAATCCCTCCCCCCTTGTGCCGTCTGCGCCTTTTCGCGGCCAACCCCCC
>Ga0209096_1000403_pt1 | contig 60562 bp, 53 predicted proteins | sample AD_UKC034_MetaG_FD_184407 | JGI IMG/M metagenome (GOLD analysis project Ga0209096, IMG submission 184407) | Active sludge microbial communities of municipal wastewater-treating anaerobic digesters from USA - AD_UKC034_MetaG (SPAdes) (version 2) | ecosystem: Engineered > Bioreactor > Anaerobic >...
TCTATCTGTTCCTGTTTCTGGCGGCGGTGGCGGCGGGCACGATTGTGGGCGGGCCGGTGGGCGATCGGATTGGGCGCAAGCAGGTCATCTGGATCTCCATCCTGGGCATGGCCCCGTTTGCGCTGGCGTTGCCCTTTGCCAGCCAGTTTTGGACCGCGGCGCTGTCGGTCATCATTGGCTTCATCATGGCGTCGGCCTTTCCGGCCATTCTCGTCTACGCCATTGAATTGCTGCCGGGCAAGGTGGGCACCATCGCGGGATTGTTTTTTGGTTTTGCCTTCGGCCTTGGGGGCATCGGCTCGGCTGTCCTGGGCTGGCTGGCAGATCACACCAGCATCACCTTCGTCATGCAAAGCTGCTCCTTCCTGCCGCTGCTGGGTTTGCTGACGGTCTTCCTGCCCGATCTGCGCAAGCCCATGGGCACGGCCCCACGCGATTGTTAGGGTGCGCCCTTCGCCGCGCGGGACGCCGCGGCGTCACCCCGGTTCTTCCAACAAGGCGCGCGCAAATGCCTGGGCGTCGAACGGTTGCAGCGCGTCGGCCTGTTCCCCCAGACCGATGAATTTGACGGGCAATCCCAGCTCCTGTTGAATGGCCACGACCATTCCCCCTTTGCTGGTGCCATCCAGCTTGGTCACGATGAGCCCCGTCAGCGGCACGATCTTGTTGAACTCGCGCGCCTGATTCAGTGCGTTCATGCCGGTGCTGCCGTCGAGCACCAGCAGGACTTCATGCGGCGCGCCGGCCTGTTGCCTGCCGATCACGCGGTGCAGCTTTTGCAGCTCCTGCATCAGGTTGTGCTTCGTGTGCAACCGCCCCGCGGTGTCAATAAACAGATAATCCGCGCCGCGCGCCTGGGCCGCGCTGACCGCATCATGGGCCACCGCCGCCGCATCCGCGCCATAATTGCCCGCGATCACTTCCACCTTCAAGCGTTGCCCCCAGAGCTTCAGCTGCTCGATCGCGGCGGCGCGAAAGGTGTCACACGCGGCCAGCAATGCCACCTGTCCCCGGGTCTGGATGAAGGCTGCCAGCTTGGCGGAGGTGGTGGTTTTGCCGGTGCCGTTGACTCCGACGATGGACACCACCGTCGGTCCGGACGCGGCCTGGATCAGCCCGGTGCGCACTGAAGTCAGGTTTTTTTCAATTGTCGCCCGCGCGACGGCCAGATAATCCAGACCCGCGCCGCCTTGGGTTTCGTAGGCGGCTTTGACCGCTGCGATGATTTGTCCGGTCATCGCCGTGCCCAGGTCGGCGGCAATGAGCGCCTGTTCCAGCTCGGCCAGCGCCTCCGGGGTCAGTTTCGGTGAGCGCGTGACGATGCGCTTGATTTCATGCACCAACCGGGCCTGGGTTTTGGCCAGGCCCATTTTGAATTTGTCGAAGAGTCCCATGGGTAATAATCGGCAGGGCGGAACACCCGCTAGGCAGCCGGCGCAGATTTGCGCGCCTGTTTCTGCCGCTCCGCCCGGGCTTTAAGTTGCTCAAAATAGTCGCGTTCCAGCCGCACGGTGCCGATGAGAGGCCGGCGCTTGCCCAGGCCGTGGCAGTCCGATCCGCCGGTGATCAGCAGCTGCTGCTGTTGTGCCATCCCCAGGTACCGCTGAACCAGCGGCGCGGAGTGTTTGGGGTGGAAACATTCGATTCCGTCCAGTCCGGCGCGCGCCAGTTCCGGAATGAGTTCATCCGCCTTGCTCAAACCCGGATGCGCCAGCACCACCAGTCCGCCGCTCCGATGCACCAGTTGGATGATGGAGGGCGCGTCCCGTTTCGCCTTTGGCACCCAGGCGGGCCGCCCCTTTTTGAGATAGCGTTCAAACGCCTCATCCAGGGTCTGACAAAAGCCGCAGCGCACCAGTGCGCGCGCCACGTGCGGCCGGCCGGGCGAACGGCATTCCGCCAGGGCAAACACGTCCCCGGCGCGCAGCGGCACCCCGAGTGCGTTCAGGAGGGCCACCATCTTCGCGATGCGTTCCTGGCGCACGGCTTGAAACTGGTGGATCTCCTCCCGCAACTCTTGATTCGCCGGATCAATGAAGTAGGCGAGCAGGTGCAGCTCGCGATCCGCGTGTTCCGCAGTCAACTCCGCGCCGACCACAAATTCCAGGCCCGCTTCCGCGCATTTTTCCGCGGCGAGGGCGCAACCTTCGACCGTGTCGTGATCCGTCAGGGCGATCGCCCCCAGCCCCTGCCGCCGGGCGCGGCGCACGATTTCCTCCGGCGTGAAGGTGCCGTCGGAGTAACACGAGTGCAGGTGCAAATCGGCGTACATCTCGCCTCACCGGTTGACGGGAAACCGCGAACTGCCGGGCGGCGTTGCGTCCGGAGGCCCGGCGGGCGGTGTTGGGGGGGCGGCGCTCATCGGTTGCCCCGCGCCGGCCGCAGCACTTCCGCGCGCACGCGGTCAAGGATGCCGTTGACAAACTTGCCGCTGTCCTCCGTGGAAAATTTTTTCGCGATGTCCACCGCTTCGTTGATGCTGACCACGGGCGGAATGTCCTCCCGGTGCAGCATCTCATAAATCGCCAGCCGTAGAACGTTCCGGTCCACCGGGGCCAACCGGTGGAAGTCCCAGTTCTTGAGATGCTTCCTGATCTGCGCGTCAATGGTTTCGCGATGCGCAAGGGCGCCCCGGATCAACGGTTCGGCGAACAGGCGCATCTCCGCCTCCGCGGCGGTGGGGGGGGGCAGCTCGACCGGTTCGCCCCAGGTCGCTTTGCCGGATTTTTCCTCGGCCAGCGCGGCGGCGCGCTGCGAATCCCAAAATTCATTCAACGCCACCTCGAGGTCCTCCCGGGGGTTCAAATCGTTTTGAAACAGAAACTGAACGGCGCGTTCGCGCGCCTCGCGGCGTTTGCCCATAGACCGCATCAGGTTGTCGCAAATCGTCGTCCCGCGAAATGAAAAACTTTACCAGGACGCCGGGCGGATTAAGCTCGCTCCCATGCTCAACTACATCTGGCTTGCCTTGATGGTGGCCGCCGTGGTGATCGGGGCGACGCATGATACGCTGGACGCCGTGGGCAAGGCCGCCTTTGAACGTGCGGAGTTTGCGGTGATGCAACTGGCGCTGCCCCTGGCCGGAGTGATGGCGCTCTGGCTGGGCATCATGCGCCTGGCGGAGAAGGCCGGCCTGATCAGCATCCTGGCCCGTCTGTTGCGCCCGCTCATGCGGCGCCTGTTTCCCGACGTGCCGCCCGAACATCCCGCCATGGGCTCGATGTTGATGAACATGGCCGCCAACATCCTCGGCCTCTCAAACGCCGCCACCCCGCTCGGCATCCGCGCGATGCAGGACCTGGAAACGTTGAACCGGCGCCCCGGCGTGGCTTCCAATGCGATGTGCACCTTTCTGGCCATCAACACCAGTTCCATTCAATTGATTCCGGCCACCGCCATCGCCGTGCTCGCGGTGGCGCACGCCTCCAATGCCTTCGCGATTGTCAGCTCCTCCATCATGGCCACGTTTTGCTCCACCGCCGCGGGGATCACGGCGGTGAAGTTGCTGGAAAAAATGCCGGGGTACCGGCTGCCTGCCCCGGCCCGGGACGCGCAGGCTTCCCGCCCTCCGGTGCCGGCGGCGGGCCGGACGGACGGGGCAACGCCGGGGCCGCCGCCGGCGGCCGCTTCGCCCCCCGCTCCCCTGCACGGGCTGGCCTGGCTGGTGCTGGCTCTGTTTGCGGCGGTGTTTGTTTATGCCTTTCTGCGTCTCGGGTTTTCCGGGATTTTCGGGAAGCCCCCCCTGGAAGCCTTCGCCGGACAAAACGCGTTTCTTCGCGCCACCAACGCGATTTCGTTGCTGTCCATTCCGCTCTTGTTGTCGTTCTTTCCGCTGTACGCGGCGTTGCGGGGCGTAAAGGTGTATGAGGAGTTCGTCGAAGGCGCCAAGGACGGATTCAAAACTGCCGTGATGATCATGCCCTATCTGGTCGCCATTCTCGTGGCCATCGGCATGTTTCGCGAGGCGGGCGGCATCGAGCTGCTGACCCGGGCCCTCCAGCCGGTGTTGGACCGGGTCGGCTTCCCCACCGAATTGCTGCCGCTGTCCCTGGTGCGTCCGCTCAGTGGCAGCGGGACCTTGGGGTTGTTCTCGGACTTGGTGAAGGAGTTCGGCCCTGACAGCCTGCTGGCGCGGACCGCCGGCACCATTTTCGGCAGCACGGAAACGACTTTTTATGTCATTGCCGTGTATTTTGGCGCGGTCGGGGTGAAACGCACCCGGCACGCGGTGCCGGCCGGATTGATCGCTGACGGGGTCGGCATCCTGGCCGCCATCATCATTTGCCGCTTGATGTTCGGCTGAACGGGGGGCGCGGATTATTTTTTAATCCGCGCCTGCGAGGGGGTGAACTGGTAGGGTTCAACGTCGGGCACCACCCGCACGGAAGTGGTGAATTTGAAGGTCTCATCCCCTGCGCCCGGGAAGGTCAATTCCACGAAAAACGCGGTCCAACCCTTCGCGGGCTGGTCCACCTTGCCGACGAAAACGCCGTCCCCCTGATCGCTCAAGGTCTGGCTTTCCCATTTCGGACCAAACGTTTCGAGCCGGAAATCGCGCGCTTCCGGATTGGTCGCCCGCCACAGTCGGACCCGGGTGGGCCGGTCCTTGGTGGTGACCCGGATGGCGTTGGCGCCCTCCGGAGCCCACGAGAATTCGGGCAGGTGCTGCTGATGAATCACCGCGTCGTAACAGGCCAGCAGCGTGGCATAGGCGTCCGAACCGCGCAGTGAATGGTCCGCGTTCGGCACGTAGCGCAGGTATTTCACTCCCGGCAGGTCCTGGAAATAGAACTGCGAGGAATCGGGCAGAAAAAACTGGTCGCCGGAGGCGTTGATGATGAACTTGGGCATGGTGTAGCGCGCCCGGTACGTGTAGGGGTCTTCAATCCGCATCAGGGCGTCGTTCTGAGGGGTGCCCATCCAGTCCATGATGTGGAACTCGGTGTAATTGCCCACGGCCGGCGCCCAAAACCCATACGCACCGTAGTGATGGCGCATGGATCGTTCAACATTCAACACGTCAATGACGATGGGCGCGATGCCGATGACCCGACGATCCACCGCGGCCGTGGTCCAGGTGGTCCAGCCACGCTTTGAAGCCCCCGCCACAAAAAAACCGTCCACTTTCAACCTCCCTCCCGCTTCGCTTCCGCAAAACGCGGTCACGGTATCCATGGCGCGGACGGCGGCTTTGGTCATGGGCAGCCGGGCCGGCCATTTCGCGTCGCCCGTGCGCAGGAATTTATCCCAGGTGTACGCAATCAGGGAGTCTTCCTTGCGCCCCTGCGTTTCACCGGCGAACACCAACGGTTGATTGGGCACCATTTTCAACTCCGTCACCACGGATTTGGTCGTCAGGGCAATTTTCACGAGTTCGTCCGCCGCTTTCTTCGGCGGCTCGCCGCCATTCGCGCCGCCGCTGATGAGCAGCAAGGATTGGGTCGAGGTGACGGTGTCCGGCCTGACCAGGATCACCCAGTGCTTCCACAACGGCCGGTCCACCTCGTTGGTCGTCAACCACTGTTGCGATGTCATTTCCAGCACGTAGGTCGTCCAGCCCTGCCCCGGGAGCGTCTTCACCAGGCGGAACTGGTAATGCGGGTCCGGAGCGGCCACATAACGATCCAGGGCGGTGCGGTCGCCCCCGGGTTGCGCCACGCAACCGCTGCCGAGCCAGCCTCCCAGACAAAACCAGCCCAGCAACAACAGGCCGGTGGTAATGGGCCGGCGACACGGCCGTGTGGCCGGCAACGTCTGCGGTTCGAATCCCGATGATGGCGATTGCATCCGCGGAGCATAAAAGGGCGGTAATTTCATCGGCAAGCGCAATTCATGCAAATCCCGCGCTGCCCACGCCTCAGGCGCGAATGCGGAGTCGGTCGCTTCCGGTGATGCGCCGCCCGCCGGTCAGTCCGCGCCCAACCCCGGGTGCGGCAACGGAAAAGTCCGTGCTGGAGGAGAAGGGGATGGGATATCATCAGGCACAGCAACGACGGCAAGCTGTGACGTGACGCAGCTTTTTCAGGCCGTGTGAAGTGTTAGCCTGGGCCGACAAGGAACGGACCGGACGATGAAAGGCCAACGGTATACGACGGAAGACAAGATACGGCTATTGCGGGAAGCGGATCGTGGCGAGCGAACCATCCAAGCGATCTGCCAGGAGGCAAACAGCTCGGAGGTGACGTTTCACCGGTGGAAGAAGCAGTTTGGGCACCTGGAGGTGAACGAGGCTCGGCGGTTGCAGGAACTGGAGCGCGAGAACACGGAGCTGAAGAAGATGCTGGCCGAGGAGCTGTTGAAGAACCGTGTATTGAGCTGCGTATGCGAAAAAAAGCTGTGAGCCCGGCCAGTCGCCGGGCGTATGCGCAGGAAGTGGTGAGCGCGCAGGTGTGTTCGCAACGGCCGGCGTGCCGGTTTCTGAAGCTGGCGCGTTCGACGTTCCACTATCGCGGGCGACCGCCAACCCCCGCGGCAGAACGGTTGAAGAAGCGGCTGCTGGAACGCTCGGCTGAACATCCGCGGTATGGGTATCGGCGGATCGCGGCGTTGCTGCGGCGGGAAGGCTGGCGGGTGGGCAAGCGGCACATCCAATGCCTGCGACGAGACGCGGGCCTGCGGGTGCCACCGACGAAGCGCAAAGTGGTTCGGCGCGGTGTTTCCACGGGTTGGCCCACGCCGGCGACGCCTCGGAATCATGTGTGGACGTGGGACTTCATTGCGGATGCGACGGTGCGCGGCGGGGCTTTGAAGATGCGGGCCATTCTGGAGGAATACCCCCGGGAGTGCCATGTGCTGTGGGCCGAACGGGGGTTGAAGGCGGCGGATGTGCGGCACTGGCTGGAGAAGGCTGTTGCGCAACACGGCGCGCCGGCATATCTGCGGAGCGACAACGGCTCGGAGTTCATCGCGAAGATCGTGCAGCGGTGGCTGAAAGAGAACCGGATCAAGACGATCTACGTCGAGCCGGGGAGCCCCTGGCAGAATGGCTTTGTGGAAAGCTTTCATGGGCGGTTCCGGGACGAAGGCTTGAACCGGGAACAACTGTGGACGTTGACGGAAGCGCGGGTGGTGGTGGGCGACTTCCGGCAGAGATACAACGAGATCCGGCCGCACAGCCGGCTGGGTGATGAGAGCCCGGCAAGGTTTACGGCGCAAATTTGTCCATACCCCGCTCCGGTCGGGCTACGCCCTCCCTCCGCAGGGCACGGACAAGGAAAGCAGGAAAACATAAACTCAAACCAAGGCTTGGACTAACACATCAGTGGTCCAGAAAGTTGAGCCCGGTCAAGTTTGATCCTGTTTTTGAGGCTGCGGTCATTTTGATTTTTTTCGTGACGATCTACGTCTGCGTGCCTGGGTTTTCGAATGGTGGGAATTAGGCGAGACTGCGGTTCCAAGTTTTTTCAACTTGCCTTCGACGAAATCATTAATTTGGTTTTGTAGCGTCACCCGATTGCGCGTCCACACAAAGGTGTAATTGCCGCTCAAGCCAGGCACGACTCCTCCCCAACCACAGGAATCAATTTTGACCAGTCGCTTAAAGTGCCGCTCCAAGAAGTCCACGGCGAACTCAGGCAGCGCACGCGCGTTTGATGCTGAGACCTTCAACCAGACTTCGGCGCCACAGCTATCCTCCACAATTGTCTCTGTCCTCAGATCGTCACCGTGGATAAAGAGGTGCTTGCATTCCTCCCCCTCCATCGGCAATGCACTGCAATACGGACACCGCACTTCAGGCTCGTTTTCCTCAGGCTCAGGGCTGTAGAAGGGATTTTTCATTTCCGATAGCCGGGCGCGACCGGGCCAGCCGGCAACGCCTCGGTGACTTGCTGGGTTTGTTCCACCGTCAGTCTGGCCTTGGGCCCCGCCGGTCCTTTGCTCGCCAATGCCTGACTTCCCCCTTGATCCCAAGCGCGCTTCCCGCGGTGCCCACTTGGCGCGCGACGCCAAACCGGCGGGCAACCTCGGGGGCGGGATACGCTTTGGCAAACAGCCTGCCAGCCTTTTTACGACACGTTTCCATCATAACATGATCTCGCGTCTTCGCCATGCCGAAGCCATACTAACAGTTCATTGAAAAAGTCCAAGGTGGATTGAACACGTGTGAAGCTGGTACGTCTGAGCGAACATGCGTGGACCACTCGACCCCAGGCCGACATGCTCTGTTTGGTTTCGCCGGAAAGTTTCGTGCCGGCCGATCATCCCCTGCGCCAGATCAAACCGCTGGCCGACCAAGCCCTCCAACGCCTCTCGCCCAAACTCGACGCGATGTATGCCCAACTGGGCCGGCCCTCGATTCCGCCTGAACGCCTGCTCAAAGCCAAACTGCTCCAGGCCTTCTTCACCCTTCGCTCGGAAACCCTGCTGGTCGAAGCCATCCTCTACAACCTCCTCTTCCGCTGGTTTCTGGATCTGAACCTGACCGACGCCGTGTGGGATCATTCCAGTTTCAGCACCAATCAGGAACGACTGATCACCCACGCCGCCGCGCAGGAGTTCTTCGGCGAGCTCGCCGACCTGGCGCGCGAACAGGGCTGGCTCTCCGACGCGCACTTCACGGTGGACGGCACGCTCATCCAGGTCTGGGCCAGCCTCAAAAGTTTCGCGCCCAAATGGTGATGACACACACACCACATCGAGAGCTGCTACGTTACGTTCGCATCCACTGGCTACGCTTGCAGTGCAGCATTGCCAGCTTCTATTTCCAGCGCGTCACCTAGCCCGTCCAGTTCTGGGTCGCGTGCGGGCGTCCACCCCCGTTCACCCCGCGTCTCCCGTGGTGGCAGCCGTTGGTCTGGCACTACCTGCACCTCACTGGTTGGGTGCGCGCATCGCGTCAGCGCGAGTGGCCAGTGTGAGCCGCACCGTGGCCTTGCGCCACTTGACCAATAACTTCACTTGCAATTGACTCATCCGGCGCGCTTGACGGAGGGGCCGCAATCCGCGCCGCCTTGGTTCCTGTCGCGTGCCGCCAGCACCTTTTCAGAAGCCATCAAGGACGCCGAAATCCTCCTCGCCCAATTTGATTTGATCAACACGAAGCCGCCACCGCCGCATGCCGAGGTTTTGAAACGCGCCGGACTCATCATGGCCATCACGGCCTGGGAAACCTATGTTGAAGATCGGGTGGCCGAGGCCCTGGAGGAACGCCTCAAGTCGGTGGACGGAAGTTCGTTTGGCGACTTGGTGCGCAAGCAATTCCAGGAAGACTTGAAGAAACTCAACAATCCCAATTCCACCAAGACGTGCAATTTGTTTTCAGATTATCTGGGATTGGATGCCGCCAAGCATTGGACGTGGACCAACATGGATGTGAAGACGGTTAAGCAACGGCTCGACAATCTGCTGGCCTAGCGCGGGGATGCGGTGCATCGCTCCCGGGCTGCCGCGGCCAGTCCGCACAACGGTCACCTGGTCAAACGGGAGGAATTGGACAAGGGCATCAAGTTCCTGAAAACGCTGGTGGAGAAAACTGAAAAGGCCTTTCATGCTGCCTGAGCGCGCTCAGGCCCGCGCCGGCCGCAACTGCGCCGGTCCTTCCAGGATTTCCAGCAACGCTTCTGCGCAATAAACGCGCCCACGCTTCGCGTCACCGACCTGTTTCACGATCTTCAACCGCTCCAATCGCTCGATCGCACGTTGCGCCGTCGTGAACGCCACGTCCAACTTGTCCGCCGCGCCTTTCACGGTGATGAACGGATTCGCCGCCAGCAATTCCACCACCCGCAACGGCGCATTCGTGGAATCGCCCGCCACCTTCTTCTGCCACTCGGCCAGCTTGTCATTCATGTGCGCCGCGCGACTCAAGGCGTCTTCCGACATCCGCGCCACTCCCAGCAAAAAGTATTCGATCCACTCATTCCATGCGCCGCGCTCACTCACCCCGCGCAACCCATCGTAGTAGTCGCGACGCGCGGCCTCAAAGAAGGCGGACAGGTAAAGCAGCGGCGTCGGCAGTACGCCCCGCTCGATCAGAAACAGCGTGATGAGCAGACGACCGACCCGACCGTTGCCATCCAGGAATGGATGGATGGCCTCGAATTGATAGTGTGCCAGCGCAACGGTCACCAGCGGCGGCAGATCGGATTCGTGAACGAACTTTTCCCACGCGGCCAGGCAGGGCTCAACTTCGTCCGGCGGCGGTGGCACGAACGACGCCGTGGCCGGCGTGCTGCCGGGTTTCCCAATCCAGTTCTGGATTTTCCGGAATCGTCCGGGGGTCGCCTGTTCGCCGCGAACACCGGTCATCAGCTTTTCGTGCAACTCGCGGATGATGCGCACGCACAACGGCAATTCTTTCAACCGCGCGATGCCATGCTCCAGGGCGATGACGTAATTTCCCACCTCACGCAAATCCTCGGGGCGGCGATCCACGGTGGCGCCGGCTTCGGCGGCGAGCAGTTCGCCGAGCGTGGCCTGCGTGCCTTCGATTTTGCTGGAGAGCACGGCCTCGCGTTTCACAAACGGGCGCATCAATACGTGAGGGTTTGGAAGTCTTCCACCCTCCCCGGCTAATTTTCCGATCAAACGATCCGCCTCCGAAAGCACCCGGATCAATCGGGGCGTCCATTCCAACTGGGGCGGCAGCGGGGCGGGAACAAACGCCTCGTATTTGCCCAACGGCGCTTTCCGGCCCGGAATGGTCGCTTTGCTCGCCATGTCGTTACTTTCGACCGTGAAAATACCACAACCCGTTATTTTCACAAAAGCACAAAAACGATAATAAGCCAATTCCTTGTTTTCACGCCCGCAAATTGAGGTTTTGGGCCTTTTCCAGCCCCATTCGTCGTTTTTGTCCTGTTTGTCCCATGCGTTCGACAGTCCCTTGGCGTTCGGATCACTCGCAACCACGTGAAGTCGGTTGTCGTTGATAATTTCAATGCGCTGTGTATTCGGTCGCTCTCGAAAGACAAAATTGGCCCGCTGCGCTCGAAGGGAAATTAGTTCGCGCTACATGGCTCGCCGGCGCGGCTCGCCCCGCCCCGCCTGCCCGTCCCCTTTGCCCCTTCCGCCCTATCCTTCAAAAAATTTTTCGCGGCTGACGCCTTGCGGCCGTCAGCCGCCATTGCTTTTTTCTCGCCAAACACTGCACTTCCGGGTATCGCCTTCGCATCGGGTGGTGCTTTGTGCCCACCTGTGCAGCACCACGAACCATACCACCGCGCAAATCCTATGGCAGCCAAAGCCCGTCGCACCACGCATCGCAGCTCCACCGGCAAGAAACTCTACGCCGTCCGGGACAAATCCGGAAAGTTCAAGGACATCCAGACCTGCGAGCGCGCCCACCGCGCTGACCTGGCCAAAAAGAGCAAGGCCGAAAAGAAGGCCTGAGCACCCCGCAAAATGTCTTGCGCGGCTGACGCCTTGAGATCGTCAGCCGCGCCCCCATTTTTGTACTGGGCCTCACGCCGACCCAGATCTGCGCCAAAGGGTGGCAACCCTCTGGACACCGTGTTCACAGCCCCCGCAACTTCCGCTGCGTAATCGTCCGGGTCTTCGTCGCCACCAGATACCGCAAACAATCCGCAGCGTCATCGCCCCCAACGCCATCCTCGTCCGCATCAACTTTCAGCACGTCTTCGGGCCGGTTCGGATCGTGTTGCAGCGCCGGCAACGTCTCAATCAACCGCCCGCACCGCTGGTGAATGAACAGCGTCGGCCGGACGATTACCCCTCCCTCTGGCTCGTCGCCCCCATATTTGGCGGGTGGCCCGGCCACCTCACCTAACCCTTGCATAACTTCTGCCCAACCGTTCACCTGGTCGGTGTTCGCCGCACGCAGCGTGATGCCCTGCTTCGCGTATTGCGCCGCAATCGTCGTCCCGTCGCTCTGCCGGCTGAAAACGTCCGCCCCGGCCACGAACCGTTTCAAATCTGAAATCTCCAATAGCCGCGTTTCCACTTGCTCCGCACTCCGCAATCCGCGTTCCGCATTGATTCTATGCCGGGCGAGCATGGCCTTGATCGCCGTTTCCCAGCGCTGCTTCGTCTCATCCGTTTTCTTGGCGACGAGGTGTTCCATGACCTCCTGCCAGGTGCGTGTGGCCAGTTTGGGATCAGTGGCGTTGAGATACACCTTTGCCAGCCCGAGGTTGATGGACGGCTGGCGTTCCGTTTCGTTCATGGCGGCAACTTTGGTTTCCGCCTCCGCCTTCACGCGGGTTTTCAGGCTCACCGAATTGCCCGTCACATTGTCGAAGGCATACCACATGCCCCACGAGCGTTTGAACTTGCGATACCGTTGCGTCATATCCTGCGCTTTCATTTTTGTAGGATATGAGGACTGATTGGCTCTCGCATCCGGGCACGCGGCGTGTGTGTGCCGTGTTCGTGCCGGATAGTGAGCGGGAGCTAAAACCGTTGAAGATATCGTTGAAGATTTTCCCTCCGACCCCAACAAAACCCCTATAAACAAAGGGATTTAGCTGGAGGCGAGGGTCGGAATCGAACCGACGAATGAGGCTTTTGCAGAGCCCTGCCTTACCACTTGGCTACCCCGCCCACCGCCGCCATCCTATGGCGGCTCCGGTCCGGTCTCAAGTGAATTGCTCACGCTGTCCCATTTATTTTCGGTCCGACAACATTCAATTGACGCTGGACGTTCGCGGCACGACACGGCGCCCGATCCGGGTAATTTCATCGCGCGCCAGTGCCGCAAGGCAGCGCGGATACAATTCGTGTTCCGCGGCCTGGATGCGGGCGTGCAGGGTGGCGGCGGTGTCAGTGTCCAGCACCGCCACGGACTGCTGTCCGATGATCGCGCCGGTGTCCACGCCGGCGGTCACGAAATGGACGGTGCAGCCGGTGATCTTGACGCCGTAGTCGAGCGCCTGCTGCCACGCGGCCAGGCCCGGAAATGCGGGCAGCAGCGAAGGGTGGATGTTCACGATGCGGTCGGGGAATGCGCGCAGAAAGGGGTCTTTGAGTACGCGCATGAAGCCGGCCAGCACGATGAAATTCGCGCCGGCGTCGCGCAGGGTGGCGACGTATTCCTGCTCAATGCCGTCTTCCAACCGGGTGCGGAATTTCCCCGGCGCGATGTAGCGGGCCGCAAGCTGGCGCGATCGGGCTTCCACTAAAATTCCCGCCGTCTCGACATCGCTCAAGACCAGACTGATCTCGGCCGGAATTTTTCCAGCCGCGATGGCGTCGGCGATAGCGACAAAGTTCGACCCGCGCCCCGAGCCGAGGACGCCCAATCGGAATGGGGTGACTGCGCTCATGCGGCGGAATTGGTGGCGCGCGGTGGGCGCGACGCCGTTTGCTGCGTGAGAAGGTGTCGCGCTTCTGCCCAATATTCTTCGGCCAGGATGAACCCGGGGCATTCCGGTGCGCCGCAGCGGCAAACGTGATTTTGAAAATCTTCCAGGTCGTAGCCGTAATTGAAGGTCAGTTCCTCGCCCGTGGTGATCGCGCGCAGGGTGTTGATGAAAATCCGTCCTTCGTCCCATTCCGCCTCGCAATTTGGCGCGCAACTGTGGTTGATGAACCGGGCTGGATTCCAAGTGACGTTGCCGTCCAGATCCTTCTCGGCATCAATGGTGAAGATGTAGGCGTTATCCGCTTCGCAACGCCGCTCCGATTCCGCCTTGCTGATATAATTGCCGACATATTCGATGATACGCGTCCCGGCGGGGATGTCCTGACGCGCATAGCCGCCCGTGCCATGGATGTGCGACTGCCGGATTTCAAGGAATTGGTTTCCTTGCTCGATCGGAATAGAATAATTGGCGTGGCTGGATGCTCCTGATGCCATAAGCGGCGGAGAGTATGCCTCAAGACGCGGGAATGTCGAATCCGTATTCCCGGCAAAACGCCTGAATCGGCGCGGCAATTTCGACCGGTCGGCGGGTGAACGGATCGCGATAGGCGAGGCGGATCGCGCGCAGCCCAAGCTCCACGCCGATCTGCGGTCGCCCGTAAAGTTTGTCGCCAACACATGGCGTACCCGCTGTTGCCAGATGAATCCGGATCTGGTGCGTGCGACCGGTGACGGGGCGAGCTTCGACCAGGGTTTGCCGCAACGTGGGGGATTGTCCGGGACGCAAATTTTTTGCGGGCGAGAATTTGCCGGGCCGGGTTGCAGCGTCCGCGGCTTGGCGGAATTGAGGTGGCGCGATGGTTTGCAACACCCGGAAATGGGTTTCAGCGGTTTTGCCGTGTCGCTCATCCACGCGCTGACGACCTGCGCGCCCAGGGTCCGGGCCGAGTTTTTTGGAGCAGGTCCATTCCACTTGAGCGGGCACACCGGTCACCACCGCAAGATAGGTTTTTTCAATCCGACGATTTTCAAAGAGGACCGCAAAGGTTTTCACGGCGCCCGGGCTCTTGGCGAAGAGCAACAAACCCGTGGTTTCGGCATCCAGCCGATGCACGTAGCGCAGAAATTTCAGTCCGCGGGCGCGCGCCCAAAAATCTCCCGCCGCGATGGAAGATACGAGGGCGGCTTGCAAATTGCGGTTGGTGCGTTGCCAGGAGAACGGCACAAGCATCCAGTGACGCGGTTTGTCAATGACCAGAACGGAACGGTCTTCGTAGAGAATCGGGATGGGCGGTTCTCCGGGGAGTTCGATGAAATCTGGCCTGGCCACGCGCCAAGACTAACGCCAGCGGCCGGTGGCAAAAGCAAGCGCAATCTCGCGGGGCGCGATCATCCGGATGCGTAGTTCTGGACGGGAATGACCTCGCTGACGGTGATGGCCCGAATCAGCACCAAGTTGACGTGCTTCAAGCTTTTTTGCGCCGCGTACTCGACCGCTGCTGAGCCGGAACGAAACGTCAGCGCCGTCTCCGGCTGCGTGGTCCAGAGACCGGTCGCCGTCAAATAACGCCGGGTGGCGTTGTCCTGGAGGATGACCTTGGTGGCGTGGCGACTCAAAAACTCCGTGTCGCAGCTCGCCGCCGTCTGCGTTGCCAGGGATGTGCAGGTGCCGGGTTTCATGATGCGTTAAGGTGGCGGGATTCGCGGGTTTGCGCCATTCGGTGGCTTCCCGCAAAATCGGCTCCGTTCCCGGCTCACCGCGGGCCGGGGGTTTCACCGGGGCGTGTCGGCAATGCTCGCCATCCCGGCACACCACGTAGTCTGGAGAAGGGGGAGCTCCGCCGTCGTCCGCTGGCCAGTGTGGCGCGCAGGTGGAAACGTCCAAGGTTCCGCTGGAAAACCGGCCGGGGTTTTCTTATTCTTGCGGAGAGGAAATGATATGAACCGGAAACTTTCGCGTCGTTCCGCGTTGGGCCGGGTGGCGGCCGGCGCGGTGGTGGCGACCACGGCAAATCTGGCGGTCGCCGAGCCGCAGGCGGATCCCGCTGCAGTCCCCCGGCGGAAAGGCAATATTCGCCACTCCGCCTGCAAGTGGTGTTACGGCAAATTGTCCACGGCGCAACTGGCGCGCGCCGGTCGGGAGCTGGGTTTGGTGGCGCTGGACCTGATTGATCCGCCCGACTTTCCCGTCCTCAAAGAACACGGGCTGGTCTGCTCGATGGTCAACGGGCCGTCGGTGGAGGGTCTGGGCGGGATCACCCGGGCGTTTAACCGTCTGGAGCATCACGACAAATTGGTGCCGGCGTATGCGCAGCGCATCAAGGAGGCTGCGGACCACGGCTACGAACGGGTGATTTGCTTTTCGGGCAACCGCGACGGCTTGCCGGACGAGCAGGGACTGGAAAATTGCGCCATCGGGTTGCGGCGGTTGGTGGGAGTTGCGGAACGGCACCGCGTGACCCTGTGCATGGAATTGTTGAACAGCAAGCGGGATCATCACGATTATCAATGCGACCACTCCGCCTGGGGCGTGGAACTGGTGAAGCGCGTGGGGTCCGAGCGGTTCAAATTGCTCTACGACATTTATCACATGCAAATCATGGAAGGCGACGTGTGCGCCACCATCCGGGAGCATCACGCGTACTTTGATCATTACCATACGGGCGGGGTGCCGGGACGGGCCGAGATTGATGACTCGCAGGAATTGTATTACCCGCGCATCATGCAGGCGATTCTCGCCACCGGGTTCAAGGGTTACGTGGCGCAGGAGTTCATCCCGCGTCGCGACCCGTTGACGTCGCTGCGCCAGGCCATTCAGCTTTGTGACGTGTGATCCGGGAGGCGCCGGAGATGACCTGGCGGCCCGTTGAAAAATTCGATGGGCCTCGAATCCGTTTGTGATTAAGCTGCCGGTTACTGAATGAAGGACTTTCCAGCCCCCCTAGACCTGACCCGGGTCAGAGTATTCCCCCTGGCCGAACGGCAAAGCTTGAATTCGATTGACCGGGCTTTCGTGGCGCCCGACTTCGTGGGTGAGCCGCCGACGCCCGAACTGGCGGCGGCCATCACGGCTTGCGGCGATCACCTGCGCGCGGCGCGCGCGCGCGGCGCCAGCGTGATGCTGATTTATGGCGCGCATTTGGTGAAGAATGGATTGGCCCGGGTGGTCAACGCACTGATCCAGCAGGGCTGGCTGACGCATCTGGCCACCAATGGGGCGGGGACGATTCATGATTGGGAGATGGCGTTTTTGGGGCGTTCCGAAGAGAGTGTGCGAAAGAATGTGGCCACGGGAACTTTCGGCACCTGGGATGAGACCAGTCGCTACATCCATCTGGCGTTGCTGGCCGGGGCGCTGCGCGGAGAGGGGTTCGGCCGGAGTTTGGGCCGGTTCATGCAGGAAGACGGCACGACCCTGCCGACCACGGACGAGTTGGCAGACGCGCTGCGTCGTGCGCCCGGCCATCCGTTGGCCCCGGCGCGGGCGGATTTGTTGCAGACCATGATCCGGCTGCAACTGCCGGCGGGCCGCCTGGAGGTGAAGCATCCGCACAAGGATGTTTCCATCGTCGCGCAAGCTTTTCAACACCGGGTGCCCCTCACCGTTCATCCGGGGATTGGTTACGACATCATCTCCAACCACCCCATCTTCAATGGCGCGGCGCTCGGGCGGGCGGGGCAGTGGGATTTTGCGCAGTTCGCGGCGGCGGTTGAGGGGCTGGATGGCGGAGTGGTGCTGAGTGTGGGTTCGGCGATCATGGGGCCGCAGGTATTTGAAAAGAGCCTGAGTTGCGTCAACAATCTGCGGCTTCAGGCCGGGCGGCCGATTGTGAAAAACCTGGGCATTTACGTGGTGGATCTGCAGCCCGGCGGCGCCTGGGATTGGTCGCAGGGCGAGCCCACCAAGGCCAACCCCGCCTATTACTTGCGGTTCTGCAAGAGCTACGCGCGCATGGGCGGCACGATGAAATATCTCGAATGTGACAACGTCATTTTCCTCACCCGGTTGAAACAGGCGCTCGGGGTCAATTAGATTTTTTCGCGTCCGCCGTAACCGGCGTCCAGGTCGTGCCAGAATTCCACAGTTTCTTCATCCTCTTCCCAGCAGAGGAAAACCTCCTTGCCGCCGATGAGCGCGGGAAAATCCACCAGACCACGCTCCAAGTCCTTGATGAGGATTCCCCGCCGCGCAAATTCGCCCAGGGTGGTCTGCAGGCCCGCCACCGCGCGGACCCATTGATTGACCAAATCCCCACCCAGATCATGACCCGGGCCTTGCAGCGAGGTCAGACGTTTGTCGTCGCGCTCGATTTGTTCCCGGAACCCCTTGAGTTGCGCCAGCCAGCCGCGCAGTTCCGGCAACATGGCGGTCGCTTCTTCCGGGGTGAAATGTTTTTGGAAGCGATAGTTCATGGTGGGGAAACGGATTTTAACTTGTCCAAAATGCTCTCGTTTGGCGCCAGTTCCACCGATCTGGACCAGGCTTCGCGCGCCGATTGCATTTCTCCCAGGGCGGCATAAATGTCACCGAGGTGATCGTACAGGATCGGGTCCGGCGGCTCTGATTTGGCGATGGCGGCCTGCAGAAAAGGCAGCGCGCCCCTGGCATCGCCCTGTTTGAACAGCACCCAGCCCATGCTGTCGAGAAACGCGCCGTTGTCGGGTTCCAGCCGGAGGGCGCGTTCAATCAGGGTCCGCGCGCGCTTCAGGTTTTCGCCGTGCTCTGCCCACATGTAGCCGAGGTAGTTCAAGACTTCGGCATTGTCGGGAGCGAGCGCCAGGGACTTTTCCAGCGAGCGGGCGGCGGCGCGGCGGTTGCCGGTGCGTTCTTGGGCCGCGCCGAGCTGGAAATAAAAGCTGGCGGTGAGCCGGTTCGTTTCGTCCGCCTGGCCCAGGGTCGCCGCGCGTTCAAAGTGTTCGAGCGCCTGTGCATATTTCTGCTGCTCGTGATAGGCCAGTCCGGTGAGGTATTCGAGCGTGAAACTGTCCGGGTTGCGCTGGCGCTGCGCCTGCAAGGCCTGCAGCGCGATCTCCGTCTGACCGGCGGCGAGCCGGGCCAGCACCAGGTCAAACTGCGCCGTCTCAAATTCCGGATTGATCTGCAAGGCGAGTTGGAACTGCCGGATGGCATCCGTCCAGCGCTTTTGTTCCATCGCCAGGCGGCCCAGCAGATATTGTGCGCCGGCGTTGGCCGGATTGTCCCGGATGAGGGCGTTCAATTGCTCCAGGGCCGGCTCGTAATCCCGGTTGCGCAGGTAAATTTCCGTGAGCTTGGTGCGCAAGAGATCACGCAGGGGCGCGGTGGGAGTGGTGTGATCCAGCGCGGCCTGGTACAAACGCGCGGCAGCGGCGGAATCACCCAGTTGATTGAACCCGTCCGCCAGTTGGATCTGCTGCAACGCGGACAGGGTGCCGGCGGTGTTCACCTGTTGCAACAGGGTCAGTGCCTGCGCGCGCGCCGCGTCGCGCCGTTGGGGGGAACGTTCACCATAGTCCAGATACAAGGTCGCCAGGCTCAACTGGTACTCGGGAGCGGGTTCAGGTTGGGCTCCGGCTTCACCCAGCACGCGCCACGCCTTTCCCAGCTGCCCGATTTGCACATAATTCAAATACAGATTATTCCAGGCAGGAAAGAACCGGGGCTGGCGGCGCACCGCCGCGCGGTTGGCGGCGATGGCTTTTCCGGATTCGCCGAGCTGGGAGCAGACGAAACCCAGTTGCAGGTAAAGCTCGGTTGCGGCATCGGGCAATTGTGTCGCCCAGCCCAGCACCTCCTGTGCTTGTTGAAACCGGCGCTGTTCGATCAACCGTTTGGCCACCTCGGCCAGCAGTCCGGCATCGGTGCGATCCAGTTTGGCGGCCCGATAAAACTCATCACTGGCCGCCGCGGGATCGTCATTCAACGCCAGGAGGATGCCCGAGGAATAATGGGCGAAGGCGGCGGCGCGGTCGTTTAGTCCGGTTTCGGAGTCTGGGCGTGATTCAGCGGCTGGATGCGGGGTGCGACAGCCGAGCGGACCAAGCAGCAGACCCAGCCCGGCTCCGGCAATGAGGACGATGGAATGCTTCATGCCCGGTACACAAAAGCACGCGCGGCGACGCGGAATTTTCCGGCCGCCGGCGTGGTGGTAAAGAATCGAACCGCGCGGCTATTTCTGCCAAGTGCGCTTCTTATGACGATTCAAGCGCAGCTTCTTGCGCCGTTTATGTTTGTTGATCTTCGCCTTACGGCGTTTTTTCAGAGAACCCATAGGGTGCGGCAGTAATACTGCAATCCGGACGCCAAGCCAATCTGAAACTTTGACCGGGCCTGACGCAGCCGGTTGGTTCACTCGGTCGTGATCCAGGTAAAATGGCTGCGTCCGGCCGGGAACGGCAGTTTGCTCCCCGGCACTTTCACCGGCGCTTTCCCGGCAGGTGCGGGTGCAGGGCAATCCGGCAACAGCGGCAGTGCCTGCCGTTGTTTGAATGCGGGATTGATTTTCTTCGTGTTGTGCTTCATGAATTCGACGTCCCAACCAGAGCAACCTCCTGGCGCACAGGCCACAGGTTGGGACGGCGGCAGTCGCGGAAAATTCAAAACCAGCCGCTGCTGTCCGTTGTTTTAAGTTCTCCTGTTGAATTTCATGTCCCAACTTTATGCAAACTCCGGAGTTCCCGGGAGCATCGGTTTGGGGCCGCGGTCGCGCATGGCGGGAAGGCTGTTCAAGCAAAGGACAATCGCCTGAAGATCCGTACCCGCAGGCGTGCCGAGTCGGCCCGGGTTTGGGGCGGCACCCCGTTCAGCTGGCCGGGGGTCTGGCGCCATAGACGTTGCGTTGCGGCCGGATTCAGTGATAGATTCCGTGTCATTTCAGGCCAGCATGAGGAATAACCGCAGCGCCCCCGATGATTGGCACGTACGGCCCGATGCCGCCACTCCCGGCAACAGTGAGTCCACGGTGAAAAATCATCTGCTCGAAATCTTCCCGCAACTCGGTGTGGAAACCCGCGGCGCGGCCGGCATGCGGGTGCTGGAAGCGCCCGGCGCATCCCCCGCCGCACCCCGGTGATGCAGTTGAATTATCAAGTTCTGGGACAGGGGCCGCCCCTGTTGGTTCTGCACGGTTTGCTCGGCTCCCTGGATAATTGGAAACCTTACGCCCGGGCGGTTGCGGACCGTTTTCAAGTATTCCTTTTGGACATGCGCAACCACGGTCGTTCGCCCCACGCCGACGCCTGCAACTACGACGTCATGGCCGGGGACATTTCGGAGTTTGTCAATGACCACGGCTTGGGCAGGGTGCATTTGCTGGGGCATTCGATGGGCGGAAAGGTCGCCATGCGTTTTGCCCAATGCCATCCTTCGCAACTGTGGAAACTGGTCGTGGCTGACATGGGGATACGGGAAAATCCGCCGCGTCAGGCGGAGCTTTTGTCCGCCATGCGCGCCCTGGATTTGCGAGGGCTGCAGCAGCGCACCGAAGCCGAAGCCGCCTTGTTGCCGGCGGCGCCGGACCAAAGGTTGCGACAGTTTTTGATGAAAAACATCGGGCGTGATTCTCACGGGCGCATGTATTGGAAGTGCAATCTTGAGAGTCTTTGGGCGAATTACCGGCACCTTTTGGCCGCATTGCCGGCAGCACCGCCGGTGGTCCGCCCCACGCTGTTTGTCCGCGGGGAGCGTTCGGATTACGTCCGGGATGTGGATCTGCCCGCATTGCGCCAGGCGTTTCCGCTCGCCACCGTCGAAACGATTGCGGGTGCGGGGCACTGGCTGCACGTGGAGGCGCCGGCGGAATTTCTGCGGCGCACCTTGAAGTTTCTCGGTGAGGATTGAAGCGACGCGCCCAAGGCCGGGGACGCGAACGAAACGCTCCAAAAATTTCCGCGGGGCGAATAAAAAGCTTTGCTTTTTCCGGACCCGCCCGGCCACACTGACGGCCGTTGTTTTTGTTTGTTGCAGCCCGGTGCTTGCACGGTGGTCGGTTCCTCACGACGAGTTAAAGCACGCGGACTTTTTATGACTGTACCAATATTGTTAGCGGCGGTGGGAACGCCCCGCCCCCCGACGGTTCCTGGAGGATTCAGCATTTGGAAGCAGGCCACGCCGGAAGCGCAGGTCATCATCGTCATTTTGATTTTTTTCTCGATTGCGGCCTGGACGGTGATGGCGTTCAAGACCGTGCAAATGCGGCGCGCCCGCAAGTTGAACCTGTATTTTCAGGCGGAATTCAAACAGCAGAAATCCGTGCTGGAAATGTTTGACCGGCGGATCCAGGCGGAGGGTTGCCCGCTCTTCGCCGTCTATCAAGCGGGCAGCATTGCCCTGGACACGCGCCTGAAGGGGAGCGCCGAGGCGGCGCGCAAAAGCTCGGTTTCGTTGAAAAGCATGGAACACGTCAAACGCCTGATTGAAAACGCGGTGGCCCAGGAATCGTTGAAGCTCGAGTCCGGTTTGATCTTGCTGGCGATTGCGGTGAGCGGCGCCCCGTTCCTGGGATTGCTGGGCACGGTCTGGGGCGTGATGGACACGTTCGCCGGCATTGCGCGCGCGGGCAGCGCTTCGATGTCGGCCATGGCCCCCGGTGTGGCCGCCGCCCTGGTCACCACCGTGGCGGGACTGTTGGTGGCCATTCCCTCCATGTTCGGCTATAACTGGCTGGTTCACAACCTGCGCGTGCGCAGCGTGGAATTGGATAATTTTGCACAGGAACTGGTTTCCAAAATGGAGACCGAATATCTGCAGGATGAATGAACGGAATTTTCCTGAATCGATGGCCGAGACCGGTCGTCCGTGCCTGGGGGCACGGCGGGGTGGAGACGACGGGAAGCGCGGGCGCAGCCCGGCGCGGGCCCGGAATGCAATGGATGCCCGGATAATGAGATGAGACGGTTTTCCCAACGCAGTCATTTGGTGACGCTCAGCGAGATCAACATCACGCCGCTGTTGGACCTGGCGTTTGTGTTGTTGATCATTTTCGTCATCACGACGCCGTTGCTGGAAAAGGGCATGGACCTCAATCTGCCGACCAGCCGCAACGCCGTGGATCGTCCGCCCGATCGCAACAACGTGCGCGTGGTGGAAATTAACGCGGCCGGTCAGTACGCCCTGGAAAAGCGCCCGCAAGCCCTGGGCCAAATCGTCGCGAGTCTGGCGCAGGAATTTCGCGCGAATCCCAATCTGATCATCTACGTCCGCCCGGATGAGAACAGCCGGATGAAGGATTTTGTCGCGCTGACGGACGCCTGCACGGGCGTGGGGATTTCACGGTTCTCCATTCGAACGCAATCGCCGGCAAGACGATGAGCCAGTTGCAAAAAAAATGCCTGGTCGGTTCGATGACCATGCACGTTCTGCTCCTGCTGACGTTGCTGGCGGGCGCGGCGTTTTTGAGCAAGAGCCGGAAACCGCTGGACGTGCCGGAAATCACCTTCGAGCCGGCGTTTCTCATTGACGAAAAATTGTCCAATCCCGGCGGGGCGGCGCCGGGCGGGCCAGCACCGGCGCCATCACCAGTGCAATCCGAACCGCCTCCGGCGACGCCGCCATCAACACCCCGGCCCGCGCCGCGTCAACCGCCCGTCCAGGCGGTTGAACCCGAGCCCGCTCCGGCAGTCGTCAAGCCCCTCGCGAAGAACGCCAATGATCGCGACGCGGAGAAACTGCCGAAGGCCAAGCCTGTGCATCAGGTTCTGGTCAGCAGGACCAAAGTGCCACTGAACCAGACCGCCCCGGTTCGCAATCCGAAGGCGGCAAACCGCGACGATTCGGCGTCGTCGCAACACGCATCGTTGGCGGGCGCACTCCGGGATGCCCGGAAGAATTTGAGCCGAAACCTCTCCGCCGGCACGGACGTGCGGATGCCCGCCGGCCAGGGCGGTGGCAGCGGGGCGGCGTACGCCAATTACGCCCAGGAAATCCAGCGGCGTTACAAACTGGTGTACGACCGGGAACTCCACCTCGCCGGCGACATCGCCGACGGCCAGGTCCAGGTGGAGACGGCCATTGTCATTTTACGGGATGGCTCGGTGAGCCGCGCCAGCATTGTGAAGCGCTCCGGCAATGCGGCGCTCGACCGGCTGGCCCAGCGGGTTTTGGATTCGGTTCGCCAGCTGCCGGCATTCCCGGCCGGCGCCACGGACGCGAGCCGGACATTTAACATCATTTTTGATCTCAAACCTAGAATTGGCACCGGATGAATCATCAACATTATCCCCGCACACTTGCAGTCATCGTCGCCTGCCTGGCCTTGGGCCATTTGCCGCTGTCAGCCCAGCAAACCATCACGATCCCCGGCACCTCCGGTCTGAGCGAAAGCCCGATTCCCGTCAATCTCTCAGGGTTCAGTGGCGAAGCGTTGGAGGTGATTCAGTTCGACCTCCTCGTGCAAGGATTCAGCCTGGCGGGCGCGGACACCGCGCAATACCTGTTGAGCGGCAGCAATGCCGGCAACGTCGTGGGCCGCGCCCAGGATCGCATCAACAAAAACATGCTGGTCAACAAAAGCTATACCGGAGCGAACCTCCGGCGGCAGGCGCATCAGTTTGTGGATGATTTTCTGGCGACGCTTGGACGCCGGGGAATCGGCGGCACCCGGATCGCCTTCGTGCATACCGAGGGGCGCAACAGCGAAATTTATGTCGGCAACTTTGATGGAACGGATGCGGCCCCGGTGACCCAGGATGATTCCACCGCCATTTCGCCCGCGTGGACGCCGGACAACCAGGCCTTGTGTTACACCTCCTACCGCAGCGGCGGCGCCTGGATCTATCTGCAAAATCTTGCGGCCCGCCAACGGACGATCATCGCCAGGTATCCCGGTTCAAATTTCAGCCCGGCCGTTGCCCCCGATGGCCAGCGGGTGGCCATGATCCTCAGCAAGTCCGGCACCGTGGACCTGTATGCGGCCAACCTGACCGGCAACGTCCTCACCCGGCTGACCCAGTCGCGCGAAGATGAATCCTCTCCCTGTTGGTCGCCCGATGGACAATGGATTTGCTACGCAGGCAAGATCAACGGCCGGCGCGCCCTTTACCGCATCGCCTCCGGCGGCGGCAAGCCCGAGCGCATTGCGACCAGCGGGGTTTTGAATCCGACCGAGCCCGACTGGTCGCCAGACGGCAAGTGGATCGTGTTCACCCAACAGCGGCGGGGTGGTTTTGATATTTGTGTCGTGCCGGCGGCCGGCGGTTCGGCAACGGTGCTGGTGGAGGGCGAGGATCCCTCCTGGGCTCCGAACTCGCGGACCGTGGTTTATACGCGCCGAAATGCCCGTGGCGGCGACCAGCTCTCTTTGCTTGACGTGCCTACCAAACAAACCAAAACTATCACCCGAATTTCGGGTAGCAACTCCCAACCCAGTTGGGCGAAATAACTGAAACCTGTCCCAAATCTTAAAACACATGAAAGCAATTCAACTGAGCTCCCTGCTGGCCGTCGTGCTGGCGCTCTCCCTGCTTGGCACTGGTTGCCAAAAGCGCGTCATTGGCCCCACGCCGATTAACAAGTCCGAAAGCCGGATTCGCCCGGGGGAAATTAGCGACAACCTGCCTTCCTACAATGCGAACAATTCCGGTTCGGGGGTTTCGGGCGCCGACCTGGATACCGCCACGGGAGCTCACGCGCAGTCTGGACAGTTCAGCCTCGACAACAGCACGCAGGATCGTGCGGCCCTGGCTGGTCATACCGTGCATTTTGACTTCGACAGCTCGGTGGTACGCAGTGACGAACGCGGCAATGTGGATGCCGTGGCGGGTTACATGCAGGGCAATCCCGCGGTGGGCCTGCTGATTGAGGGACACTGTGACGAGCGCGGCACGGACGGTTACAATGACGCCCTGGGCGAACGCCGCGCGTCGGCCCTGCGCGAGGTGCTGATCTCCCAAGGCGTGGCGGCGGAGCGCATCATCACCCAAAGCTGGGGGAAACGCCGGCCGGTGGATCTGGGCCACAACGAGGCGGCCTGGGCGAAAAACCGGCGCGGTGAGTTTGTGGTGCTCCACGCGAAATAGGCGGTGCGTTCGTCGGGTGAATCGGAGCGTGTTTTGGCGCTTTACTCACCCTGCATTCCGGCCTAGGTTCCGGGGACAGGTGATTTTATGAATATCATGTTTGCAGCAATGCTTGGCGGCTGGGAGATCGTACTGATTCTCGCTATTGCGTTGTTGTTGTTCGGTGCAAAGCGACTGCCAGAGCTGGCCAAGGGTTTGGGGTCGGGCATCCGGGAGTTCAAAAAAGCCACGCGCGAAGTCACCGAAGAAATCCACAACGCCGCACAGGAACCTCCTCCCGCACCTCGAAAGTTGCCTCCCTCCGGCGCAACCGCCCAAACGGAACCTCCATCCTCTGATACGCCGCAAACGTAACAGGTACGCTCCGGCGCATGGCGGATGATTCCGAGTCGGCACACTCCCCGCCCGAAGACGAGGGCGGGCCGGTAAAGTCGTTCCTCGAGCATCTCGAAGACCTGCGGTGGGTGCTGATCAAAAGCCTCGTGGCGCTGGGCGTCGCGATGCTGCTCTGCCTCATTGCCGGCGACCATGTCGTGCATGTTCTCAAGTGGCCTTTGGAGCATGCCAAAGTGCACTACCCCGGCACGAACCAGGTCGTCACCTTCACCTATGGCACCAACAAATTAGGGACGTTCACGCTGACCGACGCCCAGCAACAAGCGCTGGAGCTGGGGTCGAACCGGTTCGTGGCGGTGGAGATCGTGCCACAGAAGATCGGGACGAACCATGTCCTGGGCTGGCAGGTGAATCCGGATGCGGCGCTCGCCGTGGCGGCGCAAAAACTGGAAGTGGAATTAATCAACCTCAGCCCGGCCGGAGGGTTCATCGTTGCTTTTCAGGTGGCACTCTACGGAGGCGCGGTGCTGGCCGCCCCGTTCATCCTGTACTTCGTGCTCGCCTTCGTTTTTCCCGCCCTCCGGATTCGCGAGCAGAAATATGTCCGCCGCGGGCTGTATTTCGGGGGCGGACTGTTTCTGGCCGGGGTGGCCTTTTGTTATTTCCTGTTGATGCCGGTTGCGTTAGGGGCGTCGCAGTTGTATTCCCACTGGCTGGGATTTGGCGCGTTGCAATGGCGCGCCGAGGATTACATTAGTTTCGTCTGCAAATTCATGCTGGGCATGGGACTGGGCTTTGAGCTGCCCGTGGTGCTGTTGGTGCTGGTCAAAATCGGCGTGCTCAGTTACCGCGCCCTGCGCGGCATGTGGCGCTACATGATTGTGATCGTCCTGATTTTGGGCGGCTTGCTCACCACTCCGGAAGTGCTCACCCAGGTGATGATGGCGGTGCCGTTATATGGGCTTTACGAACTGAGCGTATGGATTGCCTGGTATTGGGAGGAGCCGGATCGGGCCAAGGTGCGGCGCCGGGTGGTCCTGGTGACGGTGTTGCTTGGTGGGGGCGCGGCGTTGCTGATTTGGAAATTTATCTGGCCGGCATTGCTCCATTTCTACCGCTGAATCCTTGTGTCCGGCAGGCCGGCCCCGGCGTGGCGTTGACCGACAAATTTTATTTTCATCATTCCCTCATTTGACTAGATTGGTCGAGGCTTGGGAGGCAGTCCCTGGCGCAGACAAATCTGGAAACATTATGCCACTGACACATACCAAAGACCTGTTCGCAAAAGCTCTCCAGGGCAAGTACGCCATCGGTGCTTTCAACGTCAACAACATGGAATTGATCCAGGGAATCGTGGAGGCCTGCGAGGAGGAAAAGGCGCCGCTGATCCTGCAGATCTCCAAGGGGGCCCGCCAGTACGCCAACCCGGTCTATCTCAAGAAACTCATCGAAGCCGCGGTCAGTCTGAGCAACATCCCCATCGCGGTGCATCTGGACCATGGCGACACCTTTGAACTGTGCAAGGAGTGCATTGATGAGGGATTCACCAGCGTGATGATTGACGCTTCCCACGAGCCCTTTGAGAAAAACGTCGAGATCACCCGCAAGGTCGTCGAATACGCCCATAAACATAATTGTTCGGTGGAATCGGAACTGGGACATCTGGTGGGGGCACAGTTTGACGAAGGCGAGGAAGGCGGCGCCCATTCCTCCAGCGGCCACTATACCAATCCGGACGAAGCGGTTGCGTTCGTGCGTGCAACGGGCTGCGATTCACTGGCGGTGGCGATTGGCAACAGCCACGGCGCCTATAAGTTCAAAGGAGAACAACACCTGGATCTTGAGCGCCTCAAACTCATCAAGAAGGCGCTTTCCGCAGCCGGCTTGGGCGATTACCCGTTGGTATTGCACGGCGCCTCCAGCGTCCCCCAGTATCTGGCGGACGAAATCAACCAGTACGGCGGCCACATGCCCGATACAAAGGGCGTTCCGGAGGAGGACATTGAGATTGCGCGCCGGGTTGGCTGCACCAAAGTGAACATTGACACCGACCTGCGCATGGCCATGACCGCTGCGATCCGGAAGGTCTTTGTGGAAAACCCGAAGGAGTTTGATCCCCGCAAATACCTCGGACCGGCTCGTAAAATGGTGAAGGACCTCGTGCGTCACAAAGTAAAGAACGTCCTCTGCTGCGCCGGCCGCGCCTTTGATTGAAGCCCCGCTGCGTTGGAGCGTGGGCAGTTTGCGGTGTTGCCAATTGATCCTCGCGTCCCCCCGCTGCCAGTCGCCACCCCGCGTTGAAAGCTGCTCGGAAATTCAGCGGGATGCAGATGCAGAATTGAATTCATGCGGCTCGCCCCTCGGGCTTTTCAGCGGGCCAATTTCCGTCCTTTTAGTGGAATATTAACTTGGGCTGCGCCAGGGGGTCGGGATCTTCAACGCGGCAGATTCGATCAGTCGTTACGGCCGAGTTCCGGCGAAAGTGAACTGCGATCCCGTGCCGCCGTTGCCATCTGCAACAACCAGTCACGGGTGACTGGTTTTGCTGTGAGTTGACGTCCTCGATAATGTTCCGCATCGGTCCACCTGGATTGCCGCATTCCATGTGCGCACCGCTGAGCTAAACATCAGCTGGTTTGTGATCACCAGCTCCCGGCAATCCTTCCCATTGGATGTCCCGTATTCTGAATGCTTGCTGAAGTTGCTGCATAACAATAGCGCAAAAATGACACACCATGGTTTTATTTAAATCGCGGAACAATGTCATTATGGCTCGCTTTTTATATTCGTAATTTCTGGAATATCGCGATTTATTGGGCTTTTTGCCGATTCTTAGATTGGTATTGAAAGAGCTTTAGATGTCTCGTTGAGAGTAAAAATCGAACTAAAAATAAGAGAAAGGAAAAGATTATGAACATTGTGAAATGGCAAACTCCTACATTGGCGAATTGGCCGAGTCTGGGCAGGCTGTCCGACCTGCGTGATGAGATTGATCGTTTCTTTGATTCACCATTCCCCGGACTGACGCGGACGTCAGATTTGCTGGCGGGTTGGACCCCGGCATTGGATGTCTATGAGGATAAGGATAGTTACACGGTCAAGGCGGAATTGCCCGGCATGAAGAAGGAGGACATTGAAGTCTCCCTGCACGAAGGCCTGTTGAGCATTTCCGGAGAACGCAAGAGCGAGGCGAAAAAAGAAGACGCCGAGGTTTACCGGTCGGAGCGCTTCGTGGGGCGTTTCCAGCGCACGGTGACCTTGCCGGCGCCAGTAACGGCCGACAAGGTCAAAGCGGCGTACAAGGATGGTATCCTGACCATCACACTGCCGAAGTCCGAAGAGGCGAAACCGAAGCAGATCAATGTCTCGGTCAACTGATTGAATCATCCTTCCGGCGGGTCTTCGCGGCCCGCCGGAGGCAAACAACCATCACCAATTCAAGGAGAATTATGACAGCTCTGATTAAGAAGGATCAAACCACTGCCGAGGCCGCGCGCGCGGCGGCGGTTCGCTACGTAATGCCGGATGTGAACATCTACGAAAGCAAGGACGGCTATACGATTGAAGCCGACATGCCCGGGGTAAACAAGGAAGGGCTTGAGGTGACGTTGGAAAACAATGAGATCACCGTGACGGGACACCCGGTCAGCGAAGGGGTGGCCGGTGAGGTGCTGTTCCGGCAACGTCATGGGTTGAGTTACCGGCGTGTGTTTGAATTGGATCCCGCAGTGGACACCAACCGAATCACCGCCAAAATGCACCAAGGGGTGTTGTTTCTCAACCTGCCAAAATCTGAAGCGGTCAAACCGCGGAAGATTGTCGTCAGCGAGTGAGGAACGACGAAAAGGCCACGGTCTTGCGCCGGGATTGAACGGGCCCGCGAATGGATGGTTCGCGGGCCCGTCAACATGTTCGCGTCCGCCGACAGCGCCCGACGCCGGGGCGCGCGCGGATCGCCGTCGGGGTGCGGGCATTTCCCGCACTGTAAAGTACGCGGTGGTGCTGTTTGGACACAGGCTGGCAATCACTGGCGGGTCGCACCGATGGAAGGAGCCATCCCGTCGCAAGTTTTGCGTGGGCCGGTCGGGATCCGGGGAAGGCGGTGTGAAACATGCCCCGGGAGAGCCCGGGAAAAAGCACGGCGTAAGTTGTCCGCTGCGGATTGTGGAGGGCGGCGGGTTGGTGTGCACCCGAAGTGAACCTCTTACAACTCCGATTCGTCTTCGGCGGCCAGGCTGGAGGCGCGGGTGACGCCACCCAAGCTTTTCAGTTCCGCCATCAATTCATGGCTGCGCGCCGGATTCCGCAGGAGCAACCGGTATGAAAGATCCACGCCCTGCAGATTTTCACTGGAGCGCTGACTGGCGCAGAGCACGGAGCGCGCGTGGCGCCGGAGCAGCTGTTGCAATTCCGGCAGCTCCGCGGCCGGGCGGCTCCAATGCAGGTTCAGGATCAAATCGTAGCGGTGGCGCGTGCCGAATCCCGAAATCCAGAAGTAGAGCATGATGGCCAGGATCGTCAGACAGCCAATGATGGCCGTGGTGAACTTCAGCGTGCCACAGGCGAGTCCGATGACGATTGTCGCCAGCACATACGTTGTATCCAGCGTGTCCCGCAGCACGCTCCGGAATCGGACCATTGCAAAAATTGCCATCAAACCAAACGCCACGATGAGGTTGTTGGACAGCACCATCATGACCAGCGCCACCAGCACGGGCAGCACGGTGAGCGAATTCACATAGGAACGCGAATAGGAGAGGCCGGTGTGGGTGAACATGTAGGTCCACGCCACGGCATGGCCGCACACGAATGCCAGCAGCAGGGCCAGCAGCAACACGCTGTAATCCGTCGGTACCGCCCCGTAGTCGCCTCGCAAAAACCAGTCACTCATTTTTCAAACCATTTGCTCCCGGTCTAATTCATCCGGAAAGCTGCCTGCATCTCCCATTCCGGCTCGTGCCGTTGGAAAAACTGTTCCCCGATGCTGGACACCCCGCCGCTGTATTTCATGGCCGCCCCCCGCATCAGGTTGAACCGGCTGACCAATGTATTAAACCAATTCGGATAGCGTCCTGTAAATTTCAATTCCAGCACCACAAATTCACGATAAATCCGGACCGGATTGGTCATGGTGGTTATCGCCAGATTGCCAAAGTAGGGTTCGACCTCAATATTCCGGTCCAGGGTGACCCGGATGGAATTATCGTGTGGACTCACCCACGCTTCGCGCAGGTAATGGTTGTGCAGCCGCGGCTGTGCGTTGAGCCGCTGTGACAATTCGATGAACCGTTGTAGCGCAGCGTAATGCCGCGGCTCGCGGGAAAGCAACTGTTCCGGGGGCGGTAATTGTCCCGCGATGACCATGGGCACGATGTCCCGCGGCACCGGGGCGCGCTTTTTCAAAATGGAATTGTCTATGCGTTGCTTGATTTCACAAAACACGGGGGAGCCCGCCGCGCCGTCGTAATAACGCAGTCGCAGTTTATAACGGTTCTTGTCGCCGTTCACCGTGGCGTGGTGCGTGTCCAATCCGAAGGAGTCCAGGTACACACTGTGGATTTCATAGGAGTTGTTGGGTTTCCCAACCGAAAAGTCGTCCAGTTCCAGGTAAGCGCTGACAAAATCCCGCAATGGGGTGACGATCCGATTCTTGATCAGGTATTTCAATTCGAACCGTTGTGGTTGCAAGCGATGATCCTGTGCCATTCGTCAACTCTGGTTGTGCATTACGCGTCCGGCCGTACTGTCCCGCGGAAGCTGCGGCTGCGGCTGCGGCTTCCCGGACGGCGACGTCCTGCTTCGCTTGTTTATACCACATTTTGGGCCGGTCCGGCATAAAAAACTGCGGACCTTCACCCGGTCCATGCAGTCACGATCCCGGCCGCGCCAGCGGCCGAGACGCCCCGGGGCGCCCCGGGAAAAATGCTTCAACCCCGCTGGCGCGGTCGCTAATCTGCAGGCATGGCAGCGGTTCGCGTTGGCATCATCGGCATGGGAAACATTGGCAGACACCATGCCGGTTATTTGTTGGCTGGCAAGGTGGCGCATTGCCAGCTTACCGCCGTTTGCAGCACCTCCCCGCACAAGCTCGCCGACTACGCGGCGCAGGGGGTGAACGTTTTTGACAACGCCGAAGCCCTCATCCGGTCGCGGGCCGTGGACGCGGTCATCATTGCCACGCCGCATTACCAACACGTCGCACTGGGAATCGCCGCCTTTGCCGCCGGATTGCACGTGATGGTCGAAAAACCCATCGCCGCCCACAAGGCTGATGCCGAGCGGTTGATCGCCGCGCACCGGCAGCACCCCGGCTTGCAGTTCGCCGGCATGTTCCAGCTCCGGCTCGAACCGCGTTACGCAAAAATCCGGGCGCTGCTGCAGCAGGGGGAGCTGGGGGAAATCGTGCGCGTCAACTGGATCAACACCGACTGGTTTCGCAGCGAGGCGTATTACACCAGCAGCGCCTGGCGAGCCACCTGGAAGGGCGAAGGCGGCGGGGTGCTGCTGAATCAATGCCTCCACAATCTGGACGTGCTGCAATGGCTGCTGGGCCCGCCCGCCCGCGTGCAAGGATTCTGCCAGTTGGGCCGGTTTCATCACATCGAAGTGGAGGATCACGTCACCGCCTATCTCGAATGGCCCAATCGCGCCACCGGGGTTTTCGTCAGCTCCACCGGCGAAGTGCCCGGCGCCAACCGCCTCGAAATTGTCGGCGCGCGCGGCACGCTGATCCTCGAACCGGAGCGGCTGCGGTTTCTCCACAACGCCGTGGACATGCTGGAATTCAGCCGGACCGCCAAGACCGGTTTTAGCAAACCCGAGACCGTGGTCACTGAAATCCCGTTTGATAACGCGCCCGCGCCTCACGCGGCCTTGATGCAAAATTTCATCAACGCCATCCGCACCGGCGAACCGCTGCTGGCTCCGGGGGAGGAAGGGCTCGCCTCCGTGGAACTGGCCAACGCCATGGTTTATTCCTCCCTGCGCCACGAGGCGCTCACGCTGCCGCTGAGCGGGGCGGCGTGGGAAGCCGAACTGCAACGACTCATTGCCGGCTCCAAACTGGAAAAAAAGGTCGTACCGACCGAAGCCACCGATTTCGCCAGTTCCTTTCGCCGCTGAGCCGCCCCGCTGCCAGGGGTGGTCGAGCGCGGGAACTCTCCTGCCGGCTTTGGCTGTGGCTGGAAATCGCCGGGCCGCCAAACCGTCAGGCACACCGCCTCCTGTTGCTTTCGTTCTTCGGGGCCGGCGCAAGCGCGCTGATTATTTTCGGCGGCGCAGTGAGGTCGTTGCTGGGCGGCATCCCGGTTTGATGTTCTCCCTGGTCGCAACCACTGCCGATCTTCATCATTTTCATCCCGCCGCGCAGGGCTCCGGGCGGGGCGAGAGGTTTCCCGGGGACTGTCGCCACTGGCTCGCCAGGCTGCCGAGCCGATGTTGATCCGGCCATTTTGGGTGTGGATTGTTAGCCGGCCCGCTGGGGACGCGCCCCGCGGCACGCTGGGTTTGGGGTCGGCGCTATTGAGCCGATTGGCTGCGGCGCAGCCTGTGTCATGTTTCGAAACCGGCAAAAGCTGCCGTGTGTGATGACAACCCCTCGGATTGGGAGGTGAAAACCGGCGTGCGGCGGTTGCGACCGGGCCGCGATTCAGACGGATACGGGCGCCGTGTATCAGTGGGTGGCCACGGATCGAGGTGAAGGTGCGCCCCGTGCATAGGCCGCGGATCACGGGCCCGGCAGGGATGGCGAGACTGCGGCGTACCGGAGCATCGGGCGGTTCTGAAGGATGCGTTTCTCCAGCGCGCAAAGTCCCGCGCGGAGCGAATTACGGTGGGATTTCGGCAAGGGACTGGGTGGTGTCCCAGCCGCCGCCCAGCGCGCGGATCAGCCCCACGACCGTGATGTTCTGCGCGCCCTCGAGTTGTGCCACGGATCGCTCGCGTTGCAGCGCGGCGCTTTGTGCGGTGGCCACTTCCAGGAAGGTCACCAGTCCGGCCGCGTAACGGTTGTTGGCAATTGCCAGCGCGCGTTTGGCGGCCGCCAGCGCGGCACGTTCGGCATCAAGCTGTGCGGCGAGGTATTGCCGGGCGGCGAGTTGATCTTCGACATCGGCAAACGCGTTCAATACCGTCTGGCGGTAATCCGCCACCGTGGCCTGATAGGTGGCGTGGGCGGCTGCCAGCTGCGCCCGGTTGTGTCCACCGGTGAACAGCGGCAGATCGAGGGCTGGGCCGACCGACCACATGCGGCTGGACCAGTTGAATGCGCTGCCGGCCTCAATTGATTGAAAGCCAGCCAGTCCGTTGAGGCGGAGGCGTGGGAAAAATGCCGCTTGGGCCACCCCCACCTGTGCGTTGGCGAGGGCCATCCGGCGTTCGGCGGCGGCGATGTCGGGTCGGCGCTCCAGCAGCTCGCTGGGCAGACTGGCCGGCACCAACGGCAGGCCTGGTTGCGCCTGGGGCGGGGGGGCGACGGAAAAGAGGGTGGCGGGCTGCCCGCACAAAATGGCGAGCGCATGCATCAACCGGGCGTGTTGGCGATCCAGTGCGGGGAGCTGGGCCTCGGCAGTGCGCAGTTGCGTTTCGGCCTGTGCGACGTCGAGGTCGGAAACGATGCCGCCTTTCCGCCGGTCGCGCGTCAGTTCAAGCGAGCGTCGGAATGTGTCAATGGTATCGGTCACCAGTGCCCGCTCGATGTTCAGGGCGCGCAAGGTGAAGTAATCAGTTGCCAATTCGGCCTGCAGGGCCAGTTGAACGGCGGCCAGATCATCCGCGGCCGCGGCGTAGGCGGCCTGTGCGGATTCGGCTTCGCGCCGCACCCGGCCCCACAAATCGGCCTCCCAGCCCAAGGTCAACGCGGTGGTGAAGGTGTTGTAGGTGTGGGCGGCGCCGGCGGCTTTGCCCGCTTGCGGTGCCTGGGCGCTCGTGCGCTGCCGCGTCGCCGCACCCGTGGCGTTCAGGTGTGGAAACAGATCCGCCCGGGTCAGATTGAATTCGGCGCGCGCGCGGTCGAACCGGGCCACCGCGCCGGCCAGCGTTTGATTTCCGTTGACGAGCAGGGTTTCGAGGCGGTGCAGTTCGGGGTCCTGGAAGACCAGCCACCATGTGCCGCGGGGCAGGTGGGCGGCGGGCGTGGCGATTTTCCACTCGTTGGTGGAGGAACCAAACCGGGCTGGCAACGGTTGTGAATCGAGCGCCTCCGGTCGCTGGTAATCTGGTCCGACGACGCAACCGGCGAGCAACGTCAGGCTGACAAGGCTGATGGCCGAACCCGGTTTCATTGGGCGGCCACCTCCGAGTGGTTGGCCGGCGCGACCTGCACGACCATGCCGTCGGTGATGAAGTCGGGCGGGTTTTCAATCACGCGATCGCGCAAGCTTAATCCGGACAGCACTTCCACGGTTTTGCCGAAATCGCGTCCGAGCGTGACGGCCCGTAAACTGACCTTGTTGTCGCCCGCCAACACCGCCACTTGCAGGCCCTCGGCGCGGAAGAGCAGCGCGTTGCCGGAAAGCTGGAGCACCTCGGGCGCGGCAGCTTCGTTGAAACGCACCTGCGCGTAACTTCCCGCCAGGATTTCGCCGTTGGGATTATCGACCTGCAGTTCCACTTGCAACGTGCGCGATGCCGGCTCCATTGCGCCGGCGGTGCGGGTCAACTTCCCCGTGAACGTGCGCCCCGGTAATTGCACAAAGGTCAGCTCGGCATTCTGACCGGGGACCAGACCCCGGACGTATTGCTGGGGGACACGCACGTAAACCCGCAGGGGATCCGTCTGTGCCATGCGGAACAACTCCGGGCCGTTGCCGGCGGTGATGAGCTGGCCGACGTCTGTGTTGCGTGCGGTGATGGTGCCGGTGAAGGGGGCCACGACACGGGCAAAGTCCTGCAGTTGCTGCAGGCGGTTGTAATTGGCCTGCGCGGCTTCGAGATGGGCCGTTTTCAAGGCGAGGTCAGATTGTTTTTCCGCCGTTTCCTGTTCGCTGACACTGGCGGTTGTCAGCAGGGCCGCCCAGCGATCGGCCGTGATTTTGGCCAGATCGCGGCCGGCTTGGGCTTGATGCACTTCCGCCTGCGCCTGGGCGAGCTGCTGGTCCAGTTCGGGGGTGTCAATTTCGGCCAGAACCTGTCCGTTGGTGACGCGATCGCCGATGTCCACAAACCATGCCTTCAAGTAACCGCTGGCGCGGGCATGGATGGAGGCCTGGATGAAGGCCTGCACATCGGCGGGCAGCGGGGTGCCCCAATCGGCCTTGGCGGAGGTGGGGCTGATCACGCTGACGATCGGGACGGATTCGGCGCGGGTGGCGGTGCTTAATTTGCGGCTGGCCACGGAGCGCGGCACGAGACCGATGGCCAGGCCGAGCAGAACCAGAATCGCGACGACCAGCGCCATGCGGCGCAGGCGGACGGGCGTGGGCGTTGCGGGGGAGGGAGAGGCATGGGTGTTCATGATGCTGCGGAGGGAGATGCCGTTTGCGACGGGCGTGGGTGGTGCAGGAAACTGAAAACAATCGGCACAAAGAACAGCGTGGCCACGGTGGCGAAGGCCAGTCCGCCGATGACGGCGCGGCCGAGCGGCGCATTCTGTTCGCCGCCCTGACCCAGCGCCAGACTCATGGGGGCCATGCCGATCATCATGGCCAGCGCGGTCATCAACACGGGGCGGATCCGTTGCACCCCCGCATCCAGGGCGGCGGCCACCGGCGCCATGCCGCGGGCGAGGTTGTCGCGCGCAAACGCGACGACCAGCACCGAGTTGGCCGTGGCCACGCCCAGACTCATGATCGCGCCCATCAGGGCGGGCACACTCAGGGTGGTTTGCGTCAGGAACAACCCCCAGACCACGCCGGCCAGTGCGCCCGGCAGCGCGGTGATGATGATGAACGGATCCTTCCAGCTTTGGAAGTTCACCACCAGCAGGAAGTAGATCAGCACGATGGCCATGAGCAATCCGCCTCCCAGACCGAGGTAGCTGGAGCGCATGGTTTCCGCCTGTCCGCGCAGCACCACGGTGCTGCCGCGCGGCAGTTCCGGTTTGATCTTTTCCACGAGCGGCTGCAGGTCCCGCAACACGCCGCCCAGGTCGCGCCCATCCACACCGCCATAAATGTCAATGACCGGCATGACGTTGTAATGGGAAACCACGGGCGGGGCATGGACCCGTTTCAAGCTGGCCACGTTGGCCAGGATTTGCCCGCCCGGCGATCCGGCAAGCCCGGTGCTGACGGGCATCGCGTTGAGTTGTTGCACCGAATTGATGGTGTATTCCGGGGCCCGGACATTGATGAGGTACTGCACGCCCACCCGCGGATTGAGCCAATACGCGGGTTGCACCTGGCTGCTGCCGCTCAAACCGAGCAACACCGAACGCGCCACGTCCTGCTCGGTCAGGCCGAGTTCGGCGGCTTTCACGCGGTCCACCTCCACGCTGAATTGCGGCAGGTTGTCGGGCTGTTGCACGCGCACGTCCACGGCGCCGGGAATTTTTTTGATGGCCTCGGCCAGCCGTACGGCCAGGGCGCGGTTGCGTACCTGGTCGTGGCCCACGATTTGCACGTCGAACGGCGCGGGCAGGCTGAAATTGAGGGTCTGACTGACGATGTCCGCTGGCAGGAAATAGAAGAGTGTGCCGGGGAACTCGCGCGGCAACCGGGCCCGCAACTGACGCACGTATTGCTGCGTGGGGGCGTGTCCGGGTTGCAGCGAGACCAGCACGTCCGCATCGCCCGGCCCAATCACGCCGCTGGTGTTGTAGCTCAGGTTGATGGAGGAATTCGGGATGCCGATGTTGTTGAGAATGCCGCCGAGCTCGGCGGCGGGAATGATTTGACGGATCGTTTCGTTCACCGCACCCGCCAGGCGCTGGGTTTCCTCAATGCGGGTGCCGGTCGGGGCGCGGAGATGCAGCAGGAATTGTCCGGTGTCCACGCTGGGAAAGAAGTTGCGGCCCAGAAACGGGGTCAACAACCACGAGCCCACGCACAGGACGAGGAAGCCGGCCGCGAAACCTTTGCGGAACACGAAGCAACTCGCGAGCAGGTGGCGATAGCCCTGGCGGAAGCGGTCAAAACCGCGCTCGAAGCCGTGTTGCAGGCGGAGGAACGGACGCAGCCAGCGCGGGGCCCGGGACAGCCCGGCGTGTTCGCCGCCGGTTTCCACATGGCGGTAAAACCACATCACGAGGGTGGGCAGCAGGGTGCGTGAGATGAGGAAACTGGAAAGGATGGCGAAGACCACCGCTTCGGCGAGCGGCACAAACAAGTAGCGCGCCACGCCCGCCAAAAAGAACATGGGCACGAACACGATGCTGATGCACAGCGCCGAGACAAACGCCGGCATGATGATTTCCTCCTGGCCGGCGAGGATGGCTTGCTCCAGCGGCTGGCCGGCCGCCATGTGCCGGTGGATGTTTTCAATCGTCACGGTCGCATCGTCCACCAAAATCCCCACCGCCAGGGCCAGGCCGCCCAGCGTCATCAAGTTGATGGTTTCTCCCAGTGCGCTCAAGGCGGCGATGGAGCAGAGCACCGCCAGCGGAATGGAGAGGGCAATGATGAACGTGCTGCGCCAGGAGCCGAGAAACAACAGGATCATGCAGGCCGTCAACGCGGCGGCGATCAGGCCTTCATGCACCACGCCGGAGATCGCCGCGCTGACGAAGAGGGATTGATCCGCAAACTCCCGCACATGCAAGTCCGGGGATTGCGCGGCCATCACCCGTGGCAAGGCGGCCTTGATGCCTTTAACCACCTCCAGGGTGGAGGCATTGCCGGCTTTCATGATGGTCAGCAGCGCCCCCCGCACCCCATCCTGGCGCACGGCGTTTTGCTGCGGCGTGTAGCCGTCATGCACCTGGGCCACGTCCCGGAGATGGATGGTCGCGCCCTGCACGACCTTGACGGGCAGATGGTTCAAATCGTCAATCAGACGCGCGTTGGAATCCACAGCCACACTGAATTCGGTGGTGCCGATTTTGGTCGTGCCGCTGGGCAGGATCAGGTTTTGGGCGTTGATGGCGCTGACGACTTCCTGCGGCAGAATGTGCTTGGATTTCAACGCTTCGAGGTTCAGGTCCACCGAGACCACCCGCGTTTTGCCCCCGTAGGGCCAGGGGATCATGGCGCCACGCACCGTGGAAAGCCCGATGCGCACCTGGTTGGCTGTGGCGTCAAAGAGTTCCTGTTCCGACATCTTCGGACTGCTGAAGCTGTATTGCGAGATGGGAACGGTTGACGCGCTGTATTGAATGACCAGGGGCGGCTGCATGCCCGGGGGCATCTGGCGCAGCATGGTCTGCGCGCCGGCGGTAATTTGCGCCACGGCGGAATCCACCGAGGCGCCCGGCTGGAGGAACACTTTCACCACGCTGATGCCGTTGTAGGAGGTGGATTCGATGTGTTCAATGTTGTTGACCGTGACGCTCAGGATGCGTTCATGGGCATAGGTGATGCGCTGTTCGACCTGTTTGGCGTCCAGCCCGGTGTATTGCCAGATGATGCTGACCACCGGAATGTTCACCGCGGGGAAGATGTCGGTCGGCATCCGCAGCAGAATGAGCGGCGTCAGCAACACCAGCAGCAGCGCTGCCACTACAAAGGTGTAGGGCCGGCGCAAGGCTAAACGAACCATCCACATAAATCTTCCCTACGCAGGTGAGTTGACTGACCGGTCAATTTCCGGCGGCCGCGCTTGAGGTTTTTGTTTGGCAGCCATGCGTGCAAGTCATCCAAGGGTGGCGGCGGGGGCGCCCATCAGGCTCAGGACGGCCGGACGCAGCTCCCGTAGCACTGCCAGATTGTTCCGAATCTTGGCGTGCAGCGTAAAGCCCAGGGTCGTGGAATAAATCCAGGTCGCCAGCGAACGCGGGTCCACCCCGACGAGCAAACCCTCGCGTTGCGCATCGGCGATGGTGCTGGTCAGATAACGCAGGTTGCGCTCGACAAGCTCTTGAATCTTCGCGCGAATCTTTTCGTCCTGGGTGGCGAGTTCGGCGCCCAGGCTGCCATACGGACAGCCGCACACGTGGCCATGCTTTTCGGCCCGGATTTTCTGACGCCTCTGAACATAGTCGCACCAGCGCCCGATGCGTTCCAGGGGGGGCGCTTGGGGGGAAAAAATCCGGTCCAGCTCGGGTTGCTTTTCGCGCCAGTCTTCCTCATAGGCGGCAACCACCAGGTCGGCCTTGGAGGGGAAGTAATGGTAAAAGCTGCCTTTGTTGACGCCCGCCTGCGCGCAAATTTGATCCACGCTGACCGCCCCGTAGCTCTGGTTCCAAATCAGGTCAAAGCCCACCTGGAGCAATTTCTCTTTGGCGTCGCTGTTGCGTCCCATGGTCTTGAACCGGAAAATTCGCGCGCCCGTTTGGTGCTGCGAACGGCACCCACGATAGGCGGGTTGACTGTTCAGTCAATTAAAACTTCCGGTGCCGGGATGAGCGGTGGCGGGCGGCGGCGGCGGCCGATCCTAATGGCGCCAATTACGATTCCATCCGCCGTGTGAACAGGGTGGAGACGGCACCGGCGCGATCCCGGTATCCGGTGGGCGTCAGCGCAGGTGACTCCGAGTGCAGCGGGAGCGGCAGTCGGAGCGGGATTCCGGGGGGAGGTCTGCAGGCGCCGGACCGGCGCGCCGGTCAAGGGATCGGTACGGTTTCCGGAATCACCTCGAAAAAGCGGCTCAAATCGCGATCGGTGTTGGCGACGGCGGGCTGCGCAACGATCCACTCATTGAGTTGGGCGATGTGCCGGGTGTTGGCTTCGCGCCAGGTCCATTTCTCGACGTGACCATCGGCGAAACTGAGCAGGCCGGAATCGGCGTGGCGCGTGGCGGGAAAGCTGATCCACGTCCACAACGAATAGCCGAACAGGGTCAGCGAGTTTGGCGCGTTAATGCCAAAGGCGCTTTGTTGGATGCTCTTTTCGTGTTCCTCGATGAACACCGCCGCCCGGCTGGGGCCGGGGCGCTGAATCTGATTCAGGCGGTGCCAGCAGAGCTGGTAGGCGGGGTCTTCCGGCTGATTGCGGAAGTTCATGTACATGCTCATGGAAACACTGCGGTTGCGGGGAAGACGTCCCAGGTCGCGCACCGTGGAGCGATCGGCCGGGCACCGATAGATGCCGAGCGCCTGGTTGTAGGGGTAAAGCACGCCCCGTTGCAGATATTCCGGGGTGGTGTCGGTCCAGGCATTGCCTTGCAGCCAGGAGAAGGGGTCGGACGTCCACGCCTCCCGGTTGCTGATGTCGGCGTCGTTCAAGGCGGTGTTGGCCGGCAACTGGTCCCCATTGTCGTCAACATACAGCTGCCAGCAAAGCTGGAGTTGTTTGAAATTGCCCATGCAGGCGGCGGCCTGGGCCTTGCCCTTGGCCCTGCCCAGCACGGGCAGCAGCAAGGCGGCGAGGATCGCGATGATGGCCAGAACCACCAGCAATTCAATCAGGGTGAAGCCCGACCAGCACAGAGTGTGGGTCCGTTGGCTCCGGTGAAAAGGAGAGTTCACGGAAAGTCCGACGAAAATTCCGGTCCGGTGTTCATCCGTTCTCATACATTGCTCCTAACGCCGCGCCGGGCGCGCCGGTTACGGCCGCACCTGGCCTCGTGAATCCGGACTCGCGCGCCGCCGTCAGCGCGTTTGGTCTTTGGGCGGTTTGACCTTCAGCACGTCCAGTGTCAAATCCCCGGGCCTGGGTTTCATGGCGGCAAAGGCCTGTCGCTGCTCGGGAGTCAACTCCGCCTCGACCTGGGCGACCAGGCGCGCGATGACGTTGGTGCTGCGCGTGATGGTATCGTTGCGGATGGCCTGCAGTTCGCGCACTGCCTGATCCAGGTGCGCCTGAATTTTGACGCCCTGTTCCGGCGTGGGCCGGACCATCCGGTCGAAGACCTCCGCCACGTGTTCGTTCCAGCTTTCTGGATCATAGCGTCTCTCCCATTGCTGGCGGGCGGCGCGATGTCCGGCCAGCCAGCCGGCCGTCGTGCTGGCCATCACCAGCGCGACGAGGCACAGCATGATTTTCCATGGACGCACGAGGTTCATAAGCGCCAGATCAGTTGGGCCACGGTGTTTTCCACGCCGGGATCCAGCGGGGGCGTCTCCCGCAAGTGCGGCAATTCGAGGAGGGCACAGATGGCGAGCGCCGCCAGGGCACCCGCGAGCCAGCCCAGGGAGAGGCGGCACCACACCGGTTCCCACGCCGGTGAGGCGGGCGCGCCGGCTGCGGCCAGCACCCGCGCCGTGAACCCGTGCGGCATGGTCGTGTCGCGCGGCGCGGCCTCCCGCGCGCGGGCCGCGCCGCGTTGCCATTTGGCATCAAAGTGATTCATCATGATCCCGATTTTTCAGGGTGGTTGCCAGTTTCCTCAGTTTGCGCCGGGCGCGGAATGCCCGGATCTTGACCCGGGCGCGGCTCCAGCCGGTGAGCTGGGCGATTTCCTTCACGGAACGCTGTTCCAGGTCCAGCAGCAGCAGCACCCAGCGATCGTCGGGCGGCAGTTGCCCGAGCAGTTTTTCCACGAGTTCCCGCGCGGCCGCCGCAGTGGTGTCCGGCGGAGTCGCGGCGTCGGTCAGCATGAAATCCAACCAGGCCGCTTCGTCTTCGGCAAGATCGCTCCAGCGCCACTCGGGACGCCGTCGTTCGGCGCGGAGCGCATCCAGACAGGTGCGGACCGCCAGTCTGGAGACCCAGTGGGTGAACGGAATGCCGGCCCGTGCCGTGTATTGATCCAGCCGGGTGAACAGTTTCACAAAAATTTCCTGAGCGAGATCCTCCTCCTGGGTGCGCCGTGGCAAATGCCGGCGCACCGTGCGCAGGACCAGTGGAAACAGGCGCTCGACCAGTTCGCGGGCCGCGTGGTCGTCGTGCGCCCGCACCCGGGTCAGGAGCTCCGTCAAGTCGCATTCTTCGGTCCACATGAAACATGGTATGACAAGGTCCGCGCAATTATTAACGCCGCGCTGCCGGCGCCGGTTGCACGGAAGTGGGGGGAGCAAATTCGTCCGGCCAGTGGGCCCACGGCCTTTGGCGGCCCGGGCTCGTGCGCCGTTCCCTGTCCTCTGGTCGGGCTGGCCGGCTGGCGTGAGGCCGGGCGGATGGACTACCGGGCGGCGGGTAAGGCGTCCGCCACGGGTGGGGCCGCTGAGGGCACGGCCTGGTGATAGTCCTCGCCCAAAAAAGCCGCCAGGGTCGCGGCCAACTGGCTCTGCGTCAGTGGCGGGCAGTTGCTGCGCTCCCCCAGGGCCGGCGTGTCCGGCCCGAGAAACGCCATCCAGATATATTGTGCGCCTTCGATTTTGCGCCCGTGATGTTTCCAGTTTTCCGGGGCCAGGCCGCGGCCGTGGTCCGTGAGCAGCAGCAGCGTGGTTTTGTTGCGGTAACGCTCCGAGGCCTGCACCGTCTCCCAGAGGCGCCGCACGTAAGCATCGAACTGGTGCGCGGCGTGGAGTACCGCGCCATATTGACCGGCATGCGCCCAGTGGTCGGTTTCCAGAAAATCCACAAACAGCACGCGCGGCTGTTTGACCACCAGGTGTTCCAGTGCCGCTTGAAAGATGAACGAATCGTACACCTCGGCCGGGTTGGCCGGAGTGGTGTCGCGGATCAAATCATTCAGCAACGCCATCCGCGGACTGGGCGTCGGTTCCGGGACGGGCTCCCAGCCCCCCATCACGGGAAAGCCGCACCGTTCGCGATTGATGATGAACGGGACGACATCCCAGGCGCTGTAGGCCGCCACGGCATTTTTGAACGCGGGTTTCTGGTGCAGCCATTCCAGGACGGTCACGTTGACGTTGGGGATTTTGGCGTTGCTGTTGATGCGCGGGTCCGCCGAGCCGGTGAGGAATTCGTTGCGTCCGGGATAGGAAAACCACTCGTTGTTGGTCACGCGCACCACGCTGCCTTTATTTTGGTTGCCGTAGAGTTGTCCCTCCTTTGCAATCACCTGCCAGAAGAATGGCAGCAACAGCTCCCGCCGCGCTTCGGGCGTCTCGCGCCAATACTGTTTGATCAACGGGTGCCGGCTGTCGGGTTTGGGGAGCAGCGCGGGATCCGCTCCGGTGAAGACCTCCTGCCAGCGCAAGCCGTCGGTGTGGATGAGGATGACATTCTCGGTTTTTAATCTGGGCGCCGCCTGTGCCGGCGCGAAGCTGGTGAAAATCAGCCCCATCAGCAGCGGGGTCATCTTCACCAGACGGCGGGGGCGGGGGCGGGGGCGAAGCAGCCAGTTCATCACGAAAGACATGGTTCGATTGATCTGCATTCGGTTCGTTGGGATGTCGGTCAAAATCCGACCTTCCGTGGGAGGTTCACGCCGGGCAGCTTAACTATTGTCCGGCCAACGTCAAGATCCGATCGCTTCAAGCTTGGGGCCGGGCCGGATCCGTCGCCCCAGGCGACAAAGGGGGCCCGCCGATCGGACGTGCGTGGGACTTGTGACGGACTGCACCCGCCGCGGGGGGTACAGGCGCTCGAGCCAATGGTGTTGTCCACGCTGAAGCGGGTGGCTCAAGGCCGGATCAACTGCTCCATGCCGCCGTGGTGCCGGGTGGGAGGCTCCGTTCCAACTGCGAGGCCTGACGCCGCGCCGACGCGGCGAGTTTGCCGGTCCTTGTCACCAACCCACGTCCGCCGTGTCCATGCGCGCCACCCAGCGCACCGTCGTGCTTAAGCCTGAACTGCTGGTAGTTCCGCTCACATTGATGGTCAGGGCGTTGCCGGCCAGGCCGAGAGAGGCGGACCAGGGCACGGGATCCGCACCCAGTGTGGTCGTGGTCGGACTGCCGACGAATGTGGCTGTTCCATTCATGTCTTTGACGACGCCAGTATAGCGGATTCCAAACGAATCCGTACCGGGCAAAACACTTGGATCGGCCCGGCCCACCAGCAGAATATCGAAGGCGAGCGTGCGATTCGGTTCGATCGCGAGCAGGGTGACCCCGCCGTCCAGGGCCATTTTCGTCGTGGGCTTGATGGCATCCGTCACTGCGCGAAGGATAAAGATTGAATGTTGCGCATCACCGGGATTTGCAAACATGCCGGCGGCGTGGGCCAGTTGTCCGTATTGCGAAGGTTTCGCCTCCCGTCCGCCGGGCACGGTCGCGTAATCGCCGTCGTTCTGGTTGTTCGCGCCGCCCCCGATGGTGGCGGCCTGCCCGTGGGCGTAATTACCCACTCCGCCCCCCACCGTGGCGTGCTGGTTCAAGGCGGCATTCTCGGCGCCACCGCTGACGGTGGCCGCCGGGAAATCCGCCGTATTGAAAAAGCCACCGCCCACGGTCGCTGATTCGCCGAGTGCTTGATTGCCATTACCGCCGCTGGCAGTGGCCCAATTTCTGAGGGCGGTGTTTTGCTCGCCCCCTCCCACGGTGGCGGATTGCCCCAGGGCGGCGTTTTCCCGCCCGCCACTGACCACGCTCCAGTCGCCTGACGCGCGATTGGTGAGCAGGGTGCCCAGGTTCGGATCCACGCCGCCTCCGCCCGCGATGGTCGCCGCATAACCGCCCGCATGGTTGTAACCTCCTCCCGATGCGGTGGCGAACGCGTTGGTGGCCAGATTCACCCGGCCGCCTCCGACGACACTCCAATCCCCCAGCGCCTGGTTGCCGTAAGTGTCTCCGAGCGAGGGATCCAGGCCGCCTCCACCGCCGACAACTGCGGCATAACCCGTAATCTGGTTGTAGCCGCCGCCGGCAATCGTGCCCAACTCGCCGGTCACCCCATTGAACTGGCCGCCGCCCACGGTGGAATGATCTCCCTGGGCAATGCTGAATTCGCCGCCGCCAATCGTGGACCCCTGGCCAACGGCAAAGTGGCCGGTGCCGCCGCCGATCACGGATCGTGGGCCCACGGTATTGCCGGAGCCGCCGTTAATCACACCGAAATCGCCGGTTGCCTGATTGGGGGCGATGCTTTCGCCGCCGCCGCCGATCACGTTCCCCTGGCCGCTGGCACCATTGCCAGCATGGCCGCCAATCCAGTTGGGGGCGCCACCGGGCGGCACGCTCGGTTCGATCAGCAGCGCGCGTTCGTTGTTGACGCGCAGTTCCAAGGGGGTGGGATCCGCGGTGCCGAGGTAACTGCCCGGGATCATTCCAAAGTTGCCGCCGGTCTGCCAGAATTGGTCGGCGGACAGGCCATTCAACGCCAGTGCATCTACGCCGGTCAGGTTTGCCCCGTCCCCGTGGAAGGTGCCGTGGAACTGATTGCCTGGATCGGTGAATTGCACGCTCCCCGGGTAGCCCCCCAGCAATGACGAAGGCGGCAATGTCCCCACCACGCCCGCGGCGTTCACTTGAGCGGCGAAGCGGGCATAGGGCGTGGGAGTGATGGCCTGGCGCGGCGTCAGCGGCGTGAAGGCGCCCCCGCCGTTGGTGCGTGCCGCGATTTCCAACCAGCGCGGCGAGCCGGTAAACACGCCCGCGCCCGGATCGAGCGTGACGGTGAACAGGCCGTTGCTGACGGCGACGGGTGAATTCGTCATTGGACCTGCGATCACGGTTGGCCCACCGCTGGAGTCGTAGATCGTGAATCGCAAATCGTAAATCCCGCTGGCTGGGCTCGCGCCGTCGTGCAGCCGCCCCTGATAGGTGAACGCCGTGCCTTGGGCCGGCAAGGAGGCGGACGGCAGGAGGACGGCCAAGCCCGCCAGGAGGCCGGGTGGTCGGAGAATGGAGAGGGTTTTCATGGTTTGTGGTCGGGTGATTGATTTTGGTGTGTAGGTGACGTTGGGTAACTTTACGGTTTGAAGAGGCGATAGAACCGGTTGCCGGTGGGAGGATGGATGAGGACGGTTTTGTTGGTACCGTCATCGGTGGGGGTGGCGGTGACGTTGCTCCAGTTCAGGGAGCTGACGCTGTTGGTGTTTTGTTGCAGGATCCAGCCGGGCGAGGGGGATGGCCACCACACCGCCACCGTGTTGGTGGAGGTGCGGGCGATGGACAGCGTGGGTGCGCCGGGCATCTGCACGGCTTGCAGGGCCCAGAAGCCGCCTTGCAGGGTGTAATTGCCGCCGGTCAGGAGCGCGCCGGCGTCCGACTGGCCGATGGTGCCGCTGACGGAATATACGCCGCCGGTGCTGGTCCCGCCGCCGCCGTCAATGGTGTACCAGTCAATGCGGTAACTTTGGGCGCGACTGGTGGAGGGTGGCGTGAGGATGACGATGAGCAACGCCAGAAGTCCGAGAGCCGGTCTCCTAAATTTCCAGCCGGACCCCAGTTCGGAATTCAGGGTGTCAGCATGCGCGCCTCCGGACATTCCGGCCAGGAGGCGATGGATTGCGGATTTTGCATTTATCAAGTTTGTTTTCATTGGGCGGCGTGTGGGTTGAGGATTGAGCGGGTTCAAGAGGGCAGCGGTTTCATGGCGGCGACGAGGTAAAAGCGCATGGAGGGGGTAGCGGCAAGCCGTGGGCCATTCGTGCCGGTGTTGTCCTGGCATGGGATGTCGTTGGCGGGCGCGCCCGGCGAAAACTGCCCCGGCAAACCGCACCCGATGGGATGTGGAGGGTCACGCCAAGCGTGCAGGGGGCGGCGAGGAATTGCTGGGGCGGGATCTTCATATTACTGGAGTCTCGTCCTGTCTGGCTGGCGCTGGGGAATGCCGGCGCTGTGCGGGTTTACACCCGGACGCCGGGTTGGGGGCAACCCCGCCTCTGGCGCTGATGCGTCCCCACTCTGTAGCGTACCAGACCAGCAAGTGCCCGGTGTATTTTACCGGCGCGATGGGTTGCGTGGATCGTATGATTCACTGGCATGAATTTCATGGTCTTGACCGGGTTCAGTTCGAAATTCACAAATCGTCGCTGGAACGGGGAGCAACGTAGCAGAAACCCGAAGTCCGCTCAATCTGAAATTAGGGAAAAATTTGGGGCAATTCGCCGCGCCACCAATGCCGGGAGTGACGCCTGCGGCCTCCCCGCGCCCATGCCCGGCCTGCGGAGCGTTCCCGGCGAACCCGGCGTCACGGCTTGAACAACCGGTAGAATTTTGTCGGGGTTGTGGCTGGGACCACGATGGGATTGGTGGAACCGCTGGGGGAATTGGTCCAGTTGGCGGGCGAGAGCACCCAGGTCTCCTGCAAAATCCAGCCCGGCGTGTTCGGCGTCCACGAGATGGTGGCATTGCCCGGTGTCGCCGGAACAATGGTCAGGGTGGGCGCACCCCCGGTTTGGATTACCGTGGGCAGAACCCAGAAACCGCCGGTGACGGAGTACTGTCCATTGGTCATCGGCCCGCCCGCATCCGGCTGACCGATGGTGCCGCTGACGGAGTACACGCCACCCGTGCTGGTGCCGCCGCCGCCGTCAATGGTGTACCAGTCAATCGAATAGGTTTGGGCTGGAACGGAAATGCCAGCCGCAGCCCAGAGCAGCCCGCCGGCGGCGATCGCTTTCAGCAGTGAATGATTCATGTGCCCCTCCTTTCTTAACGCAAGTTGGCCGGCTTTGAAACCAATTTTTCCAAATGGACGAGCCGCGTTTCGAGGTCGGCTATTCTCGCGTCCTTCTCCTTTAGTTCGGCCTCCAGCTTCTGGTTCAATCCCTGAATCGCTGCGAGAGCCACGCCGTCGGCGTCCACGGTGGCGATGTGTTTGTCGTCGTGGCCCAGGCCGAAGGCGGCATGAAAATCCTGGGCCATCGGGCCAACGTGCTTGACGTGATCCTCCTTGAAGTTCCAGCGGCTGATGGGCAGGGCGGCAACTTTTTCCAGGACTTCGCTCGGATTGACTGGCGCGATGTTCTCCTTGCGATTCCGGTCGGAGATGGGGGCGAAACTCTTGGCGAAGACGTCGCCGTCATTATCCACGATGAAGACTTCGTTGCCGGGGGCATTGAAGGCGACAATCTGTTGACCGCTACCGCGATTCTCGAAAACTACTGCGGCGTCCGAACTGGTCTGAAAGACATAGAGGCCAATGGCGCTGGCGCTGGCGGGCGTGATTCGCAATGCGGCGCCGGCCAATCCGGACGAGGTGTTGGTGATGATCTGCTGGCTCGTGAAGGTATTCGCTTGGTCCCGGCGCGCGACGTTTGAAGTCAGCCTGACATCGGGGACAGTGCCACTGGTCAGTTGGGAGGCATTCAGGGCGGTCAGGGCTGAGCCGTTTCCGCTGAGGTTGTTCGCCGGGTTGTTGAAGGTCAACGCGCTGGAATACGTGCCGGCAAGACGGGCCGAAGGTAGTGTGCCGCTGACCAATGCCGAGGCATTGAGTCCCGTCAAGTCCCCGCCTGTTCCACTGAATGACGTGGCGGTTACAATGCCGTTGACATCCAACGCGGTGGCAGGGGTGTTCTTATTGATGCCAACAAAACCGCTCGCGCGGATGAGGAATTGGTTGTCACCGGTTGTAGCAAAATCTCCACCGCTGGAATCGGCCCAGACAAAACTCCCGGTGTGGTTGGCTTTGGCGTCAGCTCCCGCGGCGAACGTGTAATTTGCGGCCACGGTGTTGCTGCGTCCGCCAGGAATGGTTGCGAAAGCGGAGTCGTTCAAGATCCGGTTGCCCGAGCCGCCGCCGATGGTGCTGGAAGAAGAGTACGTGCCGATGTGGTTCTTCCCGCCGCCGGCGATGGTGCTGTAGTAGGAGTCTGTGCCGATGTCGTTGCGGTAGCCGCCGCCGATCGTGCTGGCAAGGGAGTTCGTGCCGATGTCGTTGTTCTCGCCGCCGCCGATCGTGCTGTAAGGGGAGTTCGTGCCGATGTCATTGAGGTAGCCACCACCGATGGTGGAAAAGTCGGCATTGGTTCCGATGCCGTTCGCCCATCCACCTCCGACTGTGGACGATTCGGCATAGTTACGGTTGTCACGCCCGCCGCTGATTGTCGCCCAATCACCTGAAGCAAAGTTGAAGGTGCCACCGCCAATGGTGGCAAAGTTGCCATTGATCTGGTTCGGATAGAGCGGCAATCCTCCCCCGGCGATGGTGGCGCCCTTGATGCCGGGGGTGATGCTGTTGGCCGCCGCGCCGCCGAGGATGTTGGGGGTTTCAACGTCCGGCTCGATTCGCAATGCCCGTTGCCCGTTGACCTTCAATTCCAGCGGCTGGTTGTCGGTGGTTCCCAGGAAATGCATGCGAGGCGTTGTGCCGCTGTTGCCGTCCCTGCGCCAGAATGTTCCGGTGAGCAGTGTCGCATCCAGGTCGGTCGCCTGAATTGTGCCGTCGGCAACCTTGGCCGAAGTCACCGCGCCGTCTTGCAGGGCGTCAGTGGTGATCGCTCCGCTGGCCACACCGGCTGCGCTGGTCGCCAGTGTCGCCGTGCCGGCATTGGGAGCATAAACCGCGTACGGCGCAGGCGTGAGTTTTTGGCGCGGACTCAACGTGGTGTACGCGCCGGGGCTGGCTCCCGGGCGCACGCCGATTTCCAACCAATGCACCGCGCCGGTGAGCACGCCCATGCCGAAATCCACTGGTGTCGTGAACAGGCCGTCGGCGACCGGGAGGTTCTCGATTGCGACCGGTCCGGCGACGGGTGCGCCGCCGGTGTCGGTGAGGAACAGTGTGAAGGTGAAGTCATTGGTGTCGTTGGCCGGTGCGCCATCCGTGTGCAGCCGGCCCTGGTAGGTGAAGGCCGTGCCTTGGGCCCACGAGACGTTGTCCGGACACAAACACAGCAAGGTGATGGCGCAGGCGAGGGTGGTGGGGATGCGATTTTTCATAAATGAGATGGGTTGAGCGGCGACCGGGTTCATTTGGTTGGCAGGGCCAGTCAACTCGATCCGTGCGTGGGCGAGAACTGGGCGAGCGGCGCGCAGGGGTGCGCGAGTGGCGCGCACCCGCCGGGTCGCCGCTAAGCCTCACTGCTGGCTGCGGATCCGGAAGAATCGTTGGGACGCTCCGGCTGGCAGCGTAACTTCGTGCAGGTCGCCGGTGACCACCGGTTCGACGCCGGCATTCATCCACTTCGCACCCGGCCCCAACTCATCGGATGCCTCCAAAATGTCGTCGGGGTGATCACTGAACCAGCGGAGGACGAGCTGGCCGCTGCTGCGTTCAACAGAGAGGGCGAGCTGCGCCGGGAGGAGCTGGTACACGTCAATAATTCCGTCGTCGCCGAAGTCGAGTTCGGACACCGCCTGCACCACGTTGGGCCAGTCGGGAAAACTTAGCCGCGCCGAAGCTCCGGGCGGAATGTTGATGGAGCGGTAACGGGTATTCCACGACTGTCCGGACGGGATGTGGACGGCTTCGACCTGGAGGGTGCAGTGCAACGGGGTGCCGCCCAGGTTGGCCAGACCGGCTTCGCGCTGGCCGTCAGACGAGGCGCGCAATTCGACCGGATGCACGGCCGGCAGGCTCACGCCGCGCCAGGAGAACACAATGGCATCTTCGGCGGTACTCTGCCCGATTTGCGGGAGCAGCGAGCCGATGGCGCGCGCGGGAGTGAGTTTGAGCCGGGTGGGCAGATCATTGTCGAATTTCACCTCCGCCACGTCCACGCCGCCGGGTGGCAGTTCCGCGGCGATCAGTTGAAGCGACTGGCCGCCGCGGCCGGCGTGGAACAGATAGTTGGTGCCGCGGACATTGATCAGGGATTTGACGGGGGGCGAAGCCACAGGCAGGTGGGCAATGACGGCCGAGCGTTGGTCTCGATTGGTGCCGGGGCCAAACAACGGGAACTGGCCGATGGCACCCGGATACGTGTTGGTGAATGTTCCGGCGGCATCCCAACCCCAGGATTGGCCGCTGGCGTCGAAATGTTGGGCGTCCGCGCCGCCGGAACAGAGGAAACGAAAGAACAACTCGGCCAAGCCGGTCGCCACCCGGTGCAGTGGTGGCGCGTGGCGGCTCCCGGTGTAAAGGGACAAGGGCACAGTGAAGATGCTGCGACCGCTCCACACAACGGGCGCTCCACTTGTGTCGGCTCCCACTTGATACCGGTATTGGTTCGAGACGCGATTCACCTCCAGATGGCGCTCGGTCTCGGGATAATTATTGTCGTACACCTTGATGATCGAGCAGCTCGCGTCCGGGACGACGCCGTTGGCCAGATCGGTTTCGTCAAGTTTGAAACCGTCCACGACAGTGTAGGGCGTCACGCAGTGTCCGGCGCCCAGGCCGCCCGAGTTGAAGCAAAGTGTGTGGCCGGCCGGATTTGAGCGCAGCCGGTTGAGTACCGCCACGGGATTGCCGCCCGAGAGGCTCATCTGGCTGAGGTAGTTGTCAATGGATTCGACCGCGAATTGGGCCATCATGTAAGTGCGGATTTGCGCCCAGACATCCACCGGGCGGTAAGGATTGAAGAGGTCGAAGCCGGTCCAGTTCGCGGGCATGTAGGGAGCGAGTGGTTCCGTCTCGCCGCCAATCAGGGCCGAGCGGGAACGGAATCCCGCCGCGTAATGAACTCCGCTGGGGCCGCCACTCCCACCGACATCGTAGTGGCTGACATCGAGGATTTCGTTCGCAAACAACCGGCTGGCACCAGCCATCCCGTGGCAGGAACCGCCCCGACCAGCGGTTTCCCCGATCAGGTAGTAGAGTGGCAGCCACAGGCTGTAATAGATGGGATTGCGCACTGGAAAAGGCACGTGGATGAAAATGTTATTCCCATAGATGGATTCAAACTCCTCGATGGACGGGCCATCGCCGAAATTCTCAAATTCGAAACTATGCAGTTTCGGATAGGGTGGAGGCGCGAAGACGAAGTGCTGTGCCCCGAGGCGTGTCCACTCCAGGCGACCGGGCCGGTTCCAAAGATCGCGCACCACCCAGTACCAGGAGTAACCAGTGCGCATGTTCTCCGGGACGGAAGGGACACGCACATCAATCCAAGTTTCGTCACTGGCCCGGCCAACGACTTCGGCCAGGTAAAACTCCTCGCCTTCCTCGCAATCCGGACCAGGAGGCATGGCGAGACAGGAGTAAAGATAAACGCGAATCTCCGAATGCAGGTTGGTTCCGTGGATTCGGACAATGCTGGCGGGCAATTCCTTGAGGGGAGAATCACGGAGGACGTACGAGGGGTAGCCGTTGGAGGGGCTGAAGGAATCCATCGCCAGCGGTCCGATGGGCCGGCGGATGAAATGTCGAAGGTGCTGATAGCTACAGCTTGAACTGCCACAACCAGGATAGATCACCTGCCAGGGAACCAGGTTCGTCGGCGCGATGCCGCTCGTAACAGGCTCGTGCCGGAGGAAAAGCTCGTTGACTTCCTGCCAGACCGAGATCTTGAGGGCATGGTGCTGCAGGACCGGTTGATTGAAGACGTAGTATCCGTTTATGTCGGTGGTGGTGACTGCCAGGGTCGCCCGCGAAGTCTCGTTGTATAGTGTGATCAACCGGTCTGCGACTGGTCGGCTGGTGTTCCCGTCGTACACGTATCCTGCCAGATAGGCCGTGGGCAATGATGCCCCGGATTCTCCAAACGTGACGGAGGCCCACGTGAGCGGAGAGTTCCCCGCCGCGTCACTCGGGCCAAATCGGTCGTCGCCCGTCGCCCCGATTCCCAGATGGCCGGCGGCAAAACCGAATGGCCGGCCGAACATTTCAAAGAGTAGTCCGGACACCCGGAACTCCATCGTGGGCGTTGCGAGTTCCTGCTGAAAGGCATCCACTTCCCACCGCGTTGAGGAAGGAGGCAGGGGGAACGCTCCCCAGGCACCGGCCCCATTGCCCCAGTTCCACCGGGCCGATCCGCCATTGGGGAGTCCCAGTGATAGTGGCCCGCGAATGCGAAAGTCGTTGGTTTGGGCAAATGGGTTTCGCGAGTGGTTCGGGTCAACGTGAACGGCCATGAACGAATTTGTCCACGACCAGCCGCCCGTTGTATCGCGGATGTTTTGCACGCCCACATACAGATTTGTCTGGCCGCCGCTCGCCCGATAGACCAGATGGGCGACTGCATCCGGCACGCCTGAGCCTGAGCCGTAACGGATGACCAGTTGTTCGGCGCCGGCGTATTCGCTGGCGAGTGAAACGATCCCATCCATTGTCACCGGCGTCGCCGCGGGAGGGATCACCAGGTTCTTTGGGAGGATGCCGAAGATTTGTCCGCGCGCGAGGTTGCCGCCGGCGGGCTGGTAAAAGATCAAATTGGGTTCGTCTCCGGTCAGTTCGCTGAGGCGCAAGCCGTTAATCTGCGGTTGTGTCCGCGCGACCGACCAGATGCGCACCTCATCCAGGCAACCCTTGAACATATAGTAGGACGAGTGCGCATCGCCACCCAGGTACAGGGTTTCCAGTCGTCCCGCGCCCGCATTCGAAAGGACAGGGTTGCCCGCCGGCTGTCCGTCCACGTAGAACCAAACCCGCGTGCCGTCGTAGCTGGCTGCGACGTGGGTCCAGGAGCCGGCGGTGACGTTGCGGTCGGCGTCGGCCGACATTCTGCCGCTGCGATAAAAGCGCAGCCGGCCACCACAGAACCCTAACCAATAAGAGGAGGTATAATCCCGCCCCACAATTGTTTCGCAGCGATTGGCGTCGTCGCGATACACCCACGCCTCAATGGTCATGGCGACTGACGGATCATGCGCGAGACTGGCGCCGAAGTTCATCCGCTGGGCGGCGCTGCCGTCGTAGCGTGTGCTCCGCAGCGGGGGAGTATCTCCGAACAGCCGTGGAGTCAGCACACAGGTACACGCGGTTGCCAAAATGCTCCCTCGAATAATGTTTGTCGCATTCATCGTTGCGTTTGCAAGGGTTTGGAACTTTCAGCGCATTCTGCTCCGGGTCGCGGACAGTTGGAACTGGGCGAACGGCGCGCAGGGGTGCGCGAGCGGCGCGCACTGTTGCCCGATGTCGGGAGGTGCGCTTCACTCGCCCAGTGCCCGGCGGGCGGGTCTCGTTCAAAGTGCCGGTTAATTATGTTGCGAAGAGTGCGCGACCGAATCGAGAATGGGGCACCGCGCAAAGTGTCCATGAAAAAGCTGGATCTCCAGCAGGAACGCGAGGCGACGCGGCGCGCATTGCAAAATGCCCAACGCGCGATCGTTCTGACCTTGCTGGTCCTGATCGGTCTGGCGGCCCTGGCGGTCTGGATTGCTCGGGCCGCGCAACGCAACGCCGCCACCGCCCGCACCAAGGCGATCGAAGCATCACAGGCCGAAACCCGGGCGCAGCGGGAGTTGGGCAGGGCGCAATTTTCCCAGGCGCGCGCCGAGCGGCTCAGTCGCGCTCCCGGACGACGCCAGCGGGCGCTCACGGCTTTGCAGGCGGCCGCGCAGTTTATGGAGGTGGCGGCGTTGCGGGACGAGGCCGTGGCCTCGCTGGCCAATTATGATCTGGCCGGATTATCGGTCTGGCACGAGATGCCAGCCATGTATGCCGCGCCCATGTTTTCCCGCGATCACAGCCTGTGCGTGGTGGCCCACAGTCAAAGGGAAATCCAGTTGGTCCGGGCGACCAACAACGCGCCCGTGACCCGGATCGCCGTGGACGACGGAGATTTCGGCGGTCTGGGAGTGAGTCCGGACGGGCGGTGGATTTGCGCGTATTTCGCATCTCACCGGTGGCGTTTCTGGGATGCGCGAACGGGGCAGTTGGCGCGCGAGGTGCCTGCGCCGATGTTTCGCGAGTCGGCGTTGGTGCCCAGCTTCAGCGAGGATGGGCGTTGGTTCGTGATGTGTCTCCAAACCAACACGGTGTGGATGTTGAATCTTGAGGATGATTCCAGCCGTGTGGTTCCGACCGAGGCCATGCCAACCGTGGCCGTCTTGAGTCCCGGAAACCAGCGGTTGGCGGTGGCGATGGGCTCGCGACTCGTGGTCCGCGCTTTGAACCACACGACCAACGCGGCCACTCATCAATTCGGCGCGACCATCCAATCCCTGGCCTGGCATCCGGACGGCGAGCGACTGGCGGCCGCCTTGGAGGATGGATTGGTGATGTTGTTGGATTTGCGGACTGGCGTCGCCCTGCGCCTGGAGGGTCATAGCGTCAACGCGATATTTGTGCAGTTCCATCCACGAGGTGAAATGCTGGCCTCGGCGTCGTGGGATGGCACCACTCGCTTTTGGGACGCGGGCACCGGTCAGTTGTTGTTTCTGACCCGGGATGGGCTGGCCCTGGGCTTTGATCAGAGTGGCAACCAACTGGCCTTTCTGCGCGAAGGGAGCGGGCTGGGCATTTGGGCCGTGGCGGCGCCAGTCGGTTTTTCCAAGCTCGCGTTGCCGCTGAAAACAACCGGCCGCATCACGGCGACGGACTTCCATCCCGATGGCCGACATCTGGCTGCCGGCGACGAGGAGGAATGGTATCTGGCCGACTTGGAATCCCGGCGCGTGCTGGAACGAAAGAAGTTTCACCGGCTTCGCTCCGTTCTGTTCTCTCCGGCGGGGGATCAATTCGTCTGCTCGGGTGGAGATGGGGTGAATGTGTACCGGTGGTCGCCGGAAGGTCTTTCGCCGGTGACGCTCGATCCGGCGCTGGCCGGAGAGCGTGGACTGGAGCGGGCAACCTTTTCGCATGACGGAAAACACTTGCTGGTGGTGGGGGCCGACCGCGGCCTCGTGATTGATACTGCGACGTGGCGACCGGAGTGGCGATTCGGGCAGGACCACGGTCTGCTGGTGTTCACGGCGATGAGTTATGACGGTCGCTGGGTCGCGGCGAGCGCCTGGAAAAGTCGCGGCGTCTGTCTGTGGCCGCGCGAGGCGTCCACGAACCATCTGCGCCTGATTGCCGAGAGTTCGTATGTGGATTTCGACGCGGCGAATCGCTGGTTGGTCACCAGCAATCATCGTGGTTATCAACTGTGGCAGGCGCCAGACTGGAAGCTGCGGCGTCGGCATGAGGTGGACACGGGGACCTATTCTCCCGGCCCGGCCCGCTTCAGCCCGCAGGCAGATTTGCTGGCGGTGGCGCCCGAGCGCAACGTGATTCATCTGGTCAATCCGGAAACGGGCGAGGTCAAATTGCGCCTGCACAGTCCCGACGAGGTCAACCTGGGCTGGTTGGACTTCTCGGAGGACGGTCGGATGCTGGCCGCCGCCACCGAACAGAATGATGTTCATATTTGGGACCTCGGGCAGATACATGACGCGCTCGATAAACTCGGGCTGGCATCGAAGCCGGCGCCCGAGGCACCGCAAGCGCTGCGCGCGGTCCAATCTGCATCCGCGAACCCCCTCGATGGCACGACCTCCAGCGCAGCCGTCATTGCAATCATTCTGGGCGGAATGGTGATTGCCTTGTTTCTTGGGGTTCGCTCAATCGTCCATCAACGCCGGCAGATGCAGAATTATGTCCGGATCGAGGAGCTGGCCGAGGAACAGAACCGGAATCTGCTCGCCGCGGAACTGGAACTGCAACAAGGCCAGAAGATGAAGGCTTTGGGCACGCTGGCCGCCGGAGTTGCGCATGACTTCAACAACCTGCTTTCCGTCATCAGCCTCTCCAACGGATTCCTCAAACGGGGCGTCACTGGTCAGCCGGATCTCACCGAGGAAAGCGAGGCGATTGACAAGGCGGTGGGGCAGGGGCGGAAGGTGGTGGAGTCCATGCTGGGTTATTCGCGAAGTGAGACTGCCGACAAGCGCGCCGTCATCAATCCATGCGAAGTGGTTGAGGACTCTGTTGGCCTGCTCGGGCAACAGTTTCTCAGCGGCATACGATTGACGATGGAACTCGACCGGCGGTCCCCGCGGATCGAGGTTTCCAAGGGCCGGCTCGAACAAATTCTGTTGAACCTGATTGTCAACGCCAGCGAAGCCATGGGTGGCCACGGCAAACTGATCATCAATGTGCGCGAGCGAAGTCGGGGCGAACTTCGCGCCTCGGTGCTGATGCCAGCGGAGGCGGAGCGGTATGTCGAACTGCGCGTGCAGGACGACGGTCCCGGGATTGCCCCCGAAGTTCGAGACAGGATTTTCGATCCCTTCTTCACCACCAAGAATCGCGGCGCGCGCCAGGGCACCGGGCTGGGGCTTTCCACCATCTACACGCTGGCGGAACAGGAGGGTTACGGCATAGATGTCGAATCATCGCCAGGCCGGGGTGCGTGCTTTCGGATCTGGTTGCCGGTGCAGGAGGCTGCGCGCCACTCGCCCAGTCCCCAGCCGCGCGCCACCGGCTAGAATCAACCACGCATGTCCGTCATGAATGTTCGCAATGCCACGATTCTGGTTGTCGAGGACGACCCGCAGCATGTCCGGCTTTACAACAAGGCCCTGCGCGGATTTCGCGTCACCACGGTCGCGACCGCTTCCGCTGCGCTGAAGGAAATTGAAGCCTCTATTCCTGATCTCATTCTCCTGGATCACATCCTGGCCGAGGGCGAGAAGGGCACCGAATTCATTCCCCGGCTCAAGGCGCTGGCGGCGCATGTGCCCATCATTGTCATTTCCGGGACGCTCGACATTCAAGGGCAGCTCGCCGCCTTGTCCGGTCCGTTGTCCGCGCAGTACGTCCTGCGAAAACCGATCCAGCTCGATGAACTCGAACAGGTGGTCGAGCGGGCGTTGACGGAGTGCGGCCTGGGCGAAACGGTGGCGATGCTGAAATCACTTGAACGGGCGGAGAAAGTCGAATCCAACGAGCCCGAGCGGCTCTTTGCGGAGCGGCTTGCCCGGCAGCACGCGATCCTGAATCAAACCCGCGGCGCGAGCGAGCGCCCCAATGTTTCAGCCCTGGCGCGGCAATTCAATGTTTCGCGCAAGACGATTCAGCGCGATCTGGTCGACCTGGTCAAGCGCGGGCAGATTGATCCCGAGCTTTACCCCGAGTGGAACGCTTCCAGTGCGGCCGACTAGCAGGCTGTCGCACTGATCTTAACTCAAAGTGGTGGATGGAGAGGCGATGACGTCGCTCCGGATGGCGATGTGGGAGGGCGCAACGCCTGGCTGGCGGGGAATCGGTCATTTTGCGGGTGGTTCTCCGAACTTCCCCCTGCATTCGGTCGGTGGAAACTTCCGCTTCCTGGCGGCCGCCGGGGCGGCCCCGACGCGGCGGCACCGGCGCTAACTCACGAACCCCCAATTATATGGTGGGCGCATTGGCCGGGCGAGATGGGCATTGCCTTCCTGTGCGTTCTCGCCGATGAACTCTTCCCGGGCTGGATCCCACTGATACTTTCGGCCGGTCCGCAACGCGATGACGATGAGGTGCCCGATGGCGGCGGAACGATGGCCGACCTCCACCGGGGCGACCGGCGTTTTGCGCGTGCGAACACAGTCAAAGAAATTGCCCATGTGATCGTTGCTGACTTCGAGGCGGACGGCGTTGGCGGGCAGGGGAGTCTCGAGAATGTCGTCCTTGCTGGCGCCGAGATCGGCGCGGTTCACCCAGATCCAACCGTCCGTGCCCACGAACTTCACGCCGTTGCGCTGGCCGTCCTTTCTGATCACGCCGCCGTAGGGCGTGTCATCCGGCGTGGTGCGCACGCTCTGTGTGACGCCGTTGGCCCAGGTGAGCGTGGCCTCGAACTCACTCGGCGTGGTGTAGCCGCCCGGGATGGGTTCGGTCAACGCTCGCGCTTCCACTCCGGTGGGGCCGTCCTGTCCGATGCCCCAGCACGCGATGTCGTTGTGGTGCGCGCCCCAATCCGTGACCGGTCCGCCCGAGTATTCCCACCACCAGCGGAAGTTCGCATGGCAACGCTCCTTCAGGTAGTCCACACCCGGCGTCTGGCCCTGCCAGAAATCCCAGTTCAGGCCCGGCGGCACCGGCACGGTTTTGAACGGGCCTTCCCGCAATCCGGCGGGGACGAACACCTGCACCTGCTTCAATTTCCCGATGCGCCCATTGCGCACCAGTTCGCAGGCGAGCCGGAATTTCTTGTCGCTGCGCTGCTGGGTGCCGGTCTGGAAAACCGTGCGGTGTTCGCGCACGGCTTTGATCAGGTGTTTGCCCTCGTCAATCGTCAGCGTCATGGGTTTCTCGCCGTAAACATCCTTTTTGGCGCGGGTCGCGGCCAGGTTCACCAGCGTGTGCCAGTGATCGGGCGTGGCCTGCACCGCGATGTCCACATCGCCGCGTTCGAGGGCCCGACGAAAGTCGCTGAACCTCGCCGGCGTCCGGCCGTTCTTCGTGAATTGCTTCGCCGCCTCGCTCGCATGGTTGTCATCCACGTCGCACACGGCCACGATGTCGCCAAAGCGGCTGGCATTTTGTGCGTCACCGCGTCCCATGCCGCCGCAACCGATCAGCGCGATGCCCGGGCGGTCATTCGGACTGCGCGGAGACTTCGGCGCTTCCTGCGCCGCGAGTTCGCGTTCCACAAACCAGAGGGGCAGGCCGCCGGCGGCGGCGAGGGCGGCGCAGCGGGTCATGAAAGAACGACGCGAGATCTGGAAGTGACGGTTCATGCCGTAATTCAACGGCGAACTGCCGGTTCCTGCAAGCGCGATGACGCAACGAATGGGCGACTCTCCAAGGGACCTTTTTCCGGTGCTCACGGGGACAACGGGCGAAACGCGCGAAGGCGGAAGAAGTTTTGGTCGTCTCCCAGATAGAAGCTTGCGATATTCGCGCCCGGCGACGCGAGGTTCAGGAGTGAAGTCCACGGGTTCGCCAGGTCGAACGCGGCGCGGTATTCGATGCCATACAATCGCGTCGGCCGGCTCGTCCACTGCAGCATGTTGTAATCGGGCGTCGGATTGCCCCGGCTGTAATGCGTGATGCGCAAATTATCGTTCGCATCCCGCGGATTTGTGTCGGCCAGGTATTCGGCCAGATCGGACTGGCCATCGCCGTCGCTGTCGCTCGTGGCGGTGAAGGCGGTCAGTGAATTCGTGTGGGTGAGTTCCCAGGCGTCGGTGATGCCGTCACCGTCGGTGTCCGCGCCGGGGGCGATGGTGTCGGTCTGCACGTGGGCGACGGCGTTGCTGAGGCTGATCCAGCCGCAGTTGGCGCTCCAGACGTGGCCGCTGAACTTGCCGGTGGCCAGGTTCACCCTGGGCGCGCCGGTGTTCTCGAAGTTGATCCAGCCGATGTTCGCGCCATAGGCGTAGCCGCGCAGATTGCCCAGGCCGTCCAGATTGATGCCGTAGTCCGCGCCGGAGTTGTTCTGGTATTGGATGCCGTTGGCGGGCGTGCCGTCGCC
>Ga0209096_1000406_pt1 | contig 60126 bp, 41 predicted proteins | sample AD_UKC034_MetaG_FD_184407 | JGI IMG/M metagenome (GOLD analysis project Ga0209096, IMG submission 184407) | Active sludge microbial communities of municipal wastewater-treating anaerobic digesters from USA - AD_UKC034_MetaG (SPAdes) (version 2) | ecosystem: Engineered > Bioreactor > Anaerobic >...
CCGATCCCCTCTCCGCGTTCTTCGTGCCTCCGCGGTTGATCCCCTGCTCCGTCCCACCGCAGAGACACGAGGAGCGCAGAGGACCCCCCCACAAACCCCAAGCCGATCCCCTCTCCGCGTTCTTCGTGCCTCAGCACCGGACCGCGCCACCCGACATGTACAAATGCTGTTGTCAACCCGCATGCGGCCGCGGATAAACAGCCCATGCAACACCATCGTCCCACGACCGCTCGAGCCTCGGCGGGTCTTGCCCTCGCCCTGCTGCTGTCCGGCGAAGCGCTTCTTCCGAGAGCCGACGCCCAATCGCTCACGGGGAATCCACTGTCCGGGCTCGCCCAGCTCAAACCGTTCGAGGCGCGGCGCGCGTCGTCGTCTGATCCCAACTGGAAGGACGGCAACGGCGACGCCCGGCCGATCCCGCCCGGGGGGACGCTCACCTTGGCGGAGCTCGAAGGGCCCGGGGTGATCACCCACATCTGGTTCACCATCGCCCATGACGCCCCGTTTTACTCGAGGCTGCTCACGCTGCGCGTCTACTGGGATGGGGAGAGCCACCCGAGTGTCGAGGCGCCGATCGGCGATTTCTTCGGAATCGGCCATGGCGTGGACCGGCCATTCCTGTCGCTGCCGATCCGGGTGACGTCGGACGGCCGGGCCCGGAACTGTTACTGGCCCATGCCCTTCCACAAGTCGGCGCGGCTGACCGTGAGCAACGAGAGCACCCAGCGGTGCCACGCCTTCTATTACTACGTCGACTGGCAGAAGCACACGGCGTTGCCGGACGACTCCGCCTATTTCCACGCGATGTACCGGCAGGAGCACCCCTGCCAGATGGGCCGCAACTACCTGCTCGCCGACCTCGCCGGCCGCGGGCATTACGTCGGCACCATCCAGAGTGTCTATCACATGTCCTCCGGCTGGTACGGCGAGGGCGACGATTTCTTCACGATCGATGGCGCCGCCGAGCCGCAGCTCCGGGGCACGGGCACCGAGGACTACTTTTGCGACGCCTGGGGATTCCGCCAGCAGGACGGCCTCTTTTACGGGACGCCGCTCTGGGAGGGTTACGGCGCCGGGGATCGCAGCACGGCCTACCGGTTTCACCTGGTCGATCCCGTGCCGTTTACCCGTTCCCTGCGGGTCGAGATCGAGCACAAGGGCGGACAAGTCTTCCCCGACGGCAAGGTCACCGGCTACATCGAACGCGACGACCTGATGTCCTCGGTGGCGTTCTGGTACCAGATCGAGCCGCATCGCCCCTGGGCCGCCCTGCCGCCGGGCCCGGAGCGCCTGCCGTTCCGGGAGGAGACCCTGCTGGTGGGCTGGAAAGCCGTGCCCCAGGCCCGGCACTCGGAGCATCCGCTGCAGGTTCAGGACATCGGCGGGCTTACGGACAACCAGCAGCTCTGGTTCACCCCCGGGGATGACAAGGGATGGGTCGAGATCCCGTTCACCCTCGAGAAGGAGGTCAACGCCACGCTCTCGGTCCGGATGCTGCACGCCCCGGACTACGGCCGGTACCGTGTTCGCGTCGATGGTCGGGAGGCGGCGACGCTGGATCTCCATCATCCGAGCATCACTCCGACGCCGCATCGGATTGGGACGCATCGCCTGGCGGCCGGGCCCCACGTGCTGCGCTTCGAGTGCGTCGGCAAGGCGGCGGCGTCCACCGGCTTCTTTCTCGGCTTCGACACGCTGTCAGCCCGGATCCAGGCTTACAATCGGCCGGAAGGATTCGATCTCCGCCGGGTTCAAGGCGCTTTGGCGCCGGCGACCGAATAGGTCTGCTTGAGTTGCTGGAACCGTTTATGGACCGGGGAAGCGGCTTGGACCCGCGGTTCGAGTGACGCCAGAACCCGCCGGGCCTCGGCGGGATTCGAACCGCCCACCAGCACCACGTAGTCCAACTCGATGTCCGCCAGCCGCGGATCACGGAGGTCGGCGCGGTGCTGCTCGATCCATTTCCAGAGATTCTCGGGTCCCCCGCGCTTCGCCTCCTCGAACGCCGGTTCGAGAGCGGCCGCCATGCCGCGCATCTTGCCCGGGGCAGGCGCCTGGCCGCTCTCTTCGGTCGCCGGTTTGGACCTGATTCTCTCCTTGGCGTAGCGGTTGAATTTCAAGCCCAGCCAGATCACCGTCGCCACCAATAAAACCGTCAGAACGTGTCTCATGGAGTTGCAGTCTCAATCCCGGACCCGGCGCACGGAGGCGCCCAGCCGGCGCAGTTTCTCATCAATCTTCTCGTAGCCGCGGTCAAGGTGGTAAATCCGTTTCACGGTGGTCTGGCCCTCGGCCACGAGCCCGGCAATGACCAGGGCCGCCGAGGCCCGCAGGTCGCTGGCCATCACCGGCGCTCCCGAGAGGGCGGTGGCCCCCTTCACGATGGCGGTCGGGCCCTCGATGGTGATGTCGGCACCGAGACGCGCCAGCTCGCTGACGTGCATGAACCGGGCCTCGAAAACGCGTTCGGTGATGAGGCTGATCCCCGGCGCCTGGGTCATCAGCACCATCATCTGCGCCTGGGCATCCGTGGGATAACCGGCGTAGGGCTGGGTGGTGACGTCCACCGATCGGAGCGCCGCGTCCCCGCGCACCGTCATCGAGTTCCGGTTGTGGGTGATCCGGACGCCGACCTCCTGGAGTTTGTCGATGACAGCATGCAGGTGCTCGGGCCGGCACCGGCGCAGCGTGACCTCGCCCCGGGTGGCCGCCGCCGCCACCGCGAAGGTCGCCGCCTCGATCCGGTCCGGAATCACCTCGTGCTCGACCCCGTGCAGCTCGCCCACCCCGGTGATCGTGATCGTCGGGCTGCCCGCGCCGCTGATGCGCGCGCCCATGGCGTTCAGGAAGTCCGCAAGATCCACCACCTCCGGTTCGCACGCCGCGCTCTGGATCGTCGTGACTCCCTCCGCCAGGACCGCTGCCATCATCACGTTCGCCGTCCCCAGCACCGTGGGCCCGGCGCGCCCGCCCAGGAACATCTCCGATCCCGCGAGGCGCGGGGCCCGCACCCGGACGTAGCCTTGCTGGATCGACACGTCGGCGCCCAGCGCGCGCAGGCCTTTCAAGTGCAGATCGATCGGCCGCGAACCGATCACGCAGCCGCCGGGCAGGGAGACCTTCGCGTCGCGCAGCCGGCCGAGCAGGGGCCCAAGGACACAGATCGAGCCGCGCATTTTCCGCACCAGATCGTAGGTCGCGATCCCCTTGACGCGGCCTGCCTCGACCGTCACCGCATCGCCGTGCGCCCGCACCTTGGCGCCGAGGGCGGTCAGGATCCGCATCATGAAGGTGACGTCACTCAGCGCGGGAACGCGGCGGAGGGTGCACGGCTCACGCGTGAGGAGCGTCGCCGCCAGAATGGGCAGGACCGCGTTCTTGGCGCCGCTGATGGTCACTTCCCCCTCGAGGGGGCGACCGCCGCGAATGACGAGACTGTACATGGCTTCCCGCGTGACGCTCTGCTGCGGGGACCGCCGGGCGCCTCGAGCGCGCTCCCGATGCGGGTCCCTGGAGCGCACTCTATCGAGCCCGATGCGATCGAGGAAAGTGCAATCGTCGGCGCCCTTAAGAAGGCAGACGTGGACAGCGGTGCTTGGCGTATCGCCGCGGAGGAGGATGAGTTCTCTGGAAGGATCAAAGAGGGTGGTCCTTCCCTGGCTGGGCTGAAGCTGGAAAGCCGATACCGTTTCACCTGCCTTGAGCAGATCGAGGAGACCCACGGCGGCACCCGCGAGCAGCGAACACTACCTGATGAACCTCGTGTTGCCGGGTGTCACGGTGCCGCTGGCGGATCCGGGGGCGCCGGAGCATCCGCACCGATTCTATCGGGCGGTGGGTGGCGATTGAGGTCCTGTCGGGGCGTCATGGCAACCAGGTGACCGAGATCTCCCTTGCCACGGCTTTGAACTCGGGATCGCCGGTGACAAGGTCGGCTTTCAGTCTCCTGGCCAGCGCCGCGGCAAACGCGTCGGCCAGGCTCCGCGGCGGCATCAACCAGCGCGGGCGCGACGCTTCACGCGGAGCAGGAGAATCGCTGTGGCGGCGCTGAGAGCCGCGCCCGCCCAGAAGACGCGATCCCGATAGACGATCCGGACCGTGGAGGTCCCGGCGGGGATGCAGAGGGCCTGGAAAGCGTGGTTGGCCGGCCAGAGGCGGGCGGGGCGGCCGTTGACCTCGGCGCGCCAGGCCGGGTAGTGGGATTGGGCCAGCACCACCCAGGCGGGCGCCGGTGTCTCCGCAACGACCCGAAGGTGGTGCGCATCGCCCTGCCGCCCGGCGAACGTGACCGGGACGGCTGTCTCCGCGACTCCCGCCGCCGCCGCCGCGGCGCGTGCCGGTTCCGGCAGGAAGACGCGTGTCCGGAGATCGCATTCGGGATCGAGGAGAGCGTTGGGGTTCCAGTCGACGGGGGTGTAGACGGGCTGCTGGCCCCCGGTGACGAGGGGCATGGCATTCGAGCGGGTTATCCACTCGGTGGGGTTGGCGGGCGCCGTCATTCGCGTGACGCCGAGGAAATCGAGGAGGCCCTCGCGATGGGCAGGTGGTGCATCGTACAGCAACCGCTGCAGATCGGCCTGTTCGCGGATTTGGAGGGTGGCGGCCCCGTTCACCTTGGGGACGCCTTCGAGGAGGTTAAGGTTGGACCAGAGAGCGAGCCGTTTCCCGACCAGATCGTCGGCGGCGTTTGTCAGGCGGCTGTTCAGGAGTTGGTCTTCCGCCTCGGGGGTGATGAACACGCGGCCTTCACCCGAGTGGGGCAGGGAAGCAGCAGCCCGGGCGAGGCCGGGTTCGAGGACATTGGCGGGCAGGGTGGGATTCTGGGCGGGGACGTGGCTGAGCCCGTCGAGGGCGATCAGGACAGGCAGGACAATCGCCGCCGCCGCCGTTCTCGAGGTGATGCCAGTGCGCACCGTCGCGCCAAGGGCGGCGATCGTGGCCAGGAGGAAGCCGGCGCGGGCGGCCGTGTTGAGGAGGCGGACGGCGGCGGTGTCGGCGGCGGCTGCATGGTGGATGGTCCAGGCAGCCAACCCGGCGAGGGCAAGCAGGACCAAGCCGCACGCGATGGCGACCGGGCGAAAGGACCGGCGGGGGACATGGTAAGGGCCTGTCTTGAGCGCGGCGAGGGTGCCGGCAGCGAGGAGCGGTGCGGCGAATCCGGTCAGCAACAGGAACTTCACCGGGTACCGTGCCAGTCCAAGCGGGGGGACGGTTTCGCGGAGGACGCGGTAAGGGGCCGAGTGGTTGCCGAGGGCGAGCCACGCTCCGGCGAGGGCGAGCGCCGCGAGGACCCACCACCAAGGTTTGCGGACGAGACCAACGCCGGCGAGGGCGAGGGCGACGACACCCGTGCCGAGGTAGACGGAGGAGAAGAACTCCTGGCCGGGTTGGAAGTAGACGCCCAGGCTGGTGGGGAAGCATCGGAACAAGGGATCAACCAGGTTGGCCCAACCCCAGGGTGGGAGCGCCCACTTGCCGGTGGCGAAAGCGGTGTCGCGGTGCGAGTGCGTCAGCAGCTCGACAAAGGGGGCCCATTGGATCGCGGTGAGACCGGCAGCCAGGGCGGCCACGGCGGTCAGGCGGACGAGGGTCAGTCCACGGCCCGGGGGCGTGGGCTGGGCGGAGAGCGCAGGGGAAGCGGGGGAGGCCTCGCGGGGCGGTGCGAGCAGGACAATGAGGAAAACGACGAGCCAGGTCAGGCCGAGGATTTCGGGAACGCCGGCGAGGATTTGCAGGGCAGCGGGGAGGACGGCGAGCGGGACCGCTCGCGCGCCGTGTCGTGCGGCCCGGCATGCCGTGGAGACGACCCAGGGCATCCAGGCGAGAGCCGCGGTGTAGTTCGGCCAGAGGAGACAGGAAAGCGTGAGCCCGCTGAACACGAAGGCGGTGCCGGCCAGTGCGGCCGCGGTGGGGTCGCCGGTCCATCGGCGCGCCAATCGGTGCATGCCGAAGCCGGCCAGCCAGAGGTGGAGGAGGCAAAAGACGTTGGCCGCCCACGGCAGAGGCAGAAGCAGCCAGATCACCGACCCCGGGTAGAGTGTGAGCGTGCCCCACTGGGCGAGGAACGGGACGCCGCAGTGGCTGAGGGGATTCCAGAGAGGAAGCGCGCCCTGGGCGATGGAATCCCTCGCGTAGGCCATGGTCGGATAAGCGAGCACGCCGAAGTCGCGATAGAACAGCGTGCGCTGGCCCAGAAGGAGATCGCCGAAGGCGAGCCCCAGCAGGAGCGCCAGAACGACCGGGAACCGGTTGCGCTCCGGTGGATGGATCGAGGTCAATGGCACATCACGTCGAATCCATCCTCAGTCCTCGGTCCTCGGTCTGGTCAACCGTCCCACTGGCGCACTGACGCACCGGAGTACTGTCGTCGGTCCTCGTGACCGCCAGCGTGGGCAGCCGGCGGCGTTGGTACCAGGCGACGCCGACGAGATCGAACAGGCCGCGGCCGAGCCGGTTCCAGACGCCGTATTTCGAGGTGCCGGCGGTGCGCGGCCGGTGCCGGACCGGGACTTCCCGGGTTCGGAAGCCGGCGCCGGCGACGAGGATAGGAAGGAACCGGTGGAGGCCGTTGAAGCCGGGGACGCCGTCGAGCGTTTCGCGCCGGAACACACGGAGCGCGCAGCCGGTGTCCTGAAACTCGCTGCCGAGGGCGCGGGTACGGACCCAGCGGGCGATCCTCGACGAGACGCGCCGGAGCCAGGAGTCCTGGCGCTGCTCGCGTCGGCCACAGACGAAATCGGCGCCCTCGAGAAGCTCGAGGAGACGGGGCAACTCGGCGGGGTCATTTTGGCGATCGCCGTCGAGGGTGGCGATGAGGGGGCTGGCGGTGTGGCGGACGCCGGTCCAGACGGCGGCGCTTTGGCCGGCGTTGCGCGGGTGGCGGAGGCCGCGCACGCGGGGGTCCTGCTGATGGGCGGCTTCGATGCGTTGCCAGGTGGCGTCGGTGCTGCCGTCGTCGACGAAGACCAGTTCCCAGCGGCGCGGTTGATGTGCGAGGGCGGCGGCGACCTCGGCGGCGAGCGGCAGGACGTTCTCCTGTTCGTTGTAGACCGGGATGACGATGGCGAGTTCGGGGGGCACGGGCATCCCTGGAGTCCTCGACTCCTGAAACATGGGGTCACCAGGTCAAGTTTGGTCCCTGCCGTTCCAACCCCAGCCCCCCGCCTTCGAGGACTCCACATTGGCGAGGCGCGGAAGAGAGGGTCCGGAAAGGCAGGAAGGCTTCATGGGATCGCGGACTTCGTTAGGTCTGAGGCGCGCCTCGCTAGAGAGGACTCTAGCGGCGGAACAGGCCGGGAGGCGGCGCGCCTCCGAAGCGGCCCATCATCCGCTGGAGCTTGCCCATTTTCTTCATCATCTGCTGCATTTGGCCGAAGCGTTGCAGGAGGCTGTTGACTTCGGCCACCTTGACGCCGCTGCCGTTGGCGATGCGGATGCGGCGGCGGGCGTTGAGGATCTGGGGGTTGCGGCGTTCCCGGGGCGTCATGGCGCACAGGATGCCCTCCATGCGGCGGAACTCCCGTTCGCTCTGGCCGAGGTCGGCTTGCCGGGCGAGCTCGCCGCCGCCAGGGAGGAGGCCGACGAGGTTCTCGAGCGGGCCCATTTTGCGCATCTGGCGGAGCTGGTCGAGGAAGTCATCGAGGGTGAACTGCCCCTTGCGCATCTTCTCCTCGAGCCGCTGGACATCCTGGGCATCGACCGCCTCGGCGGCGCGTTCGACGAGGCTGACGACATCGCCCATGCCAAGGATCCGCTGGGCCATGCGCTCGGGATGGAACGGCTCGAAGTCCTCGAGCTTCTCGCCCACGCCCATCAGCTTGATCGGCTTGCCGACAACCGCTTTGAAGCTGAGGGCGGCGCCGCCGCGGGCGTCGCCGTCCAGTTTGGTCAGGACCGCGCCGGTGATTTCGAGAGCCTGATCGAAGTGGGTGGCCACGTTCACGGCCTCCTGGCCCGTGGCCGCGTCGAGCACGAGCAGGATCTCGCGGGGCCGGACCAGATCGCGGAGACGGACGAGCTCCTGGACGAGCGGTTCGTCGATCTGCAGGCGGCCGGCGGTGTCGAACAACAGCACATTGCATTGCCGGGCACGGGCCTCGTCGAGGGCGCCGCGGGCGATGGCGAGGACGTCGGTCTCGCCGCGTTTGACGAAGACCGGCAGGCCGATCTTCTCGCCGAGCGTGGCGAGCTGGTCCATGGCTGCCGGACGGTAGACATCGGCGGCCACGAGCAAGGGGGTGCGCCCCTGTTTCTGGAGAAGCCGGCCCAGCTTGCCGCAGGTGGTGGTCTTGCCCGAGCCGTGGAGTCCGACCAGGAGGATGCTGGTGGGATTGCCGCTGAGATCGAGCGCCGCGTTCTCAGACCCGAGCAGTGCGACCAGCTCGTCGTGGATGATCTTGATGACCTGCTGGCCGGGCTGGATGCTCTGGACGACCTGCTCGCCGATGGCCTTCTCCTTCACCCGCTCGATGAAATCGCGGGCGACTTTGAAGTTCACGTCCGCCTCCAGGAGCGCCATGCGCACCTCGCGCAGCGATTCGGCCACGTTCGATTCCGAAATCCGGCCGAGACCCCGCAGGTTGCGGAACACATTCTGGAGCTTGGACGTCAGGGCATCGAACATGCCCGCACGTTAGGGGATGCGGCGCGGGATGACAAGCACCCCAATCCGCATGCAAGGGTCCGCAGCGCCTTCCAGCCTCTGCGCCGTGGCGCACCGGCCCGCATCGCCGGTCCGCTGGTCTCGGACGGAGGACGGACGACAGCAGGATGAAATCCGTTCCCTCCTTCTCTCTGCGGGCGCTTGCCTCCCGATTGTCCGCGAGGTAAACTGCCGCTCACAACCCGGGTGCGCTATGAATGGAATCCACACTCGCCGACCGGAGACCGGCTTCACGCTGATCGAACTGCTCGTTGTCATCGCGATCATTGCGATCCTCGCCGGCATGCTCTTGCCGGCCCTGAGCAAGGCAAAGGCCAAGGCCCAGGGCATCATGTGCATGAACAACACCAAGCAGCTCATGCTGGCCTGGCACAGCTACATTGGCGACAACAACGACAAGTTCCCGGGCGCGTTCCACGGCGGCTGGGCCAGCAGCCCGACCGCCGACCACAAGGACGCGCCGTGGGTGGTGGGCTGGCTGGATTGGTCAACATCCTCCGACAACACGAACACCCTCTACCTCACCGACCGCCGCTACTCGAAACTGGCCCAGTACTTTGGCAATGCCAAGAACGTGTTCAAGTGCCCCGCCGACAAGTACCTCAGCCCCGTCCAGCGGACCCGGCACTGGACCGAACGCGTGCGCAGCATCTCCGGCAACATCGGCGTCGGCGAAGGCAACGCGGAGGATGGTCCCTGGGATGCCGCGTTTGCCCATGTCAAGCGCGCGTCGGAGCTCATCATCCCCGGCCCGTCGGACACCTGGGTTTACGTCGACGAACATCCGGACAGCATCAACGACGCGGGTTTCTTCGCGCCCTACAAGACGGAGTGGATTGATCAGCCGGCCTGCTACCACAACGGAGCGGCGGGATTCGCGTTCGCGGACGGTCATTCGGAGATCCGGAAGTGGGCTGGCCCCACCATGAAGGACCCCCGCAACACCAAGGTCAAGTATAGCGACATCGGTCATATCCCGGCGCTCGCATCGGACCCGGATATTCTCTGGATGCGATACCGGACGCCGCGGAAGAGCCAAACCTACTGAGGTCTGTGGGGGTCTGGTCCGCAGGCACGAATTCGATCCGCATGCCCCAGCGTGCTTGGCGTGGTCCGCGGTTGACCCGCTGGACCGTCACCGTGTCGGTGCTCGCCGACTGGGCCAGGCAAGAAAGCCCGGAGTAGCGACAAGGGTGGCGACGAAGGGGGATGGAGCGGCGAATGCCTTTGGAGGGGCCTTGGCGGGCTTTGCGTTTCTTGAGCCTTTTGGCGGCCATCCCTCCGCGTTTCGCGGCCGCTCCGGTGCGGTGTCAGTCGGGGAGTCGGATCTGGAAGAAATTCTGGGGGCCGGGGGAGAGTAACGGGTGTTTGAGGTCGATTGTGAACACGCCCTCGGTCAGGGACCAGGCGGAAGGGTCGCACGGGATCCAGGTGTGGAGATCGGACGAGCACCAGAGCGTCACAGGTCCTTCGAGACCGGTCGTTTCGGCGACGAGGAGACCGTCATCGGTGACCCGGGTCCCGGTGAAGGCGACCGTTTTGACCGTCAGGGTATTCTCGACGAGGGCGCTCCACTCGGTCCCATTGAACGCGCGGGCCTTGAGGGTGAGGCTTCGGGTGACGGGGATGTCGGCGGTGAGCAGGCCCTCGCTGCCGGGGATGGTGAGGGAGCAATCGAAGTAAAGATCGGTGTTGCTCTCGCTGCACTGGTGCAGCTCGACAGCCAGGGTGTTGGTGCCCGTCTGCAGGAGGGCGGCGACGTCGGCTTCCCGCTTGAAGTAGGTGTTGTGTGCAGGCCAATTCACGGCCGTCGCGGCATGGGTCTCGTAGGTGGGCGCTCCCGGGGGCATGTTTTCGCGCCACGCGGGGACCTCGACGCCGTTGAGATAGACGACGACGCCGTCGTCGCGGAGGATTTCGGCGACGACCTTCGGGATGGCGTTGGTGGTATCGACGATGAAGGCATGGCGCAGGTAGGTGGTGACGACGGTAGGGCCGGAGAAACCGACCACGTACCGGCAGGTGCCGGTGGCGACCGGGTTGGGGTTGTCCGGGCCGGCGTAGCCGAGGATGGCGGGGCCTTCGATCCAGGCGCCGTCCGGGAATCCGGGGTCGCGCCACGAGAGACCGCCGGCGGGGGCCGGTTCGGAGCCGCGGTCGAAGCAGCGCCATCGGGCGCCGCGGGGGATGAGGGGGATCGGCGCCACGGGTCCCTCGCCCTGGACCGCGACGGCGGAGGGATTGACGCGGCCATCGGGGAGGCGCGGGTCGGAGCCGTCGAGGGTGTAATAGAAGGCGTTGGTGGCGGAGAGGCGGAGGAGATGGCCGGCGGTCACGGTGGCATTGGTGACGGAGAAGCGGGGGACATCGATGGACGGCAACCAGCGGCGCTGGCGGAACTGGGCTGCGACGATATCGCGGCGTCGGTCGAGGTAGGAATTGAGGACGGCGTTGCAGGCGGGGAGCCAGGTGGCATCCCGCGTCTTGCCGCGGCCCCAGCGGGCGGACTCGCCGATGATCGCGAGATCGATCTCATGCATGCGGCTCCGGAACCGCTGCTGCGCGTTGGCGGGGGTGAGCGCGCCATCACCGTAGAAGTGCTTTTGCACCAGGTCGGCGAACCGGAGGCGGTAGGCTGGGTGCTGGCAGAGGCGCTGGTGGAGGATGGCGGGGTTGAACGCGGCGAACGACGTGTAGGTGGCGCCGGCGGTGGTGGTGTCGCACGTCACCCCGTAGCTGCTGTTCGCGCCCAGGGAATGTTCGGCGTCGTGGCGCAGCCACTTGAAGCCATCCGGGAAGACCCGGTTGAAGACGGCGTACATGTTGTTGGGCATGCCGCCCCAGATCGACACGGGCGAGTCGGGGTCGCCCGTGTAGAAGGCGGTCAGCATGTAGACAATGAGGTTGTCCTCATCCAGGTAGACCGGGTAGGCGGGATTGGGGGTGCCGTCCGGGTTGAGGCCCTTCACGCGGTAGTAATTGTTGCTGTAGGCGCCGGTGAAGCCCTGGTTGACCGCGAGGTTGTGGAGGGCCGAGAAGGCGTCGAACGTGCCGTCGCTGGCGGTTGTGGTGTATCCCGGCTGGGTGGTCTTGATGCAGTCCCAATCGTCGTCGTCGCCGCCGAGGTACGTGGCGGCGAAATCGGCGTCACCGCGCTCCTGGGTCTGATAGAGGCCCCAGTACTGGCCATTGAGATAGAGGTGGTAGTACCGGCTGCGGGTGTAGGGCATCCCCATGTCCCGCTGCGAATCCCGGGAGAACGTCTCCCGCACGAAGGTCTCCTGCGTGCCGTTCTCGAAGGCCCACGAGTAGTTCTGCGAGGTGCGAAGGTCCACCTTGTCGAACTCGGACGCCCCCTCCTCGCCAAACAGCGGGAACCGCAGCTTGCCGTCGCCGTACTCGGACCGGAAGAAGAGCCGGAGCGAGTGCTTGGGGTTGCCGGCGCTGCGGCTGTAGGCTCCGCGGATCCGCAGGCCGGCGTCGATCTGGAACTCGGCCTCCGCACCGTGGACGGGATCGATGAGCTCGATGGAGACGGGCCGTTCCCAGGCGATGCCGTCGTTGCCGGGGTTGACGTAGATGCCGGTCTGGGCATTGAAGAGGTGGGCGAGGTCGGTGACGATCGAGATCGAGGGGATGGCATTGGTCATGCCCTGGCGCAGGCGCGTGGGGTCGCTTGTGACAATGCTCTGCCGGACGCCGTATTCCATGACGTGGCCGTTGACCTTGCCGCTCGCCGGCCAGCCCGGCGGCGGGCTGCTGCCCTGCCCGAGGATGTCCTCGAGGAAGAGCCAGGTCACCGTGGTGACGGTCTGGCGGATTGCGGCGGGATCCACGACGGCGGCGCGGAGGGTGGTGGTTTTCGAGACGACGAACGGGGCGGTGTACCGCAGCGAGTCCGTTGTGGGCACGGTCCCATCGAGCGTGTACCGGATCTCGTCCGCGGTGTCGGGGGCGAGGAGCGACACGGTGAACGGGGCGGTCTTGAAGCCGCGCGGTTCGCTGGCGGTGACGGCGGGGGTGGGGGCGTTGTAGGGCTCGGCGTTGGCGGACCCGGGGGTGGGCTCGTCAAAGAAGGCCAGCTGGTGGCCGGCCGGCCGCCAGGAGAGCCGCGGGGCAATGAGGAAATCGGGATCCTGCGCTGAATCATTGAGGGCGGTGATGGCGAGGGAATTGTCGCCAGCTCTGAGGAACAGCGCGGCCATGGAATACGACTGGCCGGCGAGGGTTTCGTCGAGCGATCGGGTGGCGGTGGCGGCGCTGTTCCAGGCGAGGGGCGTGGGGGCGTCGAGGGCCGCCACGGGGATGCCGTTGAGGGCGGCGATGAAGCCGTCGGCGCAGCGGACCGAGAGGGTGATGTCGTCCTCGGGAGCGGGTGCCGTCTCGAGACGGAAAAGCCAGCGGGCATCGAGGCGGGCGTTGACGCCTTGCATCAGAGAAGCGACATCGGTGTCGACAAGCGACCCGATGGCGCCGGCGAGGGGGATGCCGCTGGCGGGATCGCCGACGAGCCGGAAGGCTTCGGCGGAGAAGGTCTCCTGATAACCCCGGGCGACGGAGCACTCGAAGCCTGCGTCACCGTAGTTCTCGTTATAGACCAGGCGCAGGTGGTAGACGCCGGCGACCGGGAAATTGAATCGGGCGAGCGTGGTGTCGAAGCCGCGGCCGGTGGGGTATTCGGCGACGAAATCGACGCCATGTCCCCAGAGGCGCAGGCGGAACCCGTCGTCACTGCCGACAGCGAACGTCCAGAATCCCGCGGCCGGCACGAAAACGGCGCTTTCGGCCTCGAGCGCGAAGTTCTCCTTGTTCTGGCCGGGATAGGTGTGGCCGGGAAAGAGGCGGTTCTGGGCGAAGGCGCCGGAGGCGCCATTGGCGTGAAAATCGAGGGTGTCGTACTGGCCCACGATGGGGTAGGCGGCGTCGGTCTTCCAATAGCGGCGGTTGGCCATCATGGTTTCGGCGTCATCGATCGTGTTGATCGAGCGGGTCAACTCGTAGTAGCGGACGGTGAAGGCCCCCTCGGGGCTGCCGAAGCCGAGCGCGCCGGCCCCGTCGGCACACGGGCCGGTGTTGTCGGCGTTGGGGACGCAGTAGTGGCAAGGGGTTCCGGCGTCGACGAGCACGCGCTCGCGCCGGGGACCGCGGCCGTAGGCGACATCCCGGAGCTGGGGCGGGTAGGCGGGGGCGAACTCGCTGGCGACCGTGACGCCATCGGGCTGAACCAGGCCGAGGTACTCGCCGTCTTTCGAGAGGCTGAAACTGGCGTGGAGCTCGCCTTGGACGAGGGCGACCGGGGAGCTGTCGGCGAAAACGACGAGATAGCCGTTGGCGGGGATGGTCGTGCCGTTGGGAATGCGCCACTGGGTGAGATTCGAGGCGCGGTCCGTGAGATACCAGCCGCCCAGGGGTACGGCCTGGGGACCGTCGTTGGCCAGCTCGATCCAGTCGGCGGCATCGCCAGCCAGGGTCTGGAGACCGCTCGCGTTGTCAGCGACGATCTCGTTGATCCAGACGCCGGCGCGCGGGCGCGGCAAGAACGCCGTGCCGGCCAGCAGCGCGAGGGCGACGGTCATCAGTGCCCGTTGGCGAAGGACGGGGAGGGGGGTGGCGGGCTCGGGCGGCGATGGCTTGCCAGGCATGGCGTTGCGGACGGTGGGCTGGCCGCGTCAGGTGTCGCGGATGACCGCGTTGAGGGTTTGTTTCACGTGGAGAATGACCTTGTCGTGGGTGGCATTCACCTCCGCGTCGGTCAGGGTGCGATCCGGGCTGCGGTAGGTGAGAGCGTAGGCCATGCTCTTCTGACCTGCCGGGATCGATTGCCCCCGGAACACATCGAACAGCTCGACCGCTTCGAGACACGCCGGGCGCGATTGCCGGACGGCGAGCAGCACGGCGTCGTGGGTGACCGACTCCGGCACAATCATGGCGACGTCGCGGCGCACGGATGGAACTTGGGGCAGAGGTTTGAACGCGCGGGATGCGTTGCGCCGGGCGAGCAACTGATCGAGATCGAGCTCCGCCATCCAGACCGGGTCGCGCAGGTCATTGTCCCGCGCGACGGCGGGCAGCACCTGCCCGAGCTCGCCGAGGAGGATCCGGCCGAGCTGGATCGTGGCGGACTGGACGAACAGGGCCGTGGCCGCCTCGCGGCGGAGACAGGAAGCGCCGCGCACGCCGTAGTGTTCGAGGAATTCCTCGATCAACCCCTTGAGATCGGAGCCGTCGTACCGCGCTTCGCGGTCGTCGCCGCTCCAGAACCGCGGCTGCCGGCGTCCGCTGAGGACCAGCGCCAGGCGCCGGCGTTCGCCGACCCCATCGGCGGTGCGCGTGAAGACGCGGCCGATCTCGAAGAGCGCGACGTCCGGGTTTTGCCGGCTGCAGTTGTGGCGGAGGGCGTCGAGCAGCCCGGGCAGGAGGCTTGGGCGCAACACGCCCATGTCGGCGCTGAGCGGGTTGGCGAGGGGGACGAGGGTCTCGGCGGGGGCGGCGAGGCGGGCGGCGGGTTCGGCGATGAGCGTCTGGCCCTGGGCCTCATCGAGGCCGAGACCGGTCAAGTGCCGGCGCGCCTCGGCCAACTGGTCGTGCACCGCATCGTAGTCGTTGGCGCCGAGCGCGCCCCGGGGAGGCGTGGGCGGGATTCGATCCACCCCGTGCAGGCGGCAGATCTCTTCGACGAGATCGATTTCGCGCTTGAGATCAACGCGGAAGGTGGGGATGCGGAACGTGACGGGCTCGGGTTCGGCGGGTTCGGCATCGACCGGCTGGGGCTTGCGCCGGACCACTTCGAGCCCGAGCGGGCCGAGGCAAGACTCGATCTCTTCCGGACGCAGGCTGATGCCGAGGAGTTGCCGGACTTTGCGGTGGCGGAGCGTGACACACCGCGGCTCGACCGGCTCGGGGTAGGCGTCGACGGCATCCGCGGCGAGTTGGCCGCCGGCGGTTTCGAGGATGAGACGGGCGCAGCGGCGGCTGGCCCAGTCCGTGCCGCCCAGGTCGGCGCCGCGTTCGAAGCGATACGAGGCGTCGGTGCGCAATCCGAGCGCCTTCGAGGTGCGGCGGATCTGCGTGGGTTGGAAGTAGGCGCTTTCCAGGAGGACGTCCACGGTGCGCTCGTTGATCTCGCTGTTCTGCCCCCCCATGATGCCGGCCAGGGCAATCCCCTTCTCCGGGTCCGCGATGAGCAGCATGTCGCCGGTGAGCGCGTGGGACGCGCCGTCGAGCGTGGTGAACGTCTCGCCTTCGAGCGCGCGCCGGACGACGATCGTGGGGCGTCCGTCCGGGGCGGGAGCGACGAGGTGATAATCAAAGGCGTGGAGCGGTTGGCCGCACTCGAGCATGACGTAGTTCGTGGCATCGACCACGTTGTTGATGCTGCGCAGGCCGACGCTTTCGAGGGCGCGCCGGAGCCAGTCCGGGCTGGGGGCGACGGTGACGCCGCGGATGACGCGGGCGACATACCGGGGACAGAGATCCGGGGCGTCGAGGCGGACGGCGACGAAATCCGCCGCCGGGCGGTCGCCGGCGGGCAGGGTGGTTTCCGGGAGACGGAGCGGGCGTCCGGTGATGGCGCTGATCTCGCGGGCGATGCCGATGACGCTGTTGAGGTCGGGGCGGTTGGGGGTGATTTCGAGATCGAACACGACGTCGGCCTCGCTGCGGCCGAGGAACTGGGCGAAGGGCTGTCCGAGCGGGGCGTCGGGCGGGAGGATCATGAGGCCCTGGGCGTCCTCGGCGAGTCCCAGTTCCTTGGGGGAACACATCATGCCATGGGACTCGACGCCGCGGATTTTGCCGACCTTGATGGTGAAGGGCGGCTCGCCCGGGCGGGCCGGCAGGGTGGCGCCGGGGAGGATGAGCGGCACTTTGTCGCCGGCCTTGAAATTGTGGGCGCCGCAAACGATCTGGCGTTCGCCCTTGCCGTCGGCCACCCGGCAGACGGAGAGCTTGTCGGCGTTGGGATGCTTGTCGCAGGTCAGGACCTGAGCCACGACGATGCCCTCGAACTCGCCGCCCAATTTCTGAAGGCCTTCGACCTCGACCCCGAGCAGGGTGAGGCGTTCGGCAAGGTCATCCGGTGACCCGTCGTAGTCGACGTACTGTCTGAGCCAATTCAGTGTGACTTTCATGCGGCGCATTCCCCCGGTCGCAGACAGGGGATGTGAAAAGTAGCGGTTCCCGCGCGAACGCCCAATCAAAATCTGCCGTGCCCACAAAGCGAACAGCGGGCCGTGTCACCACGGCCCGCTGTTGCCGAATTCACCGAAACGTCAGGCCGCCTTGTCCTCGGGGATCCGCATCCCGTAGAACGAGCGGTAGACGAAGAAGAGCGCCACGAGGAACAGGGCGATACCGATGCCGATCTTCGTTCCCTGGCTCTTCATGGCGACAGCCATTTCGACCGCGAGCAGGCCGAAGAGCGTTGTGAACTTGATGATGGGGTTCATGGCCACCGAGGAGGTGTCCTTGAACGGATCGCCCACGGTGTCGCCGACCACGCTGGCTTCGTGGAGTGGGGTGCCTTTGGCCCGGAGATCGACCTCGACGATCTTCTTGGCGTTGTCCCAGGCCCCGCCCGCGTTGGCCATGAAGATCGCCTGGTACAACCCGAAGAACGCGATGCTGATCAGGTAGCCGATGAAGAAGAAGGGATCGAAGAACGCCAGCGACAGCGAGAGGCAGAAGATCGCGACGAAGATGTTGATCATGCCTTTCTGGGCGTAGATCGTGCAGATCTTCACCACTTCCTTGCTGTCCTCGATCGACGCGCGCGTCGCATCCAGCTTCATGTTCTCCTTGATGTACACAACGGCCCGGTAGGCGCCGGTCACGACCGCCTGGGTCGAAGCCCCGGTGAACCAGTAGATGACCGCGCCGCCCATCAGGAAGCCGAGGACGATGTGCGGCTTCACCAGGCTCAAGCTGGCCACGACCGAGTCCATGCCGGCTTTGATGATCTCCGTGGGCAGGGCCTCGCCGCCCAGGGTCACGCCCTTGGCATGGGCGATCCCCTCCGCCGCCACCTTGGCCAGCAGCAGGATGATGCCGAAGATCATCGTGGTGGCCCCCACGACGGCCGTGCCGATCAGCACCGGTTTCGCGGTCGCCTTGAAGGTGTTGCCGGCGCCGTCGTTCCGCTCGAGGTTGTGCTTGGCCGCCTTAAAGTCCGGCTTGAACCCGTACTTCGCCTCGATCTCCTTCTCGATCCCCGGGATCCCCTCGATCTGGCTCAGCTCATAGACGGACTGCGCATTGTCCGAGACCGGCCCGAAACTGTCGACGGCGATGGTCACCGGTCCCATGCCGAGGAACCCAAAGGCGACGAGGCCGAACGCGAAGATCGGCGCGGCGAACCCGATTTCCTTCGGCATCAGCTCGACCAGCGCCCCGTGGTTCGAGAGCACGGCCGCGATCAGCATCAGCACGAGCATCAGCAGCCCTTCCCAGAACGCCGAGAAATTGCCCGCAACAAACCCGGAGAGAATGTTGAGCGAGGAACCGCCCTGCTTCGACGCCGTCACGATCTCCTTCGTGTGACGGCATTCCGTGCTCGTGAAGATCTTGGTGAACTCGGGGATGAGGGCGCCGGCGGCGGTGCCGCAGGAGATGACCACGGAGAGGACCCACCAGAGATCGGGATGAATGCCGCTGCCAGGGGCAGGCACGAGCAGGAGTTTGCTCGCGATAAAGGTGACGATGATCGAGATGATGGACGTCACCCAGACGAGCGAGGTCAGCGGGAGCTCGGGATGGAAGTCTTTGGCCTGCGAGTACTTGGCCGTGAACACCCGCTCGTTGATGAAGTAGGCCACCATCGAGGTCACGATCATCAGAATGCGCATCACGAAGATCCAGACGATCAACTGCGCGCAGAGCGCCGAAGTGCCCAAAGTCAGCGCCAGAAAGGTAATCAGCGCCACCCCGGTCACGCCGTAGGTCTCGAACCCGTCCGCCGTCGGCCCGACGCTGTCGCCGGCGTTGTCCCCCGTGCAATCCGCGATCACTCCCGGGTTCTTCGGGTCGTCCTCGGGCAGCTTGAAGATGATCTTCATCAGATCCGACCCGATGTCCGCGATCTTGGTGAAGATGCCGCCGCAGATACGGAGGGCGCTGGCGCCGAGCGACTCGCCGATGGCGAACCCGATGAAGCACGGTCCCTTCAGCTCGACGGGCAGCAACACCAGAATGCAGATCATGAAGAACAGCTCGACGGTGATGAGCAGCAACCCGACGCTCATGCCCGAGCGCATCGGAATCGCCAACGGCCCCCAGGGCAGACCGCGCAACGCGCTGAACGCGGACCGGCTGTTTGCCTGCGTGTTGATCCGCATGCCGAACCAGGCCACGCCGTACGACCCCAGGATCCCCAAAATGGAAGCTACCAGGATCAGAAAGACCTGCACGGCCGTCATGTGCTGCAGAAACTTGAAGTAGGCCACAATGCACGCCCCGATCAGCAGCCAGAGGATCGCCAGGAACTTGCCTTGCTGCGCCAGATAACTCTTGCACGTCTCCCAGATCAAATTCGACACGTTGCGCATCGAATCGTGCACGGGCAGGTTCTTCGTCTGGACGTACTGTACCAGGCCGAAGAGCAACCCGATGGCGCACACCACGATGCCGCCCAGCATCAGTTGGTTGCCCGTGATTCCTCCCAGGAACGTCACGGTGTCGAGCTTGGGAAGTTTTAGCTCGGCTTCACTGGCCAGGGCGCAAAGCGCCAGCCAGGGCGCTCCCGCCATCAAGGCCAGCCGGATCAGGTTCTGATTTCGTCTCAACATAGGTCTCGGTTCGGTTCGGATTCCGGGCTTCACACTCCCCCCCGGGGCAGGGCCCAGCCCGCGGCCGGGCCGGCATGAATCCCTCGCAACTATTGGAAGCCAAGGATCAAGTCAAGCCCATTTCCCCTGGAATTTGAGGACACAAAAGGCTCGAAGTTGCCGGATTTCCGGGATCCAACGCGCGAGTTCTTGCTTAACCAATTGAACAGCAATATTTTAGATTCTACTGTCCAACCATGCCAACCCCTTCAGTCCCCACCCGGATCCTCGCCTAACGCGTGTGGCGCGAACGTTTGCCATCGGCACCTGGTGGGTTTTCACCTTGAAGGCGCGTCGGGTGTCGGCTCCGGGGTGGCCCGCCCGCGCGCGGGCGGGCTCTATAGAATTGGGAGGGAATGGGCCCGCCCTGGGGGCGGGCATCCAAATCCGCGGAAACCACTGACGGGGCGGCTCAGCACGCAGGGTCCGGCCCAGTGACCGAGGTCAGGGGCGATCCGGACGAACCGGGCGTCGGCGAGCTGGGGGTTCTCGCAGAGGGTTCTCCAGCCCCCGGGCGTCTCGAACAGCAGGATTCGGCGGCCGCTCCAGACGACGGTGCGGGTCACGCTCACCAGAATGGGCTCAGGCTCGGGCTTCATGAGTCGAGAACTCTAGCGAGGCCGGGCCTCAGACCGATGAAACATGCAGTCCAAAGGAACCGTGGTGGGGCAGCGGGGCACCCTGCCTCCGCGCCTCGCTAATATAGAGTCCTCGACGGAAGGAGAGCAGGCCTGGAACAGCAGGGACCAAACTTGACCTGTTGACCACAGGTTCCACAGGTCGAGGACTTCAAGGGATGAGCGCGCGGTAGAACCGCGCCGCGGCGCTGGCGCTGGAATCGGTGAGAGTCCAGGGGCTCTGCGTCGGGAACCGGGTGTCGAGCGGCGCCCAGTCGATGAGATCCGATGAGACGTCAACCCGGCAGGGCCACCCGGGTTCGGACTGGATTCGGAGTTCCGCGACTCCGTCCTGGACGGAGAGAACCGCCAGTTGCGGGGCGGCTGGGGGCTCGATGGTGCCGCGCATGATGGCGAGGCTGTTGTTGTTGTAAGCGGCAATGGCGATGACGTTCTTCATGCCGGGAGGAAGGGTGCACTGCCCGTACGAGTCGTCGCCCCAGGCGACGACGGTGCCGTCGGCCTTCAACGCGAGGCTGTGCGCCCTGCCGGCGGCGATGGCGACGACGTCCGTCAAACCCTCGGGCACAGTCCTTTCGCTGGCGGAGATGCCCCCCCAGGCGACCACGGTGCCGTCGGCCTTCAGTGCCAGCGAGTGGTTCGCGCCCGCAGCGATGCCTTTCACGTCGGCGAGGGCCAGGGGGACGTCGGTCTGGCCAAAGGGGTTGCCGCCCCAGGCGAGGACCGTTCCCGTGCGTGTCAGCGCGAGGCAATGCTCGTCGCCGGCCGCAATCTGGACGACGTCCTCATAGTCCTCGGGCGGGTACGTGCCGATGATCCAGGCGCCGACGGTATGGTCCCCGCGGAGCACGATCGAGTGAGCGTAACCGGCGGCGACGGCGATCAGATTGGTGAGATCGGCGGGGACCTGGGCGGCACCGTTCATGGCGGTTGCGGGCCATCCGGTGACCAAGCCGTCGCTGCGCAGGGCGAGGCAGTGGCCAGCGCCCGCCGCAATGGCCACCACGCCGGTCAGGTCCGCCGGCACGTCGGTCTGGCCGGAGGTGTTGTCGCCCCAGGCGATGACGGTCCCATCGGGTTTCAAGGCCAGGCTGTGGTAAAAGCCCGCAGCAACCGCGACGGCCTGCAGACCGGGCGGGACCTGGGTCTGGCCCAGGCTCGAGTCGCCCCAGGCGACCACGGAACCAGCTTCCGGAAGCGGCGGGTTGGTGACGACGAGCGTTGCGGCATGGCTTGTGATCGAACTGAAATCGTTGCTCAGGACGAAATGGTACTGGCCGGTCTGGGCCTCCTGAACGGCGGGCAGGAAGAGCGACGCGTCCGTTCCACCCGCCACGGGCTCTTCGTCGAAGAACCACTGGGAGAACCGCGGGAACGTGCCGTCGACGGTGCTGGCCAGGGTGACGTTCCATCCGGGCCGGGCGGTCTGACTGCGCGGTTGGGCCGGGATGGCGACGGGGATGTCCGGCAGTTCGAGGTTGTCGTAGATACCCGCCTCGACGCCAATGGGTGGCCACGGACCGGAGTCCAGGCGCACCCACTCGATGGGGACCGGCGACCAATGGGGCTGGATCACGCTGCGGACACCGCCATCGGGGGCGACAACGATGTTGGTCACATGGCTCCATTCCTGGTTGAAATCGAAGATCACCTGGTAGAAGCCGCCGGCGGGCGTGAACGCTCCAAGCCCGCCGCCGTCGATGCCGCCCGCGCCTCGCGAGGCCCGGACAAAGAACTCCTGCGGGGTGTCGACGAAGTTGTGATCGTAGTTCGCCTCGAACCGGATCTGCTGGTAGTTCGCATCCGGGCCTTTCCCGGAGCCGATGGTCATGCCGCCGCAGTAGGCCCAGTATCGCGTCGAGGGGTCGCTGGGATTGTGGAGAGACGGTTGCGGGAAGAACATCACCGAGATCCGGACGGCGCCGTCGGCCTGGGTCAAAGGCCGGGGCAGCACGTAGATGGCGCCGCCTGTGTAGAGTTCCTGGCTGTTGACGGCGAAAGGAGTGGACAGCGCCTGAGACCCACCCACTCCGCGGCCCGCGACGATCGTCGGGACTCCGCCCTCCGGGATCCCCCAATACTCGGCGTCGGAGATCAACGGCGGCGGCACGTGTTGGCCGGCGATGTCGTTGGGCCCGTCAAAAGTGAAGCGCTCGGCCTGGAGAACGACCGCGGCGGCCAGCACGCCCAGGACCGGCAACAAGACCCGGCGCCATGGATTCATGGAGACTCCTGCCTTTGCCCAAGAATGGATGAAGTGCATACCGTATACCGTACACACCGCGAGGGGTTGGGTTGGTGGCGACAGGAGGCAAGTCTAACCCGGCGGGGTCGCTCCTGACAAGCCCGTTCCCGGTGCTCCCGGCGGCGGCCCGCCTCGTTGGGAGCGCGGCGAGCCGGCCGGGACGCGCTGGGCAGCGGTCCCGGCCGGCGTGCACAATCGCCGAAGTCGCAATGCGCTCCGACACGCCCCGCATCCGGGCGCGGCGGGATGAGGCCGGCTTACGGCCGGACGTCGCGGTCCCCGCGGGCTTCCTCGGCGGCCTTGGCTTCGTCGGCGGCGTCGAAGGCGTGCTGGAGGGCGACGAGATCCTCGCCCGGCTTGAGGGCATCGAGCACGGCCTGCTCGGCCTTGAGCTGCTCGGGCGTGTAATTCGCGGCCTTGATCGAGAGCCCGATGCGGCGTTCGCCCTTGTCGATCTTGATGACCCGGGCGGTGACCTCCTGGCCGACGGCGAGGACGTTTTTGATCTTCTCGACCCGTTCTTCGCTGACCTGGGAGATGTGGACCAAGCCATCGATCTCGTGCTGAAGGCCGATGAACGCGCCGAAGCTGGCGAGCTTGGTGACCTTGCCGGAGACGAGGTCGCCGACCCGGTAGAACTTGTCGATATTCTCCCACGGATCCTCGCCCAGCTGCTTGACCCCAAGCGAGATCCGCTGGTTGACCTTGTCCACTTCCAGGACCACCGCCTCGACCTCGTCCCCCTTCTTGAGGACTTCGGACGGATGATTGATCTTGCGCGTCCACGAGATGTCGGAGACGTGGATCATGCCGTCGAGGCCTTCCTCCAGTTCGAGGAAGGCGCCGTAGCTGGTGAGGTTCCGGATCTTGCCCTTCACGCGGGTGCCAGCCGGGTACTTCTCGAGGGCGGCATCCCACGGGTTGGTCTCGAGCTGACGGACGCCGAGCGAGATCTTCTGCTCCTCGCGGTTGATGCCGAGCACGACGGCTTCGATCTCCTGGTTCTGCTTGAGAACGTCGCTCGCCTTGGCGACGCGCTTGGTCCAGGAAAGCTCGGTGACATGAACGAGCCCTTCGACGCCGGGTTCGAGCTCGACAAAGGCGCCGTAGGGAACGAGGTTGACGACGCGCCCCTTGAGCTTGGTGCCGACGGGGTATTTCTGCTCGATATCGTTCCACGGATTGGGGGTCTTCTGCTTGAGGCCAAGGCTGACCCGCTCCTTCTCGCGGTTGACGTCGAGGACGACGACATCGAGTTCCTGGCCGACCTTGAGCATTTCGCTCGGATGCCCGATGCGGCCCCAGGACATGTCGGTGATATGGAGCAGGCCGTCGAGCCCGTTGAGATCGACGAACGCACCGAAATCCGTGAGGTTCTTCACCGTGCCGCGGCGGATGTCGCCCGGGGCGAGCTCGGCCAGGAGCTTGGCCCGGCGCTCGCTGCGTTCCTGCTCGATCAGTTCGCGCCGCGAAAGGACGATGTTCTGCCGCTCCTGGTTGATCTTGACGACCTTGAAGCGGTAGGTGTTGCCGACAAACAGGGCCAGGTTCTTGGGCGGAACGATGTCGATCTGGGAGGCGGGCAGGAACGCCTCGACCCCGATGTTCACCAACAGCCCGCCTTTGACCGCCGACTTGACCTTGCCTTCGATGGTGCCGCCTTCGTTGCAGATCGTGAGGATCTTCTCCCAGTTCCGCTTGAACTCCGCCTTCTCCCGGGAGAGAACCACCATGCCTTCGCGGTCCTCGAGCCGCTCGATGAGGACGTCGATGACGTCGCCGACCTTGATCGATTCCGGTTCGCCGAACTCGCTGATGGGGATGACGCCTTCGCTCTTGTAGCCGATATCAACGAGGACTTCCTTGGGTCGGAGTTCGAGGATGGTGCCTTTGACGATCTCGCCTGCGGCAAAGCGCTTGTCGCTCTGGCGCAGGGCTTCTTCCATGGTGAGCATACGATACGGTGCTGCTGTCAGTGACGGGAGACTCAGTCGGGAAAACAGGCCCGGCGAAGACTCCATTGCCTAACGGACCGGCGTTGCCAGGGCAACGGAGGTTGAGGTTAGGTACTGCGTTAACTGTTGTTTCTCAGCCTCGACGGACATCCGCACACGCGGCGTCCAGGCGGGGGCAGAGCATAGGGGGGCCGGAGCCTCTTGCAAGCCCAATCTGGTGAAATCCATTGACACCTTTTTGCCGGGCTCCGTAGTCTCCTGGCTCCTGCTCGCGCCGGAGCGGCGGTGTCCGCCGCCGGGCGGAGGAGGGGTACCCGCGAGTGCGCATGAATCGAGGCAAGGTAGTCCAAGTGATCGGACCGGTGGTGGATGTCGAGTTTCCGGAGCCGCTTCCGGCCATCTACAACGCTCTGGTCGTCGAGTTCCCGTTGCCGGGCCAGGGGAACGTCCGCCTGACGCTCGAAGTCCAACAGCATCTCGGGGACAACTGGGTCCGCGCCGTGGCCATGTCCAGCACCGAGGGCCTGAAACGGGGCCTCGAAGTCGAGGACACCGGCCGCCCCATCTGCGTCCCCGTGGGCGATGCCGTCATGGGCCGCGTCATTGACGTCTGCGGCAACCCCGTCGACGAGCGCGGCCCCATCGCCGCCGAGTCGCAGAATCCCATCCACCGGTCGCCCCCAGCCCTCACCGAGCAGTCGATCACGCCGCAGATTCTGACCACCGGCATCAAGGTGATCGATCTGATCTGCCCCTTCCTGAAAGGGGGCAAGGTCGGGGCTTTTGGGGGCGCCGGCGTCGGCAAGACGGTGGTGATCATGGAGTTGATCAACAACATCGCCAAGCTCCACGGCGGCGTTTCCGTCTTCGCCGGCGTGGGCGAGCGAACCCGGGAGGGCAACGACCTCTATCAGGAAATGTCCGAGGCCGGCGTGATCAACCAGCGCGACCTGGGCCAGTCGAAGATCGCGCTGGTCTACGGCCAGATGAACGAGCCGCCCGGAGCCCGTCTGCGGGTGGGGCTCTCCGGCCTGGCCATCACCGAGTTCTTCCGGGACCAGCGGAACCAGGACGTGCTGCTCTTCATCGACAACATCTTCCGCTTCTCGCAGGCCGGTTCCGAGGTGTCCGCACTCCTGGGACGCACCCCCAGCGCGGTCGGCTACCAGCCGACCCTGGCCGCCGAGATGGGCGATCTGCAGGAGCGAATCACCTCGACCCAGCGCGGCTCCATCACCTCTTTCCAGGCGGTGTATGTCCCGGCCGACGACCTGACCGACCCGGCGCCGGCGACAACGTTTGCGCACCTGGACGCCACCATCGTCCTCGAACGCTCCATCGCCGAGCTCGGGATCTACCCGGCCGTCGACCCGCTCGCCTCGACTTCCCGCGCCCTGACCGCGGAGATCGTCGGGCAGGAGCACTACGACGTCGCCCGCGGCGTCCAGAAAGTGCTCCAGCGCTACAAAGACCTCCAGGATATCATCGCCATCCTCGGCATGGACGAGCTCGCGCCCGACGACAAGCTCATCGTCTTCCGGGCGCGCAAGATCCAGCGCTTCCTCAGCCAGCCGTTCTCGGTCGCCGAGGTCTTCACCGGACGCCCCGGCAAACAGGTGCCAGTCGCCGAAACCGTCCGCGGTTTCAAGGAAATCCTCGAGGGCAAACACGACGATGTCCCCGAGACCAATTTCTACATGAAGGGCGGCATCGAAGAGATCAGGGAAAGTTAGCAAGGCGCACCCCTGACCCAGCCAACACCCCGGATCTCATGGCGGCCACTCTCAAACTCGAGATCGTCACCCCCGAGGGCGTCACCTGTTCCGAGACGGTCGAGATGGTGACGCTCCCCGGGGTCGAAGGGGAAATGGGTATCTACCCGATGCACGTGCCGCTGGTGACCGAGATCGTGCCGGGGGAGATCGTGGTCCGGCGCGACGGAGCCGATCACTACCTCGCCGTCGGCCCCGGGTTTGTCGAAATCACCGCCGACCGCGTCGCCGTGCTCACGGACATGGCCTTGCGAGCGGACGACCTCGACGAGAAGAAGGCCGAGCAGGCCCGCCGCGCGGCCGAGTCCCGGCTCAAGGACCGGTTGGGCGAAGGCGACGCCGCCACCGTCAATGCCGCCATCGTCCGGTCCATCGAGCACTTGCGCGGCCGGCGTCGATCCAGAAAATGACGTGGGCCGCGAGCGGCTGCCCCTCTCCCTTGGTCCCTCTCCCCACTCGTTCGTCACGGGGCGAGGAAGAGACCGGGCCGTCCGCAGTCCTGATGGCCCCGGATTCCTCTCTCCTCACCCCGCGCTCGCCAGGTACTCCCGGATCAGCCGGATGTTGGCTGGCGGCGTCTCGAAAGGCAAAGCCCCCGTCCCGATCAGGCAATTCGATCGCCCGCCGATGATCTCGAGCACGCGATCAACGCCCCGGCGGATGCGGTCCGGTTCCAGTGACGCCACCGCGCCCGGATCGAGGTTCACGCGGATGCGGACGTGCGGGTGGGTGCGGGACACTGCCGCCACGAACGCCGCTTGGTCGGTCTCGACATTGCACGCCAGATAGCTGGTGCCCGTCGCCAGCAGATCGGCCAGGATCGGATAGGTGTTTCCCCCCATGATGCAGGGAACGGGGTGCCCCAACGCCTGCGCCGCCAGCTCGAGTATCCGCCGCAGCGCCGGCAGTTCGAGGCCGTGGAACTGCCGCGGCGAGAGCAGCGGCGGCGCCGCCGCCGACTCGAAGAAGGCAACGTCGAGCCCGGCGTCCGCCGCGGCTCGACACAAGACCGCTTGGTTCTCCGCCAGGCGCAGCAGCAGACGCGCGGTCAGCTCGGGACGCAGAGCGGCGTCCTCGCACAAGGCATTGATGCCCCGCAGATTGAACGCGATGCTGAACGGACCCGCCACCGGGATGCGGACGTCCGCCTCGGGGAACTCGCGCTTCAACCGGCGACCGGCCTCGAGGACCATGGGAATCCGGCCGGCAGAGGCCGGATCCAGCGGCGGCAACGCCAGTCCCTCCTCGAGAGATCGCAACAAGGGGTCCGGGATCGCCGGAATGGCGTCGCCGGACATGACGTCGACACGGGCGCCGTAGGCCTCGGCCTCGAGGTTGTAGATGTCGATGCCGACCGCGATCACTTGCTGGCGGTACTCGAGGTACGCCCCCCGATGCGCCTGAAACAGCAGCTCCCCGTCCCGCGACACTTCCCCCGGCGTCCGGCCCACAAACCGGGCGGCGTGTTCGTAGATCACCGGCGTGAATGGGATCTTCATCGCGCTCCGCGGCCTCTCGCGTCGGCCGGGAATTCGCCGCCCATGTTCGCGGCGCCACCCGCGCCGGTCAACGGGATTCGGATGCCCCTCTTGACGCTGGGCAAAGCGGTCTGCCACACTCCGCGCCACCGTCCGCCGCGCCTTCATCGGGCCAACCCGAACGGAACTGCCGTGCAACCGCACCAGGATAGGCGGGTCGAAACGACCGGCGTGCATCCGCCGGGCGCCTCATCACATCCCGACGGACTAATCCGCATCAGCCCCGCGCTCGACCGCAGGATCCGGGTTGCCAAGCGCGGCCCGCGCATCTTCGTCACCCCGCTCGGGGCCGGGGACGACGTCCTGGTCAATGGAGAGCGGATCGCCCCCGATTCCGAGTTCGAGCTGACGCGGTATGACGACCTGAATGTGGCCGGGACGGCGGTGGTGCTGGGGCTCGAGCATTTCCTTGGCAATTCGTCGTTGGGCATCGACACGACGCGCTTGCGCTACGTGGTGCCCGCGGGCGGCGCGGGACGGGTCTTGTGCGACGGGCTCTACTTGAGGGCGCAGCCGGGCAGTTTCACCGCAATCCTCGGGCCGTCCGGGTGCGGGAAGACCGTGTTTCTGCGAATGCTGAGCGGGTACACCAGGCCCACGGAGGGTCGGATCTTCATCGGGCGGCGGTACGAGTCCCCTCGCGACCACCCCCTCCTGAGCACGCTCCTCGGTTATGTCCCCCAGGAGGATGTGATGCTCCCGGAGTTGACGGTGGGACAATCGCTGGATTACCGCCTCCGCCTCCGCTTCTCGGACATGGCGGCCAGCGTCCGGAGCCGGCTCATCCGGGAAGCCTGCCGCCAGGTGGGTGTGGATCCCGGCCGGACAAACCGCTTCCTGGAAACGGTGATCGGGTCCGCCGAATCGGGGCGTCAGGGTTTGAGCGGCGGGGAGCGCAAGCGTGCCAGCATCGCGCACGAGTTGCTCCTCAAACCGCTGATCCTGATCCTCGACGAACCCACGTCCGGGCTCTCCTCCGTCGATGCCGAATGCCTGATTCAACTCCTCGGTCAACTGGCCTCGCAGCACCGGATCACCGTGGTCGCCACCGTTCACCAACCCAGCAGGACCGTCTTTGACCAATTCGAGGACTTGCTGGTGCTGAGCCACGGAGGGGGCATGGCCTATTACGGCCCCGCCTCGTCCGCCAAGGACTACCTCGAAAGGGCCGCCGAGTTGCCCTGCCCCGCGCAGGCGAATCCGGCCGAGTTCTGTCTCAGCCTGGTGGGAGAGCCCGAGGAGGCCCGGCGCCTCGTCCGCCATTATCAGTCGGCACCTCTCGTTCAGCCCCTCTCCGCCAGGGACGAACCGCCGCCGTCTGCGACGCCGAAGCCGCTCCCAAGCGAGACCGCCGGGCCGGGCGCGTTCCGGGCTCAAGTGCGCACCCTCCTGGCACGTAATCTGAGCGTCCTCCGATCGGATCGAGCCAACCTGGCGTTGACGTTCGGCCAAGTGCCGCTCATCGGGCTGCTGATTCTCCTGACGTTCGGCGGCATCCGGAGTGACAACGCCGGGGCGGAGGTCTTCACGCGGAAAGCCTATCTGTTCAGCGGAGGAAAGGACCGCTTTACCCAGGAGAACCAGCCGGTCCCCGTCGACGATCTCCTCGAGCAGGCGAATCGTGAGGGCGAAACACCCGCAGGCCTGATCAGCCTGGGGGCAGCGCGCTCCCGGGGCGGCATCTACTTCGTCCTGGTGGCGTCGAGTCTCTGGCTCGGCATTCTCAGCGGGTGCCGGGAGATCGTCGCCGAACGGCACGTCGTTCAACGCGAGTACCGGACGGGGCTCAAGCTGGCGCCGTACCTTGCGGCCAAGGCCCTGGCCCAGGCCGGGCAGACCGGCCTGCAGACGGCCTTTCTGGTGCTTCTGGTGGTTCCGTGGCTCCTCCGGCAGCCGGCGATTCCGACCGTCGGACTCTGGGCGATGCTCTGGCTGACTGCCGTGAGCGCGGCAAGCCTGGGCCTGATGGTGTCGTCGCTCGCCCCCAGCTTCCGCTTTGCCCTGACGGCGGTGCCGCTGCTGATGATTCCGCAGATCGTCCTGGGCGGCGTCTTGCGGCCCGAAGTGGACATGGCCAAAGGCCGCGTCCTGCCCCGGATCCTCGGCGGCATGACCCTCCAACGGTGGGGATTCGAGGCAACGCTGGCCATGGACACCTACGCGAAGGGAGGCGTGATGGTCCAGGTGTTCGAGGCACCCGATGACCCCCGGTATGGGGCGATGGACCTGATCCAGTTCCGGGAGGGGACGTTGCCTGAGTGTTTCTTTGCGGAGAAGAGCCGCCTGGCTTCGGTGCTGCTCGGCAGCGGTTCTCTCGCAGCCGGGAGCCTGCTCTTCCTCGGGGTGGCGCATCGCCAGTTGGCGCGACGGCTCACCGCGTTCCCCAATCCGGGACGGCTGCCGAACCGGGTCGAGTCCTGCGAAAGCAGCGCCGGCGCGCAAAGCGGGTAAGGGTAGATAGACGGCTGAAAGGCCGCGCAGGATCGAGAGAAACCCGGTTGGCCTGGCGCCAGCCACAACCCGAAAGAGAATACCGTGAATACCAAGTGCAACAGCGCAAGAGCCTTGGCGGCCGCTGCGTTGATCGGAGCCGCCGCAACCCTCACCGCCGCCGATACCGAGACCATGGGGAAGATCGACATGGTCTCCCTGAACAAGGTGCAGGTGATCGAAACGGAGACCGCTTACCTGCTCGAGGTGGCGATCACCTTTCAGAACAAGAACCCCGACGCCGTGAAGCTCCGGAACGGTTCCTTCCGTGGAACCATCGAAACCAAGGCCAAGAAGGATGATGTCACGATCGACATCGGCGATGCCACAATGGACGAACTGGAAATCCCGGGCGCCGCGAACCGCAAATCCACCGGGTCGGCCGTCAAGGAGGTAACCATCATGCTCGGGCCCAAGGATTCCGAGACGACGGCCAAGATGGTGCGGCTCTGGAACGTGCTGGGCGACCCGTCGGCTCCCATGACCCTCGTCTTGAAGGGAACCGCCGAAGTCGGCGTGAAATTGCCCAAGGGCTGGGTGTTCGAACAGGGCAAGAGTTATGAACTCGAACTCCGCTTCGTTCCCACGGTACAACGCCGGGTGCTGTTCATGTAGCAGGCGCGAAGCAACAGGCTGTGGGGCGCGGCGGAAACGCCGCGCCTCGGCCGCCCTGAGACCGGAATCACGGGCAAGCCGGGTGTCGACAGGGGCCCCGAACGAAGGCGGGGCGCGATGGGGATCAAGGGTGCGGACAGAACTGGATCGAGGTGGCTATGGCCAAGCGAGTCAAAATCCGAATCATCGAGGGACCGCTGCGCGGCAAGGAACAGGGCATTCGGCTGGGCGACGGCCTGCGCATCGACGCCGGGCAAATCACGATCTCAGGACATGACGCGCTGGTCCTGGGCCGCGCGCGCGACTGTCAAGTCTGCCTGCCGGAGGACGATGGCCAGGTGTCCCGCCACCATTGCCTGCTCGAGGTCAATCCCCCCGATGTCCAGATTCGGGACTTCGGCAGCCTCAACGGCACGTTCGTCAACGGAGAGAAGATCGGCAGCCGCGACCAAGGCCAGACGCCCGAGGAAGGACAGCAGCGCAGCCATCGCATCGTCGGTCTCAAGGACGGCGACAAGGTCCGGGTCGGGGGAACCACCCTGGCCTTCACCACGGAGGCGGATGCGGTCTGCGACCGCTGTGGCAGCGACATTGCCCCCCAGGACCAGCCGGATTGCCGGTGGCTGGGCAAGACCTTCCTGTGCCGGTCCTGCCGACAACAGGAGGCGGACCGGGCGCAGGCCGGACCGCGGACCGCGTGTGCCGATTGCGGGCGAGCCATCGGCGCGGGCGGCGCCCGTTGGGGGGGGCGCCGCGGCGATGCCCACTACTGCCAGGACTGCTGGGCGTCCGGTCACCGGAACCAGGCGCCGGCGCGAGAGCGTCTGCGGCCGCCACCCGCCCAGTGCAAAAAGTGCGGCAAGAACGTCGAGGCGGAATTGGGGAAGGGCTGCCGGGGCGACTACATCTGTGAGGCCTGCAGACAGCAGGCCGAGGAAGACCCGGCGGAGTTGCTGTACTGCATGCTCCGGGAGGCCGGCTTGATCGAGGCGGGCGCCGCCAAGCCCCGGGTTCCCGGCTACGACATCGGCGACCGGTTGGGGAAGGGGGGTTGCGGAGCGGTCTACCGGGCCGTCGAGAAGACCTCCGGGCGAACCGTCGCGGTCAAGGTCATGCTGGCCAAGGTGGCGGTGAGCCCCAAGGCGCGCGCCGATTTCCTGCGCGAGATCGAAACAACCCGGACCTTAAGCCATCCGAATGTCATCACGCTCATCACGCACGGGGCGGCAGGCGCCGTGTTTTACTTCGTGATGGAATACTGCCCCCAGGGAAGCGTCGGCGCCCTCATGAGCCGCCGCGGCGGCCGGTTGTCGCTGGCAGAGGCCGGGCCCCTGATCCTGCATGCCCTTGAAGGGCTGGCCTATTGCCATCGTCAGGGGATTGTGCATCGCGATCTCAAGCCGGACAACATCCTCCTTCAGGAAACCGGCGGCCGCCTCGTCGCCAAGATCTCCGATCTCGGTCTCGCCAAGAGCTTCGAAACCGCCGGGTTCAGCGGGATGACCGTGACCGGCCAGTACGCCGGGACCTTCCAGTTCATGCCCCGCGAGCAGTTGACCCACTTCCGACACGTCAAGCCCGTGAGCGACGTCTGGAGCATGGCCGCCACCGTGTACCACATGCTGACGGGACGGCTCCCCCATGATTTCCCGCCGTCCAAGGACCCGGGCGAAGTCGTCCTGCGCGGCGATGTCATCCCTGTGCGCCAGCGGGATCCGGCTCTCGAACCGCGGGTCGCCCAGGTGATTGACCGCGCCCTGGCTCCCAGGCCCGAGGACCGCTACCGGGACGGCGGTGAGCTGCGGCAGGCGTTTGCGGCCGCGCTGGGAGCCGGTTGAGCCAACGACCCATTCCCCGAGCATGAACCCAACGACCGTGAGCACGATCCCGCAGCCATCCAGTCCGCCAGAACCGGTTGCCCCGCTGTCGGTTTCCGCAGCCGGTTTCACCAGCATCGGATACGTCCGCCGGAGAAACGAGGACGCGTTTGTCATCGATGAAACCATCGGTCTGTTTGTTGTCTCGGATGGCATGGGCGGCCTCCAGGGGGGGGACGTGGCCTCCCGCCTTGTGACCGCCGCCCTGCCGCCCCTGCTGAGGCAGGCCCTGGCGCAGGAGACCGCCGCCACAGCGCCGGGGATACGCGCCCTGCTGCAGGAGAAGCTGTGGCTCCTGAGCCAGGCCATCTGTCAGCAGGGCGCCAGGCATCCCATGGCCGAGGGCATGGGGGCGACGGTGGTCCTGGCTCTGTGGACGCACGGCGGATTGCACGTGGCCCACCTGGGCGACAGCCGCGCCTACTTGTATCGCGAGGGACGCCTTCGCCAGTTGACGAACGATCATTCGGTGGTGGCCCTCTTGCTGCGCGAAGGCGAAATCAGCCGCCGGGAGGCCAGGGTTCATCCGGCCCGGGGGCAGTTGACCCGCTACATGGGCATGCCCGAGCCGGCGCGGAGCGATGTCCGCAGCCTCGAGCCGCGCTCGGGAGACCGGCTGGTGCTCTGCAGCGACGGCCTCTTTGGCATGATCTCCAACCGGGCGATACGTCGTGTCCTCGAGGCCAACCCGTCCCCTGAAGCCGCCTGCCGCGCGTTGGTGGACGCCGCCGATCGCGCGGGAGGATGCGACAACACGACGGTGATCGTCGTCCATTTCACCCGCCCGCCCGCCGGGGTCTCCTCGTGATCCCGTGATGATCTCCCCATGTCGTGTCGTCTCCAATTGCGGGTGATCGAGGGGCCCATGAAAGGTCGGACGTTCACGTTCGACCAGGACGAACAGGTCACCTTCGGCCGTTCCACAGACTGCGGGAAAGGGGAGCTCCCGCGGACGGATCCCTATCTCTCGCGCCACCATTTCGTCCTCGAGATCTGCGCGCCGCGCGTCGCGGTGCGCGACCTCGGCAGCACGCACGGGACCTTCGTCAACGGGGTCCGATGCCCCGCGCCCCCTGCTTCCGGGATGGCCGGTCCCGCCGTCGAACTGCAGGATCGCGATATCCTCGGCGTCGGCGAAATGCGACTCGAGGTGAACCTGCAACGGGCCGTCGACGGCGTTTCGCCGCCCCGGGCCGGTGAGGGGCCAGCCGAACCGCCGATCGAGCCCCCGATCCCTTCCCCGCCGGAGGAACTCCCCGCTCCCAGCCCGCTCCGGCCCGCGGCCGAGGACCGGGGGGTTCCGGGAGGCATGGTGTTGCACCATGCCGCGGGTCCTCCGGAGATCGAGGGCTTCGACATCCTGCAACGCCTCGGACGAAGCGGGCTGGGCTCGTCCTTCCTGTGCCGGCACCGTCCCAGCGGGCGAACAACCGTCGTCAAGATCGTCCGCTCCCGCCAGCCGGCAGAAGGCCGGATGCTGCACCTGCTCCGCGAGGCGCTCGCCACGCTGTGCGGACTCCGCCACGAAGGCCTCGCCAGCGTCTGGGACTACGGCGTCTCGGATTTCGCTGCGGCGGGCTGGGGATTCTGTCTGGAGATCGAGTACTGCGAGGCCGGCAGCGTCCAACGGGCGGCAGAGGAGAAAGGCGGGCGGCTGCCGGCCTATGAAGTCCACGACATGATGCGCGGCAGCCTGTTGGGCCTCGCTTATGCCCATGCCCTGAACGTCGTCCACGGCAACCTCAAACCCACCAACATCCTCCTGGCGCGCTCCCCCTCCGGCGCCTCGGCCAAGGTCAGTGATTTCGCCCTGCGCCGCATCCTCGAGCGCGTTCTCCTGACAGCGGAGACCTCGGACGACTACGAAGTCGCCAATCTGCCCTTCATGTCGCCGGAGCAAGTCCGCCATGCCGGTTGCCTGGCCCAGTCAGCCGACGTCTGGAGTGCTGCCGCGGTCTACTACTTCCTGCTCACAGGGCAGCCTCCCCGAAACGTGCCGAAGAACCAGGAGCCGCGCGTCGCGGCAATCGAGAATCCGGCCATCCCCATCCGGGAACGCTACGGTGCCGTTCCCCGCGGCCTCGAGGACCTGCTCGAGATGATTGACACGGCCCTCGGGGTCGGCCCCCAACCGCCGTTCGTCAACGCCGTCGAGTTCTGGGAGCGTTTCCGCGGCATCCCCCGGCCGCCGGTCGTCATCGTGGGCAGTCGCTGAAGGCCCGCGGCGCGAGCAGCCCAAGGGAAGCGATCGCAGGCAGGCTCACTGTCGAAGCCCGCAGCAACCGCTTGCCGGAGGGGATCACAGTCTGTCCGGGATCTCGTTCCGCCGCAGCTTTCGCTTCGGCGCGGGTCCGGACCGAGGCGTCGGTGGAACCGTGGAAGGCCCCGCAGGAACCGCTGAAGCCGCGGGATGCAAGCCCCCGCACCGTCGGCGCCAGAATCGCAGGAGCCCGTACGCCGAGCCCGCCCCGAAGAGATGCGCGGCATGGGCCACCGTACCCCCTTCCTCGGGAGCGACGGCAAGGTACAATTCCACCGCGCCCAGGATGAGCACCGCATGCCGCATCGGGATCGGGAAGAAATACAGCAAGAGACGCTTGTCGGGATTGAAGACCGCCTGCGCCACCAGGATGCCGAAGATGACCCCCGAGTATCCCATGACAATGTGTCCCTGGCCCCGATCCAGCACCAGAAAGCCCGCCATCCCGCAGACTGCCGACGTGATCGACAGGACGATGTAGCGGCGCCTGCCCAGGATGCCCTCGATGTCGGGCCCCAGCATCCACAACGACAGCATGTTGAACAGCAGATGGTAGACATTCGCGTGAAGAAGCGGTGCCGTGACCCACTGGAAGAGCCAGTGCCGCTCGACAACACCCGCATACGAAAGCCCCAGACACGCAACCAAGTCTCCCCGGTCCACAATCCGCAGCGCCGTCGCCAGCCCGGTCCCCGCAAAGAACACGACACACACCCCCACCATGAACAACGAAAGGCTGTGCCGCGATCGACGCCACAGCGACTCGAAGACCTGCTGGATCGGCACCGGAGTGTTCATGGCTTCATTTGGGCTCCACGCGCCCGTCCAGGTAGATCCGCCAGCCCTTGTCGGCGTTGTCACGCGCGCTGTAATCGTAATGGTCCGCGTGATCGGTTGCGTTAAAATGAGGCCGGAAACTGTCCTTGGTGTCCGGGTTGTACCACGCCCCCTCGCCGCTGCCCGGCGGCCCGTTGCCGCGCCACTCATAGCCCGGCCCCGGCGGCTTCGAGGGGTCCTTCGGAGGCCGGCCATCGCCGAAGAGCTTGTTGAGCATTTCGAGCAGTTTGTCCAGCATTCCCTTGGGCGAGGAAGGGCCCTTGCCCGGCTTGCCTCCGCTCTTGTCGCCGTCGTCTGCGCCGTTGCCGCCGCTGCCCTTCGAAGCCAGAACCACCCGGGCGGCGGCTTCCGGCGACGGGGCCACCGTGACTCCGTTCCCGGCACTGCAGGCCGCGAGGTACTCACCCAAACTGCGGGAGAGTTGGGCGCGGAACAGTCGTTCGTACTGCTGCTGCGATTCCCTCGCGTTCGCTGATTCACCAAGCCGAAGTCCGGAGCTGGCGACCAGCAGGTAATAGCCCAGGTCCCGCTCGCCCAGCAGACTCCCGATGCCGAGCGTCCGCGCGCTGCGCAGCCGGCCGAGGTCCCCTTCCGTCATCGTCTTGCCCAACTCGTGCCATTGGCTGGCGGTGAGATACCCCTCCGCCGGAAGGGACTCGAGGTGCTTGCCGCCAACGAACAGGATGGGACAAGGGCGCAACCGCATTTGGGCCAGGAGCGTCTGCGTGATGGCGGAGTTGCGAGACGCCACCGTCACGGGCCAGGCCGCGAGATCGACGGGATTGAGCGATTGCTGGAGACGAGTCCACACCTGCGCACTGATCCGATACAACACCGGGTCCTCGGTGCCGACGGTCGGAATGCCCCGCTGATGCTTCCATTCGAAGGCCACGTAGCCGGGTATCAGGTAGGTGCTGAGGACTCTCCGGATCATGGACTCATCCGGGCGGGATTCCGCCGATACCAAAGGACGCACCGCCAGGGGCTGGAAGGCAGGCCATCCCTCCGCCAGAAAAACAGCCTGCCCCCCGCCCTGCAAGACCCGGTTCTCCGCAAACAACGAGCCGAGTCCCTCGAACAAGGCGTATTGGCCCTCGGCGTCAGCATGCGCTTCCTCGATGATGAGCACCCGGCGGGAACACGCCTCCTCGGAGCGCCCAGCCAGGATCAGGTGCGCCTGGGTCTTGGCCGACAGCTGGAGCTGCAACGGCCCCAGATCCAGGACCCGCCCCCGGGGCCGATGAAAGAGGAAGGCGCCCCTGACCGCCGAGACCGGACTCGCGGGCGTCGATACGACGGCGTCCTTCAGCGCGCCGGCTTGAGCCGCCAGGTGATGACGCAGCACCAGCCACGTGATCGGCGGGGTGAACCGCGCCGACCAACGGTCCGGCACCGGGGTCTCGGCGCCCATGAGGAATTCGCCCCAGGCCGTGACGTCGATCGTGACGGCCTGTGTATCGCGGCCGGTCTCGACCGTGAACCTCATCAAGACCACTTCATTCTCGGCAAAGACCCGATCGAGTCGCGCACAGCCCTCGATCCCTTCCAGAGCCGAGCTCTCTGACACATTGCCCGAGGCCCAGCCGAGCCGCGGGCCCGGCAACACCATGACCCCGGCGCACAGCACCGCCACGGCGCGAAGCCGCGCCGCCGACCGCCACCAACGGATCTTCATATCACGCCTTTCGTTCGTGCCTCTGCCCACTGCCAAGGCCGCACCCGGCCAGACAACCGACGGCCTCTACTGTTGCTTACACGGTTCTCCCCGGGAGGCTGCACGCCGGGCCCGCCAATCGAGCCCGTTGGCGGGGCTCTTGGGCAACAACGAGCGCCGAGCCGATGATGGAAGTTCGAGCCGCAGGTGTTAGGCCAGAATCCGGAATGCGACAATCCGCTGGTCAGAATCCAATCCGGGAGCTAGTTTCCGACCATGTTCGCCCGCCGCGACCACCCTGGGATCGACCGGCGCAACGCGGCGCAAGACCGGCGCGTGGCCGCAAAGCTCCGGCGACATCCGCGGCTGCTTCGACGCGTGCGCGCTGACTTGCGACGCTGGATGGCACGCGACGGCGCTGGGGTCCGGCCTGTATTTCAGGAATGGCACGCGATCTTGCATCGGCTCCGCGCTCGCGAAATCGCTGCGTTTCTCTGTAGCGAGACTCCCATGGCCCGGCGGCTCCGCCAATCGAGCCCGTTGGCGGGGCTCTTGGGCAACAACGAGCGCCAAGCCATACGCCGTAACCATGAGAAGGCGGGAGCTTGAGCAGATTGCGCTTGGCGGACCCGCGCCAGACCCGGGTGCGCCTTCGTCGGGTCCCGGACCAACGGGCGCGCGCGCGGTTGCGTTCCCGTCTTCAGGCGGTCTTGGACGACCTTCGATCGTGCGGTTGAGACCCCGCAGGATCACTTCACACAGAACAGATGGTGATCGCCGCGGATCAGGAGCCGGTCGGCCGCGGGGACCGGGGAGGCGAGAATGCGTTCGCCCATCCGATTCGCGCTCAGCATGTCGAATCGGTCTTCCGCACGGACCGTGAAGATCACGCCGTCTTCGCGGGCGGCGTAGAGAATGCCGTGGGCGATGATCGGCGACGAATAGTACGGCGACTTGTCTTCAGGCAGGGCGCCGCTCCAGAGGGTCTTTCCGGTGGCTGGGTCGAGACAGACGAGACCCCCGCGATGCCGCAACAGGTACACCCGGCCCTTGTACGCCGCCGGGCTCGAGACAAAGACCCCGAGGTCCTCGCGCTGCCAGAGGCGATGCGTCGTGGTGACGTCGCCGCGGCCCCCAAGCCGGATGCCGTGCACGCGCGACTGTCCCGGCCGGTCGTCGCGCCCCTCGGGAACGATGACCACAGTCCCCGCAATGACGGGGGTGGCGATGGCCGGCCAATACGCGGTCGCATCCGGATTGAATCCCCCGCACGACCAGAGCATCTCGCCCGTCGTGATGTCGTGGGCCGTCAGATGCTCCGCGCCCCAGATCAGGAGAGCGGTTTGGCCATCGCGCGTGTCGAGCAGCGGCGTGTTATAGCCGTTGTTGTTCTCGATCGCAGTCTTGAAGTTCCGCGTCTGCCGCCAGCGCATCTCCCCGGTGGCCTTGTCGAAGCCGGCGAGCCATGACTCGCCGCCGTGCTGGCGGACCATGATGACGTGCCGGTCGGTCACGACAGGCGACGAGCCCTGGTCCCAGAACAGCTGGTCCTGGCCAAACCGTTCCACGAGGTTGACCTTCCAGCGGACCTTGCCATCGAATTCGAGCGCCGCGAAGTTGCCGCTTCGGAAGTAGACAAACACACACTCACCGTCGGTCACGGGCGACGCATTGGCGCTGGACCCCAACGTCCGGTGCCGGGGCGGGCTCTCAGGGCCGAGGGCCGTTGCCCACAAGCGCTGGCCGCTGAAGTCAAACGCCAGGACCGTGTCTTCTCCTTCGGACGGCGTCGTCAGGTAAATCCGCTGGTTGTGCACGATGGGCGTTGAACCCCCCTTGCCGGGCAACGCCACCTTCCAGAGAACCTTGGTGGCGTCCCATTGGGTCGGGAACGCCCCCGTATCGATGCCGCCGTTCCCATGGGGCCCGCGCCAGCTGGGCCATTCCATCGAGCTGGCCGCCACCGCCGAGGCGGCAGTGAACCCAAAGAGAGCCGCCGTCAGCCAGAGAAGTCCGAGGCCGCGCGGCGCCGAGAGAAGGTGTGTCTGCATCGTCAACTGCTGGGGAGTATTCGTGCTCGAGGGACGTCTGTCCAGTTCCGGGACCAACAAAGGGGCATCGAACTTCGCGGTTTCTTTGTGCGCTGGACTGTGTCATCTTCGGATGCCGACCGAACCCAGTTGAGGCCCCTTGTCCATGGGAACGAAGAGAGAGCCATCCGGTGAGCGCCCTGCGCCCGGCCGCGCCCCGGGCTCGGCGGAGTGGATCCGCGTGCTGCGGGCGGGTGTGCAAGCCCAGCGCCTGGTGCCAGGGGCCGTCTGTGTCGGCGGCACGGCGGCGGCGTTGTATGCCGGACACCGCCTGTCGCACGACACAGACCACGTGGTGGCGACACTGCGCGACCAGTTTGACGAAGTGCGCGCGCAGTTGGAAAGCCGACCGGAATGGAGAACCGCCCGCGTCAACCCGCCGGTGTTGATCCTCGGCAGCATCGGCGATGTCGACGTCGGTTTCCGCCAACTCAAGCGCACCCGGCAGGTCGAGACGCAGGTGGCGGATACCGAAGCGGGACCGCTGCTGGTGCCGACGTGGGACGAGATGGTGTGCATGAAGGCGTTTCTGGCCTACGACCGAAATGCCACGCGCGACTACCTCGACTTTGCCGCGCTCAGCGAATGCGCGTCGGAGGCAGCCACGCTTGAGTCCTTGTTGAAGCTCGACGCCCGCTACGCAGGACTCCAGACGGTGTCCGTCGCGCTGGAAGTGGCGAAGGCTTTGAGCGCCGCCGCCCCCTTCGATCTGGATGAGTCGGAATTGCCGCACTACCGGGGACTGGGCGCCAGGTGGCATCGCTGGGAGACGACCCGTGACATTTGCCGGCGGTTTGGCGTGCTCCTCGGGGAATCGCTGGTGCGGGGAGGGGCGTGACGCATGGAGCACCGCCATCTCGACACCCAGCGGTGGTCCGCGGCGGCCGTGGATTCCGCGCTCGATCGGGGCGACCTGAAGGACTGGCGGGAGCTCTTCGCCGGCGTGCAACGCCAACCGGAACTGGCGCGCCTGGTCCTGCGAGTTGCCACCGGCCGCCCGCCGGACGGCGCGTCCTTCCTGGCCCGGGCCTTGGTCCGGCGGCTGTGCCCCGGACTCGGCGGGCCCACGGCGTCGGAATGTCCCCCGCCCGACGGGCCGGTCCCTTGATTCCGGGCCCCGGGGCTACTTCCTCAAGGCGGACGAGCGTTCGATCATCCACTTGATGTCGCGGCTGTTGGGGGCCGCGAAGCCGTTGTATTGGGTGCGCTTGATCTTCACCTGCGTGCTCTTCTCGAACCAGCGCTTGATCTCGCTGTGGCCGTCCACGAAGTTGAACCCGCAGGCATTGTTGTGGTAGCTGGCCGGCAGGTCGGTCCAGTTGTTGACATCGGTGACGTTGGTGATCTCCCACCCGTCGTTGATGCTGTCCGGGTGTTCGTCGTTCATCATCCATAACTGCGTCGGCGACGGGTTGATCACGTCGGACACCTTGTTGTACATGAAGTAGTTCGGGTACCACGTGGAGCCGCTGCCGGTGTTCAGGCTGTAGGCGCCGCCCTCGATGAAACCGTTCATCGCATTGCTGCGGACCCGCAGCGCCCTGGAACGTCCCATGGTGACCGGATAGTTGTCCGAGGGGCAGCGGTAGATGCCAACGTCGCGGGTGTACGCGCCGATCTTGGCCTTGGTCAGGAACAGCGTGTTGGTGTTGTCCGTGTTGCCCGCTTCCCAATTCAACCAGCCCGCCACCCAGCTCACGTTGACATCCTTCGTCCCGCCGTCCCGGTTGGGGGGAAACCAGTCGGCGTTGTCCTGGCTGTACATGATCACGGCGAGCGCCAGTTGCTTCGTGTTGCTCATGCAGGCAATGCCCTGGGCCTTGGCCTTGGCCCGGCTCAGCGCCGGCAGGAGCATGCCTGCCAGGATCGCGATGATCGCGATGACGACGAGCAGTTCGATCAGGGTGAAACCGGCGCCAGAGACCGGTCGACGGCAGTGAACGGTGGTCCTCATAGTCCGTGCGGATTAGGTGTGGCGGACTCTGGCCCGCTCGCAGGCGTTTGGCAACGGGAATCTGCCGGCAGGCCCGGGCCGCGGGCCGCTCCGGATGACACGGCGTCGCCACCTCCCGGCCTCCCGGAGCCGACGTCCGGGCGCACGCATCAGCCCGCCGGCTTGAGGATGCGCGCCATCGCCTCGGCCACCACCGCCGATCCTGCGGCGTTGAGATGGGTGTCGAAGCGGGGATTGAACAACAGCGCCTTTTGAGTCCGGGTGGCCTCGATCAGCGCCGGTGTGAGATCGAAGAAGCGGAGCCCGCGCCCGCGCGCCAGCGCGCCGAGGTGCGCGGGCAGATCGGTCGGCTGCCATTCCCGGATGACCTCGGGCGCCTCCTCGGTGAAATGGAGCCGCCCTTGCCAGACCCGCAGTTTGGCAGGCAGATAGAACAACCAGGCTTCCAGCTCATGGTCCCGGGCCAGGGCCGCATACTGGCCGACGAAATACTCGAGCGCCTCGCGCACCTCCGGCACGATGTCCGCCGCGGCGGCCGGCGCGCTGCTGAACTCGACGGGCGTGCGTTTCCCGGCCAGCTCGAGGAAGGCGGCGGCGGCGGTGACCGTGGCCGGCGGGCGGGGTGTTGCGGGGCGCACCAGGGCCTCGCCGAGGGCCCGAAGCAGTGAGGACTGGCGTTTCAGCCGCCCGGCCGGCCGTTTCCCGGTCTTCTCGAACCAGCGCAACCGTTGATACTCGCCATGGAGATCCTCGAGGTCGTTCCCCTCGAAGAACATGATCGCCACCCGCCGCGTCGATGGCCCCAGTCCGTACGCCTTGAGATAGTGAAGGTGCGTCAGCGGACCGGTGTTGCTTACCCCGAGGTTCTTCACCCGCTGCCCGAGTCGCTGCGCCAGCAGCTGTGTGAACAGCAGCTCATCCGGCAGGAAGCCCAGTTCCGTGAAGGAGTCGCCGCAGACCGCGAGCTCCCAATCCCTCAGCCCGGGTTCGTTCCGGAACCCATGCTCGTCGTAGCGCACCGTGATCTCCGGTTCCCCCGAGTACAAGTCCTCCTGAATGCCCAGCTCGCGCAGCGCGCGATGGATCACGCGCCCCCTCCATTGCTGGGGGCCGAGCCGGCGAAAGAAAACCTCCCCTGTCGGAACGGTGGGGATGCGGTAATAGGGCGGCAGCCGGCGCGCCGCGGCCGCCGCACCGCGGAAATCCAGCCGGAGCAGCCGGCCGAGGCCCTCGGCGACCCCCACGCCCGCCACGAACAGGCTGATCCCCAGCGCCAAGCCCGCCGAGGCCTTGGCAATCCGCGGCCGGTAGGTCACGAAGCCCGCGAGGATGACTATGCACCCGGCCTCGATCAGCGGTTCCCGCAGCGCCAGCCAGCAACCGGCCAGTTCGAGGAACAAGGTCGGCAGCACCGCCAGGGCCATCAGGAGCCCGCCCGCCACCAGGTGCAGCCCCCAGTGCAGCCGCCGGCTGTGAATCCTTGTCGCCATCTTCACTGCAGTAGATCAGGTCGCCCTGCCCCGGGCAAGGACAAGGACCCGGCCAGTGGCTTTCCCGCCGGATCCGCTCGTTTTTCCCTCGCCCGTCGCGGCGGGCCTTCGCACAATGCCGCGCGCATGGCGCAGGACGCCCAGTTGACTCCCATGATGGCGCAGTATCGCCGGATCAAGCACGAGCTGCCGCCGGGCACCCTGCTCCTGTTCCGCCTGGGCGATTTCTACGAGATGTTCTTCGAGGACGCCCAGGTCGGAGCCGAGCTTCTCCATTTGGCGCTCACCCAGCGCCAGGGCGTGCCCATGTGCGGTCTGCCGTATCACGCCGCCGGCGGCTACGTCGCCCGCCTCTTGCGCTCCGGCTGCAAGATCGCCATTTGCGATCAGCTCGAGGAACCCAAGCCCGGCAAGCTCGTCCGGCGCGAGGTCACTCAAATCCTCAGCCCCGGGGCGCACTTCGATGATCGGATGCTGTCCGCAGAGCGGAACAACTACCTGGCGGCGGTGTGCCGCGCCGGCCGACGCTACGGGCTGGCCCTCGTCGATCTCACCACCGCCGAATTCCGATCGACCGAGTTCGACTCGGGTCTGGCGCTGGCCGCCGAGCTCGAGCGGACGCGGCCGGCCGAAGTGCTCCATCCGGCCGGAGATCGGGAGCTGATCGGCATCCTGCGCGGCCAGGTCTCGAGCGACGGGCCCGACGCGACCGGATCGCCGCGGACAAGTTTCGGCGGGATTCTCAATGGCTACGACGACTGGGTGTTCGCCGCCGAGACGGCCCAGTTCACACTCCGCGATCACTTCAAGGTGGCGTCCCTCGACGGGTTCGGCCTCCGGGATCGCATGGCGGCCATGGGGGCCGCGGGGGCCGTCCTCCACTACCTCGTGCATCAGCTCCGCCGGGACGTTGCTCATCTGCACCGGCTCTGCTGTCCCCCGGCCGAGAATCATCTCGTGCTCGACCCGCCCACGCTCCGCCAGCTCGAAGTGTTGGAGCCGCTGCAGCGCGACGCCCCCCGCGAACGCTCGTTGTGTGGAGCCATCGACCGCACCGTCACCCCCATGGGTGCCCGGCGCCTCCGCGACTGGCTCTCGCAGCCGCTGGCCGCCGTCGACCCGATCCGCCGCCGCCATGCCGCGGTCGATGCCTGGCTCGCCGCTTCCGAGGTTCTCGACGGTTTCCGGGCCGAGTTGCGCGAGGTTCGCGATCTCGAACGCACCGCCAGCCGATTGAGCGTTGGCACCGGGAATGCCCGCGACCTCCTCGTGCTCCGCCAGGCGCTGGCGCGGATGCCGGCGCTCAGGGCGCATCTGGCGCGGTTGCCCTCGCCGCGCGAAGGCGCCGTGGCGGATGCCCCGGCCTCGCTGCTGCCCGCGCCCCCCGCCGACCCGCGAACGCCGCCGGACCCCGGACTTGTGGCAGAGCTCGCCGGCCAGCTCGCCGCATTCCCGGAGATCGTCGATCTCCTGTCACGAGCCATCGTGGACGACCCGCCGCTCGCCCTGAAGGAAGGCGGCTTGATCCGGGAGGGCTATGACCCGGCCCTGGACGAACTCCGACAGGCCGCCCGCGAGGGCAAGGACTGGATTGCCCGCCTCCAGCAGCAGGAGATCGAGCGCACCGGCATCCCGTCGCTCAAGGTGCGGTTCAATTCGGTGTTCGGGTACTACATCGAGATCACCCGCGCGAACCTGGACCGGGTACCGCCGGATTACATCCGCAAGCAGACCATTGCCAACGGCGAGCGTTTCTTCACCCCGGAGCTCAAGGCGATGGAGTCGCGGATTCTCGGGGCCCAGGAGCGCTCGATGAAGCTCGAGTACGACCTCTTCCTGCAGGTGCGCGAGGCCGTGCTCGGGCGGTTGGCCGCAATCCAGCAGACGGCCCAGGCGCTGGGCGAGCTCGATGTCCTGGCGGGCTTTGCCGAGATGGCCCGTCTCCATCGTTATTGCCGGCCCGAGGTGGGAGACGAAGGCCGGCTGATCCTCCGCGAGGCGCGGCATCCGATCCTCGAGCTGGTTCAGGCCGGAGAACGGTTTGTGCCGAATGACGCCCACCTGGATCCCGCCGCCGAACAGATCGCCCTGATCACCGGCCCCAACATGGCCGGCAAAAGCACCTACATCCGACAGGTGGCGCTCCTCGTCCTCCTCGCGCACGCCGGTTCGTTCGTGCCCGCCGAGGCCGCCCGCATCGATCGCGTCGACCGCATTTTCACCCGGATCGGCGCCAGCGACGACCTCGTCCGCGGCCAGTCGACCTTCATGGTCGAAATGAGCGAGACCGCCAACATCCTGAACCACGCCACCGCCCGCAGCCTGATCATCCTGGATGAGATCGGCCGCGGCACGAGCACGTTCGACGGCCTCAGTCTCGCCTGGAGCATCGTCGAGCACCTGCACCACCAGGTGGGCGCCAAGACCCTGTTCGCCACCCATTATCATGAGCTCACCGAGCTCGCCGGCCGCCTCCCCCGGGTCCGCAACTACAACGTCGCCGTCCGCGAATGGAACGATCAAATCGTCTTTCTGCGCCGGATCGTGGCCGGCGCCACGGACAAGAGCTACGGCATCCAGGTGGCGCGGCTCGCCGGCGTCCCGCGCGACGTCATCGACCGCGCCAAGATCATCCTCCGCAATCTCGAGGAATCCGAGCTGACCCCCGAGGGGAATGTCCGCCCCCCGTCCCGCCGCCAGCAGGATCGCGAGCGCTTGAAAACCCTCGAGCCGCCGCCGCAGCTCGACCTGTTCCGCGACGCCGAGCCGCCGCCCGACGGCACCGCCTGTGAGGATCGTCCTTCATCGTGATATTCATCCCCCGGAATCCCCCGCCATGAACAGCCCGCTTGAACCCAGGTCTCCGGACGCCGCCGGCTTTGTCGTGCTGCGCGACCTCGAGGGATCGACCGCGTGGATCGCCCCCGAGCAGGGCGCGTGGTTGCTCCGTTACGCGCGGTTCTTCCTCGAACACGGCCCCGTCGATGCGCTGCATTTCGACTGGGATGTCGTCGAGCGTTACCCGAGCGAGATGTATGCCGGGAGCCCGGTGTTGTTCCCTCTGGTCTCGTTCAACCATCTGCCGGGCCGGGAACATCACGTCGCCTGGCCCACCGGCGTGGTGCCCATGCCCCAGCACGGGTTCGCCCGACGCCGCCCCTGGAGGGTCATCGATCGCGCGTTCGGCTCGGTCACGCTCGAGCTGACCGACGACGACGTCACGCGCGCCCAATACCCGTTCGCGTTCAGTCATCGGCTCACTTACCGGCTGGCCGGAGGCCGCCTCACCTGGGAACAGGAGATCGAGAACCGATCGCCGGAACCGATGCCGTTCGCGTCCGGCTTCCACCCGTACTTTGCGGCGCCGCTGATCCCCCGCGGGATACGGTCGGAGTGCCAGATCGAGATCCCGCCCGGCCGCCGGTTCGATCCGGACCCCGACTGGGCCGGCTTTCGGCCGGCCGATTGGCCGGCCAGGGCGTGGCGGGTGACCGACGATCTGCCGGGGTCGTTACTGCTCGGGGATCTCGAGCGCCGGGAGGTCCGCTACGTGGATCCTGCGGGCGAACTCGAGGTCGTCTTGAACTGGGAGCTGGCGCCTGCCTACCGGTTCCTGGTCTTGTGGACCCGATCGGCCGACAGCCCTTTCTTCTGCGTCGAGCCGTGGACCGCCCTCCCGAACGTCTTTCGCCGCGCCGCCGACGATTGCCTGCGGCTGGCGCCCGGCGAGGTCCATCGCGCCGCCTTCTGGATGGAACTCCGCGCTCTTACCGCGGGCGCTGACCCGTAGCCGCGGGCGCTGACCGCGGCGGGTGGAAGCGGGTACCCCGCGAACAGCCCCCGTACCGCCCTCACCGCGGGCGGCTACAGCATCAGTCTGCAGCCGCTGGCATCACGTGAATACGTGATTTGACCCTCTGAAGCGTGGCCCCCACCCTTCAAGCGTGAGTCTCCGGTTCTGGCTGATCCTGGTGTGCCTTGGCGCCGGGCTGACCGCCCCGTCAGCGAAGGCCGCAGTCAACTTCTGCGGTAACCAGGTCGTGGCCAGCGACCGCCTCGGTCCCGAGGCCGTCTGGCGCCCGGTCCTGTTCGCCCTCGCCGAACCAGACGCCGCCTGCCACCAGGCCCTCGTCGGCAACGGTTACTACCTTTCCCTGTATGCGGATCCGGGCGGCGCCGCCCCGTGACGGGCTGCCCTCTGCCGCTTTGCTCGGAAAGCGCCGGGGGACCGGCGCACTCCAAGACCTGGCGGTCGCGCCGAGGCCCCCGATCCACGCGATAGCGTCGTGGAGTGCGGCTGCCCTCTGCCGCTTTGAGCAGGCTACCCAAGAGTCATCGACGGCGCATGTCGAGCCAGACGGCACGAGGGGAAAGGGTTGGCACCCCTTCGGTCCCCTCGCAGTGCAATGGGTGAGAATCGCGCACGGCTGACAAGATGTGCAGACAGCGAAATGGGGACGTGCTTTCCCGATTCGGGGCGGAACGCAGATGGGACGGCGGGAGGACAAGGGAATCGGAGGCAGACTCCCGGGGCCCTGTTCCTTTGTACCCGTTCCATGCGCGACAGCGCCTTCGCAGCGCGGCGACCCGCGGGACCGTCGGAGCCGGACGCGGACGCAAGGGCTCAGGGCTTGGGTTGCGGCCAAGCCGCGCTGCGAGGCATGCGCCGAATGATCCGGAGCAGCGCCAGTGCGATGGCGGCACTGAGGGTGTCGAGCCCCACGTCCAGCACCGAGCCGTGGCGCGAGGGCACCAGCGCTTGATGGACCTCGTCCGACACGGCGAACAGGCCGCAGACTCCCACCACGAAGAGGCCATGTCCCCACGACCACTCCCGGGGCAGCCATCGGACTGTCCTCGTCCGGGCCCGCAAGACCAGCAAGGCCAGAATGCCGTACTCCGTCACGTGCATGCTCTTCCGGACGACCCACTGGACGCGCTCGATCGTGGCTTCCCGGATCCCGGGCATGACCCAGCGGAGCAGCGGCCCCAGGATCCGGGATGTCCGACGGTTCGCCATCAGGTCCGTGGACGCGAGGATCATGAGGCTCATCCACAGCGCCACCGGCAACCAGAGGCGCAGCGACCGGCCGAAGGTCGAGGTGGACTGCAGCGTTGCTGCTGGGGATGGCGGATGAAGGCCCGGGCTCACTCGAGTCGCGCGGCGTCCACTTCGATCTCGAACAGGAGATCGTCGCGGCAGATGTCGTTCTTCGCGATGATGACCGGTAGGTTCGGCAGGCCCCGCTCGTGGCAATAGGCGCCGAAGTCGGGGGCGTCTTCGGCATGCTTGAAGTAGCCGATTGCCCGAATCACATCACCCCAACCCAGCCCCCGGGAATCGAGAATGGCGGCGACGACGTCCATGGTCACGGCCACTTGCCGCCCGACGTCGCCCTTGTGGAGGGTCAAGCCGCCGGGCGCGATGCTGGCGGTGCCGGAGACGTACAGGCGCCGCTGGCCCGGGAGGGTCAACTCGACCGCGCGGCTGAAGCTGCTGCCGTATTCCAGGGCCGGGCATTGCAGGGGCGAGGGGATGGCCTGGAGGCTGACTCCCGAGCCCGGGTTCCTGGGGCGGATGGCGAGGGCATCGGCGACCACCGCGGTGCCGGAGGCGTTGCTGCCGCCGACGCCGGTGCTCGCCGGGACCAAGCCATCAAACACCCGCCGCTCGCAGAAGAACTGATCGCGCACCTGGTTGAACTCGCCGTACCATTCCAGGATGTCATCCAGGTAGAACCACGTGCGATAGACGTGGGAGAAGTCCATCCCGGCCTGACGCAACGCCTCTTCGAGGCGCTCGAAGGTCTCCCAGGCCTGGGTCCCGCGGGGCGCCCTGGCGTCGGCCGGTTGCAGGCCGCCGAGGATGCAGTACCGCGCGATCGCGTCCTCGAACACCACGCCCACCGTGCGTCCGCCCAGGACGATCGGTTGCACTGTGGCGCCGGCCACGGCGTGCACCTGGATCCCCGCCACCGGACAGCCATCTCCATTCCCCTCGAGAATCCACGTCACCGGCCAGCCATCGCCGTTCCGGTGGCCGTTCTGGGCATCGGGCCATTGGATCGGGTCCATGACCAACCCGAAGACATCCTGCCGGACGATCCGCAGTTGGGTGTGGTCTGCAAGGAAACCGTGCAACCGCTGGAACAGACTGGCCGGCTCCTCGGCTTCGATGCCGGGAATCGTGATGAACGTCTCTTCGAGACGGCCGTTCGGCAGGCGGATGACCTGCATCCCTTGCCTCAGGTTGTCCGAGCGTGTTCCTGACATGATGACGGCGGTTTCCGGCGGCGGACGTTGACTTGCGCGTCGACCGCCTATTGCCCGAAATTCGGGCGCGGAAGTCAACCGTTCATTCGAGTTCCGTTGCACTCCTTGGGACTCTGGCGTATGGTGCGCCACAGATCTCACACCCTTGCGGTGCGAGCGCCACCCACGCCGGGCGGGCGCCACCGGTGCGGGGTGTGAAACCATGGTTGGGAGTCCCGTCATGAAAGCGCCTCGAAGGACCGCGGGTCTGATCCCTGCGGCATTGTTGCTCACGATCGGCTGCAGCGCCCTGCAATCCCAGACGCCGGATCCGTCCCTTGTTCCGGTTGTCACTCTTGCCGCCACTCCGGTCGAGATCGCCGAGCCCTCCGCGGCCCACCCCGGGGCGGCCGCTGTTGTCTGCTTCTTTCGGACGGGCGATCCCGGGCAGGAGCTCACGGTGTTCTACAAAGTGGCCGGCACCGCGGAGAACGGCGTTGACTACTCCCGCATCGGGGACCGCATCACGTTCCCTGCCGGAGCCAGCGCCCAGCGCATCGTCATCCAACCCCTCGCCGACGCCGTGGCCGAAGGGATCGAGACGATCGTTCTCCGCCTCACCCCGGCGGCCGCTTATCGGGTCGGGACACCAGGAGCTGCCAAGGTGGGCCTGAGGGACGGACCCGCCCCGGTCTCGAAGGCAGAGTTGCGACTGGTTCAACCGCGCGATGGCGCCTCGTTCCAGGCTCCCACCCGGATCGGGATCGAAGCCGCTGCTGTGGATCCCGAGGGCTTCATCTACACGGTCGATTTCTTCGCTGACGACCTCAAGATCGGCACGTCGCAGATCTGCACGCTGGTGCCGCCGCCGCCCGGCACCGTGGCGCATCATGCCTTCCTTTGGACCGATCCTCCGGTCGGGCAGCACCTCATCACGGCCCGCGCCACGACCAGCGCCGGCTTCCCCCTGAAGTCGCGTCCCATCACCGTCGCGGTCCGCCCCATCCAACCCCCGGCGCCCGCCACGGTCGTGACCGTCGAGGCCACCGACCCCCAGGCTCGAGAACCCGGTGGAACCTGGATCATCGAGCGCAACATCGGCACGTTCACCTTCAGTCGCACCGGCACCGTCCGCCAGCCGCTGACCGTAACCTATGCCATCGGCGGAACCGCCGGGAACGGCATCGATTATGCCCGCCTTTCGGGCACGGTGACGTTCCCCGCCGGCGTTGCAACCGCCCGCGTCCCTGTGCTCCCCCTGCCCGACGCCTTCGTCGAGGAGAAAGAGACGGTGGCCGTGGTCGTGCAGCCCGGGGCGGACTACGAGCCCGGGAGGCCGGCGGAGGCCGTGGTGGCACTCCTGGACACGCCCCCCGGTCCTGCCCCGACGGCGAGGCTCAAGATCACCAAGCCGCGGCACGGGACCCTGTTTGCTCCCGGTGCTGAGATCCCAATTGCCGTCACGGCCGTCGATCCCGAGGGCTATATCGCCCGCGTCGAGTTCTTCGCGGATGGCAAGAGCCTCGGGGTCTCCGAGCTCGCGTTTCTCGTGGCGCCGGATCCCGGCACGCCCATCCATCACCCCTTCGTCTGGAGCGAGGCGCCCCTGGGACGCCATCTGCTGACCGCCCAAGCGAAGGACAGCCACGATCGACTCGTGGTCTCCCAGGCCGTCGGCATTGCGGTGACTGACGGCCGCACGCCGCCGCCGGGCGGTGGTGTGGTGCAACTCGCCGACGGCCGTCTGCTTCTCGGGCTGAACACGCCCGCCGCCGACCCCTGCACCGTCGAAGTGTCGACTGATCTCACGACATGGACACCGCTGGCCACGGGCGTTGCCGAGGACGGTCTGCTCTCGTTCATCGACAGCGATCCGGCCCGCGGGCGCGCGGCATTCTACCGTGTCGTGCCGGTCCGTTAGCCCCCGACTGGGTCCGAGGTGGCGCCTCGCTTGAGAGCGTGAGTTTTGTTGCGGAATTCAACCGGTTGCCGCATGCGGACCTGCTCGCGCGGGCCCGCAGCGCTTCACGGCTCGACGTCGAGACCAGCCTGACAAGGCTTCGTCCGGGCCTGATCGATTTCGCGCATCTCATCTCGCCCGCAGCCGCCGCCTGCCTCGAGTCCATGGGCCGCGCCGCTCACGCCCTCACCCAGCAGCGGTTCGGGCGTGTGATCCGGTTGTTTGCCCCGCTCTATCTCTCGAACGAGTGCATCAATCGCTGCCGGTACTGCGGATTCTCGAGGAATCACCCGATCCGGCGGGTGACACTGTCCATCGCGGAGGTCACCGCCGAGGCCCGGGCCCTCCGTGCGCAGGGCTTTCGCAATCTCCTGCTCGTGGCGGGGGAACATCCGCGGCTGGTGTCCACCCGGTACCTCGAACGCTGTGTGGCGGCCGTGCACGCTGAAGTCCCGGGCATCTCCCTCGAGATCGGCCCCCTCAAGGCCGAGGCGTATCAACCGCTGGTGCAGGCGGGGGCGGAGGGATTGGTTGTCTATCAGGAGACCTACGATCGCGGTGTCTACGCCGAGGTGCATGGGCCGGGACCGAAGCGCGATTTCGAGTGGCGCCTCGAGACCCCGGAACGCGCGTACGCAGCCGGGTTCCGCCGGCTGGGGATCGGGGCACTGCTGGGGTTGGCGGACTGGCGTTCGGAGGCCATCGCCCTGGCCGCTCACGCGGTTTACCTTCTGCGCCATTGCTGGCAGGCCTCTTTGACCGTCTCCGTGCCCCGCCTCCGCCCTTGTGCGGGCGCGTTTCAGCCGCCAGCCGTCATGGGTGACAGGGATCTCGTCCAACTCGTCTGCGCCCTGCGGATCTTCCTGCCCGATGTCGGTCTGGTCCTGTCAACCCGCGAGCCGGCCCGGTTGCGGGACGGGCTGATCCCGCTAGGCATCACGCTGATCAGCGCCGGCAGCCACACGGAACCCGGCGGGTACACCGGCGCCGGTCACAACGCCCTCCGCGGGACCGAGCCCGGCTGCGGAGTCATGCTCGGCGCTCCGGACTGCCTCTGGACCGGGGCCGAGCGCCAGGCCACACCCCAGTTCCAGGTCGCCGACAATCGCTCGCCGGCCCAGGTCAGCCAGCGCCTCAGGCAGCTCGGTTACGAACCGGTTTGGAAGGACTGGGATACCGCCCTCACCGGCGCGCCCTGCTCCCCTTCCGACACCTCGACTTCCCCGCCATGACCCCGGACCAGGAGAACGGCCAACTCATCGCCAACGGCAGGACGGTGGCCGTGCGGTTTCCCTGCACGCTCGCCGAGTTTCTGGTCGCCCGCGGCCTGCCTCCTCGGAGCGTGGTGGTCGAGCATAACGGTGTGGCGGTGGCACCTTCCGAGTTTCCCCGCCGCCTGCTCCGGCCTGGCGATCGGTTGGAGATCATCACGGTCGTGGCCGGCGGTTAGCCGCCGGCGCTCCCACGGTCGCGGCTGGCCGGCCTCAGGAAGAACATCAGCACCGCTGCCAGGATCGCCGGCAGAGCGCAGTAGGCAAAGGCCGTGGCCAGAGGAACTCCGTGGTCCTTGAGCCTGCCCAGCAGCGGCGTGATATAGGCCCCCGACGAGATCCCGACGAAGTTCATCAGGCCGTAGCCGGTCGCGCGGAAGCGGGCGGGGGCGAGCTGGCAGAGAATCGGCATGTTGTTGGCGTCGAACATGCCAAACCCCAATCCGTAAAGCACGGTGCCGGCGATGGCCAAGGGAAAGCTGGGGGCCAAACCGATGCTGGCAATCGCCGGGGCCGTCAGCAGTAACCCCAGCGCACTCACCCAGGTCCGCCCACCCACCGCGCGCCGCGACCAATGGTCGGCCAGCCGACCGCCGATCAGCACGCCGCAGAAGGCGGCGCCCGCATACATGATGGTGGCCCAGAGCCCGGACGGCGCCTGCGCCATGGCAAACCGGTCCTGCAACAGCGTCGGCAGCCAGTTCTTCACCGCCCACCCCGGCACGCTCGGCAGCGTGAAACAGATCATCAGGATCACATACCCCAGCCACTGCACGCCCCCACCGGCCGCAACCGCCGGTGCCGGCCTCCCCGGCGCTGCCGCCTCGCGCCTCCGCTCCCGAAGAAAGGCTATCAGCACCAGGGAATAGGCCACGCCTGCCGCGCCGCAGCCGGCGAACGCCGCCCGCCACGAGATTTCCTGAGCCACCCAGCCCCCGATGCCCCCGAGCGCCTGGCCCATGTAGATCCCGCTCATGTGGACGCCCACGGCCAGGGACCGCGTCGGGCCCCGATGGTAATCTGCGATCAACGCCAGTCCGGCGGGGATGTAAAAGGCCTCACTGATACCCATGATCGCGCGCAGCACATAGAGCTGCTTGAAGTTGGCCGCCTGCCCCATGAGCAGGGTGACCATCGACCACACCCCCAGGCTCCCCACAATCAGCCACTTCCGGTTCAGCCGGTCGGCAATCGCTCCCCCCAGCGGACTGCAGAAGGCGTACACCCACAGGAAGACCGCCATCAACTTCCCGAACACCTCCGCGCTCTGCAGCTCGACGATGTCCGCCTTGATCGACAGGCCCATCGTCGCCAGCATCTGGCGATCCAGGTAGTTCAAGAGCGCCACCGGCCACAGCATCGCCACGACCGCCCACGCGTAGGTCGTGGGCCGGGCGGCTTCGGGCCCCGTCAGGTCCGCTGAGTTCGAAGACATGGCAACGTTATGGGGTCGGCAACCGACCCTTAGTGCTTAAGGTTCCATTCCGCCCGACCGTACTTCTCCCGCGCCAGTCGTGCCGTCGGCTCTTCCGGCCAGGAGGTCAAGGCTCGCGCAGCCCCCCAGACTGCGCCCAGCGATGCCTCGAGCGCTTCGACCGCCACCCCGAGATTCACCACGAAATCCCGATGCGCGCGTCCCCGCCGATACTCCGGCTGGCGGGAGGGTGCCGGCAACAACCGGTCCATCCAGGTCAGATCCGCGTTCAGCAGGAACGTCCCGTGCACCAACACCGCTTGCCGCAGCCGGCGCTGGGCGTTACCGCAACATTTCCGGTCGTTGACGGCAAGATCGGAATCGCCTTGGTGCACCACAGGTCGCCCGGCTGCCTGCGAAGCCGCCTCCGCCACGCGGGCCAGCACATACCGGTGGGTCGCCGTGATTCCCCCCCCCACCACACCCCCGTCCGCCCGCAACACCACCGCGTAAGAGAGACACCCGGGCATCTGAACCACCGCCCCCCCACCGCTCACACGACGCATCACCGATATGCCCTTCGCCCGGCAACTCTCGAGATCGGCTTCGCGCGCCGCCCGGTTCCCCTGGCCGATCACCACAAACACCGCGGCCGGCTCCCACACCCGGAGCACCTCCGGTCCCGTGCCGCGGTCGCAGGCTTCCAACAATGCCTCATCAAGGGCCAGGTTCTCCGCCGGGGTCGGCAGCGTTAGGTTCAGCCACTCCATGCGCTCGGGTTGCTCCAGCCCCAGTCTGCGCCATCCGCAGTACCCGCGGCAACCGCTATGAACCGGGATTGATCTTTGCCGTGCCCGGCGGCATGCTCGGCGCCAACGTACCGACTGCCCCGCAAGGCAAGAACCTATGAGAACGCTGAATGCACGCTGGCTCCGCCCGCTCCTGATGTCCGCCCTCGGGCTGACGCTCGGACTGACTGTCCGCGCCGACGAAGGGATGTGGCTCTTCAACGCGCCCCCGCGCGACCCACTGCAGCACAAGTACGGCTTCGAGGTGACCGATGCCTGGCTCGAGCATCTCCAGAAGGCCTCCGTGCGCTTCAACAGCGGCGGATCCGGCTCCTTCGTCTCCGAGGACGGGCTCGTGATGTCCAATCATCACGTCGGAGCCGATGCCCTGCAGAAGTTCGGCGACAAAGACCACAACTACCTCCGGGACGGCTTCTACGCCCGCACCCTCGCCGAGGAGAAACGGTGCCACGACCTCGAACTCAACGTTCTCATGAGCATCGAGGACGTGACCGACCGGGTGAACGCCGCGGTTCCCGCCGCTCTCAGCCCCGAGGAGGCTTTCCGCGCCCGGCGGAAGGTGATGGCCGACATCGAAAAGGAATCCCTTGACCGCACCGGCCTGCGCAGCGATGTCGTCACCCTCTACCAGGGCGGCCAATACCACCTCTACCGCTTCAAACGGTACACCGACGTCCGCCTCGTCTTCGCCCCGGAACAGCAGGCCGCCTTCTTCGGCGGAGACCCCGACAATTTCGAGTACCCGCGGTTCGACCTCGACATCTGCTTCTTCCGTGCCTACGAGGACGGCAAGCCCGCCTCGGTCGCCCACCACCTCAAATGGAGCCGTGCCGGCGCCGCCGAGAATGAGCTCATCTTCGTGTCCGGGCATCCCGGGCGCACGTCGCGGCTCCTGACCGTCGCCGAAATCGAGTATCTCCGGGACCGGCAGGTGCCGGAGACGCTGCGCTGGCTGCACCGGCGGGAAGTCCTGCTTGGCGCCTGGGGCGGCCGCAGCGCCGAGAACGCCCGCATTGTGCGCGACGATCTTTTCGGCGCGCAGAACAGCCGCAAGGCCCGCGAAGGCGGTCTCGCCGGCCTGCTCGATCCCGCGTTCCTCGAGTCCAAGAAAGCCGCTGAAGCCCGCCTCCGCGCAGCCGTCGCCGCGGACACCCGCCTCGCCGAGATCGCCACCGCCTGGCACCGCATCGCCGCCGCCCAATCCGTGGCCGCCACCAACGCCCTGCGGGCGCGACTCCTCGAAGGCGGCCAGGGCTTCACGTGCGAGTCGTTCGCCATCGCCCGCGAGTTGCTCCGGGCCGCCGACGAACGGCCCAAGCCCGACGGCGAGCGCCTCCGCGAATACCGCGAGGCCGGTCGGGAGTCCTTCGAGCTCGAGCTCTTCTCGACCAAGCCGGTCTATGCCGAGTACGAGCAGCTGCAGCTTGCCGATGCGCTCACCTGGATGGCCGGCCTCCTGGGCTATGAAGATCCGATCGTGCAGCGAACCCTCGCCGGCAAGTCCCCCCGGCAGCGCGCCGCCGAGCTCATCGCCGGCACCCGCGTCCGCGACGTCGCCGTCCGCAAACAGCTCTACGAGGGGGGCAAGGCCGCCGTCGACGCCGCCAAGGATCCGATGATCGAGCTGGCTCGGGCCATCGATACCGACGCCCGGGCGGTCCGCAGGGTGTTGGAGACCCAGGGTGAGATCATTCGCCAGGCACACGCCCAGATTGCCAAGGCCCGCTTCGCGATCGAGGGCACCGGCACCTACCCGGATGCCACGTTCACGCTCCGCCTGGCGTATGGCGTGGTGAAGGGGCTCGAGGATGGCGGACGGCAAATCCCCTTCCAGACGACGTTAGCGGGCCTTTATGAACGCTCCGCGGAACACGGCGGCGCACCGCCATTCGACCTTCCGCCCCGCTGGATCAAAGCCCGGAGCAAACTGGACCTCAAAACCCCCTTCAACTTCGTCAGCACCGCCGACATCATCGGCGGCAACTCGGGCAGCCCCGTCGTCAATCGCGCCGGCGAACTGGTCGGCATCATCTTCGACGGCAACATCCAGTCTCTGGTCCTGGATTACTACTTCACCGAGACCCAGGCCCGGGCGGTCTCCGTGCACTCGGCGGCGATCCTCGAAGCACTGCGGAAGGTCTACCCTGCCAAGGCCCTGGCCGACGAGTTGACCGGCCGCCGCCGGCGGTAGGCGGTGCGCCGGTGCGTTGGTGCGTTGGTGCGTTGGCAGGGCTCGGTGTCCCCAGCGCGCCGGGCGAACCGGTGCGCAGACATCGGATGCGACTCCTGCTCCCCTCGCCTCCGACAAAGAAGCAGGGACCGCGTCTTCGTTCACCACTCCGCCAGCGGCCGGATCACCGGCGTTGGCGCGGTGGGATCGGCCTCGGTGAGGGGGGTGAATTGCACCGCCACCCGCGTCCGCCGGACCGCAGGCAGGTGCACCGCGAGCTTCTGCACCCCGCGGTTGGCGTTCTGCCCCTCGGGTTGGGGCGACGAAGGCAGCGGCCGGGCGTCGAGGACGGCGAACCGGGCCTCCTCCGGCTCGATCAACTGCACCCGCAACCGCTTGCCGTCGGCGGTCAGCAGCGCGCCCCGATCGCCGTCGGCCAGCGCGACGCGGGCCGCCGTGTGGGCGAACCACCAAACCTCGGCCGGCTGGGCGCTCTCGATTTCGTCCTGCACCAGCACCTGCCGGCGTTGGCGCAGCTCGATCCCCCGCTTCACGCTGCCCGCCTGCCGCGCGTACGCAGCCGTCAAGTCCGCGACCGCAAACGACCGCTCCGGGCGTGAAACAAAACGACCGATCACCGCCGCGGCTTTCGGGTCCTGGTCCGGTGCGCCCGTCGGGTTGATCACGAGCGTGTTGTGGCCCTCCGCGCGCAGCCGGTAGTACGTCCAGCGTTGCCCTCCGAAGTAGGCCGGCAGATTGTAGTTGTCCGCCCCCAGATCCACCAGCCAGCGCACCCCCAACGCGTCCAGCACGAACGTCCCCAGGTCCAGGTTGCTGTGGTTCGCCTTGTTGTCCCCGGCCTTGAAACCCAAAAACACCGCGTTGCGGTCGTTCCAGGCGCTGCGCAAGCAGACCATTTCCGCCCGCCGGAAGTGCCGGTCCAACGGGAGCTCCTCGGCCGCCCCGGATGTGTCCGCCAGCGAGGGATCGTACCACAACAGATCCTGCGCATGCGGCGCCGCCAGCGGCAGTTGGTACCGACCGTACGCCGGACGCTCGAACCTCCGGGCCAGCCACCATAGCACCGGCGCCCGGATCGCTCCATCCCCGCCGTCCGCATAGTTGAACGTCCGCCCCGTCGGGCCCGTGGCGTACACCGGAAACAGGCCCGCCTCGGCAAAACCCGCAATCCCGGAAAGCCCGAAATCGGTTCCCAGCGCGGTTTGCAGGGCCGCCAGGATCACTCCGTTGTAGCTCGTCGCGTAGTTCCAGTAGCCGGGCCCCTCCGCCCACGCGCCGTCCGGCCCATACTCGCGCATCGCCAGCTGCAGCGAGCGCAAGGCCGGCGACAGGAACTCGCCCGCCAACCCCGGCTCGACATCGGCCACAGCGAGCGCACCCATGCCGATGCCACCGTTGCACACCTGGTTCCAGTTGTGCCGCGACCGCGTCCAGCCCCCGAACTTCTCCGTGCCCCGATGGCAGCCCACACCCAGTTTCAAGCCCTTCTCCAGGATCGCCCCGCGCCACCGCCCCCGCTGCTCCTCCGTCAACCCGTCGTACAACCAGTCGTAGGCGATCGCAAACGCATGCGTCATCTCCGCCGTGTCCAGGAAATGCCTCGGGTTCCAATCCGCAAACGCCGCCGCCGCGTCGAGCTCCCTCGCCACGCGATCCAGATACCGGCCTCCCCCCTCGAGACGCCAAAGCAGTCCCAACACATAAACGCGGTCCAGGACCCGCCGGCTCACCGACAACAACCGCAGCCCGTCCGGGATCTCGTACTTCGAGGGCTCGGACTTCAGTATCTCCTGGGCGCGCGCCCGGAGCCGCTCGTGCCATCCTTTGAGAATCGGATCCGTGGCCGCCCGCGACTTCAACCGGTCGAAGTCCTCCGCCGTGGCGAGCAGCCGCGGGTGCCCGGACCGCAATGTCTTCAGCAGATCCGGGCCGTCAGGGATCGGCACCGCCGGCGCCGCATCCGCCGCCGCCACCCGCAGAGTGCACGCGAGCCATAGCCCGCTGAGGATTCGCAGCCCGCCGAGGGGGAATTTCACCATGAGCTCAGCATAGCGTTTCCTCCGCCCGGATGACCAGACTGGAAATGGCCCTTCGCGAAGCCGCCTCTCCCGCTTCCCCAATCGGTGATCCGCCCCGAATCTGTGCGGAAACAACCCCTCGCCGATTCAGGACGGAGCGCAGATTGCCGTCCTCGCGGAGCCGCCTCTCCCGCTTCCCCAATCGGTGATCCGCCCTGAATCTGTGCGGAGACAATCCCTCGCCGATTCAGGGCGGAGCGCAGATTGCAGTCCCCGCGAAGCCGCCTCTCTCGCTTCCCCAATCGGTGATCCGCCCCGAATCTGTGCGGAACTTCCCCTCGCCGATTCAGGACGGAGCGCAGATTTCCGTCCTCGCGAAGCCGCCTCTCCCGCTTCCCCAATCGGCGATCCGCCCCGAATCTGTGCGGAACTTCCCCTCGCCGATTCAGGACGGAGCGCAGATTGCCGTCCTCGCGGAGCCGCCTCTCCCGCTTCCCCAATCGGTGATCCGCCCTGAATCTGTGCGGAGCTTCCCCTCGCCGATTCAGGACGGAGCGCAGATTGCCGTCCTCGCGAAGCCGCCTCTCCCGCCCCCCCCAATCGGCGATCCGCCCCGAATCTGTGCGGAGCTTCCCCTCGCCGATTCAGGACGGAGCGCAGATTGCAGTCCCCGCGAAGCCGCCTCTCTCGCTTCCCCCAATCGGTGATCCGCCCCGAATCTGTGCGGAGCTTCCCCTCGCCGATTCAGGACGGAGCGCAGATTGCAGTCCTCGCGGAGCCGGCTCTCCCGCTTCCCCAATCTGTGATCCGCCCCGAATCTGTGCGGAACATCCCCTCGCCGATTCAGGGCGGAGCGCAGATTGCCGTCCTCGCGAAGTCGGCTCTCCCGCTTCCCCAATCTGTGATCCGCCCCGAATCTGTGCGGAGCTTCCCCTCGCCGATTCAGGACGGAGCGCAGATTGCCGTCCTCGCGGAGCCGGCTCTCCCGCTTCCCCAATCGGCGATCCGGCCTGAATCTGTGCGGAGCTTCCCCTCGCCGATTCAGGACGGAGCGCAGATTGCCGTCCTCGCGAAGCCGCCTCGCCCGCTTCCCCAATCTGTGATCCGCCCCGAATCTGTGCGGAACTTCCCCTCGCCGATTCAGGACGGAGCGCAGATTGCCGTCCTCGCGAAGCCGCCTCTCCCGCTTCCCCAATCGGTGATCCGCCCCGAATCTGTGCGGAGCTTCCCCTCGCCGATTCAGGACGGAGCGCAGATTGCAGTCCTCGCGGAGCCGGCTCTCCCGCTTCCCCAATCTGTGATCCGCCCCGAATC
>Ga0209096_1000407_pt1 | contig 60121 bp, 49 predicted proteins | sample AD_UKC034_MetaG_FD_184407 | JGI IMG/M metagenome (GOLD analysis project Ga0209096, IMG submission 184407) | Active sludge microbial communities of municipal wastewater-treating anaerobic digesters from USA - AD_UKC034_MetaG (SPAdes) (version 2) | ecosystem: Engineered > Bioreactor > Anaerobic >...
TCAATGATCCGTTGTTGTTAACCTTGACCGATTGCTTGTGTGACATCTTCTTGACTCCTTCGGTGTTCGGTGTATTGTACACTAAATTCGTCGAGTAAGCTGTTTCACCTATTATAGACACAAAGGGGTTGGGCGTTGGGGGCTCACTTTTGCGCTTGACGGAGGTCGAGTGTAGTGATATTATCCTGCTTTGAAGGCCGCACGGCGGCCTTCAAAGCTCATGCAATTGGCATTTTAACACAGATCTGTTTCCGCATAGAATCCCTGACGGGGCGTGTTTTTTCGGTCATGGGCTTGGCGCGACCGAGCAAGAGCCGCCGCTCAAGTGGAACCAAGCGCCCAACGCCGGTGGCTGCGCAGTGACGAGTCAGAGATGGACGGACGCCAAGTTGGCGAGGGCATTGGACAGTTCATGTGATGCAGTTGGAAAAGGAATCGCACAATGAAACGCGAAGAGATGTTGATCGAACCTGATGAGCTGCTGGCGCGGCTTGGCGATCCCAAGCTGCGCATCTACGATTCGACGATCATGTTCTACATGGGCATGAGCGCTGAGGAAGCAGCCAAGATGCCGACCGCGCACGAGGTCTACCTGCAAGGGCATATCCCCGGCGCGGCCTTTTTCGACCACCAACTGTTCTCCGACGTGGGCGGCAAATATGCGCACACCTTGGCGCCGGATGAGATTCTGGCCGCGCAGATCGGCCAGATCGGGATCGGGAACCATGCCGAGGTCATCGTCTATGCCTCTGGCCTGCTGGCAAGCGCGACGCGTGCCTGGTGGATCCTGCACTATGCCGGGGTGCAGCATGTTCGCGTGCTGAACGGTGGACTGCCCGCCTGGCGGGAGGCCGGGGGCGCGCTGGCAACGGGCGAACAGAAGTATGATCCCGCGTCGTTCACGGCGGCCTTCAAACCGGAGATGTTTGCCAGCCGGGAAGAGGTGCAGGCCGCGCTCGGGCAGGGTACTGTGGTCATCGAGAACGCGCTGACGCAGGACTGGCACGATCAGGAGCATATCCCCGGTTCGACCTGCCTGCCGCTCACCGATCTGACAGTCGGGTGGGATATCCTGCGCTCGCAGGACGAAATCTCGGCGTTGGTGGCAGCCCGCCCCAAGGGCGAACGGATCATCACCTACTGCGGGGGTGGGATCGCGGCAACGTTGAACGCGATGGCCCATCTGATGGTCGGCAACGAAAACGTAGCCGTGTACGACGGGTCGCTCTTCGAATGGAAGGGAGAAGGACTGCCGCTGAGCAGCAGCCCAGCTATGACCTTGGCCTGATGGGCGACCCCGCATCGGCATGGGACGCTTTGGCGGGCCACAGCGGCGCAGGACCGGCTACAACAGCAGCGTCTGTCACCTGGAGCCCACCCGGTTTGAATGCACCCGCAGCGGCTCAGGCAGCGCATCAGAAACCAGGTTCATTGCCTCGCAGACCCAGATCGCAGCGCCATGAACCTTGCCCGCGCCAGCAAAGACTGGTTTTTTGACCGACGCTGAACCGCAACATAGAGCAAAGGAATCAACACATGACCTCCGCCAACAACTGGTTTCTGTGGGCGCTTCTGTCGGCCGTCTTCGCCGCGCTGACAGCCATCTTTGCCAAGGTCGGAATTCAGGGGGTGAACTCCGACCTGGCCACGCTGATCAGGACCGCGGTGGTGCTTCTCGTCCTGGGCCTGTTCGTCTGGGCCACCGGCAAGTGGAGCAATCCCCTGTTGCTCCCCTCCAAGACCTGGCTCTTTCTCGTCCTCTCAGCCCTGGCCACGGGCGCGTCGTGGGTCTGCTACTTTCGCGCGCTGCAGATCGGCGACGCCTCCAAGGTGGCGCCGGTGGATAAGCTCAGCCTGGTGCTGGTGGCCCTGTTTGCGGTAATCTTCCTCGGCGAGCGGCCGGTCCCGCGCGAGTGGTTCGGCATCGCCTTGGTGTCGGTCGGGGTGCTGATCCTGGCGATCAAGCACTGAGCGCCGGGCTGCGCAGGTCGAATGACCGTTTCCGCGGCCCGAAATCGGCGATTCCTCCTGATCTTCCGTGCATTGACCAGAGAGCTTTGACACGTTCAGGGGGCGGTGCTATACTAGCGCACAAGTTTGTGGGACGCCATTTTCTGGCCACGATGCGCCAGCCCTTTCTGCAAGAAGCCGGCCACCAGGCCGGATTCTTGCGTGTATAAATCGGTGTAAGGAGATAACAGTATGACCGAGCGTGTCAAGCCGGTGAATGTGGAAGAGGTCGAGAGCGTCGTCATCCGTTTCGCAGGCGACTCTGGCGACGGCATGCAGCTCACCGGCACCCAGTTCACCAATACGGCCGCGATCATCGGCAACGACATCAGCACGCTGCCCGAATATCCGGCTGAGATCCGCGCCCCTGTGGGCACTCTGGCCGGCGTCAGTGGCTTTCAGGTCCACATTGCCAGCCAGGAGATCTTCACGTCGGGCGACGACCCGCACGTGCTGATCGCCATGAATCCGGCCGCGCTCAAGGCCAGCCTGGGTGAACTGAAGCCTGGCGGCGCGATCATCGTCGATGAGGATGAGTTCACCGCGCCCAACCTGCGCAAGGCCGATTACACCTCCAACCCGCTGGAGGATGGTTCGCTGGCCGGCTATCAGGTCCACAAGGTGCGGCTGACCACCCTCAACCGGCACGCAGTCGAGGGCATTCCCGGTCTTTCTTCCAAGGAGACGGACCGTTCACGCAACTTCTTCGCCCTGGGCCTGACCTTTTGGATCTACGACCGGCCGCTGGAAAGCACGCTGGAGTGGATCGACGACAAGTTCAAGAAAAACCCAGCGGTGAAGGAGGCCAACCGGCGCGCTCTGCAGGCCGGCTATCACTACGGCGACACCTCCGAGTCCTTCTCGACCCGCTACAAGGTCAAGCCCGCAGCCCTGCCGGCCGGCGATTATCGCAAGGTGACGGGCAACGAGGCGGTGGCGCTGGGCCTGGTCACGGCCGCGGCCCTGGCCGACAAGCCGCTGGTCTACTGCACCTATCCCATCACCCCGGCCAGCGATATCCTGCATTTCCTGGCGCCGCTGCGCAACTTCGACGTGCGCACCTACCAGGCTGAGGATGAGATCGCGGCCATGGGCGCCACCATCGGCGCTGCCTTCGGCGGCGCCTTTGCCGCCACCGGCACCAGCGGGCCCGGCCTGGCGCTCAAGAGCGAGGCCATCAACCTGGCCGTCGTGCTGGAGCTGCCCATGGTGATCGTGGACGTGCAGCGCGGCGGCCCCAGCACCGGCCTGCCCACCAAGCCGGAACAGGCCGACCTTTTGCAGGCGCTGTTTGGCCGCAACGGCGAGAGCCCCATTCCGGTGCTGGCCATGCAGTCGCCGGCCGACGGCTATGAGGCCGCCATCGAGGCCTTCCGCATCGCGGTGCGGGCTATGACGCCGGTCATGCTGCTTTCCGACGGCTACCTGGCCAACAGCGCCGAGCCGTGGGCTATGCCCAACCCTGACCGGCTGCCGCCGATCGATGTGCGACACCCGATGCTGGCGGACTTCCAGGATGGCCAGCCTTTCCTCCCCTATGCCCGCGATCCACAGACCATGGGGCGGCCCTGGGCCCTGCCCGGCGCCTATGGCCTGGAACACCGCATCGGCGGCCTGGCCAAGCAGCCGGGCACCGGCAACGTCTCCTACTCGCCCGACGACAACGACCGCATGATCCGCGACCGCGCGGCCAAGATCGCCAAGCTGGCCGAGTACATCCCGCTGTTGGAGATCTTCGGCAAGCCCACCGGCGACCTGCTGGTGATCGGTTGGGGCAGCTCCTACGGCGCCATCCACCAGGCGGTCGACAAAGCCCAGCAAAGCGGTCGCAGCGTCTCGGCCGTGCATCTGCGCCATCTGAACCCCTTCCCGCGCAACCTGGGCGAGATCATGGATCAGTTCGACCGGATTCTCGTGCCGGAGATGAACCTGGGCCAGTTGGCCATGCTGCTCAAGGCGCGCTACCTGAAGCCGGTCATTTCCATGACCAAGGTACGCGGCCGCCCGTTCAAGATCAGTGAGATCAGCGCCAAGATCGACGAGTTGCTTGGCTAAACGCCAGGGTCTCCGGTTTCTGTGGTGAAAACGGAGTTCTATGGATGAGGTATAATCATGAGTGACGTCAATCAACTTACCCGCAAGGATTTCGTCTCGGATCAGGCTGTGCGGTGGTGTCCTGGCTGCGGCGACTATGCGATCCTCTCTCAGATGCAGCGGGTGCTGCCCGAGCTGGGCATCCCGCGCGAGAAGATGGTCTTCATCTCAGGGATCGGCTGCTCCAGCCGCTTCCCCTACTACATGAACACCTTTGGCATCCACAGCATTCACGGCCGTGCGCCCACGCTGGCCACCGGCCTGAAGCTGGCCAACCCCGATCTGACCGTGGCGGTGATCACCGGCGACGGCGACGGCCTCTCCATCGGCGGCAACCATCTGCTGCACGCCATGCGCCGCAACATCGACATCAAGATCTTCCTGTTCAACAACCGCATCTATGGCCTGACCAAGGGCCAGTATTCGCCCACCTCGTTGCCTGGCACCAAGACCAAGTCGTCGCCGCTGGGCTCCATCGAGACCGCGTTCAACCCCATCAGCGTGGCCCTGAGCGCCGAGGCCACGTTCGTGGCGCGCACCGTGGACGTCGAGGTGAAGCACATGGGCGAGGTGCTGCGCCGCGCCTTTGAGCACAAGGGGGTCTCCTTCGTGGAGATCTTCCAGAACTGCATCATCTTCAACGACGGCACCTGGGACCCGGTCACCAACAAGGATGTCAAGGATGACAACCGCGTCATGCTGGAGCACGGCAAGCCGCTGATCTTTGGCAAGCACCGCGACAAGGGCATCCGCATGAGCCGCTGCTTGCAGCCCGAGGTGGTGTCGCTGAGCGATGTGAACCCCGATGAGCTGTTGGTGCATGACGAGTACAGCGAGAACATGAACCTGGCCTTCATGCTCAGCCGCATGGCCTATCCGGAGCTGCCGGTGCCGATCGGCATCTTCCGCCAGGTGGAGCATCCCACCTACGAGAGCACGGTGCTGGATCAGGTGCATGCCGCGCAGCAGGCGCGGGGCGTGGGCAAGCTCAAGGACCTGTACAGCGCCGAGGACACCTGGACTGTGGCGGCGCAGGGGGTCAACGGCCACGACGACCACCGGTTTACCATGGAATAACCCCGACTGAGGGGATCCTCGCCGGGCCTCAGGATGACAAGCCCGCCTGCGGTTGCAACCGCAGGCGGGCTTGTTCATTCCTTGGACGGGCCGTCGAGCCCCAGGATCACAAACATCACCTTGCCGGAGCGGTCGTAGATCGCCTCCCGCACCGCCAACACCTGCCCCTGCGCGCTGGCCAGGCGCTCCAGCGCCTCACGCCGCCCCTGAAAGACCGTCTCCTCCGGCATGCGCACGATGAACAGACGGGTGGGATCGGCCAGAAACTGCTCAGCCCGGCCGGCGAAGCCTTCGTCCGGCTGATCCAGCCGCTCATAGCCGAAGATCTCCAGCGGCTGCACCCGGTTGGCGGTCAGGTAGCGCACCTGGGCGTCGATGCCCCAGTCCAGCGCCAGCGGCTGCCCGACCGCGCGCTGGTCCAGCCACTGCGCCAGCCGTTCGATGGCGTCGGAGTGGCTGGCCAGGCCGCCGCTGCGCGCCAGCGCCTGGTGATAGCGTGCGCTGTTGGCCGCGTCCGCGCCGAGCCAGAGCAGCAGCCCGGCGATGGCCAGCGCGGCCAGGCCGCGGCGCAGCCCGGCCGGCCACGTTGCATCGCCGGCCGCCAGCAGGATCACATCCACGGCCAGCGCCGCCAACAGCATCACAAAGGGCTGAATGATGGCAAAGTGGGTGATGAAGAGATCGGAGACGGTGAAGGAAGACTGAAGCGTCAGCAGCAACACGAAGAGCAGCGCGCCCAGCAAAATGGGCAGGCTGGCGCGCTGGCGGCCAGAGCGCCAGCCCCGCGCGGCCAGGCCCAGCGCCGTCAGCAGCAGGCCGGCGAAGAGCCACCGCGCCCAGCCGTTGGCGAAGCTGTCGCCCAGATACCACAGATGGTTGCCGGTCAGCAAGGTCCCCACCTGGCCCAGCCGCACCGCCAGATTGTCCAGAAAGGCCGCGTTCTCCACGCCGTAATAGCTCTGGCCCAGGTTGCCGAAGAGCGCCTGCACCGTGCCGCTGGTCTGTTGGTTGAAGAGCAGCAGCGGCGCCAGGGCCAGGAGGAAGAGCAGCGCGGCCACGGCCATCTGGCGCGGCCGCGTGGCCGAAAAGACCGGCTGGCCGCGCCGCCGTCCCGCCAGCCAGGCCACGACCGCCACCCCCGCCAGCGCGCCCAGCACCCAGAGGAAGAGCAGCTTGCTCCACAGCCCCAGCCCGGCCAGCAGCGCCAGCCCATAGAGATAGCCGGGCCGGCCGGTGCGCTGCCAGCGCAGCGCGGCCCAGACCGCAGCCACGGCCAGGGTTGCCACGATGTTGGTGACGAAGATCCCCTGGCGGCTCCAGAAGAGGAAGGTGGGGTTGACCGCCAGCAAAAGCGCGGCGATCTCGCCCGTCCAGCCAGCCTGCACCAGCTCAGGCCCCCGCGCCTGGCGGCCGGCCAGCTCCCGCCCCAGCGCACAGACCAGCAACAGGGTGGCCAGGCCGCACAGCACCCCCAGCAGGCGCAGGGCCGGTGTCGTGACGCCGAAGGCCGCCAGCAGCGGCAACGCCAGATAGACGTTGAGCGCGCCGATGTAGTCCTGCACCATCAGCGGCAGGAAGAGCGGCCCCACCTGCACGCCGGCGGCGCGAAAGGCCTGGACATCCTGGCGTTGCAGGATCTCCAGCGCGTTCAGTCCCGCCTCCTTGGCTTCGTCGTAGTGCAGGCCGGGCAGGTGGAGCTGGGGCAGGGCCAGCGCCAAATAGAGCAGAACGGCGCTCAGCAGCGCCAGCCTGCGCAGCCACGCCCTCCGCGGGGGGGTCTCGTGAGCCATGCGCCGATCAGCGGGCGATCAGCCCGATCTCCGTGACCAGGCTGTCGTAGTTGTGGCCGGAGGCATAGATCTTCAGATAGTTGAGCGTGGCCGGCGGGGGCAGTCCCTCCTCCTTGAGGCGGTCGAGCAGATTGCCGCTCTCGAAGGAGAACCAGGTGTTCTGGGGGATCTTCTGGCCGCCGGTCACCACCCACTGCGCCGGCGGGTCCTGGTAGTAAAAGCCGTGGGTCCAGAACTGATGATTGCCGTAGATGTCTTCGTAGTCCAGGCGGAACATGAGGGGGAACTCCGAGCTCTGTTCCCCGGCCCCCGGCAGGCTTTGCCAGCGCAGTTGCACGTCCATCACCAGGTTCATCATCTCGTAATCGTGGACGCTGCGCTCCAGCACCTGCGTGATAGACACCTCGCTGTGGGTCGGCGGCTGATTGATGCGGCTCAGCCGGGTCGCGGTGCGTCCCCCGACGGTGATCAGCTCCGCCTGACCGGCCGTGGGATCGTCCACCGGGTACTTGTTCACCAGCCAGGTGGGCGGGCCCAGCGGCTGCTGAAAATCGCCGTTGGCGATCAAATTCTCTGCCGCGGTGGTGGGGCCGGAGATCCCCTGGCTGGCTGACAACGTGACGCTGGCGCCTTCCGGGACCACCACGCTGCGCCCATCGGTCTCGACCGTGGCCGCGCCAGAGCGGGTGAGGATCTGGGTCTGGTCGCCGTCCACCTGCACCGCGTAGCTGCCTGGCGCCAACGTCGCCTGGCCGTGCGGCGTGACGACGTCAAAGGTTTGACCGTTGGGCTGCATGTCGGCCACGTAGATGCGCGCCCGCCCGTTGTTGACGTGCAGGCTGTACAGGTTGGGATCAGCGCTGACGCCGAAGCGGGGTCGGCTGGCCTGGGCAATCTGAACGTCGGCCGAGGGATAGATCTGGACCGTGGCGATCTCTGGCCCCGGCTGGCCGGCGGCCGTGCTGGCCTGGAAGATCAGCACGGCCTGTGCGCGCTGGTCCGTCCTGATGGACGCGCCCGGCTCCACCGTGCGCGCGTCTATCAGGGCGATCGGCTCGCTGTCCGCGCCCGACTGCAAAAGCACCGTGCCGCTGGTCACGCGCACCAGCGCGCTCTGGTCAACCTGGCTGTGCAGGACATACCAGCGCAGCGCCAGCGGGATGGAAAGCGCCAGCAGGCAAAAGACGACAAAGCTGGTCAGCAGGATGAGCCAGGCAATGCGGACCGGATTGTTGCGCATAAAACTTAGCTCAGCAGGAGATCAGCCGCGCTCGGCCTCATCTGACAGATCGGCGCGGTCGGCCGGCGGCGCAGGCTGCGCGTCGTCGGCTTCGGCGGCGGCTGCCAGGCGGGCCAGCCAGCGGTGGGCGTCGCGGTCGTTGGGGTCAACTTCCAACGCCCGCCTGAACCAGAACTCGGCCTGAGCGTGCTCCTGGCGGTCGTGATGAATCAGCCCCAGGTTGTAATGAACATGGGGGGTGGCGGGGTCGGCTTGCAGCGCGGCCTCATAGGCGGCAATGGCTTTGCGCTGCTGCTGCGGCCCGGAAAGCTGCAGGCTGCCCAGATAGGCCGCGGCCAGGTTGGTCCAGACCATGGCGTTGTCCGGCGCCAGCAGGCTGGCGCGCTCCAGCACCGCGACGGCCTTGTTGTAGCGTCGCTGCAAGACGTAGGCGCCCCCCAGGTTGATGGCCACATCCGGGTTTTCAGGCAGCAGCGCGGCGGCCCGCTCCAGGTGAGCGGCCGCTTCGTCGGGCCGGTTCTGAGCCAGCAGCCGCGCGCCTTCGGCCAGCAGCTCGAAGCCCTGCTGGCGGCGTCGCTGGGCCTGCTCAGCCTCGATCTGGGCGCGCTGCACGGCCCGCTCCTCGGCGGACAGGGCGTCGGCCGAATGACGCTGGCTGGGGCTGAGCTGGGGCGGCCTGACGGCCTTCTTCTTGCTCATGGTTCAACGCAGGTAGGTGAGGATGATGGTCATGGTGGCCAGGCTGATCAGGGTGGTGACCATGACCACGCTGGCCGTGAAACGGGGCGCCGTGTCATACTCGGTGGCCAGCACGATGGCCATCACGGCGGTCGGCACCGATGCCTCGACGATGGCCGCCTGGCGGGTGATGCCGCTCAGACCCAGCAGGCCGGCGAACAGGAGGCCCAACAGCGGCCCGCCGATCAGCTTGATGGCGGCGGCCAGGCCGACCGGGGCCAGGTGATCGCGCCACTGCACGTCGGCCAGCTGCATGCCCAGGATGATCAGCATGACCGGAATGGCCGCCTGGCCGGCCAGCGCGGCGAATCGTTCGATGGGCAGCGGCGCGCGCAGCCCGGTCGCCCAGAGGGCCAGCCCGGCCAGGCCGGCGTAGGCCAGCGGCACCGAGAGCACGTTGCGCAGCGCCTGCCGTGCGCTGCGCCGGCCGCTGGCAGCCACATAGATGCCCAGCGTCGCCAGGATCAGGGTGCTCACGGCGTAGTAGATGACCGCGGGCTCCAGGGCCGCCTCGCCAAAGGCGAACTGATTGGCCGGCAGCCCGTAGTTGCCGGTGTTGCCGGCGATGGCGCAGAGCACGAAGGCGGCCACCATGACGCGCTCGAAGCGCAACAGCCGGGCCACAGCCCAGGCCAGCAGGCCGGAGCAAAGGATGGTCAGCAGGGCAAAGAGGGCCAGGCGGCCCAATTGGTCGGCTGTCAGGGTGCTGTGGCTGAATTTGTCGAAGAGAAGGCAGGGAGAGAAGATGTAAAACGAGACCCGGGCCAGGCCCTGCGGGCGGAGCCCAAAGCGTCGGGCCAGCAGATAGCCCGCCCCAGCCAGCAGGAAGATGGGCGTCAGCACCTGCCACAGAACTTCCAGGGCTGCGGACATGGCGGATAGCGCTGCGCCCGGCCGGCGCGCCGGCTAGGCCTGGAAAAAGAGACCGGGCATGGCGTCGTCGCCGGCCAGGAAGGCCAGCTCGGCCAGCGCGTCTTGTGCGGCCTCGGCCAGGCTCTCGTCGGCGCTGCTGGAGCAGGCCTTCAGCGCCCGCCATGCCTCGCGGCCGCCGATCCGTCCCAGCGCCCAGACCGCGGCGTCGCGAATCTCGATATCTTCATCGCCCAGCAGCCGGATCAGCTCAGGCGTCGCCTCTTCGATCTCCAGCTCGCCGCTGGCCCGCACCGCCTCGAAGAGCATGGCGCTCTCCTCAGCGTTCAGCTCTGCCAGGACAGAGCGGTTCCATTGGGGATCGGCGCTGCGCCCCATGGCGAAGACCGCACCGATGCGCAGAATTTCGTCCGCTTCCTGGTAGGCGGCGCGGATCATCTGGGTCAGCTCACTGGCGCTGCCGTTGGCCAGCGCCTCCAGCGTCCGCCGTCGCACCCACACATCCTCATCCTCCATCTGATGGGCGGCCACCAGCGCCCTTTCCACCCGGTGAGCCGCGCTGGCGTCGATCTGATCATATTCGCCCAACAGCAGATAGCGCCCCAGCGAAGCGGCCGCGGCCGCGCGCACCTCTGGGTGGAGGTCCTGCTCCAGGCGGCGGATCAAGGGGCTGATCAGACGCACGTCTTCCTCTTCCCACAGCCCCTCGATGGCCTGGGTGCGGATCAGCGGATCGGCGTCGTCCAGCAGCCAGCGGCAGATGGGCGTGAAGCAGGCGTCCACATGGCTCTCGGCGAATTCGACCAGGGCCGCCAGCAACTGGCGTCGCCGTTCAAGGCCCAGCTCGCTCCAGACCTGGGTAAACTGCCCCAGTTGCTCCCGGTTCAGATCGGAGAGCGCGTTCAAATCGACGCCGGCCGGGGGAAGGGCTGGGTCTTGCAGCGCCAGCAGGGTGCGTTGCAGGCTGGCCTGGCGTTGGCCGGCGACAGCCTGGCCGCGAGGGGTGCTCCAACGGTCCATTAGCGCCAATAGAACGTCCGGCTTTCACTGAAGGGGCTGACGATGAGCTCCTGGTTGTTGGCGCCCATGCGTCGCACCTGCACTGACCAGGTCCCCAGGCGGTCGGGCGTATTGGCCAGATCGTAGTACCACTGGGGCACGGTGAAGGAGGGGCCGGTCACCCGTTCTTCGATGGCGCTGGCCCGGCCATCGCGCAGCGGGTAGCGCACCACCACGAAGTAATAGTCCTGGGGCCCCATGCCGGCCACTGGTTTCCAGGTGAGCACCGGCTGGGTCCCCGCGGTGAAGCCATCGCCAGTGGCGGGGGTCAGGAGGGTGGGCGCGGCCAGCATGACGATCACCGGCGTCGCCGTGGGGGCCGGGGTGGCAGTGGCGGCCGGGGTGGGGGTGGGTCGGGTCGGGGTTGCAGTGGCTGTGGGCAGGGCAACGACTGCGCCGGCCGGCGGGATGCGCAAGATCTGGTCCACTTGCAGGATGTCGGAAGGCAGGCTGTCGTTGTAGGCAGCCAGCGTCTCCTGAGTGATGCCATAGCGCTGGGCAATGCTGAACCAGTTGTCGCCCGGCTGCACGGTGTAGGTGGCTGCGCCGGCGCCCGGCGCAGCGGCGGCCGCCGCTGCCGCCGCGACCACCGTGGGCGTCGGCGCGACGCGTGTCGGCGTAGCCGCGGCTCGCGTGGGTGTGGGGACAGCCCGCGTCGGCGTGGGCTCGGCCGTCGGCGTCGGCGGGAGATCGGTGGGCGTCGGCTCAGGGGTCGGCGTCGGCGGAAGATCGGTGGGGGTCGGCTCGGCCGTCGGCGTCGGTTCTTCGGTGGGCGCCTCGGCGGTGGGGCTGGCCAGCTCCGCCGCGGCCGTGGGGGCCAGGTCGGCCATGGATGCTGCGCCGTTGCCGCCGCCGATTGCCCGGCCCACCGTGGTCGGCGCCAGGACGATGGCTTGATTGGCGCTGGCTGGCTGGCTGGCCGGTTCAGGCAGGGCAGCCAGGACGACGATCGGCGTCGGCGTTGGGGTGGACAGATCCCCCTGGTCGATGGTCAGGCTGGAGGCGGTGTCCAGCACCTTGCCGCCCAGTTTGTTGACGCCGGTCTCGAGTTGGGCCAGTTGGCCCTTGGCCGACTGTTGGACGGCATCCCACCCGCGGGCTGCCAGGCCCACCGGGAGGGCCAGCGCGACTAGCAGCAGCGCGCCCAGCGCGAGGGTCAGGCCGCCGGGCAGGCGGCGGGCGCGCAAAACCTGTCCGCAGCGCGGACAGACGCTGGAGGCCGCGGGGGCGCGATGGCGACAATGCGCACAGGAGATTTGGTTGGTTTGCCGTGCTTGGCGTTCGCCACAATGGGGACAGACACGCAGTCCGTGGTGAATTGTGGCGCCACAGCGTCTACATAGCATAGGATATCCTCGTTGGAGCGGGGGGCCGAGCGCGGTCTGCACCACGCTCCGGCTGGCCCCGAAGTGTCCCGCGGGCCGCTATCGGCCCAGCGGAGCCAGCCAGTCTGGCGACAGGATCGGCGAAACGAAGTCCTGATAGGTGATGATGGCCATGAGTCCAAGAAGGATCACCATGCCGGCCAGATGGATGGCGCCCTCCCAGTTGGGGTCGACCCGGCGGCCGCGGATCTTCTCGATGGCAATGAAGAGAAGCCGGCCGCCGTCCAGAGCTGGGATGGGAAGAAGATTGGTGATTGCCAGGGCCGCGCTGAGAATGCCCATGAGTTGCAACACAGGGTACCAGAGGCCCGAGCTGGCCGTGGCAGTGATCGCGCCGGCCGTCAGGCCATAGATCGCCACGGGCCCGACCGGCCGCGCTTCGGCCGGTTCGATGGCGCCCCGCATCAGCAGGGCAGGTACTGACAGGGTGAGATAGACGTACTGCGCGGTCTCGTTGACACCCTGGCCCAGCGCCTCGATGGGGCCGCTGCGCACCAGCTCAGGCACCTGCTGCACTTCGATGCCGATGGCGCCCTCGCCAGGTGGGGGTGAGACGCGCGGAGTCAGCGTGACAGTGAAGCGTTCACCGTCGCGCTCGATGGTCAGCGTGACCGGTTCGCCGGGGCGCGTCCTGATGTACTCGCCGATGTCCTGGGCGCTGCGCACCTCGGCATCGTCGATCAGGAAGATGCGATCGGCGCTTTGCAGGCCGGCCTGCTCGGCCGGCGAGCCCGGCGAGATGTCGCCGATGCGCGCGCCGGGCACGGCCTGGGGCTGGCCCAGCATGGCAGTCAGGGCGAACAGGACGATGGCCAGCAGGAAGTTCATGCCTGGCCCGGCCAGCAGGGTGGCCACGCGGGCTTTGGCCGAGGCGCTGGCAAAGCTGCCAGGGCCGGCCGGCCCATCTTCCCCGCGCATGCGAACGAAGCCGCCCAAAGGAATGGCGTTGATGCTGTAGATGGTGCCCGGATCGATCAGCGTGACCGTCTGGGGGTCGTCGTCGGCCCCCTCCGGCCCGTCGAGGAGCTCGATCTTGCTGAGCAGCGGGCGGCCCCGCCGGTCGGGCGAGGTCTCATAGGCGATGCGTGAGCCGGCCACCAGCTCGGCGGGCAACTCGAAGCCGCCGGGTACGATGACTGTTTGGCCGCCGACCACCAGCCGGCCCTTGCCGCGGCGCAGGGTGAGCACGCGCGGGGGGAAGCCGAAGCCGAACTCCTCCGTCACGATTCCGTTGCGCCGGGCAACCAGGAAGTGACCGAGCTCGTGGATGAAGACCAGAATGCCAAAGATCAGTATGAACCCGACAACGTTCAAAACAGTGTTCAGGATTGACATCGGAAACCTTTCGACAGCCGCGGGCAAAACGGCTGTAAGGGCGTATTATAGTCGCGACCTCGAAAATCGGCAAAGTCATTACAAGAATGTAATCTTGCCGGTGAGACGCTGTGCTGCGGCCCCCGTTGACCTGTGTGCTCACACCAACAGCCGGTCTACCGCGTAGATCAACTGTGCCAGGTTGCCCACCTCGAAGACCCGGTCCACCGCCGGGAGATAGCTCGGCATGTCGCTGTCGCCGCTGCCCCACATGGCCGGCGGCTCGGGGTTGAGCCAGATCACCCGCTTGGCCCGCCGTCGGATCTGCTGCATCAGGTCCAGGCGGGGATCGTTGTAGTTGTTACGCCCGTCGCCCAGGAAGATCACCGTGGTGCGATGGTCGACGGCGTCCATGAAGCGGCGGTCGAAGGTGGCCAGGCTGGCGCCCAGGTCGGTGTTGTAATAGCCGGGGGGCAGCTCGGTCAGCACCCGCTCCACCGCCTGCTGCACCGGCAGCTCCTGGAAAGCCGGGCTGACCTCCTCCATGTCGCTGATGAAGGCGAAACTGCGGGCGCGGCCCACCTGATCCTGCAGCTCGTAGATCAGCGTCAGCATGAATTCGGCGCAGTGGCGCATGGAGGTGCTGATGTCGCAGATCAGCGCCAGCTTGGGCTTGAGGCGGCGGCGGCGGTAGCGGATCTCCAGGGGCACGCCGCCGTAGCGTTGGTTGGCGCGCACCGTCCCTTTGGCGTCCAGGATGCCGGTCTTGCCGCGGCGCTGGCGCAGGGCCAGCCGGCTGCGCAGCATGGCCGCCATGCGCCGCACCTGCTGACGCAGCTCGGCCGCCTCGGCGTCGGTCAGAGAGCGGAAGGGGCGGTTCAACAGGTCGGGGCCAGCCTCGGGCCGGCCTTCCTCGGCCATGTTGCGGGCGATGTTGGCGCCGGCGAAGCGTTGGATCTGCTCTTGCATGGCGTCCATGTTGCCCTGCACCAACTGCTGAAGCTGGTCCAGCGTCTGGCGGTTCATGCCCAGTTGATCCAGCAACTGCCACAGCTCTTGCAGGGCGTGCTGCACCTGGGGCATGCCCAGGGCGCGCAGCATGCGCTGGGCCATCCAGGGGGCCAGCGCGGGGTGATCGGCGTGGCGCAGCCCCACCAGCGCGGCCAATTGGTCCAGCTCGTCGCCGGTCAGCGGCTCGCCGTCGAGCAGGCGTTGCAGCATCTCCCGCAGCCGGCCGGAGAAGCGGCGAATGGCCTCGGCCAGCCGCTCCAGGTCATCGGGGCTCAGTTCCTCGGCCGCGCTGCCCATGGGGGGCGGCGCATCGTGGCCGAAGAAGAGGGGAAAGAGCTGCTCGAAGGTGGGCAGATCCTGCGGTTCCTTGACCAACGTGGCGCGCAGGGCCACCCGAAAGCGCTCCCGATCCTGAGCGCCCAGCGTCTCGACCGCGCGAAAGGCGTCGGCGCTTTCGGCCATGGAGACGCGCACCCCGGCCGCGCGCAGGCCGGCGATGAAGTCGATGATGCGCTGTTCCATGTTCAGTTCAACCCGCGCAAGCTGGCGCCCGGCCTGGCCCGCCCTTCAGCGTCTGAGCCAGTCAGTCGCCCGGAGGAAAGGGCGCGGCGGGCGTGTTGAATGTCGGCCTCGTGCTTGAGCAGCACCGACAGGGTGTTGTCCAGAGTGGCCTTGTCCAGACTGTCGGCGTTGAGCAGCACCAGGGCCCGGGCCCAGTCCAGGGTCTCGCTGACGCTGGGGCGCTTTTTCAGGTCAAGGTCGCGCAGGCGCTGCACCAGGGCGACCGCGTCGCGCGCCAGCTTGGGGGCCAGCTCGGGCGTCTTGAGCCGCACGATACGCAGCTCGGCCTCGGCGCTGGGATAGTCGATGAAGAGGTAGAGGCAGCGGCGTTTGAGCGCCTCGCTCAGCTCGCGGGTGTTGTTGGAGGTGAGCAATACGCCGGGCAGGTGGCGGGCCTGCAAGGTGCCCAGCTCGGGGATGCTGACCTGGAAATCGCTGAGCACCTCCAGCAGAAAGGCCTCGAACTCCGGATCGGTGCGGTCGATCTCGTCGATCAACAGCACGGCCGGCGCGTCGCTGCGGATGGCGCGCAGGAGGGGGCGGGCCAGCAGGAAGCGCTCGGAGAAGAAAACATCCTCCTCCCGCGCCAGGCGATCGGCGGCCTCGCTCAGGCTGGCGGAGTCGGCCAGCACCTCAGAGAGCTTGTCGCGCAGCAGTTGGGTGTAGAGCATCTGCTTGGCGTACTCCCATTCGTAGAGCGCCTTGGTCTCGTCCAGCCCCTCGTAGCACTGCATGCGGATCAGTTCCTGCTGCCGGGCCGCGGCCCAGGCCTTGCCCAGCTCCGTCTTGCCCACGCCGGCCGGCCCCTCGGCCAGGATCGGCTTGCCCAGTCGCTCGGCCAGAAAGAGCACCGTGGCGATTTCGTCGGAGGCGATATACTGCTGACTGGCCAGCGCCTGCTTCACATCTTCGATCGAGTTGAACATGGTTCGAGCCTTTCCCAACGGTCTGCCATTCTGCACGTCGTCACACGCTATTGTGCGCCAAAGCGGCCGTCAGCGCCGTGAGCAGCACTACCTTTGCAGGAGTTGCCGGCGGGGCAGCCGCGTGATCCATAGCCGGCCGCAAGACAATCTCATGCGCCTCGTTCGGCTCGCGGTCCGAGTTCTTGGCAAAGAGGGCAACGCCGTCGGCGGAGGCGGTGGGGGTGATGGTGAGGGTGTCGCAGATGGGGGCGGCTATGCTCTGAAGGCTTGAGCGGTCATGTGTTGGCGGCCGTCACTGGGATTTGCAGGCCAGGAGAGAATGCGTACAATACGATATAGAACATACGTGCTACTCCGTGTGATAAGAAGGCGTCCATGTCCCAATCCGTCTGGCACAAACACGATATCGAAAATGTCCTGCGTGGGGTGGAGCTGAGCTGCCGGCAGATGGCGGCGCAGTTCGACGACCCTGAGACCGAGAGCTATCGCCGCGGCTTTCAGGCCGCGCTGGCCGCCACGGCGACCAGTTTTGGCATCAAGATCGACCAGTCGCCCCTGTGGTCGGCGCCGAATGAGGCGTCGTGGTCGGTCAGCGCCGGACGCCCGGCTACACTGCTGGCCCCGCATCATGGGCCGCCTGCCGGCCGGCCAGGCTCTTGAGCGCCTCGATGGCATAGAGCTTGCCCAGCGTTTCCAGTTCCAGGTTGGGATTGCCGGCCGAGTCGCCGCTCTCCACGCGCTCCATTTGCTCCACTAGGCTCATGGTCACCAGATCGCCCGCGCTGTGATGATCGTCTAGGATGCTGATCATGGCCTGAGCCAGGGTGAAGAACGCTTCTTTGCGCGCCTCGGCCGTGCTCATCAGGATGTGATTCTGTTGCTCAGCATTGGCCCTGGCCACAGCTCGATCTTTTTCGGCTGTCCAACTGGCCATCAGCTTCTCCGCGGCCAGATCGGGCACATCGATGACACCCAGGCCGGTGATTGTCACGTTCACGCCCAAGAACTCATTGGTGACCGCGTTGACCTTGCCGGCCAGCGCCGTCTTGAACGTGTCGCGTTGGACCGAGTTCATGGTTGCGAACTGTTCCATGGTGTAGCCGGCGATGAGGCCGCGCGCCTCGCGCTCGGTGATTCCTAGGACGCCAGCCTCCCAGGTGTTGCCTGATGCTGACCACACTTTTTCCTGCACGATGTCCTTGTTGAACTTGAACTTGTCGTCGCCGGACTGTTCGGTGGCATCGTCGGTGTGCAGCTTGTGAAAGACCATGATCTCCAGATCGGCGATCTGCAGGCCGTCGCTGGTGGTCGCATTGCGGACCGTCACACGGTCTGCCCGGCCGTAGAGCGGCACCACCATGGCCAGCCGTTCCTGGTCGTTGACCCAGTGTACGCCGGCCGGCAGGATGTCGGTGATCAGTCCCTCTTTTTCCAGGATCAGAGCGTGGCCGCGCTGCACCTCGACTTCGCCGGGGCCTGTGGTGGGGGAGCGGGGCGGCTTGGCCGCTTTGATGGTGATGAGCTGGCCATCGCGCACCAGCCATTTGGCCGGGATCGTGCCTAGCACGCGGTAAAGCGTGGCCGACGGTGATTTGTTGCGAGTCTGGTCGCCGTGGACGTTGGCGGCGCGCCGGTTGCGCTGCATCGCCAGCCCCAGCAGCAGACCGAAGAGGATGGCGGCGAACAGGAAGCCGCCCAGGAGGGCCCAGAAATTCTGCAGGCCATCTGAACCGGCCAGCAGCTCGAAGACTGGCTCCACCTCTTGGTCCACGGTCAGCGCGGCCTCGATCTGTTGCAAGGTCCACAGGAAGCCCCAGGCCAGCAAGAGCGCCTGCAAAACATAGGCGGTGGCGAGCACTGTGAGCGGGATCCGGCTGGGCGCATCTTTCAGGAACACAAAAGCGTAAACTACCGTTGCCACGGCGAGGATGGGGATCAGTCCCGGCCAGCCCACCTGGATCACCAGGAAGATAATCACTACCGACAGGAAAAGCAGAATCAGACGTAGCATTTCTCTGTTCTCCGGCGATGTTGCTCCATGCCACGGTCGGCTTATTCAGATTGACATCACTCTCGCCTCTGCACCCACACCGCCCAGATGTCGATGATGGTCGAACCACAGTCCACGCCGTCGGTCAGACAGCGGACACACAACCTGCTGGTGGCTGCGGTGACAACAGCGTCAATGCGGCCGAGACGATTATAGCACAAAAGGGAGAATTGCCGATATGATGCAGATCATCTTTTGTGTCACTGTTCAACCGGCGTGGTTACCCTTTCTCTGCACCCGCGTCCCCGGAGCAAAGTCCACGCCCAAGGCGTGGACTTTGCTCCGGGGACGCGGTCGGGATACAATGGCGACCAGACGACTGAACCGCTGTCGCTGTGGCCATCCACGCGGCGACCAGGCAGAGCCATGCCCACCCTCCCCCCCATCCTCTTCCTCACCCCCGACCCGCCCGGCGCGATCTGGCAGGACAAGCCGCAGATCGCGCGGCGACTGGCGCGGGCGACGACGGTGCTTTATGTGGGCGAGGAGCCCTATCTGGCCGCCTGGCCTGGCCTGGCCGGCGCGCTGCAGCCGGCGCTGACCCACGTGGCCGACGGCCTCTACGCCTTCCGCTGGTCGCCCCTGGCCCCCGTCACCGGCGCCCCCCTCCTCGGCCCCCTCACCGCCGCCCTGCGCCGCCGCCGCCTCCAGTCCGCCCTGCGCGCCGCCGCGTCTCCCCAATTAACCATTCCCCATTCCCCCCCCATCCTCTGGCTCTTCCGTCCCGGCCAGCAGCACTGGATCGACCAGCTCCGCCCGCGCCTGGTCATCTACCATGTGGTGGACGAGTACAGCGCCTACCCCGGCCTCTCCCCAGCCCAGGCCCAGCGCCAGGCCAAGCTGGACCGCCAGCTCACCGCCCGCGCCGACCTGGTCTTCTGCACGGCGCAGAGCCTGGTGGAGGCGCGCCGGCCGCTCAACCCCCACACCCATTACATGCCCAACGCGGTGGATTTCGAGGCGTTTCAGCGCGCCCTGGCCCAGTCGCCCAGCCGCCCACGCCCTCACGCCCCTCTCCTGGCCGTCGTGGGCGGCATCAACGCCAAGCTGGATCTGGCCCTGCTGGCCGCGGTGGCCAGGCGACGGCCTGCATGGCGGGTGAGGCTGGTGGGGCCGCTGAGCTATGGGCTGGATGAGGAGGAGCTGGCGCGGCTGCGCGGGCTGCCCAACGTGGAATTTGCCGGCGCAGTGGCGCCGGAGCAGGCGCCGGCCGTGATGGCTGGCTGCGACGTGGGGCTGATCCCCTACAAACTGAACGAGCAAACCCGCCACGTCAACCCGCTCAAGGTCTATGAATACCTGGCCGCGGGCCTGCCGGTGGCGGCGACGCCGCTGCCGGAGCTGCGCCAGTTCGAGCCGCTGGTGCGGCTGGCCGGCGATGCCGATCGCTTTGTGGCCGCGGTGGAGGAGGCGCTGGCCGAGGGGATGGATGCGCAGGCGGTGGCGGCGCGGCAGGCGATGGCGGCCGCGAACACGTGGGATCTGCGGGTGGAGCGGATGCTGGCGTTGATTGGGGAACGGATGGGGAGGGGGGAACTTGGGAATTGGTGAATGGTGAATTGGTGAATGGTGAATTGAATTGGGGTGGGGATGTAACGGCGGGTGGGGATGGTGCATCTAGTGGTTGGCATGATGCATGGCTGGCGGCTGTGCAATTTGTGATCTTTGGTTCGAGGAGCAAGCATGAAACGCTGGAACAAGGGCATTCTTCTGGTGTTGGGTGTGTCGCTGGCGCTGGCCGTGGCGCTGGGCGGCTGCGGCGCGTCCCCTTCAGCGTCGGCCCGGCCGGCCGCCGCGGCCCCGGCCGCGGCGACCACGCTGAACCTGCCGGCCACTGTCGATGCCAAGACGGTGAACGAGCTGCGCAACAACCCCGACGTGTTGATCATCGACGTGCGTGAGGACTATGAATACGCGGCCGGCCACATCGCCGGGGCGACGCTGATCCCGCTGGGCCAGCTTTCCAGCCGGCTGAGTGAGATCCCCAAGGACAAGACGGTGGTGGCGGTCTGCCGCAGCGGCAATCGCAGCGGCCAGGCGACGGAACTCCTGCGCCAGGCTGGCTACGATGCCCACAACATGGCGGGCGGCATGATCTCGTGGGAACAGGCCGGGCTGGATATCCAGCGCTGAGCGCCGGGCCAACGAAGCAAACAAAAGGCCGGGCAGTCCTCGACAGACTGCCCGGCCTTTTGTTACCTGCCAGGGGATGTTAGGATTCCAGCGACTGCTTGGCGGCCGCCGCCAGGTCGTCGGCGGCCGTCTGGCCTGCCTCGGCCACAGCGTCGGCCTGTTGCGCTGCCGCCTGGGCGACATCCTGGGCCGCGCTCTGCGCCTGGCCAGCGGCCTTCTCGGCCTGGGTCTGCCAGTCGCTTGCGACCGACTGGGTGGCCTTCTGCCATTCCTGTGCGCTGGTCTGCGAGCGGCCCAGCAGTTGATCGGCCTGGGTCCGCACCTGGGTCACGATCTCACGGCCGGAGCGCGGCGTCTTGAACAGGGTGTAGACTCCGGTCGCGACCGCGCCGGCCACGAAGCCCCAAAAGAACGCGTTTGAGCTTTGCTTTTCACTCACGATGGGTATCTCCTTTGGTCAGAGAGCTGTCGGCTTTCAGACGAGTCGACAACCCCGACGGTGTCTATGCTGCGGGCGGTTCGGCGCGGTCGGCGGGGGAAGCGGGGCGGTCAGTCGCCGGGCCGGTCCCGTTCCAGGGGGGCGGCGCAGTGTTCTGTGATCCGCCGCCGGCCCGCTCGGCGCCGCTCCTCAGGCTGTTCACCACATAGCGCAGCGAGCCTTTGACGCCGGCTGCCTTGGCCGAGACGTCGATGATCGGGCTGCTGACCTCGTCGCTGACGAAGCTGGCGGTGCCGCGCACCGTGTTGGTGGTCTCTTGCAGGCTTTGCAGCACCGGCTTGAGCTCAAAGAGCAGGAAATCGATCAGGCGGATGATCTGCCACATCATCACGATCAGGAAGACGTTCATCACCAGCACCACCAGGGCCAGGATGATGATCGAGATGTTGGTGATCGCGCCCGTCACCACCGGGTGGGTGAGCAGGAACCAGAGCACCAGCGCCAGCACGGCTGTGACAACCAAAGCGCCCACGCCGATGGCTATCTTCTGCTTGGTGGTCAGTTGGGTCATTTGCATGGAGGACTCGTTTCTTGGAAAAGGGACGCAGCAGGCACGCCGGCCCGCCGAATTCTGGTCCACCGGCGGGTGCGAGCATGTGGATTTCGATACGGCGGCCTACTCAATCCACATGCCCGCACCCACCGGCTGAGTAGTCCGTTTGATTTTACTTGAGCGGTGCTTTTTCTCATGGTCACGCCAGGCAGACAACCGAGTGAAAGCGCCCGGCGCCTGGAGCGTGGCCCCGATTGTAGCATAGAACGCCGGGCGTGGCAACGTCGCAGCAGGCCAAACGCGGGTTGGCCGCCGACAGTCGACAATCTACGGCCTTGGACAAGCTGGCCGCCTTGGCATATACTACCTCTCCCATGCCCCTGCCTGCCCTCGCCATCCCTGGCAAACCCAAGCCCTATCTGCTGGCTCACCGCGGCAACCGGGCGCGCTGTCCGGAGAACACGTTGGCCGCCTTTCGCCAGGCGCTGGCCGACGGCGCCGACGCGCTGGAGACCGACCTGCACCTGACGGCCGACGGCGTCTTCGTCTGCATCCACGATGCGACGGTCGATCGCACCACCGACGGCCGCGGCCCGGTAGCCGCCATGACGCTGGCGGAGCTGCGCCGGCTGAGCGCGTCCTGCGGCCGGCCGGAGTTCCAGGATGAGCGCGTGCCGACGCTGGCCGAGCTGGCGGAACTGCTGCCGGCCGATGTGGCGCTGGCGCTGGAGCTGAAGACCGATCGCTTTCTGGAGCCGGCTGTCTGCCGCCGCCTGGTGGAGGAACTGGCTGCGGGCGGCGTGCTGGCGCGCACGGTGGCCCTCTCCTTTTCGCTGGCCCGGGTGCAGGCCGTCCAGGCGGCCGCGCCCGATCTGCCCATCGGCTGGATCACCCTGTCACGGGCCTGGCCCATCGCCGGGGTGCAGTTGCTGGGGCCGCTGTGGCCATTGCTGCTGATCAACCCGCTCTATCCCTGGCTGGCCCATCGCCGCGGGCAGTTGGTCGCGCCGCTGGATCCCTGGCCCAACCGGCGGCTGTGGCTGTATAGATTGCTGCGCTGCGACGCGGTGTTGAGCGACGACCCGGCCAGCACGCTGGCCGCGTTGGGGCGCAAAGGGGATGCTTCGGCGGCTTCAGCATGACGGAAGGTGAGGGGGCTTGGTTTTTCACTCTTCCTCATCCCCCTGTGCTATAATCTCCGGCGTGACTGAACCTAACCAACCGACCCATTCCGACGCGCCGGCCAGCCGGCGGCGCTTTTTGCTGATTGCCCTGAGCGGCGCGGCCGCGTTGGCGCTGGAGGCCTGTCGATCAAAGGGCCCCACCCCTGCGCCGACGCCGACCCGCACGCCGCGGCCCACCGCCCAGCCTTCTCCCACCTCACCCACGGCCACCCCCACGGTCGCGGCCGTGACCAGCACACCCACGGCCACGTCCGCGCCCCAGGCCAGCGACACGCCGCAGCCCACGCCGACGCCGACGCCCGCGGCCACCCCTTTTCCCCCCGGCCCGCCCAGCAAGCTGGGTCTTTTCATGGGCTGGAACCACCCGCAGCTTTTCGATCTGCTGGCCACCGGCGGGGTGGCGCTGGTCAAGACGCTGGAGTACGACCCGAACTACGTGGCGGAGATCAAGCGCGTTTCGCCGCGCACCCTGGTGGTGGCCCGCTACACGCCGCTGCCCACCCCCGATCTGGACAACTGGAATCCGGCGGCGGCGGCGCGCCAGTTCGTGGAGCTGCTGTTGCCCATCGCCGCCGAGCCCACACGCCTGGCCAACATCGACGCCTGGGAGGCCTACAACGAGCCGACCATCGTCACGGCCGAGCAGATGGCGCGCCTGGCCGCCTTCGAGGCGGAACGCACCCGCCTGCTGGCCGCGGCCGGCGTGCGCTCCTGCGTGGGCAATTTCGGCACCGGCCAGCCGCCGCTGGAGCTCTGGCCCAGCTTCTACCCGGCTTTGCAGGCGGTGCAGGAGCACAACGGCTTTCTGGGGCTGCATGAATACTCCGCCCCGGAGATGTGGTTCGGCGCGGGGGACAACCAGAACCACCCCGAAAGCGACGAGGGGGATGAGGGCTGGCTGACCCTGCGCTACCGCAAGGTCTACCGCGATTACCTGCAGCCGGCCGGCCTGGCTGTGCCGCTGGTCATCACCGAGACCGGGGTGGATGGCCTGGTGCAGGGGCGGCCCGGCCCGGCCGGCAATGGCTGGAAGGATTTCACCGGCTACTGGCAGGATCAGGGCTATGTGACCACCACCCCCGAGGGCTTCTACATCGAGCAACTGGCCTGGTACGATCGCCACCTGGTGCAGGACGACTACGTCAAGGGGGCTGCCATCTATGCCCTGGTGGCGCCGGTGGGCTGGGAGAGCTATGAGATCGTCGGCCCGGCCGCTGATATTTTACGCCAGTACCTGGCCGTACACCCTAGCCCTTCCACTTGATGTTGCAGCCGATGCTGGGCCGCTGATCGGGGTTCACCGGCTGGCCGGCCAGCAGGGCGTCCAGCGCCTGGCGCACGTCGCGGCCGGTCACGGGCAGGCCGTTGCGCGGCCGCGCGTCGTCCAACTGCCCGCGATAGGCCAGCTTCAGCTCGCGGTCGTAGATGAAGATGTCGGGGGTGCAGGCCGCCTGATAGGCCCGGGCCACCTCTTGCGTCTCGTCATACAGGTAGGGGAAGGTGAAACCGAGCTCCTCCGCCAGCGCCTTCATGGCCTCGGGGCCATCTTCAGGATAGCTGGCCACGTCGTTGGAGCTGATGGCCGCGAAGGCGACGCCCCTCGGCTGGTAATCGCGTCCCAGTTGCGCCAACTGGTCTTGCACGAACTTGACATAGGGGCAGTGGTTGCAGATGAACATCACCACGACGGCGTGCTCTGAGCGCAGCTCGGCCAGGCTAACCATGCGGCCTGAGACGGTGTCGGGGAGGGTGAAGGAAGGCGCGGGCGCGCCCAGCGGCGTCATGTTGGATGGGGTAGCTGCCATAGATTGTTCTCCTTTGCACATCATTATAGCGGGCGGCATGATCCAGGGCAAAACCAAGCCGCCCCCAACCCCCACACCGCTCGGGCCGGTCTCCGACCGTGCCCGCAGATTGTGCCGTCGCAGCCCAGCGATGATTTGACAAGATCCGCCCTCCTGCCGATAATTGAGACCTGATCTCACTGAGACGCAATCTCAATCAGGTGACAATGCGATGGAAACCCGACATGCCAAGACCGTTCAGACCGCGGGCTTCAAGCTGACGCCGCCGCGCCAGGCGGTGCTGACCGCGTTGGAAAGCGGCGATGACCACATGACGCCGGCCGAGGTGTTGGCGCGCGCCCAGGCCATCTATCCCAGCCTGGGACGCGCCACGGTCTACCGCACGCTGGAGCTGTTGACCAACCTGGGCATCGTGCGGCCTATCTTTCTGGGCGAGCGCGGCGTCTGCCTGACGCTGGCCGAGGGTGGACATCATCATCTGATCTGCTCCGACTGCGGCGCGGTGGTCGAGTTCGATGAATGCCCGGTCTCGGAATTGGAGCAGGAGCTGGCCGAGCGGCTTAATTTCCAGATCCGCGGCCATCTGCTGGAGTTCTACGGTCTGTGTGCGCAATGTCAGGGTTAGCGGTGTTTCGCAAGATGACTCATCAGTCTGGCTCGGTCGGAGACCGGCCAGAGCGCGATTTGGGTGCTGGCTCGGTCGGAGACCGGCCAGAGCGCGGTTTGGGTGCTGGCTCGGTCGGAGACCGGCCAGAGCGCGGTTTGGGTGCTGGCTCGGTCGGAGACCGGCCAGAGCGCGGTTTGGGTGCTGGCTCGGTCGGAGACCGGCCAGAGCGTGGTTTGGGTGCTGGCTCGGTCGGAGACCGGCCAGAGCGCGGTTTGGGTGCTGGCTCGGTCGGAGACCGGCCAGAGCGCGGGGCGTCGGTCGGGGCTGGGCTGGCAGGAGGGCTTCGCTGGCTGATCCTGCTGGGCCTGGCGTTGGGGCTGGCCAGTTGCGCGGGCGCGCCGGCCAGGGATGGCGCCAAACCCCAGGTGGTGGCGACCACCACCATCGTCGGCGATGTGGTGCGCCAGGTGGGCGGCGACGCGATCGACCTGACGGTGCTGCTGCCGGCCGGCGCTGATCCGCACAGCTTTCAGCCGACGCCCAAGGACGCGGCGCTGCTGGCCAACGCCGACCTGATCTTCATCAACGGCCTGGGGCTGGAGACGTTCATGGAACGGCTGGTGCAGAGCAGCGGCGACAGGGCCCGGATCGTGGCCGTCTCCGATGGCGTGGCGACTCTGGCCGGCAGCCACGAACATCAGGATGAGCATCCGGCCGGCGAGGCGGAACACCAGGAGGTCGATCCGCATGTCTGGATGGATCCGGGCAATGTGCAGGTGTGGACCGGCAACATCGCGGCCGCGCTGAGCGCCCTCGACCCGGCCAACGCGTCCCTATATCAAACCAACGCGCAGCGCTACGACGCGACGTTGCAGGCGCTGGATGCCTGGGCCGAAGAGCAGATCGAGCAGATTCCAGCGGAACACCGCCGGATGGCGGTCGATCACCAGGTCTTCGACTATTTCGCCCGACGCTATGGCCTCCAGATCGCAGGGACGGTGGCCTCCGGCTCCAGCGCCATGAGCAGCTCATCGGCCCAGGGGCTGGCCACACTGGAGGACGCCATCCGCGAGCTGGGCGTGCGGGCGGTCTTCGTCGGCAATACGGTCAGCCCCACCCTGGCCGAGCAGGTGGCGCGCGATACCGGCGTCCCACTGGTCTTTCTCTACACCGACTCGCTGAGCGCGCCCGACGGCGCGGCCCCTACCTATGAGGCGCTCATGCGCACCAATGTCAACGCGATTGTCGAGGCGCTGCGATAGCCTATGCCCACGGAAAACTGGCGCCGCGCGCCGCTGCTGCCCGCACGGCGTGAACCGCACCAACTGGACCAGCCGATCCTGGCCCTGGTCGATGTTTCCGCCCGCTACAACGGGCGTTTTGCCCTGGAAAACCTCTCCTTTGAGCTGATCGCCGGCGAGCAGGTGGCTGTGGTGGGGCCCAACGGCGCGGGCAAGAGCACCCTGTTCAAGTTGATCGCCGGCGTGTTGCCGGCCAGCAGCGGCCGGGTGACGGTCTATGGCTCGCAGCCGGGCGGGCATATCTGCATCGCCTATGTGCCGCAGCGCAGCCAGGTGGACTGGAGCTTTCCGGTCAACGTGGCCGATGTGGTGATGATGGGCCGGGTGGGCAAGCTGGGCCTTTTCCGCCGCCCCGCCCGCCGTGATTGGGACACCGTGCATCAGAGCCTGGAGGTGGTGGGCATGGGCAGGCTGGCTGACCGTCAAATCGGCGAGCTGTCAGGAGGACAACAACAGCGGGTGTTCATCGCGCGCGCCCTGGCCCAGGAGGCTGAGCTGATGCTGATGGATGAGCCGCTGACCGGCCTGGACCTGCCCGCGCAGGAGGAGATCTTCAGCGTTCTGGGGGAGCTGCGCCAGCGGGGCGTGACGGTGATGATCGCCACCCACGATCTCAACCTGGCCGCCGAACGCTTCGACCGGGTCATGCTGCTCAACCGGCGACTGCTGGGCCTGGGCCGCCCGGCCGAGATCCTGGTCCCCGACAAGCTGTTGACCGCCTACGGCGGCGCGATGCGGCTGATCCAGACGGAGACGGGTGTTGTTGCTTTGACGGATACGTGTTGTGGGTAATGCGTAATGCGTAACCCGGAGGTGTGTTTGGGTGATGGTGTTTTGGTGATGTGAGATTGTTTTGAAAATAGCTGCTCTGGCCGGTCTCTGACCGAGCCAGCGCCTGAACACCGCTTCTACGCTGCTCTGGCCGGTCTCTGACCGAGCCAGCGCCTGAACACCGCTCTGGCCGGTCTCCGATCGAGCCCGCGCCTGAACACCGCTCTGGCCGGTCTCTGACCGAGCCAGCGCCTGAACGCCGCTGTGGCCGGTCTCTGACCGAGCCAGCGCCCGAACGCTGCTTCTACGCTGCTCTGGCCGGTCTCTGACCGAGCCAGCGCCTGAACACCGCTTCTACGCTGCTCTGGCCGGTCTCTGACCGAGCCAGCGCCCGAACGCTGCTCTGGCCGGTCTCTGACCGAGCCAGCGCCTGAACACCGCTTCTACGCTGCTCTGGCCGGTCTCTGACCGAGCCAGCGCCTGAACACCGCTTCTACGCTGCTCTGGCCGGTCTCTGACCGAGCTGGCTACGTTTTCATGTGGCGTGGCCAGCCTTGATGTTTGTCGCCCCCGTAATCTCATGGACACGATGCTTCAATTCTTGCTTGAACCCCTCACCTATGCCTTCATGCAGCGCGGCATGGCGGCTGCGATCATGGTCGGCATTGTCTGCGCGCTGGTCGGCGCCTATATCGTGCTGCGCGGCATGGCCTTCTTTGGCGACGCCCTGGCCCATGCCATCCTGCCCGGCGTGGCGGTCGGCTACCTGGTGAGCGGCGGCGCGCGCAGCTCCCTCTTCTGGTGGGCGCTGCTGACGGCCGTGCTCACCGCCCTGGGCATCGGCACGGTCAGCAAGGGCGCCCAGCTCAAACAGGACACGGCCATCGGCATCGTCTTCGTGGGCATGTTCGCCCTGGGCATCGCGCTGATCTCGACCATGCAGAGCTACAGCATCGACCTGGTGCATTTTCTCTTCGGCGATGTGCTGGGGGTCTCCACCGGCGACCTGGCATTGACCGCAGCTTTCGGGCTGCTGGTGATCGTCCTGATCGTGGCCTTCTACAAGGAGTTCCTGGTGATCTCCTTCGATCCGGTGCTGGCCGCGACGCTGCGCCTGCCCAGCAATGCGCTGAGCTATCTGCTGCTGGTGCTGATCGCGGTGGCGATTGTGGTCTCCCTGCAGACGGTGGGGGTGGCGCTGATGCTGGCCATGTTGATCACGCCGGCCGCCACGGCCTATCTGTTGACCCGCCGCCTGCCCGGCATGATGGCGCTGGCGGCCGTCATCGGCGCCGCCTCGGGGGTGATCGGACTCTATCTTTCCTACTACGTGGGCATCGCCTCCGGGCCAGCCATCGTGCTGGTCTGCACCGCGTTCTTCCTGCTGGCCGCGCTCTTTGCCCCCGACCGCGGCTGGGTGTGGCAGCAGCTCCGGCGCGCGCCAGCCTGACGCCGCCGGGGATATCAGGCGGCGCTCAAGCCAGCTCCGCCAGCACCTCGCGCCCCGAACGCCCCGGCTGCAACACCGTCTCCTTGACGATGCGGCCATCGCGCATGGAAAGCACCCGGTCAGCCTGGCTGGCCATGCGCAGATCGTGGGTGGCCAGCAGCACGCCGTGCTCCCCATCGTCGGCCAGCGCGCGCAGGCGGCTGACGATCTGGCGGCTCATGCTGGTGTCCACGTTGGCGGTCGGCTCGTCGGCCAGGATCAGCGGCGGATTGGCGGCCAGGGCGCGGGCGATGGCGGCCAGTTGCTGCTGGCCGCCCGACAGCTCAGCCGGGTAGCGCTCCGCCAGGTCGGGCAGGCCAAAATCGGCCAGCAGTTGGTTGGTGCGTTGGGTGGCATCGAAGGGGGGACGGCGGGTCATCAACTGCAACGGCAGGCGCACGTTCTGGCGCACGGTGAAGCCAGAAAAGAGATTGTAGCTCTGATAGATCATGCCCACGGAGCGCAGGCGCAGGTCGGCCAGCCCGTCGTCGTCCAGGTCGCCCAGCCGCTGGCCCAACAGCGTGATCGCACCTGCATCGGCCGGTTCCAGGCCAGCCAGCAGGCTGAGCAGGGTCGTCTTGCCGCTGCCCGTGGGGCCGACCAGGGCCACGAATTCCCCGGCGTACACGGCCAGATCCACCCGATCCAGCGCCTGAATCGGCCCGGTCTGGGTTTCATAGCTCTTGCTCAGCCGCTGGGCCTCTACCAAGGGGGTGTCGTTGATCATTGCTGTCACCTCACACGAATCGACCGTCGCGCGGGCCGTTGAGACCGCTCACCGTCCACCGACCGCCCGCAGCATGGCCTGCTGCGAGTCCGCGGCGAAACGCTGTTGGGTACGCCGGGCCAGGGGCGCGCCCAGCCGCGCCAGCCGATGGTTGGGCTGCGAATAGCCCAGCGTCTCATACCATACCGTGTCGTCGGCGTGATTCCACTCCACGCCGTAGCGCTCTTCGCCCCGCTCGGCGTGCTCCGGCAGGGTGCCATAGGCAAAGCCCACCCGCTCCACCTCGCCCCCTTCGTCGTAGGTGTAGACCACCCGGCAGGCGTTCAGCCACCAGGTTCCGCCCACGCGCGTCAGGAGGCCGATGGTGTTGCCGGGCTGGATGGCAACGATGGGCCAACAGAGCTGCACCCAGGAGAGCTCGAACATGCGCCAGCGCAACAGCGCCTTGCGCGCCCGCTGATAGACGATCTCGCCGCGTCCCAACTGCACCCGATGGTGATCCACGGTGTAGCCGGCCGGCGCCGGGCCGCGCGTCGCCTCCAGGTCAGGGTAGCTGAAGGGTTGCAGGCTCTGCTGTTCGATGAAGGTTTTGATTTGTTCGCCGCTCGGCTTGCGCATCATAATCATGCTGTGTCATCCTTGTTTTTGTGGGGGCGAGACTTCGGGCGTCTCAACTTGCTCGGCGCGCCGGTCGCTACGGGGTCAGCCAGGGCCGGTCGCGCAGCGACAGACCGGGCGGCTGGCGGGAGATCAGCCACAACACCGGCGCCGCGCCGACGGTGGCCGTGGCCAATGCTGCCAGCACGTCGATCAGGGCGACGGCCACGGCCAGCAGCCAGGGGGTTGGGCTGACCGGGCCGGCGACCAGCGCCCAGGCCAGCAGGGCCAGCAGCGCGCCCAGCGCGCCGCCGGCCAGCGCTACGATGCCGTTTTCCAAGAGGATCAGCCGGCGCACCCGGCCGCGGCGCACGCCCAGCGCGGCCAGCAGCCCCAGCTCCTGGCGCCGCTCCAGCGCGGCCAGCGCGGCCGAGGTCAGCACCAGCGTGGCGCAGGCCAGCAGCAACATGCCGGCCACCCAGAAGGGAAAGGTCGCCTCGGCCCGGCGGCTGATCCAGCTCAGCGCGGCCAAGCCGAAGCCCAGCGATCCGGCGATCATGGCCAGCGTCATGCCCGCGGTCTGGCGGCGATGGCGCGCCAGGCCCTGCACGGCCAGCGCCCACAGCGGCCGGCCATCGGGCGTGGGCAGCCGCCAGTAGAAGCGGGTGAGCAGCAGGCTGCCGGCGTTGAGCGCCGCGGCCAGCACCAGCGCCAGCGCGGTCAGGATCAGCCCGCTGCGCAGGCCCAGCGCCAGCACGCCCAGCAGGCCCACCAGCACCGCGGTGAAGAGCACGCCCAGCGTCGAGAAGCGCCAATGTCCCCAGTCGCGGATCCAATGGCGCGGCGCCCGGCTGCGCAGCGCGCTCAACGGCGAACGCAGGGCCGTGCTGATGCCGGTGACGCCCACGAAGAGCAGTGTGGCCAGCAGGCCGGCGATGGCCGCGGCGACGAAAGGCTGCCAGTAGAGGGTGAAGCCAGGCTCCAGACCCAGATAGTCCCGCGCCGGCAGCCAGACCGCAAGGCTGAGCAGAAAGCCCAGCGCCAGCCCGACCGCCACGCCCAGAATGGCCAGGCCCATGGCCTCCAGCAGTAGCAGCGCCATCAGCTCCCAGCGGCTGAGGCCCAGCGCCAGCAGCAGGGCCAGGCTGGCCAGGCGGCGCTCTACGCTGGCCAGGTAGGCGTTGCTCAGTCCCAGGCAGCCCACCAGCAGCGTGACCAGACCGGCGCCCAGCAGCACCCCGGCCGGCGTCACCATCTCCAGCAGCGCGGCAGGCAGGATCCAGCCCAACTGGGCCGGGGTCAGCGTTTCGCCGCGCACCCGCCAGGCGATCTGCATCCAGCCCATCAGGGCCGCCACGCCGGGGGCCAGGCTGACCAGGGCCAGCGCGGCCAGCGGCCAATCGCGCCGGATGCTGGCGGCCAGAAACTGCGGCGCCAGCCGGCCCAGGCGACGCCAGCGCGTCATGGCCGGCCTCCGTCCAGCGCGCCGTCGGCCAGCAGGCGTTCCTCGCAGCGGTCCAGCCAGGCCAGATCGGCTTCGGCGTGCAGGATGGCGCCCTCCAGCAGGCTGGCCGCCACCGGATCTGCCGCCTGCTCGGCCGCGCGCAGCGTTCGTTCCAGCTCGCGCAGGTGCTGCAAGCTGAGCTCCCGCTGGCGCCAGAGCAGATCGGCCAACTGCTGGGGATCTCTGACCACCGCGGCCAGCACCGTCAGCTTGAGGTAGAAATCATCCTTCAGCTTGCGGTGGATCGGCGCCGGCTGTGCGGTCCAGGCTGCCAGCGTCTGCTCGCCCATGCCGGTCAGCCGGTAGCGTTTCTGGTCGGGCAGGCTCAACTGCACCACGCGCTCATCCAACTGCACCAGGCCCTCCTGTTCCAACTGGCGCAGGTTGTTGTAGACCTGGGCCAATTGCAAAGGCCAGAGCAGGCCGATGGCCTCGTCGTAGCGCTTCTTCAGCTCGTAGCCGTGGCCGGGGCCCTGAGCCAACAGCGCCAACAGCGCGTGTTTGATGGTCATGGGAAAAAGCCGCCAGCGGGTGTTATACTAACTGAAGTTAGTATAATGAGAGAGGAAGGTCTTGTCAAACGGATGCAGGCTCAAGCTGCAATATCAACGGTGCCCACACCGTCCGGGAGTCGAGCCTTTAGGCGGGTCGATGGACGCGAGTCGCGCCGGTTGAGGAACCTCATGATAATGTTCCGGCCATAGAGCCGAGCCCGTCCTCACGCAATCCCGCCGGGGAACACCTGCACTTGCGTCAGGTGCAAGTGTGAAGTTTCCCATCTACATTACAGCGCCCGTTGATGAACTTTGAGATAATGCTCCGGCAATGGCGCCAAGCGCGTCTCTATGCGATCCCGTCGGGGAACACCTGCACCTGCGGCGCAAGCGCAGGTGTCGTCGGGCGGGTTCGCATGAGGAGCGAGTCGCCGAAAACGGCTACTGCCGGATGATTTCCCCAGACTCTCATCAACGGAGATAGACCACAGCGACATGCAACAGGCAATCGTAAGCTTTCGACAGGACGACGTGGGGGATTGGGTGGCAGTGCTGGCCTGCGGGCATGGACAGCACGTCCGTCACAACCCGCCGATGACCGAACGGCCGTGGGTCTACGACCCGGCCGGCCGCGCCCGTTTCATCGGCTACCTCCTCAACTGCCGCATCTGCGACGGCGACGACATTCACGTCGTCAACAACAAGCCATCTACGCCCTCTCCATAAACTCGCTCAACGCGTCCAACAGCTCCTGCATCTCCCCCTCGGTCACGTCGCCCATGTGTGCGATGCGCAGGGTTTTGCCCTTCAGCTCGCCGTAGCCGTTGGCGATGGCCAGGCCGCGCGCTTTGAGGAATTTGCTCAACGCGGCGTAGTCGATGCCGGGGGTGTTCTCCACGCAGGTGACAGTCTGCGAACGGTAGCCCTCGGCCGCGAGGAGGCCGAAGCCGTGCGCCAGCGCCCACTGCTGGGTCATGGCGGCCAGACGGCGATGGCGCGCGACGCGGGCTTCCATCCCCTCGGCCAGGATGTCGCCCAACTGCCGGTCGGCGGCGCGCAGCAGGCTGATGGCCGGGGTGGCGGGGGTGGTGTTCTTCACCAGGTACTTCTCCAGCTCCAGGAAGTCGAAATACCAGCCGCGGCCGGTCACCTCCCGGGCCCGCGCCAGCACCCGATCGCTGACCGCGGCGAAGGCCAGGCCGGGCGGCAGCGCCAGCGCCTTCTGCGACGAGGTCAGGCACACATCCAGCCCCCACTGGTCGGTGGGAATCCAGTCGCCGGCGATGCTGCTGACCGCGTCCACCAGCAGGAGCGTGTCGGGGTAGCTGGCCCGCAGCAGGGCCGCGATCTCCCCCACCGGGCTGGCCACGCCGGTGCTGGTCTCGTTGTGGACCACGGTCACCGCGTCCCAGGCGCCGCCGGCCAGCGCCGCATCCACGTCGGCCGGCCGCACCGGCTGGCCCCAGGGCAGGTCGAAGCGCACCGCCTCCTTGCCGCAGCCGGTCGCGACCCCGTGCCAGCGCAGGCTGAAGGCGCCGTTGACGAAGCAGGCCACCCGCCGGTCGGCGCGCACGCTGTTGCGGATCGCGGCCTCTTGCAGGCCAGAGCCGGAGGAGGCCAGGATGTAGACGCGGTTCTCGGTCAGGAAGACTTGTTTGAGCTGGGCCTCGACGCGGGCGATCAGCGCGTCGCAGTCGCCGCTGCGGTGGCCGATCATGGGCCCGGTCTGGGCCTGGAGGATTTCGGGGCGGACCTCGCTGGGGCCGGGGATGAAGAGCTTGGTGTGGGACATGGGATTCTCAGGGTCAGTCAGAGTCTGGGGATGCTTCGCCGCAGACGGCTCAGCATGACGGGGGGCCGGCGGGGCGGTGCGCCTAGCCGGCGGCGCGGCGCGCCTCGCGGGCGGCGCGGCGGGCGGCGCGGTCATCGACCGGCGCGGCCGCGGCTTCGGGCTGCGTGGCCGCGGCCGCCTGGCGCTGCGACATGATCCAGGCCGCGCAGTTCTCGTCGTGGCCCATCATCACGTCGGCCGCGCGGATCGCGGCCATGATCTCCGGCTCCAGCGGGTTGGTGATGGTGCAGGGCATGCCGGCGGCGATGGACATGGCCACGAAGGTGGCGTTGAGCGCTCGGCGGTTGGGCAGGCCAAAGGAGATGTTGCTGGCGCCGCAGATGGTGTTGCACCCCAGTTCCTCCCGCACCATGCGCACGATGTCGAAGAGATGCTTGCCCGCGCCATGGATCGCGCCCACCGGCATGGCCAGCGGGTCGATCAGCACGTCGGCGCGCGGGATGCCGTAGCTCTCCGCCCGCTGGACGATCTTCTTGGCCACCTTGAAGCGCTCACGCGGGTCGTAGGAGATGCCGGTCTCGTCGTTGCTGATGGCGATCACGGCCGCGCCGCGTTCGGCGACCAGCGGCAGCACCGCCTCCAGCCGCTCCTCCTCGCCGGTGACAGAGTTGACCAGTGGCTTGCCGGCCGCGGCCTTCAGCCCCGCTTCCAGCGCCTTGACCACCGACGAATCGATGCAGAGCGGCACGTCCACCGTGGCCTGCACCAGGCGCACTGCCTCGGCCATGATCTCGGCCTCGTCGGCCAGCGGCACGCCGGAGTTGATGTCCAGCACGTGGGCGCCGGCCTCGACCTGGGCCTTGGCGTCGGCGATGACCCGGCTGAAATCGCCGGCGGCCATCTCTGCCGCCAGCATCTTGCGCCCCGTGGGGTTGATGCGCTCGCCGATGATGACGAAAGGCCGGTTAGGGCCGATAACAACGGTCTGGCTAGGGGATCGAAGCACTGTGTCCATGAAGCTACTCCTGTCGGGGATCGTTCCGCAGCGCACAAGGGCTGCGGCGGTATTGTACCGTCACTTCTCTATCCTGGCAATCTGTCTCCTGGACGCGACAGCGCCGGGCTTCTTGCGTTGCCCGGCGCCGTCTATCCATCACACCCAAAACACCCAAACAGTCTCACTCGTCCCGCTGATCTGACAGCAGTCGCATCCTGCAATCGGTCGTCTTCGTCATCCTACGCTCTTGTCACACCCATTCGACTGCCGCAGGGTCGCGGCCAACAGACAGCTCACACAGTACAGCGCTCAGTCAATCCAGGAACAGTCCAATCACACGCTCAGGTGTTCAGCCGCTCATTCGCTCGATGCAGTCACAATCAATCAATCGATCAACAGATCAGTCCCATGAGCTGGCCAGCGCCTGCAGGGCATCGGGATCGGTCACATAGATCCGCCGATAGCCCAGCTCCACCAGGCCATCGGCCTTGAAGCTGCGCAGGATGGTGCTCACCGTCTCGCGATAGGTGCCCAGCATGTCGGCCAGCGATTGATGGCTGGTGCGGATGGTGTTGCGGTCGGCGCCGGTGGACAGGTCCAGCAGCAGCTTGGCCAGCCGCTGGGGCAGCTTTTTGTAGGCCACCTCTTCCAGCCGGTCCTCCACCTGGCGCAGCCGCCGGCCGAAGGTTTGCAGCATGCCCCAGCCGATGATGGGGTAGCGCTCGGTCATGGCGCGGGCGTGGGTCTCAGGCAAGACCCAGATGGTGGTATCTTCCAGCGCCTCGGCAAAGGTGGCGGGGGCGGCCTCGCGGGTGATCATGGCGCCGTCGCCGAACACCGCGCCTGGCCCCAGTCTGGACATCATCATGCGCCGGCCTTCTTTGTTTTGGCAGACCAACTGCGCCTTGCCGTTCATCAGGATGAACAGTTGGCTGGACAGGTCCTCAGGCGCCGCGATCACCTCGCCGGCCCGGTAGGTGCGGGTCACCATGGCTTTCTGAAAATCCGCATCGCCTTCGGTCACCGATGCAATCAACTGGGAGAGGGGGGTCTTCTTCTTCGGCTGTGTTGACATGGCAACTCCTTGGCTATCGATGAATTGCGTCCCAACGGGACGCCAGGTCTTTGTTTTTTTGCCCACGCCTTGATCGCAGCGGCTCTTTTGCTTTGTGGTTGTGAGCGCTCAGGCGTCGATGGGTTCTTCTGATTTACACAGGCATTATAGCGGAAAATCCCTGCGTCGTCAAGGCTTTGTTCAATTTTCTAACCTATCATTAACGTTCACCGCGGGGTTTTGCGGCATAGGTGAACAAAACATGAACACTTTCTTTAGTTGCCCTTTCACTTGTCCAGCTTCGGTCGTTCACGTTGGACGCGCCGCCTCGCCGCCGCTTCACAAAAACATCACAACGAGCGTATAATGGCGGCCATGCCCAACTTGCAGCGAATCTTCGTCGGCGCGCAGCGCGGCCTGGCCTACAGCGCAGTGCTGGCCGCTGCCCTGGCCAACGGCGCCCAACGGCGGTTGCTGGCTGAGGCGCTGGCCCTGGCGCGGGAGCTGCCCGCCCGGCTGGAGCAGCCGCTGCCGGCCGCGCTGCTGGCGTTGACGCCGCCGGCCGAGCCGCAGCCGCTGGATGCCGAGACGACGCGCGCGCTGGTGGACGCGTTGAGCGCCTTTGGCGCCGGCCGGCCGCTGGGCATCTGTCTGCGCCGTTCCCTGCTGCGCTACCATTTTCTGCGCCGCGCCGGGCTGCCGCTGGTGATCCATTTCGGCGCGCGCCGGCTGGGCGACGACATCGCCGGCCACGCCTGGCTGACCCTGGCCGGCCAGCCCTATCACGAGAAACCTGAACACATCCTGGTTCATACCCTCATGTGGAGCTACCCCGACGACGGCAGCGCCTGAGAGCAGGCAACGCTGACCTGAAAACGGCCGCTCGGGCCGGTCTGTGCGCAGCCACCGAGCCCGCCAGTTTCGTCGACGGTTGTGCGCCTGGCGCGTGCATGTCTCAACAGCGCATCCGCGCCCTGGTACAAGTTGGCGTAAATTACTCTTTAGTCTACCTGCTCCCGGCGGATCCGTGATCCGCCGGGTTTGCGCCCACAACGCCGCCGGTTCACGGAACCGGCTTGAGCGGTGAGTGAAGACCGATTTAGGCCGGCGTGACCTGGTACAAGTTGGCGTAAATTACTCTTCAGTTTACCTGCTCCCGGCGGATCCGTGATCCGCCGGGTTTGCGCCCACAACGCCGCCGGTTCACGGAACCGGCTTGAGCAGTAAGTGAAGACCGATTTAGGCCGACGTGACCTGGTACAAGTTGGCGTAAATAACTCTTCAGTTTGCCTGCTCCCGGCGGATCCGTGATCCGCCGGGTTTGCGCCCACAACGCCGCCGGTTCACGGAACCGGCTTGAGCAGTAAGTGAAGACCGATTTAGGCCGGCGTGACCTGGTACAAGTTGGCGTAAATATCTCTTCAGTTGATCTGCTCCCGGCGGATCCGTGATCCGCCGGGTTTGCGCCCACAACGCCGCCGGTTCACGGAACCGGCTTGAGCGGTGAGTGAAGACCGATTTAGGCCGGCGTGACCTGGTTTCTGGCGCCAACGCTGAACCGGAATCACGGAAAGAGGATCATGTCAAACACTACCCAGCCGTTGCCCAATTCATCCTCGCTGCCCAGCAGAAACGACGCTGGCGCGGCTCGCCCCGTTGTGATCGTCATCTTCGGCGCGTCGGGCGACCTGACCCAGCGCAAGCTGGCGCCGGCGTTGCACACCCTGGCCAGCCAGGGGCTGCTGCCTGAGCGCTATGCCGTGCTGGGTGTGGCGCGCAGCCCCTTGAGCGACGAGGCCTTCCGGGCGCAACTGCACGAGGGTGTGGCCGCCCACGGGCGCATCAAGCCCGATCAGCGCCTGCCGTGGGAGAGCTTTGCCCGCAATCTGAGCTATCTGGCCATCGGCTACGAGAACGGGGACAGCTATCACCTGTTGGCGCAGCGCCTGGCCGAGCTGAGCGCCGAGCTGGGCAGCGACAACTATCTCTTCTACCTCTCCACCCCGCCGCAGCTTTACCAGCCGATCGTGGCCCAACTGGGCGCGGTCGGGCTGGCCCAGAGCGAGACCGGCTGGCGGCGCATCGTGATCGAAAAGCCCTTTGGCCACGATCTGAGCTCGGCGCGTGCGCTCAATGCGGCCGTACACCAGGTCTTCGGCGAGGACCAGATCTACCGCATCGACCACTACCTGGGCAAGGAGACGGTGCAGAATCTGCTGGTGCTGCGCTTTGCCAACGCCATCTTCGAGCCGCTCTGGAACCGCAACTACGTGGACCTGGTGCAGATCACCGTGGCCGAGAGCGTGGGCATCGGCAAGCGGGGCGGCTACTATGACCAGGCGGGCGTGGTGCGCGACATGATCCAGAACCACGCGCTGCAACTGTTGTCGCTGACCGCCATGGAGCCGCCGGTGGCCCTGAACGCCACCGCTTTGCGCAACGAAAAGGTCAAGGTGTTGGAGGCGATCCGCCCCGTGGAGCAGCGTGAGGTGGGCACCTTCAGCGTGCGCGCCCAATATCGCGCCAAGAACGGCCCCACCTACCGCCGCGAGGAGGGCGTCGATCCGCACTCGGAAACGGCCACCTATGCCGCGCTGAAGCTGTTCGTGGACAACTGGCGCTGGCAGGGGGTGCCCTTCTACATCCGCTCCGGCAAGCTGCTCAAGGCGAAGACCACCGAGATCGTGGTGCGTTTCAAACGGGTGCCCCATCTGATGTTCGCCAAGGACTATCCAGGCATTCGCCCGCCCAACAGCCTGAACATCTGCATCCAGCCTGACGAGGGCGTTCACCTGACCTTCAACACCAAGCTGCCGGGCGCGGGCATGCGCACCCAGACCGCCGAGATGTCCTTTCAGTACGCGTCCGACTTCGGCAATGGCCTGCCCGAGGCCTACGAGCGGCTGCTGCTGGACACGGTGCAGGGAGACGCGTCGCTCTTCGCCCGCAGCGACGAGATCGAGCTTTCCTGGCGGGTGGTGGATCCGATCCTGGAGGGCTGGGCGCGGCATCTGGCGCCGCTGGCCTTCTACGAGCCCGGCTCCTGGGGCCCGCGCGAGGCCGATGAGCTGCTGGCGCGCGATGGCGCGGTGTGGATGGCCGGGTGTACGGAGTATTGACCAGGATCGCCGCGCCGGCGCAACAGACGGTGGAATCACAAGGCCGCATCCAGTCGGATGCGGCCTTGTCGTCAGACGGGGGGAGCCAGCCTGCTACGCGGCGACTTCCCAGTGCTCCGGCGCGCGCCAGAGACCGGAGAGCAGCAGCTCCTTCTGGAAGAGCAGCTCCTTGGGCAGCCGGTCGTAGAGCTTGATGAACAGCTCCTCGTGGTTGAGGACCTCCTGCTTCCACTGCTCACGGTCCACGCTCATGATCTCGTTGAACTGCTCCTGGCTGAAGTCCAGGCCGGTCCAGTCCAGATCCTCGTAGCGCGGCATCCAGCCGATGGGGCTTTCGATGCTGGCGGCGCGGCCGTGGGCGCGCTCCACGATCCACTTGAGCACCCGCATGTTCTCGCCGAAGCCAGGCCAGGCGAAGTTGCCATCCTTGTCGGTGCGGAACCAGTTGACGCTGAAGATGCGCGGCGGGTTGGGGATGTTGCGGCCAAAGTTCAGCCAGTGGTTGAAGTAGTCGGCCATGTGATAGCCGGCGAAGGGCAGCATGGCAAAGGGATCGCGGCGCACCACACCCACCTTGCCAAAGGCCGCGGCGGTCATCTCCGAGCCCATGGTGGCGGCGATATAGACGCCATGCACCCAGTTGGTGGCCTGCATCACCAGCGGCACGGTGTCGCTGCGCCGGCCGCCGAAGATGAACGCCGAGATGGGCACGCCGGCCGGGTCTTCCCACGCGTCGTCGATGGCCGGGTTGTTGCTGGCCGGGGCGGTGAAGCGCGCGTTGGGATGGGCTGCCTTGCGGCCGCTGTCGGGGGTCCACTCCTTGCCCTGCCAGTCGGTGGCCTTGGCCGGCGGGACCTTGGTCATCCCCTCCCACCACACGTCGCCGTCCGGGGTGAGCGCCACGTTGGTGAAGATGGTGTCGCGGCTGCACGCCTTCATCGCGTTGGGGTTGGTCTTCTCCGAGGTGCCGGGCGCCACGCCGAAATAGCCCGCCTCCGGGTTGATCGCGCGCAGCGTGCCATCGGGCCCCAGCTTGATCCAGGCGATGTCGTCGCCCACGGTGGTCACCTTCCAGCCTTCGAAGGCCGCCGGCGGGATCAGCATGGCGAAGTTGGTCTTGCCGCAGGCGCTGGGGAAGGCCGCCGCCACATAGCTCTTGGCCCCCTGCGGATCCTCGACGCCCAGGATCAACATGTGCTCAGCCAGCCAGCCCTCGTCCCGCGCCATGACCGAGGCGATGCGCAACGCCAGGCATTTCTTGCCCAGCAGCGCGTTGCCGCCGTAGCCGCTGCCATAGGACCAGATCGCGCGCTCCTCGGGGAAGTGGACGATGTACTTGACGGTGGGGTTGCACGGCCACGGCACATCCTGCTGGCCAGGCTCCAGCGGCGCGCCCACGGTGTGCATGGAGGGCACGAACTCGCCGCTCTCGCCCAACACGTCGATCACCGCGCTGCCCATGCGGGTCATGATGCGCATGTTGACCACCACGTAGGGGGAGTCGGTGATCTCGATGCCGATCTGGGCGATGGGGGAGCCCAGCGGCCCCATGCTGAAGGGGATGACGTACATGGTCCGTCCGCGCATGCAGCCGTCGAACAGTTGGTCCATGATCGCGTGCATCTCGCCCGGGTCCATCCAGTTGTTGGTGGGGCCGGCGTCGTTCTTGTTGACGCTGCAAATGAAGGTGCGGTCTTCGACGCGGGCCACGTCGCTGGGGTCAGAGAAGGCCAGGAAGGAGTTGGGGCGCTTCTCTTCGTTGAGCTTGATGAAGGTGCCCGACGTGACCATCTGAGCACAGAGATTGTCGTACTCCTGCTGCGATCCGTCGCACCAATGGACGTTGTCCGGCTTGCACAGGGCAGCCATTTCCTCTACCCAGGTGCGCAGTTTTTCCTGTTTCAGGTTGGCTGGATGGTTGATTCGCATGGTCGTCTTTGTCCTTTGCTGAGTTGGTGATCCGTGAATGCAGGCCGCCCGGCCGGTCTGCCAATGTTCAGGGTATGTTTTACGCTCGTGGATTTTAGCACAAGCTCATCGTTGTGGCAAATCCACGCCCTGCAGCGTTCATCCGAGGCGGCTACCAGCAGGGGCATCTGCGCCGCTCGGCCAGCTTGCCCCTGGCTCAGGCGGCCAGCTCGGCCAGCACCGCCCGCACCTCCGGGACTGGCGCGTCGTCCACGAGCTCGACAACGCCCAGGCCGCGCGGCAGGACGAAGCGCAGCCGGCCGCCTACCCGTTTCTTGTCGGTGGCCATGGCCGCCAACACCGCGTCGGGCGCAAATCCCGGGGCGCGGATCGGCAGATCCAGCCGGGAGAGCAGGCTTTCGACCCGTTGCACCAGCGCAGGTTCACACAGCGCCAGCCGCGCGGCCAGGCGCGTCGCCGCAGCCAGGCCCATGCTGACGCCCTCGCCGTGGCGCAGTTGGTAGCCGGACAGGGTTTCATAGGCATGGCCAAAGGTGTGCCCCAGGTTCAGCGCCGCCCGCCGCCCCTGCTCGAAGGGATCTTCCGTGACCACCGCCACCTTGACCTGCACCGCCCGCGCGATCAGGCTGGGCAAACTCAGGGGCGGGGCCGCGCCGCCTCTGCGCCCTTCCATGACCTCGAACAGCTCGGCATCGCCGATCATGCCGGCCTTGACCACCTCCGCCAGGCCGCTGCGGAACTCGTCGGAGGGCAGGCTTTTGAGCGTATCCGGATCGATGGCCACCAGCGCCGGCTGCTTGAACGCGCCCACCAGATTCTTGCCCTGCGGCAGATCGACCCCCGTCTTGCCTCCCACGCTGGCATCGACCATGGCCAGCAGGCTGGTGGGCGCCTGCACCAGGGGCACGCCGCGCAGGTAGATGGCCGCAGCGAAGCCGGCCACGTCGCCCACCACGCCGCCGCCCAGCGCGATCACCGGGCTGCGCCGGTCCAGGCCCGCGGCCACGAAGGCGTCGATCAGCCCGGCCACGGTGGCCAGGTTCTTGTGCGCCTCGCCGTCGGGCATCTCGACCAGCGCCGGATCGAAGCCGGCCTCGGCCAGGCCGGCCAGCAGCGCGTCAGCCTGGGCCGCCGCGATGGCCGGCTGGCTGACCACCGCGCAGCGCCCCGGCGTCAGGCCGGCGCCGGCCATGGCCTGCCCCAGCTCGGCCAACAGGCCGTCGCCGATCAGGATGGGATAGCTGCCGCCGGGGTAGTGGACGGGGATGCGCAGCGGCTCAGAGCCCACCCGCCGGGCCAGGCGAATCACCCGCTCCGCCGCCTGGTCAACGGTCAGCCCATCGGTGTCGATCTGATGCGCCACGGCCTGGTAGCTGGCGGCGCGCTGCGCCAACAGCGCCTCGACGCGCGCCCGGCGCTCGGGGCCGGCCAGCAGCGGCCGGTCCGCCGCGTCGCCCAGCCGGGCCAGGATGGCATCGACCGACGCGTTCAGGCAGATCAACACCCCGCTGGCGCCCAGCGCCTGCCGGTTGGCCGCGGGAAGCAGCGCGCCGCCGCCGGTCGCGATCACCAGGTTCTGCTCCTGGGCCAGCTCGCGGCAGAGCTCCTCCTCCATCTGACGAAAGAAAGGCTCGCCCTCCTGGGCGAAGATCGCGCTGATCGGCCGGCCGGCGCGCTGTTCGATGATCGCGTCCATATCCACGAACCAGCGTCCCAGCCGCTCGGCCACGGCCTGGCCCACGGCGGTCTTGCCGGTTCCCATGAAGCCGGTGAGGATGATGTTGGGGGTGGTCATGGAGCATATTATATCCGTCTGGCGGGAAAAAGCCAAGCACCTGCTGACTTGCCGATCCTCCGTTTTGCTGATTTAATGGCGTCATGACCCTGTTGATCGATGGCCACAACCTGATCGGCGTCATGCCCGGCATTGACCTGGCCGATCCCGACGACGAATGGCAACTGGTGCAGCGGCTGCGGCCCTATGCCGCGGCCAAGCGCCAGCCCTTGACCGTTGTGTTCGACAGCGGGCTGGGCCCAACGCCGCAGTGGCAGCTTTCCGGCGGCGGGGTGACGGTACACTTCGCCGCGCCGGGGGTGGAGGCTGATGCGGTCATCCTGCGCCTGCTGCGCGCCAGCCCCCAGCCGGCCGCGGTCACGGTGATCACCAACGATCAGGGGCTGGCCGGCCGGGTGCGGGCCGCGGGCGGCCAGGTGCGCTCGGCCACGCACTTCGCAGCGCAGTTGGCGCCGGCCAGGCCTTCAGCCCGCACGCCGGCCGAGCCGCGGCCCGATCCGCGCGCCCCCGCCTTCGCCGACATCTATCAGGGTTTTGTGGAGGGGGAAAAGGACGCGGCGCGCTTCGGCGCGGAGATCGACCTGGCCGCCGATGTGTGGATCGAGCGTCTTTACGGCGACGACCTGGCCGACGCCGCGCGCGCGGCGCATTGGCTGGGACGCTTTGGCGGCGCGGCTGGCCTGGACCCGCTGCTGGATGCCCTCAGCCACCGGGCCGGCCAGGTGCGGGCGGCCGCGCTGCTGGCCCTGGCCAACCTGGGCGATCGCCAGGCGCTGCCGGCCATCGGCGACCGGCTGGCGCACGACGAGTCGGCCATGGTGCGCGAGGCGGCCGCACAGGCCTTGGGCCGGCTGGGCGGCGCTGTCGCCGAGCGCGCCTTGCAGGCCGCGCTGGCAGATCCCAAGGCCAAGGTGCGCCGGGCCGCGGCCGCCAGCCTGGCGCAGGTGCAGGCCCGCGGCTGAGCATGGCGCGCCGCCGCCAGTTGGCGCAAATCGGCCCCCTGGCATATACTTCCTGGCGCGTTCAGTCGTTGGCCCATTCGCCCCAGTCGCCGGAATCCTGGCGGGCGGCGAGCGCTGGGACCTGCTGAGCGTGTCTGGCCCCAGCACAGATGACACAAGGAGCAGAGCGTGAGCGCATTGGAGGGAAACGACCCTTTGGCGACTGGATCAGACCTGCCGGTGTTCACCATCGGCTACGGCGCGCGCTCGGTGGATGATCTGATCGCCCTGTTGCAGGCCCAGCAGATCAGCTTTCTGGTGGATGTGCGCAGCGCGCCCTACTCCCGCTTCAAGCCGGAGTTCTCCAAGGACGCGCTGGAGCGGGCCTTGAAGCAGCAGGGTCTGCGCTATGTCTATTTGGGCGATGCGCTGGGGGGCCGGCCGGCTGACCCTGACTGCTATGTGGACGACAAGGTTGACTATGAGCGGGTCAAGGGCAAGCCCTTTTACCAGGCGGGGATCGAGCGGGTGCAGTCCGCCTGGCAGCGCGGCGTGCGCTTCGTGCTGCTGTGCAGCGAGGGCAAGCCAGAGCAGTGCCACCGCAGCAAGCTGATCGGCGAGACGCTGGCCGGGCTGGGCATCCCCGTGCTGCACATCGACGAGCACGATCAACTGCGCAGCCAGGAGGAGGTGATCCAGCGCCTGACCGGCGGGCAGCTCAGCCTCTTCGGCGATCTGGAGTTCACCTCGCGCAAACGCTACAGCCGACCGGCTCAGGAGGAGGCTGAGGATGAGTGAGACCGGACAGGGCGCCAGGACGCCATCGCCCGACGAGATGCCAACCCTGCCGCCGCCATCCCTGGTGACCATCGGCGTCTATGGCAGCGACGAAGCCAGCTTCTTCGCCGCCGTGCAGCAGGCTGGCGTCGATACCTTCGTGGACATCCGCAGCCGGCGCGGCCTGCGCGGCGCGGCCTATGCCTTTGCCAACAGCCAGCGCCTGCAGGCCCGGCTGGCCGGGCTGGGCATTCGCTATATTCACCGTCCTGACCTGGCCCCCAGTCCCCAGACGCGTGGCCAGCAGAAGGCGGCCGACGAGGCCAGCAAGACCGCCAAACGCCAGCGCAGCGTGCTCGATCCCGCCTTCGCCGCGGCCTATCGCCAGGAGCGGCTGGCCGGCTTCGACAGCCGGCAGTTCATGGCTGACCTGGGGCCGGAAGCGCGGGTCGTGGCCCTGTTCTGCGTCGAGCGGGAGCCCGCGGCCTGTCATCGCGCCCTGTTGGCCACGCGCTTGCAGCGTGACCTGGGGCTCTCCGTGGAACATCTGATAGCTGACGAGGCGAGCATGGAATAGCGTGCGGAGCAACGCGGAGGAGCTGCCATGAAGGTCCTGATCGTAGCCAAAACCCGCCAGGGCAACGGCGCCTGCGTCGGAGGGATCACCTTCGATGGGCGCAGCGTGCGGCTGATCCCGGCCCACGGGGATGTCCACGAGGGCGCCAATCTGGAGTACAAGGTCGGAGAGGTCTGGGAAGTGGAGGCGAGCGCGCCGGAGTTGATCGTTCCGCCCCACGTGGAGAACATCGTGGTGTGGAGCAAGCGGCGCATGGGGCCGATGAGCCAGCCGGAGCGTTTCATCGAGCGCCACATGCCGCCGCACAGCGGCGGGCTGGAGACGTTGTACGAGGGAGTGATGCAGGCGGACTTCGGCGGGGCGCTGATCGTCGTCGAGCGCGGCGGCGTGCCGTCGCACAGCACCACCTTTTGGCGTCCCGACCAGCCATTGACCCGTGTGGAGGGGAGCAAGCGCCTGCGCTACCGTTATCCCACGCCCGATGGGGGACGGACGCTGACCTATGTCGGTTTTCAGGAACCGATCGAGGTCATTCCGGCCGGCGCGCTGGTGCGGGTGTCGCTGGCGCATTGGTGGCGTCATGAGGACCGACCTGAGGATGAGTTGCGCTGCTATGTGCAGCTTTCGGGGTACTTTTTGGACGGCGGCGCGCAGGGCGACGTGCGCGGCGGCGCGCAGGGCGACGTGCGCGGCGGCGCGCAGGGCGACGTGCGCGGCGGCGCGCAGGGCAATGTGCGCGGCGGCGCGCAGGGCAATGTGCGCGGCGGCGCGCAGGGCAACGTGCGCGGCAGCGCGCAGGGCGACGGTGGCGGGAAATGCGCTGCCAGCTCTCCCCAGCTTCCCCCGGCCCCTGCGGGCTCCACCCCCCAGCACCTGCTGAAGACCGTCTTCGGCCACGACGCCTTCTGGCCGCTGCAGGCGGAGATCATCGACAACGTGCTGGCGCGGCGGGACACGCTGGCGGTGATGCCCACCGGCGGCGGCAAGTCGCTTTGTTTTCAACTGCCGGCGCTGCTTTTCGACGGGCTGACCCTGGTGATCTCGCCGCTGATCGCCCTGATGCAGGATCAGGTGGACCAACTGCGCGCCCTGGGCGTCCCGGCCGCTTTCCTCAACAGCTCCGTGGACTATCGCAGCTACCTCGAAACCATGGAGGGGGTGCGCCAGGGCAAGATCAAGCTGCTCTACACCTCGCCGGAAACCTTGCTGCGGCCGGAGACGTTGGTGATGCTGGATCAGAGCCGGCTGACCTGCCTGACCATCGACGAGGCGCACTGCATCTCGCAGTGGGGGCATGACTTTCGCCCGGAGTACCGTCAACTGCTGCCGGTGCGACGGCGTTATCCCCAGGCGGTCTGCCTGGCCTTCACTGCCACGGCCACCCAGCGCGTGCGCCAGGACATCGCCCGGCAGTTGGGCTTCGCCGCGGCCAACACCTTTGTGGCCAGCTTCAACCGCGCCAATCTGCATCTGGCCAGCCGGCCGCGCAGCGATGGCTTCGGCCAGGTGCTGGCCTTTCTGGAGGCGCACCGCGATCAGTCGGGCATCATCTACTGCGCCACGCGCGACACCGTCGACACTCTGGCCGCGCGGCTGAGCGAGCTGGGCTGGCCGGCCCTCCCCTATCACGCCGGGCTGGACGACGCCGCCCGACGGCGCAACCAGCGCGCGTTCGTGCGCGCCGATGTCGCGATCATGGTGGCCACCATCGCCTTTGGCATGGGCATCGACAAGCCCAACGTGCGCTTCGTCGTCCACTTCAACCTGCCCAAGGACCTGGAGAGCTACTACCAGGAGATCGGCCGGGCCGGCCGCGATGGCCTGCCCTCCGACTGCCTGCTCCTCTTCGGCGCTCAGGATGCGATGACCATCACCTATTTCATCGATCAGGGCGCGCCTTCTGAACGGGCCGGCGCGCTCGCACGTCTGGAGGCCATGCTGCGCTATGCCCAGACCGGCGACTGCCGCCGGGTTCCTTTGCTGGCCTATTTCGACGAAGCTTTCGACGCCATCCCCTGCGACGCCTGCGACAACTGCCTGGCCGGGCAGGCGGACGTGGAAAAGGTCGATCTGACGCTGCCGGCCCGCAAGTTCCTGGAGTGCGTCCGGGAGACCGGCCAGTGCTTCGGCGTTGCGCATATCGTGGACGTGCTGCGCGGCTCCCAGGCGAAGCGGGTCATTCAGCGCCGTCACGACCGGCTGGCCAGCCATGGCAGCGGGCGCGAGATCTCTGACCAGCAGTGGCGTCAGCTCGGCCAGCAGTTCATCGCCGCCGGGCTGGTGGAGCAGGACATGCAGCATGGCAGCTTGCGTCTGACCGCGGCCGGGCGGGAGGTGCTGGCCGGCGCGCGTCAGGTGCTGGTGGCCGCGCCGGCGCGGCCGGCTGAGGCCCCAACGCCAGCCCCGACCTCCTACGATGCCGGGCTCTTCCAGGCGCTGCGCGTCCTGCGCCGCGAGCTGGCCGACGCGGCCAATGTGGCGCCCTACGTGGTCTTCTCCGACCGCACCCTGGTGGAGATGGCCACCTACTGCCCGCAGAGTCCGGCCCGTCTGCTGGAGATGGAGGGGGTGGGCCAGGTCAAGCTGGAGCGCTACGGCGCGGCCTTCCTGGCCCTGCTGCGCGACTACTGCGCGGCCCACGGGCTGCCCGAACGGCCCAAGATGCCCTTTGCGCCCACGATCCTGGCCGGCCGCGCGGCCAAGCGCCGCTTCGTCGAGGTGGGTGAGTTCTTCGCGGCTGGCTGGTCGGTGGAGCAGCTCCAGGAGCGGTACGGTGTGCAGCGCGGCACCATTCTGGGCCATCTGGCCAACTTCCAGCGGCAGGGGGGCGCGGTGGATGGCGAGCGCGTGCGGGCCAGCTCCGCGCTGACGCCGGAGCAGCAGGCGCAGGTGTGGGCCTGCTTCGACGAGTTTGGCGCCGAAGCGCTCTCGCCGGTCTTCCAGGCGCTGGGGGGTGCGATCTCCTACGATGAGCTGCACCTGATGCGGATCGTCTACCTCGCCCACCCGTCGTGATTGCCAAGCCCCGCCGCCTGGCGTATAATGCGTCGCTGGCATCAGGAACGCCAGCGGCGCTGCCAGCACACCACCCTGGGTTGGCCCGGTCGGCCCCCGCCGGGGCGCTGCGCAGAGACCGGCCAGAGCGCCAGGGCGCTAGTACACGTCGGCCTAAATCGGTCTTCACTCACTGCTCAAGCCGGTTCCGTGAACCGGCGGCGTTGTGGGCGCAAACCCGGCGGATCACGGATCCGCCGGGAGCAGGTAAACTGAAGAGTTATTTACGCCATCTTGTACTAGATGTCAGAGACGCCATCGTAACGCCCCCAGCTTGTGGGGGCATGTGAGGTTTAGCAATGCATTTGTACTTGATTCGCCACGGCCAGAGCTTTGTCAACCTGCAAGACTGGGCAGGGGGCAACCTGGACGCGGGCCTGACCGACCTGGGCAAACGCCAGGCGGAGGCGCTGGCCGGCTGGCTGCCCGGCCGTCTGCCCGCCTTCGACACGCTCTACGCCAGCACCATGCAGCGGGCGCGTGAGACCGTCGCACCGCTGGCCCGCGCCTACAACGTCGAGGTGCATTGGGATGACCGCCTGCGCGAGATCGGCAACAACCGCTTCGATCACAGCCCCTGGCCGCCCAACGAGCTGCCCACCGCCTATTCGGACTACTGGGCCAGCGAACGGCCCTTCGCCACCACCACCCCGCTGGTTCCTGGCGGCGAGACCTTCATGCATTTCCGCACCCGCGTTGGCCTGTTCATCGAGGAGCTGGTGGAGTGCTGCCGCGGCAAGACCATTCTGGCCGTCTGCCACGGCGGCGTGGTGGAGGCCGCCTTCGACCACATCTTCAACATCGGCCCCTGGCGGCGCACGGAGATCTGGAACACCAACACCGGCATCAGCCACTTCGAGTATGTCGAACTGCCCCGTCGCGAGACCTGGCGCCTGCACTTCCAGAACCGCACTGAGCATCTGGCGGGGGTGGAATAGCGGAGGGAAGCGCGTGCCGCCTAGCTTGCCCGCCACGTCACATTGTGCTATCATGGCCGCACCCACGCCCCCGTAGCTCAGAGGACAGAGCAGGGGTTTCCTAAACCCTTGGTCGCAGGTTCGAGTCCTGCCGGGGGCGCCTGTCGCATAGCCGATTGACCGGCGCCAGCCGTTCGTCGGCTTTTTGCTACAGCGCACCGATCCGCCCATCCACCCAATCACCTATCTACTTACCTACCATGACCCGAACCCTCATCACCGGCGGCGCCGGCTTCATCGGATCGCACCTGGCTGAGACGCTGCTGGGCCGCGGCCAGCATGTCACCATCATCGACGACCTCTCCACCGGCAGCCTGGAGAACATCCGCCATCTCATGGACCATGAGCGCTTTCGCTTTGCCATCGAGACCATCGGCAACGAGATGGTGCTGGATCGCCTGGTCAGCGAATGCGATGTGATCTATCACCTGGCGGCCGCGGTCGGTGTGCAGTTGATCATCCAGAACCCGGTGCACACCATCGAGACCAACGTCATGGGCACCGAGGCGGTGCTCAAGGCCGCGCTGCGCTATCGCGCCAAGGTGCTGGTCGCCTCCACCTCGGAGGTCTATGGCAAGAGCGAGCATGTGCCCTATGCCGAGAGCGACGATGTGACCCTGGGGCCGACCGCGCGCAACCGCTGGGCCTATGCCGCGTCCAAGATGGTGGACGAGTTCCTGGCGCTGGCCTATCACCGTGAGCATGAGCTGCCGGTGGTGGTTTTCCGGCTGTTCAACACCGTCGGCCCGCGCCAGACCGGCCAATATGGCATGGTCATCCCGCGCTTCGTGCAGCAGGCGCTGGGCAGACAGCCGTTGACCGTCTATGGCGACGGCTCGCAGACCCGCTGTTTCTGCAATGTGCTGGACGCGGTGCGGGCCATCGCGGGCCTGGCGGAGACGCCGCGGGCCGTGGGGCAGGTGTTCAACATCGGGTCCACCGAGGAGGTCTCGATCCTCGATGTGGCGCGGCGGACGCTGGCCCTGGTGAACGATGGCGAAGAGAGCGGCTGGCGGGAGCAGATCAGCCTGGTGCCCTATGCCCAGGCCTATGCCGAGGGCTTCGAGGACATGTTGCGCCGCGTGCCCGATATCAGCAAGATCGGCGGGACGATCGGCTGGCAGCCCACCATTCCCCTGGACGAAACATTGCGGCAGGTCATCGCGTACTACCGCAGCGCGGCCGATTGATCGGCGCGGCGGCGGCCCGGTGGTTGGAAACCACCGGCTGAACAGTTACCTTTCAGCAACCTCTGATTTCGGCTCTCGCTTCCTTGCGAAATCCCAACACCCAATAGGGGCGGTCAATTTCACGGCAGTAGGCCTCGCGCCGCGTGGGCGGATCGGCGTCGAAGGGCGCGGCCAGGGCGGGATCGTTGGCGGAAAAGCCGCCGTGTTCAGCCACCACCTGCTGGATGAGCTGGGCGTAGCCTTCCACGTCGCTGCGCACGTGCAGCAGGCCGCCGGGGATCAGCAGTTGATGCACCAGGTCCAGGAAGGGCAGGCTGAACAGCCGCTTGACCTGGTGACGCCGTTTCCACCAGGGATCGGGGTAGAGCACGTGGATCACAGCCACCCGGCCATCCAGCCCCAGTTGCGGCAGCGCCCAGCGCGCGTCGTCGTCGCTGATCCACACGTTGTCCAGCCCGGCCTGCAGAAGCGATCTGATCGCCAGCCGGCAGAGGTCTCGCTTGACCTCGAAGCCCAAAAAGCGCCGCTCTGCCTGCGCCTGCGCCCGCCCCGCCAGAAATTCTCCCATGCCAAAGCCGATCTCGATCTCCAGCGGTCGATGGGCGGCCACATCCCCGACCGAGCCGGCAGCTTCCCCTGCGAGAAAGCCCGCCAGCCGCGCCCGCTTCTCCGCGCTGATGTCGATCAGGCGGAAGTAAGGCTGCTGTTCGGGAATCGGTCGCCAGCGCACGTGGGCCGGGCGGCGGTTGGGGTCGCCGCCGATCAATCCGCGCCCGTCGTCGTAGCGCTCGATGGCTTCTTGCTGCTGGCCAGGGTCCACGTCGAAGTCGGGCCGGCCGAGGGGCAGGGAACGTTGCATGCGTGGATAGGGTGAGGGAGGGGGTGAGGCGGGAGAGGAGGAGGGGGAGCGTAGCCACCCGGCTCGCCCCTCCCCCTGTTCAGCTTACAGCACGATGTTGACCAGCTTGCCGCCGGCCACGATCACCTTGCGCACCGGCTTGCCGGCGATGTGGCGCTGGACATTGGGATCGGCCAGGGCCAGCTCGCGCGCCGCGGCTTCATCCACGCCGGCCGGAACCTCGATCTTGCCGCGCACCTTGCCGTTGACCTGGACGATCAGGGTGACGACATCCTCCCTGGCCGCGTCCGCGTCCCAGGTCGGCCAGCGCTGCACATGGACGCTGGGGCCAGGGTGGCGGCGCTGCCACAGCTCTTCGCTGATGTGCGGCGCGATGGGGGCCAGCAGCAGCAGCAGGCTGTCCAGCCCTTCGTTCCAGACCTCAGTGCCGTGCAGGCCAGCCGCGCGCGCGCCCTTCAGCGCGTTGCGCAGCGCCATCAGCTTGGCGACGACGGTGTTGAACTTGAAGGCCTCGATGTCGTCGGTCGCGTCGCGGATGGTCTGATGGACGGCCCGGCGCAGGTCACGCACATCCTTTGCGCCGTAGGACGGGTTTCCGGCTTGTGCGCCCTCGTCCACGGCCAGGCTCCAGACGTCGTTCAGGAAGCGCGCCACCCCTTCGATGCCCTTGCTGTTCCACGGTCCGCCCAGTTCCCAGGGGCCGATGAACATCAGGTAGGCGCGGATGACGTCGGCGCCGTAGCGCTCCACCAGGGCATCGGGCGCCACCACGTTGCCGCGGCTCTTGGACATCTTCTCGTTGTCCTCGCCCAGGATCATGCCCTGGTTGAACAGCCGCAGCATCGGCTCGTCGAAGGGGATCAGTTCCATATCCCGCATGGCCTTGGTGAAGAAGCGGGTGTAGATCAGGTGCATGGTGGCGTGCTCGATGCCGCCGGTGTACTGATCCACCGGCAGCCAGTACGCGCCCGTCTCCTCGTCCCACGGCGTGTCGTTGGGGCTCAGCGGCTGGCCGGCCTTGTAATTGGGCGAGACATAGGCGTAGTGATACCAGGAGGAGCACATGAAGGTGTCCATGGTGTCGGTCTCGCGCTCGGCCTCGCCGCCGCATTTGGGACACTTCACCCGCCGGAAACCATCGTGATGCTTCAGCGGGCTCTCGCCGGTGGGCAGGAACTGGGCATCCTCCGGCAGCAGCACCGGCAGGTCGCCGTAGGGTACCGGCACGACGCCGCAGTTGGGGCAGTCGATCATGGGAATCGGCGCGCCCCAGTAGCGCTGGCGGCTGATCAGCCAATCGCGCAGGCGATAGTTGACCGCGGCCTTGCCTGTGCCCTGCGCGGCCAGCCAGGCGGTCACCTCGGCCTTGGCGCGGTCGCCCGGCGCGCCAGAAAACGCGCCGGAGTTGATCATGGTTCCATAGTCGTGGTGGAAGAGCACGTCACGATACCAGGCCACGTCATGCCACATGGCCATGACCGTGCCGAACTGGCGCATGTAGTCGTAGCCGGCGTGACAGCGGGCCATGATCGCCGCGTCAGCCGCGGCCGAGTCCAGCGTCAGTGGGCCGTCGTCGAAGATCACCTGCCAGCGCCGGCCCACGATGTCGGCCCAGTGGCCGGGGCGCAGATGCCCTTGCAGGATGGCGGTGTAGGCGTCGATCTCGGCGTCGCTTTCCAGCGGCACGCCCAGGAAGCGACCGCGGCCCTCGATGGTCAGATACTTGTAGGCGATGCGCGCGGCCTGCAAGGCGGCCTCGAAGCCGTCGGTCACCGATCCTTCCCAGACCACGCTCTTGGCGCGGCCGTCGGGCCGGTCGATCACCGGCACGATGGGCAGGTCGTATTTCAACGCGAAGTCGAAGTCGCGCTCGTCGTGCGCCGGCACCGCCATGATCGCGCCCGTGCCATAGGTCATCAGCACGTAGTCGGCGATCCAGATCGGCACGCGCGCGCCGTTGACCGGGTTGATGGCGTGGGCGCCGGTGAAGACGCCGGTCTTCTCCTTGTCGGCCGCGCCGCGCTGGATCTCGTCCATGCGCGCCGCCTGCTGCACGTAGGCATCCACCGCGGCGCGTTGCTGGTCGGTGGTGATGCGGGCCACCAGCGGATGCTCCGGCGCCAGCACCATGAAGGTCGCGCCCCACAGGGTGTCGGGCCGGGTGGTGAAGACGGTGATCGGCGGCAGGTCAGCGCTGACCGAAAACTGCACCTCCGCGCCCTCCGAGCGGCCGATCCAGTTGGTCTGCATGGTCTTGACCCGCTCTGGCCAGTCGATGGTCTCCAGGCCATCCAGCAGCTCCTGGGCATAGAGGGTGATGCGAAACTTCCACTGGTTCAGCTCCTTCTTGATCACCGGCGTGCCGCAGCGCTCGCAGTGGCGGTCGTCGCCCCAGACCTGCTCGCGCGCCAAGGTGGTGTTGCAGGTGGGGCACCAGTCCACCGGCGCGAACTCCTTGTAGGCCAGGCCCATGTCGTACAGCTTCAGGAAAAACCACTGGGTCCACTTGTAGTATTCCGGGTCGCAGCTCACCGCCTCGCGGTCCCAGGCCCACATCGCGCCCATGGAGCGCAGTTGGCGGCGCATGTTGGCGATGTTGGCCAGCGTCCAGGTGTGGGGGTGGACGCCGTGCTTGATGGCCGCGTTCTCGGCCGGCAGGCCAAAGGCGTCGAAGCCGATGGGAAAGAAGACGTTGTAGCCCAACATGCGGCGATAGCGCGCGGCCGCGTCGCTGGGAGTCATCGCGTACCAGTGGCCGATGTGCAGGTCGCCCGACGGATAAGGGAGCATGGTCAGAAAATAGTACTTCTCTTTGTTCGGGTCCTCGACGGTCGCGTACAGCCCGTCGGCCGCCCACTGCGCCTGCCATTTGGGTTCGATCTCTTGTGGGATGTATTTGTCTGACATGATTGCACTCCTGGCGAGAAGCCGGGCTTTTTCCGAAAAGCCCGGCTTCCTCAGTAAATAAAAAACGCCCTCGTCCGGTCAGGGACGAAGACGTGCGCTCCGCGGTGCCACCCTGTTTGAGGACGGTGATCGGTGATCGGTAAACGGTGATCGGTGATCGGTAAACGGTGATCGGTAAACGGTGATCGGTGATCGGTGATCGGTGATCGGTTAACCATTAACCGTTAACCATTCACTCCGTCCTCCACTCAGGGACCGATAACGAGGTCAGCCGGCGGCCGCTAGGTCTGCTACGTTCACGGGCGCAACTCCCAGGTGAGTTCGGCCTGGGCGTGCGTTGCGACGCCTGCGGGCTTGCACCATCCGCCCGCTCTCTGCAACGCTGGCCTACTGCTCCTGTTCGCAGTCGTTGGATGTTCAGTTGGAAGCCGGAGTATAGGCCAGATGGGCAGGGTTGTCAAGCCCGGAAATGCAGAGATGGCAACTTTCTTCAAAGTTGCCATCTCTTGATCCAGGTGGAGCTGAAGGGACTTGAACCCTTGACCCCCACAATGCCATTGTGGTGCTCTCCCAGCTGAGCTACAGCCCCGGACTTGGTCTTGTAAATATGCTGCCTGTGCAGCCAGGTGCAGGTGGAGCTGAAGGGATTCGAACCCTTGGCCTCTACAGTGCGATTGTAGCGCTCTCCCAACTGAGCTACAGCCCCGCACACCTTGGCAATTATACCGGTGAGGCAGGGGTTTGTCAAATCGCCCCGGGCATGATACTTTTGCCTTCAGCGCGACGGAAAGCGACCGCCGTTTCCGTTTATCCTGAATAGCATCGCACATCGATCATCATCCTCCCTTGCCATCTGCCCAGGAGAACGCACCATGACCACCAACGACTACCAGGCGACCGTGGCCGCCTATGCTGAAGAATTGCGCAGCCTGTTCGCCCCAGAGCCGGCCGAGAGCCGCTCAGCCAAGCCAGGCGCGGCCTTGGCCGACACGCTGGCCGATCGGGCCGAGAGCCTGGCTGAACGCTCAGCCGAGCTGCTCGACCAGACCACAGCCTTTCTCGCCGACGATGACCCCAACGTGCGACTGGGCGCCGAGCAGAGCCTGCTGGCCCAGGCCGCGGCCTCCCTGCGCGTGGCCGAGGGGCTGATGGCGGCCGAGGCCGCGGAGGAGGAGGTCGAAACCCGTTCGGCGGCCGCCCAGGCTGAGCCGGCCGGCTTCGACGATCTGCTGGCGCTGTTGGAGACGCCGCTGGAGCTGACAGGGGGCGACGTGGCGGTCACGGCGGCGCTGACCCGCGGCCGCGCGCCTGTGGCCAGCCGCGATGAGCTGGTCGCCGCGGCCAACGATGCCATCGACCAGGTGCTGGGGGGCGTGGGCGCCTTCGGCAAGGACACCCTGGCCGGGCTGCTGGGGCTGGATACGGCCCTGCTCAAGCAGGCGGCCCGCTTGGTCAGCGGCGAGCTGGCCGAGTTGGCAGCTAAATTGGGCCAACAGGTCTCGCGGTTGACGGCCAAGGCGGTCACTTTTCTCCTGCAGGCCTATGACAGCCTGCTGGCCGCGCTGGGCCAGGACGCGACCAGCGCGCTGCGGCAACAGGCCGCTGCCTGGATCGAGCAGCTTCAGGCGGGGGAGGGCATGAGCCAGTTCATCGGCGCAGCCTTGCAGGCTGACCTGGTGCGCGACCAGGTGGCCGAGATGGTGGCTGCCAGCCAACAGCCGGCCGAGACCCTGGGCGCAACCCAGGCCAGCGTGGAGGCGTTGCCCGGCAGCTTCACCGGTCGCACCAAGCTGGCCGGCCAGATTCTGGCCGGCATCGCGCTGCTCAAACGCATCCCCGCCGCCCGCCTGCCCATGGTCGAGCTGGCCACGGCCGCGGTCTACATCGGTCTGCTGGGCTTCGTGGTCTACACCGGCAGCGACTACGTGGACGCCCCCCGTCTGGAGCGCATCGGCCGCGTGCCTGGCGTGCTGCACGTGGTGGAGATGGGGCTGGCGTAGGGGTGGAAATGAAGGCTGCCAGCCTCTTGGCAAGGTTGGCAGCTTGGCGCGGAAAATGACAGACCCGGCGCTATGCGCCGGGTCTGCAGGTACATGAAGGTGCGACGTTCAGAAAAAAACCAAGGCCACCAATGCGCGGGCGGGGGAGGAACGCACCTGGCCACGGAGGTGAGGGAGTATCTTGTGTCTTGCCCTGGGAGAAACAAGCCAAACCTCGCCGACACCTTCACGGGCTATTCTAGCACACCCTTTCCAGGCTGCCAAATATCGAGCGCGCTGGCTGCGTTCAACGCGCAGCCAGCGCGCCGAAGTCCAGCGCGGCCTCGCCGCTGGCTGTCTCCGAGGGAAAGCGGGCCGGGAGCGCCAGGTGGAACGCGCTGCCGCCGCCTTCGGCATCCTCCACCCAGATGCGGCCGCCGTGCTGCGTGACAATGTGTTTGCAGATGGTCAATCCCAGCCCCGTGCCCTTGTAGCGCCGCCGCGCGCTGCTGTCCACCTGATAGAAGCGGTCGAAGATGCGCTCCCGCTCCTCCACCGGCACGCCGATGCCGCTGTCGATCACGGCGATCTCCACCCCATCCGCCGCGGCCCAGCCAGCCACCTGCACCCGTCCGCCCTCGGAGGTGAACTTGATCGCGTTCTCCACCAGGTTGGTCAGCACCTGCTCCAGGCGCATGGGGTCGGCCTCGATCTCCGGCAGGTCGGCGGCCGAGCAGCTCAGGGTCAGCCCCTTCTTCTCAGCCAGCGGCGCCAGCTTGTCCATCACCGCGGCGAGCAGCTCGCCCGGCGGCAGCAGCACCGGCCTCAGCCGCACCTGCCCCGATTCCAGCCGGCTGAACTCCAGCAGATCTTCGATCAGCCGCTGCAAATGGCCGGTCTGCTCCTGCACCGTGCCGAGAAAATCGCGCTGCAGGTCGGTAACCGGGCCAGTCTTGCCCATCAGGATGATGTCCACGAAGCCCTTGATGGAGTGCAGCGGCGTCTTCAGCTCATGCGACACCACCGAGAGGAAGTTGGACTTCATCCGTTCCAGCTCCTTCTGGGCGGTGATGTCGCGCAGCACCACCACCACGCCGCCGATCTGCTCGCCCGCCTCCGTGGCGCGAACCAGGGGCGCGGCCAGCGCCTGGAAGGTGCGCGGCTGGCCGTCGCTGGCCGTCCCGGCCGCGACCATGGGCAGCTCGCGGATCAGCACGTGGCCGGCCGCGGTGGTTTCCTCCAACAGGTCGACCAGATCGTCGGCCGGCACCAAGCCCCGCAGCAGCGCGCCGGCCGGCGGCGCTTCCAGCGCGCAGAGGCGCGCCGCCACTGGGTTCATCAGCAACAGCCGCCCCTCGGCGTCGGCCACCAGCACGCCATCGCCGATGCCGGCCAGCACCGCCTCCAGTTCACGCCGCTTGTCGGCCGCGTCGCTGTAGAGCCGGGCATTCTCCACCGCGGTAGCCGCGAAGTAGGCGAAGCTCTCGGCCAGGCCGCGCTGGATTGCACTGCCCTGGTCGCCCCCCACCCCCACCAACAGCGCGCCGATGGGCTGGCCGCGCACCATCATCGGCGTCACCTCCAGGCCGGCCACCGGCCAGACCTGCGTCAGCGCCAACACCCCGGCCGGGCCGTCGCTGCCGGGCCCGGGGGTCAACAGTTGACTGCGACCTGCGTAGAGCGCCTCATGCAGGCCGGCCGGCTGATCCAGCGGCGCCGGCCGGTTCAGCGGCGCGGCCGCGCCCTGCGGCGCGATCAACGTGCCCAGCGCCTGGCCTTCGCCATCCAGCAGCGCCACCGCGCAGTAGGGCGACTCCACCAGCCGGCTGAGGCGGTCGGCGATGGTGTGCAGGGTGTCGTTGAGGTAGAGGGTGGCCGACAGCGCCTTGGCGATCTCTTGCAGGGCGCGCAGCTCCAGCACGCGGTCCCCCAGGTCGGTGGCGGTGCGCTGCATGGCCCGCGCCTGGGCGGCCAGGTCTTCGCTGCGTGCGGCCAGCGCCACGCGCAGACGGTCCACCTCGCTCAGCCGCCCGGCCATCACCAGGCTGGCGCCGGCGATGCCAAAGATCAGCAGGAGCAGCAGCAGGTAGCGGGCCAGAAAGAGGGGGTCGGCCAAAAAGCCCAGGCCGCCATAGGCCAGCGCCAGCGCCGCGGCGTAGAGCGGCCCATAGGCGAAGGGCAGCCACACCAGCCAGCGCGCGTCAGGCCCGTAGACCAGCGACTTGAGCGCCAGGATGGGGTAGAAGAGGTAGAGGGGGCTGGCCAACCCTTCGCCCAGCGCGATCAGCGCCGTGACGAAGAGCACATCGACGATCTGCGAGAGCCAGTAGGGCAGCGTGGACTGCACATGGTCGGCGGGAACCAGGGCGAAGTAGAGGGTGGCGGCGATGGTTAACAGGCCATACAGCCCCACCAGCGCAGGGGTGGGCGGCGGCGTCCCCTGGGTGAGCTGCCAGATGCCGATGGCCAGCAGCAGCCATTTGATGGGAATGCTGTAGCGCAGCTCGTTGAAGCGCAGCCGGGCGAAGTTGCTCTTCATCGCGGCGGAGGCGTGGGCGGCAGGGTGGGCGCGCCGGTGGGTTCAGGCGGCGCGCTGGTCGGCGTCGGAACTTCTCCGCCGGGGGGCGGTGTGCTGGCCGGCGGCGTGGCGTCGGGCTGGGCCGGCGACGCGATGGGGGAGATCGCGGCTGTGGCCGCGGCCGTCGCCGTGGTTGGCCGCGGCGCGGCGGCGGTGCGCGCAGGCGTTCCGGTAGCCGTGGCCGTGGGGGTAGCCGTGGAGGTAGCCGTGGGGGTGGCCGTCGCCGTGGCCGTGGCCGTTGGGGTGGCTGTCGCCGTGGGCGTGGCTGTGGGTGTGGCCGTGGGCGTGGCGGTGGCCGTGGGGCTGGCGGTGGCGGTGGGGGTCGGCGTGGGGGTCAGCAGCGTCACCGGCTGTGACCAGATGCCGTCGTTGCCCGCGCTGTAGAGCCGGTCGCGCCGCACCGGGTTGAGCGCCAGCGCGCTCAGCGTCTGGCCCGCGGTCTCGCCCACAGCCTGCCAGCGCTGCCCCGCGTCGTCGGAACGGAAAATCCGGCCGCGGCCATCGAGCGCAAAGAGGGTTTCGCCCACCCGCGGATCGACCAACAGGCTGGCCACCATGCCCTCCCCGCCCGGCAGCTCAGCCGCGTCCCAGTGCTCCCCGCCGTCGGCGCTGGTGAAGACCAGGGCGCGGCCGCCGGCAAAGACCAATCCGCGCCGCTGGCGGGTCGTGGCCAGGCTGCCCAGCTCAACCAGCGGCGGCAGGTCGCCGGCCGGCTGCCAACTCAGCCCCTGATCCTGGCTGCGCCACAGGCCGCTGCCGCTGGAGGTGTAGAGCAGCGCCGCATCCTCGCCGTCCACCGCCAGCAGCCGCAGCCCGGCCGCGGCGCTCTCCGGCAGCGGGCCCAGGCTATCCCAGGTGCGTTCGCTCAGGTCGCCATGCCAGATGGTGCGGCCATCGGTCAGGTAGAGCTGTCGGGCGTCGGTGGTCAGCGCCAGCGCGTAGGCCCGCGGCGGGCCGGCGGCGTCTTCCGTGTCCTCCCACTGGCCGCTGGTCGTCCAGTTGGCGCCGCCGTCCTGGCTGCGCAGCAGCACGACCGCTGGCCCCCGGCGCACCAGCGCAACCACCGACCAGGGATCGGCCGCGTTGACGGTCCAGTCCAGCAACGCGCTGGCGCCGGGCCGGGCCGCGGGCAGCCCCAGGTCGGCGCGTTGCCAGGTGGCGCCGTCGTCCAGGCTGCGCCACAGGTTGCCGGCGGTCTGGGCATAGAGCAGGGTTGCCGCGCCGCTGGGCAGCGCAACCAGACGCAGCACCGGCTGATCGCGCAGGGCCAGCGGCTGGCTGGCCGGCGCCTGCGACCAGGCAAGCGGCAGGGCCAGCAGCGGCGCCAGGAAGATCAGGGTGGCCACGATCAGATGCAGGCTGCGCTGGCGATACCAGGGCGCCGGCTGTGGCTTGGCGGCAAACGGGGTTTCGACGATCATGGCAGGCGCGTCAATCAGTGCTCGCTGTGGCCGGTCGCTCAATGGTTTGGAGTCGAGGCTTCAGCCGGGTGTAGCGCGGAATCCGGCTAAAGCCTCGACTCCTGACCGGCTAAAGCCTCGACTCCTGACCGGCTAAAGCCTCGACTCCTGTGCGCTGTGGCCGGTCGCTCAATGGTTTGGAGTCGAGGCTTCAGCCGGGTGTAGCGCGGAATCCGGCTAAAGCCTCGACTCCTGACCGGCTAAAGCCTCGACTCCTGTGCGCTGTGGCCGGTCGCTCAATGGTTAGGAGTCGAGGCTTCAGCCGGGTGTAGCGCGGAATCCGGCTAAAGCCTCGACTCCTGACCGGCTAAAGCCTCGACTCCTGTGCGCTGTGGCCGGTCGCTCAATGGTTTGGAGTCGAGGCTTCAGCCGGGTGTAGCGCGGAATCCGGCTAAAGCCTCGACTCC